>ERZ1643249.9-NODE-9-length-376219-cov-242.889133_pt1 | contig 376219 bp, 378 predicted proteins | sample MGYA00579263_ERZ1643249 | MGnify/ENA primary metagenome ERZ1643249 (study PRJEB29033, sample SAMEA4952264) | chicken gut metagenome | biome: Broiler Chicken; feature: Gastrointestinal Tract; material: Caecum | place: Ireland | collected 2018 | study: Broiler...
GTCAGCTGAGCAGAACAAAAAATGCTCAGGCTATGAGCACTTTCAAAAGCTTCCTGAAGTAATTTTTGGGATTTATATAGAAAATTCCACAGATACTATTAAAAGTTTGTCATTCTGAGGGTTTAGCCTGAAGAACTTCGCTAACGTTAAGTATGACGTTGTTTTGGAAATTTTTGGAGGAATTTGCTATATAAGTTCCTAATTTTTGCTTTACTCTTTCAACGTTATTTTTGGTATAATTTCGATGTAAAAAATTTATATCAAAATTGCTATGGAAAAAAAACGACTCGACAACCTGCTGATTGAAAGAGGGCTTTTTGAAACAAAAAGCAAAGCTCAAGCGGCAATCATGGCAGGGGATGTCAAAATTAACGGAGAAAAAATTACTAAAGCGGGCTTCCAAATCAAAGATACAGAAGATTTGAACATCGAAATCCAAACCATGCCATATGTGAGCAGAGGAGGATTCAAACTCGAAAAAGCTATCAAATCATTCAACATAGACTTTTCAAACAAAATTTGCCTTGATGCAGGCGCCTCAACGGGAGGTTTTACTGACTGCCTTCTGCAAAACGGAGCGTCAAAGGTTTATGCCGTTGATGTCGGATACGGTCAAATTGCCTGGAAACTGAGAGAAGACCCGAGGGTAAAAGTTATCGAAAAAACAAACATAAAAAACTGCCAGCCTGAAGATATCTATGACAATACAGATGAAAAAGCAGAATTTGCTGTCATGGATTTGTCTTTTATCTCTATCACAAAAGTTCTTCCGAACATAAAAAAAATGCTCTCAAAACAACAAATGGTCGCACTAATCAAACCTCAGTTTGAGGCAGGCAGAGAACAAATCGGCAAAAACGGTGTTGTCACTGATAAAAAAGTACACATCGAAGTAATAAAATCGGTAATCTCTTACGCCAAAACCATCAATCTGTTTCCCAAAAATCTCACCTATTCTTCAATCAAAGGACCTGCCGGAAATATAGAATATTTGATTTACTTAACAGATGAGCCAAATTCTCTTGATGATGATAAAATACAAAGTGTAGCAGATGAAGCATTCGAGATACTAAATTGATTATAAAATCAGAAAATAATGACTTTGTTAACATAGAAAAAATCAGCGTAATATACAATGCAGAAATCCCGCAATCTTTGACCATTGCGCAGGAAGCGGAAAAAGATTTGCTATCAAGGGATGTTAATGTTGAGCTGCAAGCTCTTTACCCGTCGAAAACCAAGAAAACAAAAGAATTTTCACGAGATATCTCCCTTGCCATAGCAATAGGCGGAGATGGAACACTCATCAGCATAGCCAGATTCTATGCTCAATTTGATATACCCGTCCTTGGAATAAACCACGGCAGACTGGGTTTTCTCTCTCAGCTCTCAAAAGATAATATTAAAGAAGGCTTTGACAGCCTGTTCAACGGAAACTTTCAAATAGAAGAAAGACTGATGCTGAATGTATTTGACAGCCCGAATGAAAGTTTCAACTTCAATGCGCTCAACGACGTAGTAATCAAAGGCGGAGCACTCGCAAGAACGGAAAAACTCTATCTCTATCTGAATGACAGACATGTCTGTGACTACCTTGCTGATGGGTTGATTGTCTCGACTCCGACAGGCTCGACAGCTTACACTCTATCAGCTGGAGGACCTATAGTCACCCCATGCCTCGATGTCATGGTTATAGTGCCTATTTGCCCTCACTCTCTGAGTACACGACCACTTGTTATCCCAGGCGATGAAAAAATTACGGTAAAAACAGACTCTCACTGGTCAGAACTCTATATTACCGCAGACGGGCAAAAGAACTACGAACTCGATAAGAAAAACGTAATAGAAATAAAAAAACACCCCAAAAAAGCCAAACTGATTATAATCGATAGAAAAAACAACAGTTTTTATTCGGTATTGCGCCAGAAACTCCACTGGGGGGTATCACCGAGGGAGGGAAGTGTATGATTAAATCAATCTTCATCAAAAACTTTACCCTCATCGACAAACTGCATCTCAACTTTGATAAACGTCTTAATGTTATCACTGGAGAAACGGGCTCAGGGAAAAGTATTATCATCGGCGCAGTTGATATAGTTCTTGGAGAACGGGCATCAAAAGAGGTCATCAAAACAGGTGAAGAAAAAGCTTTCATCGAAATGGTTCTCGAAGTCGATGATAAAAATATTCTAGACTTCATCAAAAATAATGATATAGACCTTGAGTTCGACAATGAAATAATAATATCGAGAGAAATAACCCAAAATGCGACAAAAACACGTATCAACGGAGTTCTTGTCACGCAGAGTTTTATGCAGGAGCTGAGGCACATGCTCATCGATATCCACTCCCAGCATCAAACCTACAAATATCTAAACCCGAAAACTCACATCCATCTACTTGATAACTACGGAGATTCAGGGCATCAACAGCTTATAGCAGACTATAAAGAAAAATACTCTCAACTCTTGAAGCTGAGAAATGATTACAAAAATAAAACAGAAAACTTAGAAGCAACAAGGTCACAGATAGATTTTCTCAAATTTCAAATAGAGGAAATCGAAAACGCAAAAATTACGGACATCAACGAGTATGATGAACTCAAAAAACAGCGTGAGGTTATCGTCAATACGGAATCACTCAAAGAAGTCAGCTACGGAGGATATTATGCGCTATATGACAGCGAAAACAGCATAATAAGCCTGCTAGATTCAATCGAAAGAAATCTTACCAAAGCTTCTAATCTTGATGAAAGACTTGCCCCTCTTGCGGAAAACATAGCAAACAGCTCAATATCCCTGAAAGAAACAGCTGACGAGCTTAGGAGTTATTCGGAAAATTTGGAAACAAACGCTCAACTGCTTGAAGAAATCGAAGAACGCATCAATCTCCTCGATAAACTCCGCAGAAAATACGGTTCAACGCTTGAGCAAATACTTGAGAACTACGAAAAATACAAATCTCAGCTCGATGAAATAGAAATCTCTGATGAAAAAATTCTTGAGTTAGAAAAACACATCAAACAAACAGAAGAAGAAACAGACAAACTGGCTCAAAAAATATCAGAAAACAGACAGACTCTTGCCATGCACCTCTCTAAGCTTGTCAAACAGGAAATCCACTCACTTGAGATGCCAAGAGCCGATTTCAAAATAGAAGTAAACAAAACAGAGAAAAATCAAAACGGAGCTGATGAGGTTGAATTTCTAATAATCACAAACCCAGGCGAACCCTTCAAACCTCTCTCAAAAATCGCAAGCGGAGGCGAAATCTCAAGAATAATGCTTGCTCTCAAGAGCATATTTGCAAAAAGCGATAAAATAAATACTGTTATCTTCGATGAAATAGACACAGGTATAAGCGGGAAAGCATCTCAGGCTGTTGCAGAAGAACTGGTAAAACTATCCTCAGACCACCAAATCCTCTGCATTACTCACCAACCAATTATCGCAGCTATGGGGCACAAACATTTTTATGTCCAAAAAATTCAGGAAGAAAATACAACAACCGTAGAAGTTTCGACACTGAGCGAAGAAGGCAGGGTCAAAACACTCTCATGGCTTGCAGGCGGAAACCTCAGCGAGGACAGCAAAAACTTTGCTCAAAAACTTCTCGAGCAGGCTCGTGAGTTCAAAGAACAATATAACTAAACTTTCAGCTTATACCGATGAGTTTCTATCATCACTGCAAGCACAGAAATATCAGCAGGTTTTACCCCGCCGATACGGGCAGCTTGAGCCAGTGTCACAGGGTTAATCTTTGATAACTTATCTTTTGTTTCCTGAGAAACATGCTCTAAAGACTGAAAATCAAAGTTTTTGGGTATTTTTATTTTTTCCATCTTCGAGAGCTGCTCAACCTGCAATGATTGCCTTTTTATATATCCCTCATATTTGAACTCAATTTCAACCTGCTCAGCAATTTCTTTTGAAAGATTTAGCCTTTTCGTTTCAAAATCGAGTTCTTTCAACACATCATAAGTTATATTCGGACGCTTGATTATCTCTGAGAGTCTGACTCCCCTGTCTATGTTCTCGCCGTATTTTGCAAGAACGGAGTTAACTTCCTCATCAGGAGAAATCTTTTGTGTCAAAAAACGCTGTTTTTCTTTTTCTATACTATCTTTCTTATCCAAAAACCTCTGCCATCTCTCATCAGAAATCAACCCGACCTCCCGTCCAATATGAGTAAGGCGCAAATCAGCATTATCCTGTCTGAGAATAAGCCTGTACTCTGAACGTGAAGTAAGCATTCGATAAGGGTCTTCAATATCTTTTGTTACCAAATCATCAACAAGTGTCCCGATATAAGAACTATCACGGGAGAGAGTAATCATCTCCTGATTCCCGAGAAACCTGACAGCGTTTATCCCTGCAAGAAGCCCCTGTGCAGCGGCTTCTTCATATCCGCTGGTTCCATTAATTTGCCCCGCACAAAACAACCCCTTCATCCTCTTTGTCATAAGCGTATGCTCAAGCTGCACGGCAGGCATATAATCATATTCAACGGCATAGGCAGGTTTCAGAACATGCACATGCTCTAATCCCGGGAGAGTCTTTATCATCTGAAGCTGAACCTCAGCAGGCAAACTCGACGAAAATCCCTGAACATAAGTTTCATAGGTATTCTTACCCTCAGGCTCTATAAAAATATGATGGGAAGGATTTGACGCAAATCGAACAACTTTATCTTCAATCGACGGACAATATCTGGGTCCGACACCTTTTATCAACCCTGCATACATAGGTGATTTATCAAGATTGCTTTTTATAATCTCATGAGTTTTTTCGTTCGTTCTTGTCAGATAACACGGTACCTGCGGTCGAATCGGTCTGTTTGGTTCAAAAGAAAAGAAACTAGGATTCTCATCTCCCGGTTGGACAGTCATTTTGTCATAATCAATTGTCCTTGAATCAACCCTAGGAGGTGTTCCTGTCTTAAGCTTCTTGACAACAAAACCATGCTCTATCAAACTCTCTGATAATCCGACCGCAGCAAACTCTCCAAGACGCCCAGCAGAAAAAGACTTGAACCCGATAAAAATTTTCCCGTTCAATGATGTACCCGTTGTCAAAATAACAACAGGCGCATAATATTCAAGCCCCAGCTCGTCAACAACCCCGCAGACATGCCCGTCTTTTGAAAGAAGCTTCGTTGCCATACACTGTTTCAAACTCAAGTTCTGTTCTTTCTCAAGAACATTCCGCATATAAGCCATATACTCTTTCTTGTCTGATTGTGCTCGAAGAGCACGAACAGCAGGACCTTTTGAAGAGTTCAACATCTTCAGCTGGACATAAGTCGCATCGGCAGCTATCCCCATAACACCGCCTAAAGCATCAATTTCTCTGACAAGATTTGATTTTGCAGGTCCGCCTATCGCAGGATTGCATGGCATCATCGCAAGATTTTCCAGATTCAAACTCATCAAAAGCGTTTTAGCTCCGAGCCTGCTTGCAGCTATCGCAGCTTCACACCCGGCATGCCCGCCGCCGACCACAATCACATCATATTCAAACATTGTATTCTCTTATTATTTTCTCGACTATCTCTTCCTGAGTCATCTCATCGATATAATACCAGTGAATTTCAGGATTTGCTCTGAACCATGTCAGCTGTCTTTTGGCATAATTTCTTGTATGTTTTTTTATTAACCCGACAGCTTCCTCTAAGGATATTTTACCATCAAAATATTCACAAATTTCTTTATAACCTAAAGTTTTTAAAATCGGAAGAGTCCGACCGTATTTTTGCACAAGCCTGTGAACCTCGTCAACAAGCCCTGATTCAATCATCTTATCAACTCGCCTGTTCGCCCTATCATACAAATAAGCTCTATCACGGGCATTCAATCCTGCATAAAAAACTTCATAAGGCGGCTTTGACATTGAACTAATCTCTGACATGGTCTTCCCTGTCGCATGGAAAATCTCTAAAGCTCTCGTCACACGAACATTATCGTTATAATGAAGTTTATCGGCAGTTGTTTTGTCTATTGCGGCAAGCTTGTCATAAAGAGCCTGTCTGCCGTAATCTTCAACAAATTTATCCATCTCCGCCCGAAAATTTTCATCAGCAGGCACATCAGGAATATCAAGTCCTCCTAAGAGAGAACGGACATAAAACCCAGTTCCTCCGACAACTATCGGTATTCTTCCCTTTGAGATAATTTTTTCAACCGCCTCAGATGCATCTTTTTTGTAATCTCCGGCACTGTAAAGCCGCTCCGGAGGGATTATATCAATCATATAATGAGGTATTCCGCATCGTTCCTCAGCTGTAGGTTTCGCTGTACCAATGTCAAAATCACGATAAATCAGCCTTGAATCAGCTGAAACTATCTCTCCGCCTATTTTTTTTGCAAGCTCGACAGAAACAGCCGTCTTACCCGACGCAGTCGAACCTACTATCGCAAGAACTTTCATTGTTTTCCTCTACAAACACGAACAAAAGCATCAGATAATAAAGAATAAACAAAAACATAACCGTAATTGCAATCAGCTGAAGCAGAAGATTATTCCCCGCTATAGAGGATATAATGCTCAAAATCATATTTGCCCCGAGATAAATCAAATACAACAAAATTACCTGCAGCGGCTTTTTGAACATAAGTTTCAAATTTAAAAAGAAAGCTTTCAAAGGATTGAGAGAACACAAAGCAATCATCGGCGCCCAGAGCATAGTAATAAGAGAAAAGAAAGCACCTGCAGACACTGTGAGCATATTCCATTTCAGATAAATTAATTTATCGGTTTCAGATAGAGAAGATAAGAACTTATACAAAGCCTGCTTATCAGAGAAAACAGCCGTCAGATTTTCAGGAACCTGAGGAATGCCAAACAACTTCACCCCTATAAGACCGGCGCATAAAAATATCAAACAAAACAACAAAAAATACAAAAATAATCCGCCGAGATAAGGCAGAAAATTCTTGCCGACACCGGGTAAAAACTCTTTCATCAAAGCAAAAGAATACTCTTTTTTTTCTGCTGTCTTATTATCCTGCTTGTATGAAACGGCAATTTTGGCAAACATCTCAAACCACCCGCTCCAGAACACAACGACAAGTCCGATTATATTCGCAAAAATAATTCCAAACTTCAAAGATCTGACTTCTGCCCCGCCTATTGAAGGAATAAGCATGGAGATTATCCAGAAGAAAAATATAAGAGGATACGCAAGAACCAGATTATTCTTCGTCAGCCCCCATGAATCTTTCAATATTTTTATCATCTTAATATCCTCGAAAACTCCTCTTTTGATTATATCAAAAAATCTTTTCAGAGATATCCCTATGAGGATAAAAACAGTATATTACGATTTGTAAAACACTCAAACCCTGTGATAGCAAGGATTTTATTTTTTTATTGTAAACAGCACTAAAGTTAACAAAAATACGTCCGATAAAAAAAACATACGAATTAAAAAATTCACTTTTCAATTGTCTGTTGTCTTATAAGGATTATTAAAATGCAAAAGGTTATGTTTAGTCTGGTCGTTTTGGCTGTTGTCATTCTGGCTTCTTTTGGTAATGTAGCTCAAGCTGCTTATGAATCAATCACATCTGATTATAAAATTCAAAAAGCACTTTTGGTTCTTGATGCACACGGAGAAGGCGCTACAGTCAGAACGTTGGTAAGAAAAAACATCCAAATCAAATTTACTGACCTGGCTATGATGTCACCAGCTTATATGAGATATAATGCGCTTGCTGCAAAAGATAGCAGAAACAACCAGTATATCTTCATCGATAACAAACACAAAAGCGCTCCTGTTGAAGCACTGGCTGCACTTCTCGCTCATGAAGCAACTCACCAGAACGTTGTATACGGTGCCTCTATTGATGAAGAAACACAGGCTCACTGCAATGAAGCTAAATTCTGGATAAAAGTTACTGCAAGCAACCCTGCTCTCAAAAACAATCCTCATCCACTTGTAGTCAGAGAAAATACTCTTGCTGAAAGATTCGGAAATCAAGGCAGAGAAGCAATACAAACAATGGTTGCATCAAACAGCAGCTATGCTAATCTTCCTCAAAGAGTTCCCTCATCTGCTCGTTAATCCTAATTCTCCTGATATATTTGAAATAAATCCGATACAAATTTTGAATAACCAACCTTGAAAACAAAACAAGATTAATCCCTAAAACAAAAGACAAAATTGAACACAAGCCTCTTGCAGAACATGCAAAGGCTTTTTTATTATGCAATTCTTCTTCATACAACTTTTTCGAATCTTTGATATTATTCTTCAAAGATAAGAGAGAAAAAATCTGTGTTCGCAGACACTGCTCACGAGCCTGTTCAATAAACTCTTGAGAATACTCATTTTTTGTTGTTGCAAAAAATTTATCCAAAATAGCAAGGTGCGACTTTGAATAATCATATTCATCAAACGAACGCTTGCTCTTCGAGTTCATATCATACAGATAATAAAACAGCCTCTCTTTTGAATAGATAAACGGGAAATTATCTATCAGTCTGAGTGCAAACTCATAATCCTCATGATGCATTGATTTATCATTGAAATATCCGACTTTTTCTATCACTGACTTGTTCATCATCGAAGCACCGGGGTTATAAAAATACGGGTGAAAGTACTTCACTTCTCTCAACAGCCCGTTGAAATTCTGCTCAGGCGGGAAGTGAACAATCTCATAGTCTGGATTCATCATATAAAAATTCGTGAGCAAAACTTTCTCATCAAACTCCGAGTTAACAAACAATTCATAGTCATGCTCAAGCCTGTTAGGGTGCCATAAATCATCAGAGTCAATGAATGCGATAACATCAGCTCTCGCATTTCTTATACCATGGTTGCGGGCTGCTGAAGCGCCGGCATTTTTTTGCTGCAAAAGCACTATCCTATCATCATCAAAAGATTTCACAATACTTACCGAGTCATCTGTCGACCCATCATCAACAATAATAAACTCAAACTCTTTGAATGTCTGCCCAAGCACTGATAACATTGTCTTTTTGATTGTCTTTCGGGCGTTGAACAAAGGAGTTATAACAGATATCTTCGGATTGTCTACTCTTTCCATGAAATATTTTCCTTCACAACTTTTGCAGGATTGCCTGCTACAATGCAATTCGGCGGGACATTTTTGGTAACAACAGCCCCGGCTGCTACTATTGAACCTTTACCTACTCTTACTCCTTTCAAAATTAAAGCCCTTGACCCGACCCAAACATTATCTTCTATCACAACAGGCACGTCTTTATTAATTATGCTCTCTTCCTGATAAATCGGATGCCCGTCGCCTGAAAAAATCTGACACTCCCACCCGAAAATACAATTATCCCCAATAGTTATATCATCATGCGCAAGAATTTTAATATTAGACGTAAAAGTACTCCTGCCAATCTTGAGAGTTTTTCCTCTTCCGACAAAAATCATTGCTCCTGATTGTATCATCGCCTTACCTGTCAAGACAAAAGAAGCATCTTCTTCAAGAATAAGTTTGGAGTTTCTTCTCTTCGAAAAAATATGCGTAAAGAAACCAAAATTCAAACGGGCGCCTTTTTCCAAAACAATCTTCGAAGAACTTGCTAAAGACAGCTCTACATCTTTGTTTATCAAAATCAATCTGCTTAAATCAACGTTTTTGTTGAATTTTAAATTCAAATAAAGCGCTCTCAATATGTTCAAAGGACACAAATAACTAAGCTTTGGCATGTTCTTTTCTCACAACAATCAGCGAATTTACATACATTATACCCAAAATTATCCAAAACGGAATAATCTCAACATTCAGCAAATAACTGTCAACTAACGACGCAGCCAGCGAAAAAGCTACAAGCTCAAGCAAAAGCAATGAATTAATATCCATAAAGCGTGAATTTAGAGTATTTTTGAAGGCTCTCCACCCAATAGAAAAAAGCGTCGAAAAATAAAAAACGACCCCTAACAACCCGTAGTCAAAGAAAATCTGAACATAGGAGTTGTGCGGGTGATAAATTATCGGAGAATTGGCTATATCAAACCGCTGAGAAAACAGCGTGAATAACGTGCTGCTCGATGCGCCTATGCCATGCCCGAAAATTATGGATAAATCAAATCCCTGCTGCGAAAACAGATATTCAAGCAACATTGGACGGTAGTTGCTGCTCTCCTGGTCGGCAAAACGGGTAAGCATCCTATCAACAATCCCCCATGAAAAAACAAAATCCATCGTAAAAAACAAAACACCAAGCACACATACAAAACCAAATACCCTGAAAGCTGTGTGAAGAATGTCTTTTGATAACACTACAAAATTGAATAAATAAACCATCGACAAAAACGCAATATTCGTACGGGAGAAAGTTAAAATAGTTGTTATATAAATCAAAAAAAGCGAGATTTTTGTCAGATTTTTCAAAAATTCATCCTTCGAAAAATAGAAAAATCTAAGCAAAAACAGCGAAACACAAACATTCAAAAAACCGAGCAGGTTTGAGTTCGAAGAAATCCCCTTGAGCCTCTTGATGCCTGAAACAACCTCAACAAAACGCAGGTCTGATGAAACATATCCGAGAATAGACACAAAAGCTGCAACAATAAAGAAATACAAAAGAATAACAGCAAGCTGATAATTTATCTTCTTCGACTCTTTCATTGCAAGATTCACACTCAAATAAACTCCTATTATCAAAAAGGTCAAAAAGATGAAAATATCTATAGAATAAATCGTCGGCAAAAGAGGATCCCGCTTCTGCAAATATAAATTCAAATTGTACGTAAAATTCGGAGAATGAGCATAATTGATAACGGCATAAACAACATTCAGCAAATAAAACAACGCTACTCCTAAAAAAGGATATAAATAATTCTTCAAATGTTCCCGATTCCAAACAATCAATATTACAGGGATAATAAACAACAAAACAAGAACACGATAATTAAACGTAATCGGTGAAAACTTGTTCAATAAATACTGAAATATCTGATAGAAAAACAATACCCCCAATGGCAGTATAGGAAACTTGTACGCACCGAGCATACAAATATAAAAATAAACGCACAGAAATAAAACTCCCACAACAGCTTTTATCAGATTATCAGCAGTAATAAAACCGCCGGCATCAGTTATGGAATCAGGAAAAACAACGAATAAAACACTCGGAATAATAATTCCCAACACCAAAATCAGCAATATTCTAATATATCTGTTTTGAAACATATTTCTTACATCTTTGAAACAAACGATTTTTCATCTTCTCTGATGATAGAACCTATCAAATTAATTGAATAACTCGATAACATCTTGGTTATGAATTTGAGTTTTGATTGTTTTATCTTTTTCGAATGCAGGAAGATTACACCGTCACTCAATCTCGCAATAATCGGAAACTCAACTGGCAGCATGCCTGATGGCGTATCAACAATAACCCAGTCAAACTCCTTCCTGATTTTGTTGATAAAAAATGCATAAGCATCAGAAGAAAAGAACGCATAAGGGTCATCAACCAAATCTTTATTAGCATAAACAAACAAATTGTTATTGAGCTGGGTTGCAAATTTTTTCACATCAACTTTGATATCTTCATCAGGCAGTTTCTTGCTTAGAGCTGCTTCAATCCTGATTAGAGTATCAGAGAAATTCTCTGTCAGCTCAATTCCTCTCGTATTTGCAACACTCGGGTTTCTAAAGTTATTATCAAGAAAAGCCACCCGATAATTCTGCATAGCAAGAATTTGAGCAAGGTCAAATATTGTCCCGCTTGTATTAAACCTAACAAAAGGAGATGTGAAAGCAATCACTTTCGTGTTGTTTTTGAGCGTTCCGAACAACAAATTGTTCACAATGTTGCGATAAGATATTGCAAGCAAATCAGCTCGCTCCTGCTCTGAAACCATTGCATTTATCCATGGGATAGAACCGATTATCGGTTTCTTTGTAATATCCTCAATGTCTTCTATGCTGTCACACTCATCATTCAACTCATTTTTCAACATAGCAAACGCAAATCCGAAGAACAATCCCAATATTACGGATAAAATTACATACTGCACTCTGGTTGGCGGAATCGGTTCTTTTGAAAATGTAGGAGGATCTATATCAAAGATGTTGCTTGTCACATCAGCTTCACTCAATGCGGCTTCCATCTGCTTAAGCTTCATCTCATCAAAAGCAAGACTCAAATTTTTCTCTTTCTGCATCAGATTATTCAAAGTGTATTCAACCTCAGGCAATTTATCATAAGTTGAAGCTACATTCTCGAGAGAATAACGAACAGCCTTCTCCTGCGCTACAAGAGATTGATATTCAGCCTGCCTTGCCGCAAGGTTTCTGACAACTTCTGATTTAACGGGGTCAAAAACTTTCAAAGCACCCTGAATTGTTTTCCCGTTTATATCAGCTATTCTTTCTGTAAGATAATCAACTTTTTCATTTATAGCAATGAGTTTCGGGTTTGTATCAGCCCAGATAGATTGTTTTTCTATCTTTTCCTGCATAGCTCTGTTCAACTCTGCCTGCAAGTCTATCAAAATCTTGTTATCATAGCCGATAAGCATATCCTTAACATCAGCATTTTTGACACCGAGCTGTTTCTGCAGAGAATAAATTTCTCTTGATAAACCGTCTTTTTCCATCTGAGCTTTTGTGAGCAAAATCAAAAGTTCATTTTTGTTGACAACAAGTTCTTCTGCTTCTTTATCAACAATAATAACCTTGTTTGCTTCTTTATATTGTTTTATCTGAAATCTTACCTTATCAAGCTCCTGTTCGATTTCATCAACACGGACATCGATGTATTTCCGTCTTTTCTTAATGTTGTTTCTGTTTGTTTCGGTAACTATATCCTTGTACTGAAAAACTATCTCCTTCAACAGAGCCTGAGCAACCTCGGGGTCATTCCACGTGAAATACAGCTCAATAATATCAGTACCGATTTTGTTTTTTATCTTCAAACTGCTGCTGAAATCAAGTATTTTCTTCTCAGGATTTAACTCCGGATAATGAGCATCAACAAACTTTGTCAATCTGTCATTCATCTGGCTTGATTTCAAGATTTCAATCTGTGTCAAAATAGGATTACCGGTCATGGACAGAGGGTCTACGTTGTTGAAATTTTCAAAGTTGCTGTCTGTTATAAAATTCTTTGAAGTAGCTTTTTTTACCCACAATCTTGACTTCGAAATATAGTTCGGAGTGTAGAAAAACGTAACATATACCCCTGACCAGATTAAGGAGATTATCACGAATAATATGATTATCCCCTTCCCTTTATTTATTATTGATAATAATTTCTTAAAACTGTCCAACTGTACTCACCCCAATATATCTAATGGTATTATCATATGATTGTAATAATTTTGGCAACTCTTTTAAGTATCTTAAAATTAATCCTCGGCGTTGAAAAACAAAATTCCCCTAAAAGCTTTCTTGCACCTATCTTATTCCCGTTTTTGGCAATGTTTGCAATCAAATCCAAAAACTTCAACGACGCAAGAATCTCCCTTTTTTTGTTAAGTTTCTTATCATGAAAATCATAACCGTTTATTTTTTCAACAATAAACCTGCTGCCTCTTATCAGCTTTTCTTCACTGTCTTTTGAATTCATCAGACTGTTTGGATTTTGTCTGTATCTGAAACCGTATTGATTGTTCAAAACTTCTATACTGCATTCTGAAAATAATCTGACATACAAATCAAAATCTTCAGCAATATCCAAATCCTCTGAAAAATACCCGACCTTATCAAAGACCTCTCTTTTGACAATCAAAGACTGAACAGTCGCAAAAATTTCAGATGCAAAAAGAGAATACACCTTATTTTGAACATTGAAATTCAATTTCGGCTGTTTTTTGAACGGAACCATAGAACTGTCGCAAAACTCAGGAATACCAATATAAATCCCGTCGATATCCTTGTTTAACAACAGATTATATGCTGTTTTGAATGACTTTTTCAAACATTCATCATCACCGTCCATAAAAGAAATAAAACGCCCTCTTGCATTTTTTATTCCGGTGTTTCTTGCAGAAGATACCCCCTTCTTCTCAGAAGACAATATTCTAACAGCATCAACCTGCATCTTCTTGAGAACTTCTACAGTATTATCTGTCGAAGCATCATCAACAACAACTATCTCATAGTTGTCCAACCCGAGGTTAATTATCGAAAAAACAGCCTCTTCAATATAATCTGCACAATTATAAGCAGGTATTACAAAAGAAATATCAATATTATCCATTTTTGCAAAATCCGAACAACGCAACTACATAACCGAAATTAAAATTCATCAAAAATCTCGAATCAAACGCCCTGTCTTTGTTTCTGACAAGAGAATAAAAACAATATTCAAGAATATTCTTGAACAAAAAGGCAACACGGAAGAGAGAAAATCCAAATCTTCTCAAAAAAGAATGAACCTTCGTCCTGATTAAATAATCAGACACCCCGTTGTAGAAAGTCATGACAAAAAACGCCTTGACGCTGAGCCTCTCAGGCTGAATGAGATGTCTGACAAAAATATTAGGGAAATATATTATCAAACGCTGTTTCTTCTCAGCCCAGAAGTTCACAAGGGTTTCTTCTCCTGCAAGCATCTTTTTGCCTATTCTTCCGAGTTTCGAATCAAATCCGCCGATTGATGATAAAAATTCTTTTTCAACACAGAAGCATGCCCCTATTGGATAGCGAACAAGCTTCTTTCGGTAATTTTTATTTACAACAAGAATTTCTTCTCCAAAATCATATGCCCCTATCCAGTCTTCACTTTTTTTTGTCAGCCAATCAGGTTTCGCACTTTCATATTCTATATAACTCCGCCCCCCGACAACTGCAACACCTGCATTCTCAGAAAGAAATGTATTCAGCTCCTCAAGACCTTCTGCATTTACAAGTGCATCATCATCAAGATACAACAGGTACTTCCCTTTTGCTTCCCTGATAGCTCTGTTTCTTGCAAAAGATAACCCCTGTTGATGTTCCTGAAAATAAGATATATTCCCGGCTAGTTTTTGAAAAGACTCTACAATCTCCTTCGTTTTATCAACAGAGTTGTTATCTATAACAAGAACTTCATACAGAGTCTTATCAAGCGTGCTGTTAACAATATTCTCAAGACACCTCTTCAAATAATCTTCCCGATTGTAAGTACAAACAACCACACTCAGCAACATATCAACGCATACTCCATGTTTTAAATCCGAGTTTCAACACCAAAATATAATAAAAAAACAAAAAATTCCCGACCAGATAACGCCTCCACAAACGCCCGGGTTCCAAACATAACCTGAATACCCACTCAAGACCAAATTTACGCATAAACAAAGGAGCCCGCCTTATCTTTTGTGATAAAAAATCCAAAATAGCACCACCGCCAACAAACAATTTTACACAGGCAAGCTTCCTCTTATTTTCTCTTATCCACTTCTCCTGCATAGGCACCCCCATGCCTGCAATCAGAATATCCGCTTTCGAGTTATTTATCAGCTCGAGAACACTATCATCAAGGCCATAACCTGAATGTACTCCTGCAATTTGAAGCCCTTCAAATTTTTCTTTAAGCTTCACTGCTGCTTCTTCTGCTATCCCATCTTTAGCACCGAGAAGAAATATTTTGCAACCCTTTTTTGCTGCCATCTCTGCTATCTCCGGAATAAAATCAGTTCCGTTCAGATTTTTTTTCAAAACAAGTTTCTCTATCTTCGAGGCAATTTTTATACCGATGCCGTCATTAAGCAGATAATCGCATGAGTTCAGAATATCAAAATACTCTCTGTCTTTCTGCGCCAAGTTGAAACAATGAGCATTCAGAAAAAACAACTCAATACTTCGCCCGCTGTCTATATCTTTTGATAACAGAGCTAAAACCTCTTTCTCGTCATCAAATAAGTCTATGTCTATATTCAACAGCCTGCTTTTCATGACTAAGGCGATACCACATTGTAAAAACGAGTAGGATTAAACATCATGGCCCATCCATTGTACATTGAAGCAAACATACTGATAGGCGTCAAAATTCTTGTAGCATAGTCAAATGCTTTTCCAACAAGCGGACGAGGTTTTTCAGGAACATATACAATGTCATTAGGACGGAGCATGAAATCCCTGTGTTTCGGGTCAACTTTGATGGTTGTAAGAATACCATTCTCATCAACTCTGCTCAAAAAGACATATTTCGGAGCATAAGCTATCTCTGTCAAATACCCGCCTGCTTGTGTGATAGCAGAATTGATATTCAAAGATAAATTTGAATTCAACATAACCAACCCGGGGTTGTTAACATAACCATAAACCTTAACAGGAATGGAGCCCGGTGAAAAAGATGCTGCTGCAAACTTTTTATAAGCGGCATCAGTCACTGCAAGAGGAGTGCTTACACTCGGAACAATGACAGAATCCCCTGCCATAAGGTAAATATCCTGATTTGTATTTCCCTCCAACAAATCAAATAAGTTTACCTCAAACTCTGAACCATCAGAAGAATTTTTGATTTTTATATGCTCCAAATCAGCATCATATCTAACACCACCTGCTGCGACAAGAACGTTTGATAAAAGCGGAGAAGACCTTTCCAACCTGATTTGTCTGTCAGTATTATATGATGCCTGACGCTGGGTGTTCGTGTTCATTTCATAGCTTCCGGGGTTCATAACAGCCCCGCTGACATAAATCATAAAAGATTTTGTATCAGAAAGCGTTATGGTAACTTTAGGATCCCTCAAATAATAAACAAGTGCTGCGGTTATAATATCATTTACTTCGCTTATTGTTTTCCCGGCGACATTTATCTCTCCGATAGGTCCATAAGTGATTATCCCGTCAGGAGGTATGACTATCGACTTTGCATCATACTCTTCTGCATCAATTACACTTATAGAAATTACATCATTAGGTCCGAGAATATATTTTCTTGAAACAAAGTTTTTATCTAGAGATACCCCGCCTTTCAAATTTACGGTTTTGAAATCAACGGCAGGACGTAAATCTTCTATTGCAAAAACATCTGAAGCAGATGACATCATCAATATAAACAATAAAAATAATATTCTAAAAAATGCTTTCATAATAACCTTTTTCACCCACACTTTTCCCCAGTTAATATACATTCTAACACTATTCGATTTTTTATAAACTTTTGTAAAAATTCTTTAATATTTTACCCATAAACTGTGAATAATTCTATCTTTGCGGTTTTTATATATATAAGAAGAGATTAGCAATGATAACCACAAGGAACTTGAGAAATTGGAAAAACTGCTTATTAAAAAACTGAAAAGAAACAAAAAAAACAGTTTATCTTCTATCAGAGAAGTAATTAATTGGATTGAAATTAACAAAAACCATCTTCAAGACCAGCCGTTCTGGTTATCAACACATTTCTGTCCGAAGAGCGAAAAACCTTTCCAGTGGATAGTTAAAAGACTTTTTGATATCACATGCGCATCTTTGGGGTTGCTGGCTATTCTTCCATTCCTTGCAATTGTAGCAATTGCAATAAAACTCGAATCAAAAGGACCGGCTCTCTTCAAACAAAAAAGAGTAGGCAGATTCGGAAAAGAATTTTATATGTACAAGTTCAGAAGCATGGATTTGAATGCAGAAGACAGACTCAAAGACTTGCTCAAATATAATGAAACAAACGAAGGCATGTTCAAAATGGCTGATGACCCGAGAGTTACAAAAGTCGGAAAATTCATCAGAAAATACTCAATCGATGAACTTCCACAGCTCATAAACGTCATCAAAGGCGAAATGTCTCTCATCGGTCCAAGACCATGTCTGAGCAGAGAGTTAAAATCTTATAAAAACTGGCACTACGTCAGATTTGCCACCCTCCCGGGACTTACAGGACTCTGGCAGGTCAGCGGACGTTCTTCAATCAAAGATTTTGATAAAGCAGTAAGTCTTGATTACCAGTATATCAACAACTGGAACATCGGTCTTGATATATCAATTCTCTTCAGAACCATCCCGGCAGTTCTGTTTCCTGGTAAAACAGCAGCATAAAAATTTTATAAAAACTAAGCACTCATATAATCAGCCTGCTGATTATCAAGCTCAGAAGGCGGAGGTCCAACCTCTTTGACAAGTTTTTTCACAACTTTATGCATCTGGCAGACAAAAGAATAATTTCCTCTGCCAATATCGCACATATCGCAGTTGCCGTTTATTTGATAGCAAAAAACAGCCTGCTCTGTCCAATTTTTCGAAATAGAATCGGATATCCCCTCATTTTGAGGAAGAAAAAGTCCGAGGTCCTCTATTTTCTCTCTACGCAAAGATCTTCTAAACATATCTTCACCTGCTGTAAGTTATTGATATATTGTATATTATTATATTCAAATGTTGCTCATCTAAATGTTGTATATTTTATAATATCTCTTGAATGAGAGAAAATACTTTATCTTTCCCGATTCCGGTCTTTGAAGAGAATACTATCGGTTCAGAATCAAACTCCGTTTTGATGATTTTCAGATGTTTGCTCAAATCAGAATTTTTCACCCCGTCAGTTTTGTTCACCACAACAAAAAACGGAATTTCATGATAAACAAGCCAGTCATGCATCTGGAGGTCATTCTTCTGGATTTCATATCTCCCGTCAACAAGATGGAAAACAAATCTCAACTGCTCTCTTTTCGTCAGATAAATTTCAAAATTCTTCCGCCATCTTTCTTGCTCTGATTGAGAAACTTTTGCATATCCATACCCCGGCATATCGGTTATAACAAGAGAGTTATTAATAAGATAATAATTCAAAAGCCTTGTTTTGCCAGGAGTGTTGCTCGTTTTTGCAAGACTTTTTCTTGAGCACAAGCAGTTGATAAATGACGATTTACCGACATTTGAGCGTCCGATGAGAGCTATCTCAGGCAAATTATGAACAAAAGCACTCTTTATATCCGGAGAACTTTTTATGTATTCCGCTGATGTAATTTTCATTGACTATTTCTTTTTTGTAAGCCTCTGCCAGCTCGAAGTCAAAAAACCATATAGTTTATTATCATAAACATACATCTGGACTTTGTCTTCTTTGTTGTTTATATGAGCCTGCATAAAAAATCCGTCGGTAATAAAATTCGACCCTTCGACATATATAAATTGAACTATTTTCTTTTTAATAAAATCTATAGCCTGAGAATTGAATATTTCAAACGATTTCCAGATATTCATAACAACCCCGAGCTTGTATACTTCCGTTATTTTATTATAAACGAAAAAACTTATTTATCATAGCATATGACAAAAAAATTTGAGAATATCAACCATTATGTGGAATAGGTTTTGAATATTTTCTGTTATTTTAACTATACAACTCTTAAAGAAATATTGTATAATATGAGTCAGGAGTCCTTTTTATAGAGCGAGTAATATGCCCCAGGTCATGCAAAATTTGGTGTTGGAAGATATAATAAACAATAATCAACAGGAAACAGATTCGGTAAAAAAAGCCGACAATCTTATGCTTTGTGCGCAGATATACAGAAACACAAAAGACTATGACAGTGCAATCAAAGCAGTAGAAGAGGCTCAAAAAATTTATTCAAAAATAAACAACATCAACGAAACAATAAAATGCCTGCTTGAGCTGGCTTTATTGAACTACAAAAAATATCCTGACAGAATAATCAGAGCGCTGACGCTTATAAACGATGCAAAATATCTTATTGAAACAACTCCATCCGCTGATAAAAAAGAACTCACGGCAATGCTGCTGCATTACAACGGAATTATAGAATTTCAGGAAAATCATCAGACAGAAGCTCTTGAACTGTTCAAAAAAGCAGAAGAGCTGATTACTCAAAAAGATACATGCGAATATGCAAAACTTCTTGATGACTTTGCTTTGTATAACCTTCGCCAGAAAAAGTATCAAGTAGCTGAAAAACAACTCATCTCCTCAATAAAAATTAAAAAAAATCATGAAACAAATCCATTCCAAATAGCAAAAACAGCTGTTATGCTTGGAAGATATTTTGCAAATATCGAAAATAATGAAGAAGCTATTGAGTATTTGAATATGGCTCTTGAGGCAGCTGAGTGTTTCAATGACAATGCATTGAAAAGCAGAATATATGATGAGATGGCAAATGTTTATCTTTCAATGAAAGATACAACAAATGCAATGGTTTTACATCAAAAGGCTCTCGCAGAATTTAACGATAAAATGAATCCAAAACTTAGAGCTTATAACTGCTGCACCCAGATAGAACTCTTTATTATCGAAAAAAAATACAACGAAGCAATGAATATCCTCAAACAGGATATAGAGCCGTTTTTCACAACGGATAGAGAACATGCAATTACATACAGGCTCTATGGAAAGATTTACGGCTGCCTGAAAGATTACGAAAAATCTTTGCAATACCTGCATCAGGCAATCGAGTTATACAAAAAAATCGACAACAACATCGAATTGATAAAATGTTATACAGATCTTTCAGATGTATATAGAGCCTCAGATAACCACCAAATGGCACTATCAAGTCTTGAAGAAGCTCTTGAGGTTGCAAAGATTTATGACCTGCAAATTCTTGCTCAAAAAATAGAAGACCTGATTTTTGAAACGGATAAAGATGAGTGGGCGAATATAATAAATAAAAATTCAAACAAAGAACAATCTTCGAGCGAAGATATGGCATTTCTCGAAACAATGAATCTGCTCGGTTCTCTTACGCAGTCTGATATAACTTACAAAGACTCTCTCTTTGCTCTTTTGAGAATAGGAAGATTTATCTCTGCTGCAACAAACATAGATGAACTGCTTGAAAGAATAGCAGAAGAAACAAAAATAGCTCTCGACGCAGAGAGATGTACTATTTTTATGTACGACAAAGAAAAAAATGAACTCTACTCAAAAATCGCTCTCGGCATAGAATCAAAAGAACTCAGATTTCCTGCAAATAAAGGTCTTGCAGGATATGTAGCAACAACGGGCGAAACCGTCAACATTAGAAATGCCTATGAAGATGACCGTTTTAACAAAGAAATCGACAAACAAACAGGCTACAAAACAAAAACCATCCTGTGTATGCCATTCAGAAACATAAACCATGAAATAGTCGGAGTCTTCCAGATGCTAGGCAAAAAGGGCGATAAAATTTTCTCTGAAAAAGACGAAGACCTTCTTCTCACAATCGGTTCAAATGCAGGGATTGCATTAGAGAATGCAAGATTGTTCGAAGAACAAAAAATGCTTTTAGAGGAGCAAAAAAAATCTCTCATAAGCTTCATTGATACGCTTGCCGCCTCTATAGATGCCCGTGACAGTATAACGGCAGGTCATTCAAACAGAGTCCGCCTTTATTCAAAGGCTATCGCAGAAGAGATGAAGCTGCCTCAGGAAAAAATTGAACTTATAGAGTACTCAGCAATATTGCATGATATAGGCAAAATCGGCGTACAGGATAATGTCTTATTCAAACAGGGAAAACTGACGGAAGAAGAATACGCCCATATCCAGCAGCATGTAAGAATAACACATGATATTCTCGAAAAAATGTACTTCCAAAAATCAATGAAAGATGTTCCTGTTATTGCAGCATCTCACCATGAAAAGTTCGACGGCACGGGATATTATCAAGGGCTAAAAGGGGAAGAAATTCCTCTTGGCGGAAGAATTCTCGCTATAGCAGACGTGTTTGACGCAATCACTTCAGAGCGTTATTACCGTAGTAGAATGCCGATTTATGAAGCCTTGAATTTATTCAAAAAAAACAGAGGCTCTCACTTTGATCCTGCTCTGGTTGATGTGTTTTTCTCGCTATCTTTGGATAAAATCCTTGATATTCTGCTTTCTGCATATAATATATCTCTGAAAACAGAACAGGGAGAATATTTTTCAAAATATTCAATCAAAAATCTTTATGATGCAATGACCAAAAAAGCAGACCAAAGAAGCGTAATCGAAAATCTCCTGATTGAAAACTTCGACAAACTCTATACTCTGAGCGAAAAATAATAGGGACTTATATCGCAGTTTACACTAAACAGGACTGAAAAACACACGTAGCAATTGTTTCAACTCTATTAGTTTCATTTTTCACGTTTTCATTTCCCTGTCAAAAATTTTTTCATCCAAAACTTAGATGAGTCATCTAGGTACCTAACAGTTGACACAAAGAAAACGAAAGGATGAAAAAATGAACAACGAAATTAAATGTCCCAAATGCGGAGAAATTTTTCAGGTAGATGAAACTCTTTATACGGCTATAGTAAAACAGGTTAGAGATAAAGAATTTCAAAAAGATTTAAAAGACAAAGAAGCTCAATTTGAAAAAGATAAACAGAACCTGCTTTTATCTACCAAACTTGAAATGGGAAAAACATTTGACAAAGAAATAAATGCTAAAAGAGCAGAAATAATACAATTAAAATCAGAAATAAAATCCGCACAAATAGCAAAACAGGCTGAGATTAACAAAATTATTTCGGAAAAAGATAATGAAGTTAATGAACTTAAATACAGATTAGAAACTTTCAATAAAGACAAAGAGCGTGAGATTGCAAATATTGTAGTGGATATGAATAATAAACTTTCTGCTCAGGAAAAGTTTATTTTAAAGATTACTAATGAAAGTGGACTGGCTGAAAAAGAGCATAAATTATTAGAACAATCTTTAAAAGAAAAATATGAAACAGAGATAAAGTTTAAGAATGACGAAATTGAACGTTTAAAGGATTACAAACTGAAATTATCTACAAAAATGATAGGTGAAAGTCTTGAACAGCACTGCGAGATTGAGTTTGAAAAATTACGTGCTACAGGGTTTAAAGCTGCTTATTTTGAAAAAGATAATGAAGTGAAATCCGGCAGTAAAGGTGATTATATCTATCGTGATTATGATTCTGACGGTAATGAATTTATCTCAATAATGTTTGAAATGAAAAACGAAGCTGATACAACTTCTACAAAGAAGAAAAATACGGATTTCTTAAAAGAACTTGATAAAGACAGACGTGAAAAGAAATGTGAATATGCTGTTCTTGTTTCAATGCTGGAACCTGAGAATGACTTGTACAATAACGGAATTGTTGAGATTGTAAAAGGTCAGGTAGTCTGAGAAAGTTCCTCACTGCCTGATTTCTTTTTGTGGAGCGGATTTGAGGCTAAAAAGGGAGTTTGAGAAATTTTTCAGAAAATACCAGATTTGTATCAGACAAATATCAGAAAAGTAAAGTGCTAAAATACACAAACAGCCTGTAATTTAGCCATATTGTCAAAAATTGGAATGGTACTTTTTGAAAAATCAAAGGTTCCTCAGTGTCCGCACTCTTTAAATTTTTTAAAAATTTTTTAAAAAACCTGAAAAAGCCCATTAAATATGTTTTAAAGCTTTTTAAAGATTTTCAAAAAAAATTTTTTTTGAATTAAAAATAAAACTACTAAGGAACCTGTGAGGAACCAGTGAGGAACTTGCAGCAAAAAGCAATCAAAATAGGTATGAATGTTATGTTTTAGCCAATCTGTTCTCTTTAGTGGAAAATTTCCGATTTTCGGAAATTTTTTATACAAAAGTTTAATCAGTTTTTTTATTTTGTTCTTCGATTTGAGTTTTTACCTCTGTCAACTTACCAGCACCTCTAAATAAATATGTTTGGAATAATTCAAGATTTTCTTTAGCTTTCGCCATTGATTCTACTGAATTCCGGTCTATACCTTTTTTGAAGTTTTTACTTGCTGATGACTTTGATTTATATGCAATACTAAAGTCTCTGTTTGCATCTTTAAGTTTATCTTTTTGTTCTGAAGAAAGACCTTCGGGGAGCTTGAGTGATGAAAACTTAGAAAAACAGTCTAAACAGCTATAATGCGCATTGTCAAATTGTTCATAAGCTCCCACAGCATCATTCTTTGCCAGTGCATCCATTGCTTTTTTATAATCAGCATCACACTGTTGTGGAAGACTATAAATCTGCTGTTCATATTTTTTAAAGTCCTCTACAGTTATAGTCTGCTCAGAAACTGGTATATTTTCGACAGGAGATTGACTATTTTCGGGTGAGTTACCAAGAGATAATAATCCTATAATAATTGATACAATGGTTACTGTTACTAAACATCCGCCACAACCAGTTATTACTTCTTGATCCGAAGGTACTTGTTTTTGTAAATCATTTTGTTCTTTGTTATTTTTATCCTCATTGCTCATAGACTTACCTCACAATTTATAAAAAACTTAAAAAAACATTTTATCAAAGCGGTAAAAAATTGTAAATAAGAGCAGAAAAATCCTAAAAATTACTCGAAAAAAGAATAGTATGTGTCGATAATTTTAATAGGCGTGAGGAATGGAATTTTGCTTGATTTTAGTATACGGAATTATGAAAGGATAAAAAACAATGAGAAACGGAATTTACGGCTTGTTTGCCGATGTGAAAGAGTTTTTTAATCAAGGGATGAACGGCATTTTAACGATATTAATAATATGTATGGTATTAATTATAGGCTATAACTATAAAATATCGTCTGATATTAAAGATCTGCGACGAAATCAAGAATCTAATCAGGCTGAAATTATAAAAGAAATAGAAAACAACCGTAAAAAGATACATTATAGATATTTTAACTTAACCAAAAGCCTTGAAGATATTAATAACGTGGAAATAAATACCAGAGACGGAAGTGTGCTCCGACATAAATAATTATTGCTGATCAAGCAATTTAATTAATTTGGCATATTGTTCGGGTGTAAGCTGAGGCAGAGAAACTCCTGACAATTGATTGTCAATTGTTCCGGGGCTTTTTTGTCCTGCCTCGCCGTATAAAAACCAGTCCATATCTACATTAAAGTTAAGTTTTGTATTATTTTGTTCGGCAATATTCGGAAAATCTTTGCCAAGAGAAAGCTCTCTGTACCTTTTATCACTGATTTTAAGAATTTGAGCCATCTGAGTATCCGTATATCCGTTAACCTCTTGAATATCTTGATAGTGACGTCCTGTTATCTCAGGGCTTATAGCAATATTATTTTGCATCCGTTTAAGGTCGTTATTCGTTATGAACATAGGACCTTGTTGTGAAATAAACCAATTAATATTTATATTTAATTTTTGATACAATTGTATAACTAAATCAATTGATGGTTTTCGAACATTTCGCTCATAGCTTGTTAATGTAGCAGAGGACATGTCTAGTGAAGAGGCTAGTTCCTCTGTTGTCATTTTTAATATTTTTTTTATTTTTCTTAAATTATCTGAGTACACAAAAACAGTCACCATAGTTATTTAGCATATATTTTATACAATAGTATTGACATTTTTAATACTATTGTATAAAATAATCGTATAAAGTTTAGAAATCAACTAAAACTTAAAATGACCAAGTAATAAGTAATAGTCAATTAAATAGCAATTAAAGGAATTGCATGAACATGACATCATACAAAAATCTAAAACGCAATAGAAAAAAGAATAATATTAAGCAAAAAAATGTAATCAAATGCGCATTTATCCAATATCAGCTGAAACTAAGAGGATTAACCCAAGCGCAAATTGCAAAAGAGCTTAATATATCATCTCAAGCGGTGAACAGAGCGTTACTCGGTCAATCGAAGATATCAAGAGTTGATGAATGGATAGAAGAGAATCTCGGATTGGAGGTTGTCAATGCTCTCTAATCAAGAATTATCAAATATATATGTATCAGTTAAAGAAATAGCTAAAGCCAAAAAAGTAGATGCTCGCACTGTAAGAAGATACTGTGAGTGCAATAAATACATTGCAAGATATGTAAAAACTCAATCAGGTGGCGGAAACAGAGGTAGACATTATGAAATACTGCTATCCACCGTCGAACCTGAAGTCCAGGAAAAAATATTAAAAAATCTAAACGCAGCCAATAAGGTTGCTGACTCATCTCCCGGGAGCATAAATTATCCCCAAGAGCCTCCTTGTGCTCCCGTTTCATTTTTATGCTCAATGACAACAAACCAAACAACGGGGGCAGAACCCTGTCCCCCTTTTCTTTTAGAAGAAAAAGTTATCCCTGAACGAGCAAAAAAACTGGCGCTCGCCAAAGTCGACCTTATCAGGCATTGGCATAATTACCGACAAGGACAAAAGAATAAGGCGCAAGCTGATAAAGAATTTATATCAGGCTACAACACAAAAATGTATCCGAATATTTATGCGCTGGCAGGAAAAATATCCGTCCAATCCCTGTACAGATGGAACAAAGAGCTCAAAGACGCTAACAATGATTATAGAGCGTTAATCTCTAATTATAATTACGGCTGCGAATCCCATATTAGAACATCCTTATCAGAAAAAGAAATAAAATTATTAAACGATTTACTCTTGCATCCGGCTAAACTGAGCGTAGGCAACGCATACAGACTGATAAAATTTTGTCTTGAACAAACCGGTATTGCTCAGATAGCATCATATCCTGCATACAAGAGATATGTGAACAAATTAAAAAGAAACAAAAATGATGTGTGGGTATTAATGCGAGAAGGGCAGAAAAAGCTGCTCGACAGTGTCGTGCCTTACATCCAACGAGACATAAGCAGATTAGAAGTAGGAGATGTCCTTATAGCGGACGGTCACACACTTGATTGTATGATAAGAAATCCGCTGACAGGCAGACCATGCAGAGCTACAATCGTCGTTTATCAAGATTGGAAATCTGCTGATATAGCAGGCTATGAAATAATGCTCACCGAGAATACTCAGTGCATCGCATCAGCCCTGCGCAATGCGATTATCCGCCTGGGAAAAATACCGAAGATTGCTTATCAGGATAACGGACGAGCATTTAGAGCGAAGTTTTTTAGAGGATGCGAAAGTCTTGAACAATCAGGATTCTACGGATTGTTCGGAAGCCTTGGAGTAATTCCTGTTTTCGCTACACCATACAATTCCAAAGCCAAAAGCGTAGAACGTTTTTTCCGGGAATTTACTCAAACTTATTCAAGCTTGCTGGTCAGCTATGTCGGTAATTGTATCGAAAACCGTCCGGCTTACCTCAAGAGAAATGAAAAATTTCACAAATCAATCCATAGCGAGTACATACCGACGATTGACGAAATCACAAAATCCCTTGAACAATGGTTTATTTTCTACCGGTCTCAACCCTGCCCGAATGTTGAAGGAAAAACTATCGGCGAAGTTTTTGATGAGGGAAAAGGCTCCGGCATTGATATTAACACCCTTGATGAGCTGATGATGGCTCAGGAAATCCGTCAAGTCGGAAGAAACGGAGTCAGAATGTTTGGAAATATGTATTATTCGGATGAACTCTATGGAATTAAAGACAAAGTAGTCGTAAAATACAGCCTTTTAGATATTTTTAACGTAAAAATTTACGGAAAATCAGGAGAATTTATCTGCGATGCTCACGCACTCAAGGAAATACACCCGATGGCGGAACTGATGGGCGACAGTAATGATAAATATGCCTACAAAGAAGCGTTGAAAGCTCAAAAAAGAAAGGTTAAAAAGACTATGGATGAAGCAAGAAAACTTGTCCCTCGCCTTGAAAAGGCTCTTGACTGGCAGAAAATAGAAAAAATAAAAGCAATACAAACAATGAAAGATAAAGAAGAAGAAAACAAATATAAAATAACTTGCTATGACAATGTCGAATCTTTACCCCTAATCGACAATACGCAATACAGATTATATCAATAGTAAGAGGAGAAAAAATGATTACAGAAGAAAAAACAGAACTGATGGAGGACAGTAAAAACCAAAAGTACAATGATGTGCTTGTGGAACAAATCAAAAAACTGTTTGAATCCAACTCCATTGACCAGACAACGCTGGCGAATCGCATAGGCTATTCAAACGCTACAATTAGCTTGTACCTTAAAAAATCCTACCCCGGTAATGTACAAAATATCGAAAAAGCTTTGAGCAAATATCTTGTACTCCACAATAGTGTCCAGGAGCATCAAAAAGTAACTCTGCAATACACAAATACTTCGGTGGCGTCGTCATTTTTCGCCGTAGCCAAAATGTGCCGCCTGAACTCTGAAATCTGCCTCTGCTACGGCTCATCAGGAATCGGAAAAACAACTGCAATCAAACAATTTGCATCAGAAAATTCCGGGGTGGTCTTGATTGATCCGGATGAAGGAGCAACGATTAGAAGTGTATTGTTACAGCTGGTAGAGAAGCTGTCTTTATCACCAACAACAACAAAATCAGAAGATTTGACATCGGCTATAACCCGAAAATTAACAAACAGCGGATTTTTGGTCATTGTTGACGAAGCTGAAAACGTAAAAACAGAGGTAGTCAGAACTTTGAGGAAAATCCATGACAGATGCGAGTCAACATTCGGTCTGCTTTTTGTCGGAACGGAAACTCTGTATCAAAATCTGAAACGCCTCCGGTCGGAATACAACTATGTTATGAACAGAGTCGGATACGTCACAAGCTTGCACCCGCTCGATAAGGCAGATATAGAACTGCTCGTAAAGCAGGTATTCCCAGATTGCAGCGACGAATGTCTGCTGTCTTTCGAAACTGCCTGTGACCAAAATGCCCGAATTTTATTTAATACCTTAAAACGAGCGAAGGACATACAAATAAGCACTAAGGACACGCTCAACCCCAAAATGATAGCCTCAGCCCGCAGAATGTTGCTTATATAAGGAGGTCCGGAAACAATGAGTACTCCAAAACAAAGACAACAAATAGGTATGTTGCGGAAAATGCTCTGCTTTGATGAGGATACATATAGAGATATTCTCGGAGCTTACGGCGTAGCCTCCTCCAAAGATTTACCTATCAACGATGCCTCGGAGTTAATTGACGCTTTGAGAAAAAACGCTATCTCAAGAGGGATCTTAAAACCAACTAAAAAGTATGCTTTTCAGCGATTTAAATACGACAATCTCGGGATCCGTCCCGGGATGGCAACCCCCAAGCAGCTAAGGATGATAGAAGCTATGTGGTATAGAGTATCAAGACAGACGAATGATACGGACAGAGCGAAAGCTCTGGATGTCTACGTAAAAAAAATCACCAATAAAGACCACATGAAGTTTTTAACCCCTCTGGATATACGAAAACTTGTACGTGCACTTAATAATACAAAAAAATGAAAGGGAAAAATGATGATTAATCTGACAGTGGACCGCCCCAAAGACATTATGCTTATTGCTCAACTTGTTAACCTGATTAACATACACAGGAGAAGGCTTGACGAACTCAAAAGGGATTATGCCCATGCTTTGTTCTACGCCCCTCATCGGCAAAAAGCAATCATGCAAGAAATAGCTGTAACAAACGGTACGATAAGATCCTGCTTGAATTGTCAGGAATTGCTTATACACAACAAATAACAGGAGACATATAAATGGCACAAAAAAAAGAAAGCGCTTATCAAAGCTGGGATGAAATAAATCAAGAACTTAAAAGACTTGCGGAACTCTATACTCAGCGACAGAAAATAGAAGGAAAAATGAATACATCAATTAACAAAATAAAAGAGCACGCTGAAGGTCAAACATCGGAGATACTGACGGAAATCAAGAAAATAGAGAAAAATATCGAACTTTTTGCTCTGCAGCATAGGGATGAATTTACCAAAAAACGAACCAAGAAACTTAACTTCGGCACGATATCTTTTCGGATGACGAAAAAAATCTGGTGCCCTGAAAAAGACATAGCAATAAAATCCCTGAAAGCGCTCAATCTCGATGAATATATCAGGATAAACGAATCTCTTGACAAGGATGCATTGCTTAATCTTGATGAAACAACCCTCGGTAAGGCTGGGATAACAATAAAAAGAGAAGATAAAGTATCTATAGAGCCGAACTATATAGAGCTGATGGCATCATCAGCAGACTAATAACAGACCGAAACGGCAGATATGTCCCTCCCAAAAATCTGCCGTCTCAGCGTAAGGCGCTGACTGATGAGGTCACCAATAAAAAGGAACACGGAGAAATTATGAAAATAAACGGGATTGACATAAATATTGATGAAGTCAGTATAGACGATATGCCTAATGGCGATTTTAAGGACATTTACGAGCTTTTCGGAGTGGAAACAGCACTCAAACTGCTTGATATATTTGCCGGTAACCAAATCAACGTCCCGGTTAGAGGATTTGACAAAATAAAGAAAAAAATGCTCTGGAAACGACTGCAAAATAAGCCGTGTACATATTATGACGTTAAGAAAATCAGCAGAGAACTCGGGTGGAGCTCACGAACCGTCTTTAATATCATTAGAGACGGCGGGATAGTTATCCAGGAAGAAGGACAGCTGGGTCTTTTTGATAAAAATGGAGCTGATAATGCTTGATTACACCTTGTTAGACCAGCTCCACGATTACAAATACACCCTCATAGGAATACTCATCAGCGTGAGACGAGGACAAATGCATGGCGACACAAAAGTCCTGAAAAAACAGATTAGAGATATCGACAAGGAAATTAAAAGAAGGTTGGACAAATGACAAAACAAGATTGCATGGCAGTTTATCGGGATTGCGACAAATGTTTGTTAGCTAAATACGGATTAAACTGCGATGATTTTGAAAAAGTACAAAAAATTATAAAAGAGGCGACAGAATATTTTGATACAGGATGTAAAGGCTTATAGATGGACGGAATCGGCAATAGACTGCTACAGGCTAGGCTGTAACTGCTCTCGCTGCCCGACATATCAATTAATAACTCACCAAAAATGCAGGATGAAATATACGGTTATAGCACTTGTCCGGGATATCGGTGTGCCTGATGTCCCGGGGAACGAATGAAAGGAGAAAAAATGCAGGATTTGCAACAAAAAATTATACGCCATTACGGCTTAAAAAAACAGAAAGACATGCTGTATCATGCGCTTAGTGACCTTGCAGCTGCTTTGATCCGTGGAAAAGACAAAAAAATAAAGGAAGAAATGGCTGGTGTACTCAATCTCCTGGAACAAATAATCGTTTTTCAGGGGTGGGAGGAAGATGTATATTTTATTAAATATTATGAGATACAAAATCAACTTGATCGCATCCGAAAAACTAAATAACTCACGCTAGGGAAAGGAGAAAAAATGTTACTGATAGTACTTATCTTAATCTATGTGATTCTGCTCCATATTCAGCTTATCCTGCTGGTACTCGGCGCAAAGGACAGGGATAAATTAATAAGTAAACAGGCGCAGATAATTTCGATGCAGGACGAAATAATCGAGAAGTATACAACCGATTAGCCATACTGCTTAATTATCGCATCATTAATCAAGTGAGAAACGGACACATCTTCAGCTTTTGCAATTTCCAAAAGACGAAGGTGTGTTTTTTTGACGTCCGCAAACTAATGCGTCCAATTTATTTAATCCCTTTTTTATAATCAAGTTTCTTCAGCTCGTAGACTATCTCCGTTGTAACTTTGACTTTGAGAGAATCAGTCCATGCAACAAAACGTCTTTGAGGCATTTTGAACGTGCCTGTGCGTCCTCTTTTCCCTTTGGCTCTGCGTTTTTTAACATCCCCTCCGAAATTATGTATAGCTGCATATTCTTTATTTGTTCCGACGACCGCACTGTCAGCATCGACTTTGCGGGTGAAAGACTCTCTGAGTTCGCCTTCGAGCTGCATTATCCTTCCGCTTCCCCTGCCGAGTTTTTTTCTTCTCTCTCTCCAGTTGTCGCTCCAGTCTTGCCATTTCTGTCCCTGATTAGCGCCTTCTGTCTCAAAATTTTCATCAATGTCTTCCAGCATTACGTGCGACACCTGCCGTAATATGGGCTTGAGGTTCTTGACTTTAGATGCATATTCCTCCAGATAATTAAGCACTTCACCTTCATCAATTTTTATTTCTATCGGTTCTTTCGGCATTATCGACTCCTTTCTTTTTTTAAAAACGGGGCTTAAAAATTTTTTAAACCCCGTTTAAGCTCTGTCAGTAATTTTTTATCAACAACTCGTTAAAAGTAGCTTTTATCTGATTGTTGAGCGTGTTCTGGCGTGATACGGGTATGATATCAAAATCTTTGTACAAATCCCTTATGTACTCATTATCGCCATAAGACAGCAGCCAGCGACCTTTTACCCGTCCGAGGCGTTCTCTTAGGCGTTCATGGTCAAAGCTCTTGTCTACCACCTCATAATAATCTCCCCCTTCGACATACGGCGGGTCGCAGTAGAAAAAAGCACTCTCACAGTCATATTTTTCAATCAGCAATTCAAAATCCAGATGCTCAATCAATACCTTGTCGAACCTGCATGATGCGCACCATATTCGATTGATGATGTTGAGATGAGATTTTCCGCTGCTTTTTCGTCCGTCCCGAATCGTTCCGAAGTGCATTCCTTTTGCGCCAAACGACCGCTGAATGATATAAAAAAATCTGGCGGCTTTTTTTATATCCGTTACCGGATTTAAAGACTTCTGTTCTGAAAACAGCTCTCTTGATGCGAACATCCATCGCAGTTCTTTAACAAATTCCTCAGGGTGATATTTTACAATTTTGAACATATTGTATAACTCGGAATTCAGATCGTTATACACCTCAACGGGAGCCCAGCGGTCTTTGTAGAACAAAACCCAGGCACCTCCTCCGAACGGTTCGATATAAGATCCTATATCACCAGGTATCAGCTCGGCTATTTTCTTCCTCAGGAGGCGTTTTCCTCCAATCCAATTGATTAAATATTTGTCTTGATTGCGATTTGTTACGGTTTTCATGTTTTTTCCTTTCTCGCCAATGCGATTTGTTGTACTATCATGGCGAGTCAGCAACTTTGGAGTTAAATTGAGGAGTTGGGAGCATCGAGGAATTGTTTGCTCCGGCAATAATAACATTTGCCGATGTTATTATTGTTCTGGCTCTTTTTATGTCTTTTCTGTAAAATCTCCTTTCTTTGGGGTTTAAATTGATAAATTTGATGGTATAATTAATATATAAATAGAATAATCAGCGACGTGCAGAAAATTTGTCTCGGCTGCGCCGGAGGGTCAATGACCGTCTGATGATGGGAGCAAGAGTCCATCCGATGATTATTCTATTTTTTTTATTTTTTTGTTGTTCAGGTCTGTTTTTTTGATCCTCCCGCTTGTTATAATGTAGTTGACCACTTTTTTCTTTTTTACAAAATCAGGGTGGACAACGACCTTAATGCAATCTTTGCCGTCTCCGTCCGGTTCATCCAGATATTTAATATATAAGATTCGACCGTCTTTTCCTGTCTCATCCCAATACACACCGTCGTTAGCCTGTATAATTTTTGATAAATTATCAAGCTGCTGACTTGTCAATTTTTGATTTGCTTTTTTTGCATCACGGCTAAGATGCAGTGCCTTATCATCGCCGAGAGCAATAACCGGAGTGGACGGAGTCCTGTCAATATTGTTGAGATAAGCGATTGTCTCCGGAGTCATCCATCCTGCCGTGCACTCAATGCCTTTTGAAACATAGTCGTCTTTTTGTACGGATGTGATGAAATTCAAAAATACTTTGTTTTTAATCGGGTTTTGCGCCATCTCGGATATAAACTTGTCCTTTAGCTCCTGTGGCAGTCCCTCAACTGCGTCGTAAGCTAACACATCAAGATTCCATGCAGCCTTGCCTGCATTCGAAGACCAGCCGGCATCCGGAGAAAAATCAATAACTTTGCCTGACAGGTCGTCCATCGTCAACACAGCTACCTGTTTGGTCTCTCCGGTATCCTTGTTGACAATCACTTCTTTATAGCGCAGGTTGTCGCCTGAGCTCTCAACTTTGATTCCTTTTCGTTCGACCTCTCTCTCCGAGAGACTCTTGACAAAACATCTGCAGCCCCAGCCGTTCGGCGGAAAAATCGACGCCCAGACGGGGTCGTCATATCGATACACCTTACCGTGGAGTGCCCTGTGAGAGGGACGTGTACTCTCATCAAGAATGGAGTTATAGACAAAATACGGTGCAAAATCGACATCTTCAAGCAGCTGCAGATATCTCCCAGCATTATAAGCACTCTGCATATTCTGCTTATATATCGTCCTAACTCTGTGAGGTGAGCCCAGCTGTATTTCTTTTTCTTCACCATTTTCATCAACAATTTTTTGTTTACCCCACCACCCTCTGGATTTGAACATATTTGTCATTTCCCTCTGCGTTTTTTGAGCAGACCAGCCTTCTTTGAGAGCGTTGTCCAAAAGTCCCTTAGTGTCCTTCAGCAGCTCCGCATCAGTCATCTTTGATATTGTAAACGCCTTTGCGTGGGCGTCCTCCCACATTTCCCTCCAATCTTTTGTAATCCGAAAACCTTTATCCTGCATATATTCAACTGCTTTCTCGGGCTCAAGCGAAAAAGCATACTTGATGTCAATTTTATCCTTCATTATTTTGATGCCCTCCCGAGTAAGTCAGCGAAAAACAAGCATTTTGTCAGTGTTTTCTCAAGTTTGTCGGAATCCATCTTCGGGAAAATTTCGGATAACCTCTCCATAGCTTCCCCGGGATTTTTGTTTTTGGCAAAATCTTTAATGATTGGCGATATTTTGTCACTGATTATGTCCTCCAAATCCTCATCCGAGAATGTATCGACTATCTCATCAATCGCTTGGAAACCGTCATCGTCTGTCTTTTCTGCAAAATTATCCTCCAGCCCTCCGTTATCACTGTCTGATACCTCAATATCTTCATCTTCAAAATTATATGTTTTTAGAAAATATTTCTTGCTGAATTTTACGCCGCTCTCAACAAGGACTCTGTCTCTGTCTGCAATGTCCTTTCCGACGCCTCTGTCCTCCCAAAATTCAAAAACGGGGACATCGGAATCACCAAAATTCAGCTCATGCACCCAGCAGAGCAGCTTGTTTATTTCTTTTTCGACAATCCTTGCGTCTGAGGCAACAATATCCGCTCTGACAGCTGCGTGTACTTTTCCTGCTGCATAGCTCCCGCTGGAGCCTATATCGGTAGTCAGAGTCTGCCCGAGAATGTTCTTGCTGATGTTTTGCTCGAACATTCTGATATATTTCTCATATATATCGGCACTGCCTGTTTTTCCGCTCGCTTCTTTTATTTCAAATGTTGAGTTATCAGGGATGACTGCAACGGCGTCCTGCACCATATTATTAAGCATCTGGAGTAAATCTTGAATTTTTTCGTCGGAGGAGCCCTCTTCATATTTGCCGATGAGGTAGGGCATGCCGTATTTTTCGTTGAATTTCGTCCAAAACTCAACACCTCCCTTGATAAACGCCACATCCCAGAAACATCGTGACAAATAAGGAATGCCGTAAGGATTTAAATAGCTTGCTCCGCTTGTCGGACAAAGAAATTTTTTCTCTTCCGGGCGCAGGACAAGCCCGTCTGCTTTCCCTTTTTGTTTGAAACACAGCTCATTTTTAGCATTAAAAAAAAACCACTCCTGAGGCTTGGCGATTATTTTATCCGGTATGACATTAGCCCCTGACTTAGCCCATACAATCTCTATGGGCTGATATCCGTAAGCAGGCGCCTTTATAATGCTCGATATAACATCATATATATCAATATGCTTACAGATATCGTCATAAAACTCTTTATATTTATCATTTTTCTGGACAATTCGCCAGTTGAGCGAGGTCACTCCGGCATTTCTGCTTGATACGCAGGTTGCTACCTGTCCTGTCTGTTCAATGCTTCGAAGACATTCAATGCCTTTTCTTGTTGCCCTCAAAATGGGATCCGGGTTTGGCAGTCGTTTCAAAAAACCGTAAAAACCTTCGGTATTATTGATTGTGGCAACATCCTCAAAAAAGTTATTATTGTTTTTGGGCAGATATATATTTTTTGAGTCCTTTTTTTTCGAATTTTTGAAAAAATTGAAAATATTCATCAGATGCTCCTCTAAATGTTTTTTAAAACCTTTTTAAATCGTTTTAATTTTTTTTAAAAACCTCCGCCGGGTATAAATTATCCTGATTAAAATTCAATCCCCCTTAAACGGGCTCTAAACGGCAGAAAATCAAATTCATATTTATGTCTGTTTTTCCTTCTGGGCGAAGCACTCCTTATATCAAGTGTTCCGCCCTTTTTTGTGACCGCTGCGTTCAATAGCAGCGCAATTGCCCAGAACCTGTCAGCGTGTCCGTCCGTCTCCGTTCTGTCAGCATCAAACCGTATATGCCCGGATGCCGTTGTGATTTTCTTTACCGAATGCAAATCAGCCTTCAGAGCCGCATCATCCGGGATTCGAATTGTTTTGTCCTGAAACGCTCGCAGAAGATTGAACGCAAATTCTTCTTTGACGGAGTTTGTAAACGTTATTTCCTCGACTTTTGTTTTACCGTAATCCTGACGGGCTTCTTCCGCCAGCTGCATTCCGAGCCCTGTAGCGTCAATATTTGCCCGGCGAAACGACGAATGACTCAAATGTTTGTACAATATCTCCCTCTGGGTACTGAATTTCAGGTTTTCCATTGTTACAAGCTGCCGAACATACAGCACATCTTCCGGTTTTTCTCCTCCTGCAATGACAGAGAGGTCTTTTTTTCGCCCGACGTCCTGCCCGACATAATAATCCCCGGTTATCATATCAAGAGGGCGCAGCACATCGTCGCTCACACAACTCTCTATCAGGTCGTAAGTCAAAAATGCCGTTGATTCGTCAACAGGGATGCAACAAAACTCTTCAAGCCAGGTCGCTTCATCTCCGGCGTCCTGTCTGACCTCGTCAAGCCATGCTCTCCTCTCGTCATCCGTTAGTGACCTGCCTGAAGTTATGTCAGCTAGTCCTTCAGCCACAGCAAGCTGAATAGGCACGGTATGCAGCGAATATTTGAGCAGTCCTTTTTTTATCTTTTCAACGAGGACGAAAAAGAAGGACTTCATTCCGTTATGAGTAGAAATTACCCTGATTGGGTACCCCCAGATTTTAGCTGCCGCAAACGCAGCTTTCCAGAGTTCTCGGGGATTTTCATGGAAGGCAAACTCATCTATAACGACCTTTCCGCCTTTTGAGCGGAATTGAGACGGATTAGAGGACAGAGCATAAATTCTTGTCCCGTTTTTAAACTCAAGCCCAAGAGCCTTTATGTCATTTTTCTCGTCGATAATAACCTCGCCTAGTTCTTTTGCCACCTCGTTGAAGAGCTTTGCGTGCTCCTGACAGTATATAATGTACTCTTTAGCAGCCGTAATGTCAGCCGATGTAAACCATACACTGAGCGGGCGAGCCTTCCGCCTGTATCTGTTTTGTACACAATCTCTGACGTCTTCGTAAGCCTGCACATACGTAAAACCTTCTCTCCGTCCTTTTTCGGCGAATTTTATCAGCGAATTGTCCTTGAGCCACCGTTTTTGATACGGGAGCCAGAAATCATTGAGCTCCTTGATGCTGTTAACGGGTAAATTATTCGAATTCAAACTGTTTTCCATCATTCACCCATCAATTTTTTGTCTACAAGTTCCGCTACCTTGAGAGCAAGACCCTCATCCGTTCGTTCGTCATTTTCTTCCGCTTTTTCAATTATCTCCTGAGCTTCAAGCTTCTTCATTTTTGGCAGTTTGTCAATCATTTTCCCCAAAAATGCCAGAGCAGACTTCTCGGGGATAGTGCCGTCCGCCTCATAATCACTCAATATCTGCTGTGTTATTCTGTTCGTCAGCTCATAAAGGGAAGAATAACAGTTATACTTGCTTTTCAGAAATTTGGAACGCTTTTCGTCCCATCCTCCCTCTTTCCTCCAATTATGCAGCGTCTTTTCCGTTATATTCAGCTTTCTTGCGACGGCAGCGACCGATAGCTGCTCTTCTACATAATACTGCTCCGCAAGTACATAGTATTGCTCTTTTTTCGCCATTCTATCCTCCGAGCTCTTTATCGATGAGCTTAATCTGCATCCTTGCTGCAATCATTTTTTCTTTCAAATTCCTGATTTCATCGCCTATCTGCTCGATTTCATCCGCTCTTATGGATTCGTAATCCTCACCAAAAAACGGGTTAACATATCCGGACAGCTCATTCATTGCTCTGAGCATCTTCAGTTCAAGCTCTTTGAGCTCTTTTTTTTCTTTTGATAGCCTGACCTTAAGCTGCATTATCAGAGGATTTGTCATTCTTGTCTCCTTTTTCCATAAATTTTCTGACATAAGGACACCATTTGTTATTCTCTGCTATGTCCCTTATTTCTTGCAACAACCCATTCTGCAGCAGGGCATTTTCAAGCATACCGTGCAGCAACTTAAAATTTTCGGAAAAGATCGTCCGATACTGATCCGTAATTGATTTATGGTAAAAATACCAAATCGCAAAAATTAAGGCAGAACTGCCGTAAGGCTTAAGGCTCTCTAATAATCCGGCGATATCACCCATAAAACTGTCCTTTGTCTGCTTAGATAATACAATCCCAGAGTAACGTATAAAAAAAAACAGTCATAGCGCATATTTCAATCAAAAATAAATTAAAAAAAACCATGAAAAAAGGATTGAAGGGCACAGTGAAAAGCCAATTACACACACAGCCGGAAAAAAGATAGAGTAGACTCAAGAATTTCCTTTTGACCAAAACATTTTTTCTCCAAACCACAGGGGGCAGCAGCCCCTTTATTTTAAAAATTGAAAGGATATACAAATGGAAAAATGGTGCGAAATATTCAAGACCGGAGCGCAAACCTCGTCAAACGGCATAACAAAAGAATGGTCAACAGACGACCTTGACGCCATAATCAAAAATTTTGAGGAAAAGAAAAACCCTGTCCCTGTAGTGATAGGGCACCCAAAAAGCAATAATCCCGCATACGCCTGGGTAGACAAGCTAAAAAGAGTACAAAACAGCCTATACTGTACATTCAAGCAGGTAGCACCTGAATTTGCCGAGTGGGTGAATAAAGGGTTGTACAAAAATCGCTCAATAAGTCTTTATCCTGACTTGACACTGAGACATGTCGGTTTTTTGGGGGCTGTACCTCCTGCAATCAAGGGACTTGAGCAGTTTCAGTTCGAAGAAATCTCAACCGCCTACGAATACGAATTTGAAGAGCCGGCAGGTCATAAAACCGATAACACTATTAGTATTTTTCGTTTTGACAAAAAAAATGCATACGAATCTCCTGAAGAAATCAGCACGTACTGTGAGCCTCTCGGAGATGGAAAGGAGCAAAGATTGACAAATAAAGAAATTACCGACTACAGCGAAGAGTTAAAAAAGTCTCAAGACGAAACGGATCGTCTCCGGAAAGAAAATGAAGAATTGAAGCAGCAGCAAAGAAGAACGAATTTTGAACAATTCGCCGAAAAAGCTCTTGAACAGGGAAATATTACCCCGGCGCAAAAAACTTTTGTCGTAGAATTCCAGGAAGCTTGCCATAGAGCGGGGAACCATGACTTCTCTGAGGGAGACGAAACCTCTGTGCTGAAGGCGTTTCAAAATTTTATCTCGAGCATTAAGCAGATTGATTATTCGGAACTCCCAAACGGCGAAGATGTAGATGAACTCGATTTCAGCGACCCGGCTGTAATTGCAAGAGAAATAATCGCATATAAACAGACTCAAGCGGATAAGGGCATAATAATCAGCGAATCACAGGCTCTCAGGGCATTGAAGAAAGGAGCAAATTAATGTCTAATAACAAAAAATCATATACGGCAAGTGCCGCTATCCCGGCTTACTCCCTTGTCGAATTTGCATCAAGTGACTCAGAGGTCAAAACAGCGCTAAATGCATCATCTCTGATTATCGGAGTAACCGACGACATTGATGTCTCTCAGGGCAATATTGCCGACGTGTGTCACTGCGGCATTGCCGAAGTGAGAGCAGGAGGAACAATTGCAAAAGGCGAAGCTTTTACCGCTCAAAACGGTAAAGCCGTAAAAGCTAAAGCCGGTGAAATAACTGCCGGTTACGTTCTTCGAGATGCCGTTGAAGACCAGATTATCCCTGCTGTAATCACCAGAGGACAGGTTCCGCCGGCAGCATCCGAAGAAAGCACCTAATATTTGACCTCAAAAAAAGACTTTTTACACGAAAAATGAAAGGATAAAAAATGAGCCTCGACCATAAATTTACTATTGATGCCGAATACACAGGTATGTCGCTTGCGTACAAAAACACTGACTACGTAGCTGACAGGGTCTTACCGGTAGTATCGGTGCAGAACGAAGAATTCAGCTATAAGAAATATCCGAAAGACGCATTTTTGAATGTAGCAAGGACAGTTATCGGCGCTAAAGGAGAAGCGGAATCAATTGACATTAAATCGGAAAAAATTACAGACTCTCTTGTCTATCACGCTCTAAAAGCGGAAGTACCAGAAACTGAAGTGTTGGCGGCGTCATCCAAAAATGACGATGACCCGATTGGAGATAACACTCTGCTCGTGACGGAAGCTTTGATGCTTGCCCGTGAAGTCAGAACGGCGAATCTTGTCAACACCAAAGCAACTTACGGTACTAACGTCACAACACTGTCAGGCACTGATCAGCTGGATGACAAATCCTCGTCGGCTATCGATGTTTTTATTGATGCCAGGGCAAAAATGCTTGTGAAACCGAACTGTGCTGTTATGAGTGATGAAGCAGCTCTTCATCTGCAGACACACCCTGATTTTATCGGGATGTACAAGTCAGAAGGAAGTACCAACCAGGGGATTGTTCCTCTTGAGTTTGTTGCGAAATGTCTGCAATTGAAAGAAATCATTGTAGGTCAAGCGGTTCTTAACTCTGCTCCGAAAGGTAAAGACCCGCAGCTTGTTCAAGCATGGGGCAAAAACATTATACTTTTCTACAAAAATCCTCTTGCCAAGCCAAAATACGGACTCACCTTCGGCTATACGGCACAGAAGGGCACAAGAGAAATACAGCGCTTCTATAACGGAGAGCTCGGTGCCAAGGGCATCCATATCATTAAAGGCGTCGAACAGGTTAAAGAGCTCATCTGTGCCCCGGGCTGCGGATATATGATAGAAGCAGCAATTTCCTAGGAGGGAAAAAATGAAATATAAAGTCAATAACCATCTTAGGCATAACGGAAAAAAGTATAATCCGGGAGATATCGTTGAGATTGACGATAGTCATGTCATTTTCCTTCTTCTTAAATTTAACACAGTCTCAGAGATAAAGGGAGGAGACACTCCTCCCGTCCCGGATGAATATAAAAACTACGCATCCAAGACAAATGACGAACAAATCAATTTGATTAAAGACATAGAGGACAAAGAAGAGCTTAAACAGCTGCTCCCGTACTCAAAAAGCAAAGCTAAAAAAGAGATTGAAAAGAAATTGAAAGAGCCAGCCTGATATGTACTGCACCGTTGACGAAATTAAAAATATCATCCCAGAAACCGAATTGATTAACCTGACTGTCGATGAACCGGACGAAAACAGCGTTATCGACGAACAGAGATTTAATGATGTATCAGCCTGGGCTGATGACTTTATCAACGGCTATATCAGAGCTAAATACAGACTGCCTCTTGTCTTTGTACCTACTCTTGTTACAAAGCTATCCTCCGATATCGTCGCTTACAGACTCTATATGCGCCGACCTCAGGATATGCCGGAGCATATTAAAAACAACTACAAATTCGCTCTTGATACCTTATCTCAAATTCAAAAAGGCATAATTATCCTCGATTTGCCCTCGGAACATCCTGATGAGGAAATTCAAAAACCGCAGCCATCATATCTTTCAAACAAAAATAACCGCAGCATACACTTCGATGAGCGAGCATTCAGCGCTTTTAGGGGATTTTACAGATGATTCTTGACAAAATCGAAAATGAAATAATCGCAAAACTCAAACCACTCAAACTGTTCAAGGGGTTCCAGATAGAACCGTATCCGATAGAGTTTAAAAAATTCGCTTTTACCTCGGCAAAAGGCTGCATACTCGTCAAGTATAACGGCTCTGACTACACAAAACCTCAGACACTCAATGTTGTTACACAGGATGAAACACTTGAATATGCTGTTTTTCTGGGCTTGCGATATTTGAAAAATTATAGAGATGCCTACCCTTATATCGAGGAAATCAAGAAAAACCTTACCGGGATGAAAATTTACGGAAAAAAGCTCTATCCCCACACAAGAGAATTTGTAGAGAGAATTAACGGAGATGTTTTCTGGGGTTATGTTTTTCGAATAACCCTCCCTACACAGGAAGTCATTGATAATGACGACGACAAAAACATCATCCCTCTTTGGTCTTAATCACTGACAGAAAGGTAAATTATGGACAAATACTTGTATAAAGGCAACTTCAAAACTCTTGAAATTGAAAAACAAATATATACGCTCTCTGACGGACATGAATATACGCTCCCGTCAGACAATACAAAGGTCAGAAGACTTATAGCATCAGGAAAACTGACAATCATTAAGGAAAAAACAAAAACGAAAGGAGCAAAATAATGGCTGATTACTTGCATGGAGCCGAAACTCAACGAATAACAACAAATACTGCCTCATCAAACGGAGTTGATACGGCAATTACTGCCATAATCGGTACAGCTCCTGTTTTTGAGGTTGACGAAGATTATCGTACGATAAACGAAATAGTCGATATTAATGACACAACAGCAGCAGCCGGATACTTTGGGTCAACTCTCCCTGATTACACAATCCCCTCAGCCCTTGAAGATTTTTTCAAACAGGGAAGCGGACGAATTTTTGTTATCAATGTTTTTGACCCATCGAAACACAAAGCCTCGTTTAGCGGTACAAAAACGTTTGTTAAAGGGCAGATAACCCTGAATGAAAAAGGTGTAGCAAACCTTACGGTGACAAAAGCTGAGACACCTGCCGTGTTAGATACCGACTATACCTTCGACGGAACGGTTATCACCGTCAAAAGCGGAGGGACACTCAGCGACTCTGACGAAGTGACAATCAACTATGACTATGCAGACCTGACAAGACTGACTCCTGCAGAGGTTATCGGGGGCATTGACGAAAACGGCAAAAAATACGGTGCGGAACTGCTCTATGACGTACAGAGTATCTATGGCGTAACCCCTCGCATAATTATCGCTCCGGGATTTTCGAACCTGTCTCAGGTTGCGACCGCTCTTGACATAATAGCCGAAAAACTCGGTGCTGTCTGCTATATAGATGCGGACGAGGAAAGCTCCCTTGATGATATCATCAAATCCAGAAATCAAGAGGGAGTACCGTTTAACACCTCGAGCGAACGTCTCAAACTGCTCCACCAGTATGTCAAAGTTTACAATAAAACAACCAACGCCTACGAATACAGAGCGACCTCTCCGTTCGCCGCAGGACTCAGAGCCAATCTTGATAGCTCTCCGGAGGGAGGAGTTCACGTGTCATCCTCAAATCACGCATATAAGGGGGTTGAAGGCGTTAAAACTCCCGTATCGTTCAGGCTCAATGACAAAAGCTGCGATGCAAACAAACTCAACTCTTACGGTATCACAACAATTATCAATGCCGGAGGCGAATACAGAGAATGGGGTAACCGAAACGCCTCATTCCCTCAATCAAGCGGAATTATGACCTTCGAATCCTGCGTCAGAGCAATTCAATTTTTCGAAGATTCTATAGAAAAATTGACTCTTGACACCATTGATGCTCCGCTGACTACTGCATCCAAGGACAGATTGCTCGAAAAAATCAGAAACTTTTTCAATGTCCAGCAGAGCAAGGGAGCCACTCTCGGGTTTGATGTTTGGATTGATCCGGCAAAAAACCCCTCGTCCAAACTTGCAGACGGATGGTTGACCGTCAGCTACAGCTGCTGTCCTCCTCCTCCGGTGGAGAGAGTCACTTACGAAAATGACGTAACAATCAAATATCTTGACACAACAGGAGACAACGAATAATGCCAAACAGAAGTATTTTTACGGACGCCTGCGTCTATGTCGACGGAATGCAGACTCTCGGGCTTGCGACAACGGTCACCCCGCCGAATATCACGTACAAAACCATTGAGGATAACTCCCTCGGGGCGATTGCCACTCAAGAATTCAATAACGGGAAAATCGAAGCCATGGAGGCAAAAATCACTTTTAATTGCTTCTACAAAGACATCTTTTCTAAAGTAGCCCATCCCTTCAGGTCTGTGCAGCTCGCAATTTACGGTAATTTTATCGAGTATTCCGGTGACGAACCTGTCGACAATTACGGCAGCAAGCTCTTTTTGAGAGTATCCCCGAAAGAATTCGCTCTTCTCGGAGAAATGAACGAACACGAGAACATTAAACCGGAATATACGCTCAGAGTGTCAGCAGCAAGACTTGTAGTAAAAGACGAAGAACTCTACAACATTGATATCTCAAATAATATCCTTGTCGTCGGAGGAATTAATGTAAGAGCCGCAGTCCTTGCTAATTTAGGGATAGTTTAAAACAGTTTTAAAAATATTTTAAAAAGGAGATAAAAATGAGCGAAAAACAAACAAAAACACAGCCGTTCACTTTTGAATTGAATGACGGAACCAAAGTAGCTCTCACGGGATGCAACGGTTTTGATTTGATAAAAGCCAGAAAACAGGCAAATGCCATTAACGATCCTGCTCAGACGCCGTATTTCCTTTTATCCGAAAAGGCAACTTTTAACGGAGAAAAATGGGCAAAAGACCGAATACTTGAACTTGATATAGCGGATATCCTGCTCATCGAAGACAAATGGAGTGAATTTGCCTCGGGAAAAAACTCCCGACAGCAAGAGATATAATCACTCTTGCTTATATTACGGGCTGGCAGAGGAGCGAAATACTCTCTCTTGACGTAGATGAGATTGATTACTGGTGCAGAGAAGCGGTAGATTTTTATAACGACTTGCATAAATCGGAAGGATAGCGAAAAATGAGCGATAACTTACTTTTAAAACTCACTTTATCCGCCACGGACAAAATGTCCAAAGTGGTTAAAGGCGCTGTCCTTCAATCAGATAAAGCGTTTAATGATTTCCGGCAAAAAATAAGCTCTGTCTCTGACTCGATGGATAAGCTCGGGAAGGATTCGCTTATAGCGGGAGGTATAATGGCAGCACCTCTGGTCGTCGGGGTAAAAAAAGCCGCTGACTTCGGAGCCGAATTGTCAAACATCAAAGCCATCACGGGGGAAACCAACGAAAACATGGAAAAACTGAGAAAACTTGCCCTAAAAATGGGAGCAGATACCCAGTTTTCCGCTCTGGAAGCCGCTCAGGCAATCACGGAACTGCAAAAAGCAGGCGTGTCAACGGCACAAATTCTGGGAGGAGCCCTTGAGGGTTCTCTCAACCTTGCGGCAGCAGGAGACCTTGAACTGGCGGAATCTGCAGAGATTGCCTCTACCGCCCTGAACGCATTCAGAGACGACAATATATCCGTTTCTCAAGCTGCTGATATACTTGCAGGCGCCGCAAATGCCTCTGCGACAAGCGTGGGCGAACTGAAATATTCACTGTCCATGACTGCAGCTGTTGCCTCAGGTTTTGGAATGTCCTTTAAAGACGTTAACATCGCTCTGGCTATGTTCGCCCAGAACGGGCTTAAAGGTTCCGATGCGGGCACAAGCCTTAAGACGATGCTGATGAACCTCCAGCCGAGAACGGATGAACAGATAGCCACCTTTGTCAAGCTTGGACTTGCTCAAGGTAAGCTGATAAAAACGACAAAAACCGGAAAAGAACAATATCAGTTGTTGTCTAATGCCTTTTTTGACTCTAAAGGCAATATAAAAAGTATAACCGAAATATCCGGACTCTTGCACGACAAGCTAAAACACCTTACAAATCAGGAGCGGCTTTTCGCCCTTGAAACAATGTTCGGTGCCGATGCAATCAGAGCGGCAAATATGCTATACAAGGAAGGAGCTGATGGCGCTACAAAAATGTGGGGAGCCATGTCTAAAGTTACGGCTTCAGAGGTTGCAAGAACCAAAATGGACAACCTTAAAGGAGCTCTTGAAGAATTGAGCGGCAGCATCGAAACAATAAGTATCACAGCAGGAGAAAAGCTTGTCCCTGCAATAAGAATACTTACGGATATGTCAACTGCGATGGTAAATATGTTCGGAGCTCTGCCGGAACCGCTGCAATCAGCCATTGTAATGACAAGTGCATTTAGTGCGGTCGCCCTTATAGGTTTCGGTGCCGTTACTCTCGCTGCATCAGCTGCAATGAAGGGTTTTAGCGAATATTTAGGGATATATCGCAATGTAATCCGCTATACACACAAAAATAAAATCTCCCTTGACCTCATCAACCCGATAACAGCAGTCCAAAAGCTTGACTCCAGCCTGCGAAATATGCTGTATAACTCAATGCTCAATGTCTATACAGGTTTCCAGATGCTGCCATCCCGCATTAACCTTGCCGGAAAAAGTATGTCGCTGTTTATGCTTAATGCCCGTCAAAATGCCCCGATGATGTTGGCATCAGGGTTCAAAAATCTCGGCACAAGTATTGTTACAGGAATGAGGGCAATGTGGGGGCTGAATGCCGCTCTGCTCACTTCTCCTATCACCTGGATAGGAATAGCAATCGCCGGAGCTGCCATTATGATATACAAATACTGGAAACCTATATCAGGTTTCTTTAGGGGCTTGTGGGCTGGTATTGTCGAAGGCACAAAACCTCTCCATCCGATATTCAACAGGATAGGACAATCCGTATCACCTCTTGTTAACTGGTTTAAGGCTCTAATCAAACCGGTAGACGACGTTGGCGGGAGTGCGGAAAAAATGGGCGTAAAAATCGGTAAAGCAATCGGAGGCGCCATAACCTGGGTAGTGAAACTGACAAAAAAAATCTGGGATTTGCTCAAATGGACGCAGCCCCTCTACTGGCTCTTTAAGGGTGGCAAATGGGCAATCGAAGCAACACAAAAAGCTCCAAAAGGGGCGCAAACGCCAAAGGGCGGACAAAACCCTCCCCAATCCCCCAATGACGAAAAGCCTCAAACGGACGGCTCTCACAGAGAAGGTCTTGATTATGTGCCTTATGACGGATATGTCGCAGAACTGCATAAAGGAGAAAGAGTGCTCACCTCAAGTGAAAACAGACACCTGACAAAGACAAACGCAATAAACAACGGAGGTATAACTCTGCATTACTCTCCTGTCATCAATGCCGCACAGAGCACGATACCTGACATCGAGCGCATCCTCAGAGAGCATGAAACCCGTCTGATGGCGAAACTTGAACTTGTTCAACGGCGCAGGGAGGCAAGAAGCTATGCTTAACGGATATATATCACTCAATCAATTTTTGGAAAAAACAGACACGGAAATAACTCCCGTCATAATCGGCGAAGGCGACGTGTTGGACATATTTTCAAAAACCGAGGCAAGCCAGACCGAAACCGAGTACGGCTATACGGAGGTCAAGGGGATAAACACAAAACCTTCGTTAATTGCCTCGGGCGAGGGCTTAAAACACTATTCCCTACCGATAAAACTCCATGCAAGCTACTGCAGACCGGATAAAATCATCTCCGAACTTGAGGACAAAGCCTCAAAAAGAGAAGTGGTTGACTACTTTCAGGGGGATAGCTACATCGGGAAATATGTCATTAACAAAATCTCAAAAAATATCCTCTCGACATACCTCGGTTACACAATCTGCGCAGAACTTAACGTTGACCTCGTCGAATACTACGAAGAGCCGGAGGATTTTGCCCCTCAAAAAAAGGTTGTCAAAAATCCGGGACAAGACCTCAAAAGTGTTCTTAAAAAGAAACTTAACCCGGCAGTAAAAGTCAATACTACAACACAATCTCAAAGCTTTTTCTCATCGTTGACGGATGCAGCGCTGGATGCAGCAATCAGACAGGGCAAGAGCTACTTGAGCGAAAAAACAAACGGAGTATCAGATGATATCGTATCAGCAATATAAAACATATATTTCGCAACCGAACGACCGGTGGGACACAATTGCATACGAATTTTACGGCGACTGCTACAATTTTTCGCCCCTGCTTGAGGCAAATCCCTCTGTCGCAATCTCTCCCTTTATCCCGGCGGGGACAGAACTTATCATCCCTGTGCTGGACATAACCGAACAAAATCAGGACTTACCGCCATGGAAACAATAAAAAAACCGCAAGCCATCTTGATATACAACGATAAGGATATCACTTTTGATATCTCAAAATACCTGATATCTCTGAGTTATAGCGACTATGAAAAAGACCAGTCGGATGAACTCTCCATTACCCTGAACGATAAAGAAAATTTGTTCAAAACAGCCTGGAAACCCCAAAAAGGCGATAAAATCGCCGCCAAAATCGGCTACCTCGGAGAAGAACTCCTCAACTGCGGGAGCTTTACCGTAGATGAGAATGAGATGAGCCTGTCTGACGGAGGAAACATTGTGACAATCAGAGCTCTTGCTGCCTCAATTAACGATAAAATCAGAGAAAAGAACTCAAAAGCTTATGAAAACAAACTTCTGGTTGATATAGCAAAAGAAATCGGCAAAAAGCACAATTTCAAGGTTGTCGGCTCTGAGGGATTTATCAAAATACAGAGAGCCACACAGTATAACGAAAGCGACCTGTCTTTTCTCCGCCGTATATCGGCTGAATACGGCTATATATTCAAACTTTGCGATAATCTGCTTGTTTTTACCCAAATTGATACTCTCGAAAAAACCGAGCCTCTGACTACTCTCACCCTCAAAGACATCTCAACCGTGTCTCTCAGGGATACATCGACCAAAACCTATACATCATGCAGAGTGCAATATTTCAATGCAAAAACAGGTAAATACCAGAGTGTCACTGTAAAAGGCGACAGACAGGATGTCAAAAAAGAAGTGCTAAAGCTGAATGTCAAGTGTCAGAACAAGGAAGAGGCTATCACCAAAGCAAAAGCAGGTCTCAAGACAGGGCAAAATACAATAGAAGGCTCTCTTACACTTAAATCAGGAAACCGCTATTTTATCGCCGGTGCAAATTTTACGATGACAGACGGACTCGGCTTTTACGGCGGGAAATTCCACATAAAAAGCTCCACACATGAGATAACACACGATAACTATACTTGCTCCGGGGAGGTGTACAAAATTGCTTAACTTATGTTTCGGATATGTTACTAATTTTGATAACAACGGCAGGGTAAGAGTGTTACTGCCCGAATTCGATGACCTTGTCTCGGATTTTATGCCGGTTCTGAGGCAAAACACAAAAGACAACAAAGACGGCAATTTTTTGGATATTGACGAACAGGTCGCCGTCATCTATGACTCGGACAAAGATACAGGCGTTGTTATGGGCGCAATCAGCACCGATGCTTGTCCTTTACCGGTCATTAACAGGGATAAAAAATATTTTAACTTCTCTGACGGCTCAAACATCGAATATGACCGTAAAGAGCATACCTTGACTCTCGACATCAAAGGCAATGTGTCAATTAAAGCGGACAATGCGACAATTGACGCTCAAAAAATCAACCTCGGAAACGGCGGAAAACCTCTGGCACGAATAGGCGACACCGTACAGGTTGACGGGACTACTCACATCGGCACAATCACCTCGGGAGGAGTTAACACAAGTCTATGATTAGCGATTACAGATCACTTGAGACGGAAAACTGGCAGCACAAACTCGGCACTGATGCTATAGCAGCGGACATAGAAGATATCAATCAGTGTATTGATACAATCTGCACGACTCAAAAAGGGTCAATCCCTTACAACCCTGAATTCGGGCTTCCGTTGATGGATTTTATGGACAAACCAATTAACCTTGTTGCCTCAAAAATTGCGGTACAAACCCTGGATACACTCAAATTACAGGAGCCGAGAGCCACATATCAGGATTGCAAAGTCAAAGAAATTGACGAAAACGGCTGTCTCAGACTGCTAATCAGTTATACATATAACCAAACATCGATGACAAAAGAGGTGTCAGTACCATGGCAGAGATAAAATTAATCGATTTTACCCCGGAAAGCGAAGAAAAAAACATAAAGTCCTACTATGAGAAACTTGCCGATAAAAAGCTCTATCCAGCTCAGGTTGACAATCTGCTGTTATCAGCTATCTCATATCAGTCATCTCTCAACCTTGAGCGATTCAACCTTGCACTGTCTCAGCTGTTCATCCGCTACGCCAAAGGCATATTTCTGGATTTGTTCGGCGAACTGCTCGGATGTCCGAGGCTCAAAGCGGAAAAAGGCTTTGATGTCCTCAAAATAACAACCTATGAGGCATATTCAACGGACAAAACAGTTCCTGCGGGGACGGAAATCGAGACAAACGATGGCGCATACACCTTCGTCACCGACGAAGATGTAACGATTAAAGCAGGTCAAACAGAAGCACAGGTCGGAATTACATCCGTACTTGGAGGTGCTGTCCTGAACAGTTACGGAGCCGGAACCATAACATCACTAATCAAAAATTTTGAATATATCGAATCTGTAGAAAATCTCAACGGAGTGTCGGGAGCTTCTGACGAAGAAGACGACGATGCTTACAGAGAGCGCCTTATGCTTGCACCTGAAAAATTTTCTACGGCAGGACCGGAAGAAGCTTACAGATACTGGGCTCTGTCAGCCCATAAAGACATCGCAGACGTAACGGTTACTTCCCCCTCTGCAGGTGTCGTTGACCTCTATATTTTGACCAAAAACGGAACGGCTGACCAAACAATGCTCAATCTTGTCAACGAGAAGGTATCAGCCGAAAAAATCAGACCGCTGACAGACAAAGTTGTCGTCCATAGTGCCGTAAAATCCGATTTTACTCTCGACTCCTCGCTTGTTATCACCAGAGAAGCAGACTACAACCTGACAGAGCAGGCAGCCAGGGAAACTCTCAACCAATATTTTGCCGACTTAAAACAACGGCTCAAAAAAGAGGTTGTGCTCTCAGACATTATTTCTGCAGTTAAAAAAGTCGAAGGAGTCTACGACTATTCAATCTCTGCTCCTGCGTCCAACCTCCCGGCTGATATAACAAAATTTCACAACGGCTCTATCGGCGAGCTGACAATCAAGAGGGCAGAACAATGACATCACTCTTACCGGTAAGCATTCAGGACGAAAAAACGCTGAATATCGAAAAAACAGCAGAAAAGGCTTTTAACAGGGATTTAAAAGAGCTTATGATTTATGCATTTGACCATGTAAAACCTGACCTGCTCAACCTGCTTGCGGAGCAATTCCATATCCTCGGCGACGAAGGCTGGAACCTCGCCAAAACAGAGCAGGAAAAACGTGATTTGCTCAAAATCTCTCTTGAAATACACCGCTATAAAGGCACAAAACACGCTCTTTTGAGAGTCCTTGAGATACTCAAACTCAAAGGCGGCATCAAAGAATGGTTTGAATATGACGGGAATCCCTACTTTTTCAGGGTTGTCCTACAGGTTTTTGACCGACCACTTGATGACGAAACAGAGGCTCTGTTTTTCAAACTAATCAACACTTTTAAAAATGCCCGAAGCCGTCTTGAGGCAATTGAAATGTATTTATCATCAACAACAGAGTTGAGAACTTACTGCCGTATGCTATTCGGCGAAGTAATGACCATTAAAGCAAAGAGGTAATTATATATGGCTGAACAAGAATTTTATCCTATATTGACAAAAACAGGTAAAGAAAAAGAAATGGCTTGCCTCGACGGGCAAACTGAATTTGACATCTGGGAAATAGCCGTAGGAGACGGCAACGGCGCTTTGTATGAGCCTGATGAAAACCAGACATCTCTCAAAAACGAATGCTGGAGAGGGCTTGTCGCCAAATGCGAGAACGAAGACGACACACGGTATGCAATAGTCCATATCCCTGCAGATATCGGAGGCTTCACCATCAGAGAAATAGGGGCATTCGACAAATCAGGCAATCTGCTTATCGTTGCTAAATGTGCCGAAACGGTAAAAAGACTCCCTGAAACGGGCGACATCAAACAGTTGTCAATAAGACTCGACCTGTCCGTCATAAATGAACTTGTACTGCCTTTTTTAATAGACCCGAGTATTAACACGGCGACCGTCGAATATTGTGATAAACATTATCAAAATTTAAATCAAAAGGCACAGCCTGAGGGTTATGCGCCCCTTGATGATGATGCACTCCTGCCCGTGCTGCATTTGCCGGACGCCAAACATCAGCTTGCCTCGTTGTTTCCGTCTAAAGCTTACTCTCAAGCAGAGTACCCAAAAGAATATGCGGCAATTGTCGAACAGGCGTCCTCTTCGTTTGATTTGTCAAAAGTCAATTACTTAGGTAATCCGACGATAACGGGTGACGGTTTAGCGGTTTTGACTTCAGACAATAGAGTCATTCTGCCCGTTACTCCGTCGATGTTTAAGGGGAAATCATGGAGTACTACATTTAGAATCTATGGTCAGGTTTATCAATCTAGTTATTTTCTCTTCTATCCCAATAATGTAGAGGGAATTGTCGACAGAGAGATGGGCTCTTTCGGCATACACAATAATCAATGTTACTTCTGGGGCGCCTATGGCGAAAACAAAACTAATCACCCTTGGCAATTGAAGACAGACCTTGATTACGAAAATTATTTTGATATCACTTACGCTTTTGACATCTCGACAGGTACTTATACATCAATATTTGAAGGTGATACAGGCGTTAAAACAGTAAAAACCTACACACCACCTGATGATTACTCGGACATTAAAGAGCTTTATCCAATATATAACGAGTTAGACGGCAATTGTATATTAATCGCACTTACTCAAGATTTGAAAAATATTCGCATCGTAATCGACGGCGAAGAAATACCTCTGTATAAAAAAACAGGTATAGACATCATAAAAGCGCCAAACTACACTGTTGTCGGCAGTCCGACTATCAGCGCTGACGGGATAGCGAGTAATTTTTCCACTAAAAGTTACATAAGAAAAGAAATAAACATTGATATCTTTAATAATGATTTCGACCTTATAATACCTGTCGGGGTTACAACGCCCGGAGACGATAAAGGCAATTCACTGGTGATAACTAATAATAATTCAATTATCTTCCGGACTTTTTTGACTGGTGCGGGTTATCTCTTAAGTTTATATGACTCATCAAGGGGCCCAATCTTACAAAGCGCTAATCTGATACCTACAGCAAATTTGACACCCAATGCTATAAATTATGCGCGTATTACACGAATCGGCAATACAATAGCAACATACGGATATTATAACAACAGGTGGAATCGTCGCACGATCCAAACTATATCGTTATCTTTTCCGACGGCTGAAACCATATATATCGGGAGGCAGCATACAGCGGAAAATAATTTGTCAAGTTATACCGATTTAAATGGATATAAATTCTCCTCAAACGGCGCCCTTGTCTACCAGCCATGCCTTTACATCCCCTACACTGAGAGCCCCTCGGGAACAAAAATAGTCGACGCAGCCTATCTTGACCGTGTGCAGGACTGCTTCGAACATACGGGCGAAGCCAGATATATCACATTGGACAAAGAGAACAGCAACTTTTATCTCCCGAAAGGCAGCGTAATCTCGATGCTCTCCAGAGATAAAACAAATACGGATAAATTAAAAAATAACATTGACACCTTAGCTGTTAATAATCTGCACCCTGCCGCAATCCCGTCATTCTCTAACCCGGAGATATATGACTACTGGCTCAAACAGGCGTACAGCACGTTTGATTTGAACAAATTTAAATTGGAGGGCAGTCCGACTATCGCTGTAGATGGTAATGTGATAATCGACTCAACCAGTAAGAGTGTCCGGACAAAAGAAAATATCAACACGACAACTGCCAATAATTTGTATGCCGAATACGAATTTATCGTCCTTGAGTCAGACGGGGCGTCGTCAGGGAGCCAGTTTATTCTCTTTAACTATGCGTCATCTGGCGTTAACGGCACGCCAAACATCCAAATAATTAACTCAAACTTACAGCTGTCAGGCGGTCAAAGAACGCCGGTAACAGTTAACACTCATTACAGGTATACTGTCAGCTGTACCAACACTGCAAATAATAATACCGTCGAAAAATTATATGCTGACGATGTATTGATATTAAGCCAAACAAGTACAAAAAATTGGAGGCAAAACAACCCGATATGGTTCGGCAAATCATACAGTTCGTCGTCAATGATTGCTGTGTTATTACCCAAAATAAGGGTATGGGTAGACGACAAGCCTGTCTTCAGCGGTAACAAAACCGCCATCGACACAATCAAAACGCCTGATTATACTGTTGTCGGCAGCCCGACTATCAGCGCTGACGGGATAGCGAGCGGGTTTAGCGTGAGCGATTATCTAGCAAAAGATATATCTGATTTTAGCTCGGTTGATTTTGAGTTTTATTTCGCTTTCAGCACAACAAAGAGCATCCCTGATGATAAACAAACATTTGTATCAATTTCTTTAAACAATGGATTAAGTCAATTTTATATAGCACATCAATTAGACGGTTCTGTTGTAGCAGGTAATCCCTCTATTACTATATTAAATACAATGGAGCCGGGCAAATTTTATTTCGTAAAATTTGCACAAAAAGATGGCATTAAAAAAGTCTATGTGCTAGATAACGGAGCATGGGTTCAAAAAGGCGGTAATTTTACATCTTATCCGGAAAATGTAATAAATAAAATATTGCTGGGTCGAAACCAGCAACAGAACAATCAAGAACCGGTTACACAAGGTTCTATTGACCTCAACTACGTGTCGCTATACATTACCGGTCAATTAGCTTGGCAGCCCTGTCTTTACATCCCTTACACCGAGAGCACCTCTGGAACAAAAATAGTCGATGCAGCATATCTCGACCGTGTGCAGGACTGCTACGAACAGAAGGGACAAGCTCTATATCTCACTCTTGACAGGTCAAATCAGTGTGTATATCAACCAAAAGGCAGCCTTACAGGTTTCTTGAGCAAAAATGCCCTGAGTATCGCCCAAAATCAATCAAAAATAGAAACAAACATTGAACAAATCAGTCAAATTAATCAAAATATCTCATCAATAAACGATGATATATCAGATTTGACAAACTCCAAAGCGGATAAAACAGCTGTTGTCAATATATCAGGCGATCAAACGATAAAAGACATAAAAACGTTCGAAAAATCGATTGTCGGCAATCTGCAAGGCAATTCCGATTCTGCGACCGTCACGAAATATTCAGGCGATGCAGTGTTTCCTGCTCAAGGCTCTGTTGAGGTTCCAAGCGATCTCCCTGTCGGATTGTCCTTCACAAGAGGCTACAACTCGCCTGAAAACTCTCCGGCGCCATACGGGCACCTGATTAATCTGCGCAGTATCGGGTCAGCGAACACTCAGCTGCTTTTGAGCTGGAATGCAAACAATAATACAAGTTCCATCTACTATCGTTCGCATCAGGAATCGGGCGAAGGCGCCTGGAGCCCTTGGAGAACGCTTGCATTTACGGATAGTACGGTAGCAAGAGCCATTTCAGACGCAAATGGTGCAAACATTGCCGACACTTACCTTAAAAAAGATATGGATAATCTCGCTGAGGCGATAAAATCTACCATCTATGCGACCGGTTCTTCAACAAACTTAAAAATCCCTGTTGATGGCACAAACAACCAGGTGATAATCAAATCAGGGGGTATCACAAGCCCTGCCTATATAACTTTTCCTGAAGCCTTCCCAACAGCGTGCTCAAATGTGGTTGTCACATGCCATACGGCGGAAAGTTGTGTCTCAGCTACCATTAGTGACATAACCCGGAGCGGGTTTAATGTGATGTCGGGTACTCACGGCGGAAAACACGAAGACCGCACGGTATGGGTCAGCTGGATTGCTATAGGATACTAGGAGGACAATCGATGAAAAAGAATTTAATCAGAAAAGAAATCAAAGAAGATAATACATTTGGAGGGAACTTCCCCTACAGTATCAATTATCAAGACCTTCCAAAACACTACATAGATATATCTTTGGAGCAAAGAGATATCATCGATGCGGATATAAGCAGATATATCTATGATTCAACTCAAGACGGAATTTTTGATTCGCCTAAAGGAGTTGTAGATATAATAAATTCTCAATCATACCAGCAAAAATTATTGATTGATGCAAAAAAGAAAAAAATCAGCTTAAATCAAAAAACGCTCGACGAAAAAGAGACTCTGACAACATCTTTTGGAGCGGTAAAGCTCAATACTCCGATAGGGCGTGTCGATGTAATGGCTACAGGATTTCTCAACCTCGTATCCATTACCAAGACAAACCTACCTGCAGGGACTTTCAGAACTTATACAGACGGAGTTGAGACATCCTCACCCGAGATGACGCCTGAGCAGGTCGGAGAGTTCTATCTTGAGATATTCAACGGACTCAACAATTGCGACAAACGATATAAACAAATTGAATCATCAATCAATAACGCTCAATCGCTTGATGAGCTCGAAGCGGTTGAAATCAACTACACAGACATATAGGAGACACCAAAATGAACGAAGAACAAAAAAAAGAACTCAAAAATGACCTCAAACAGGAAGGGCTGGAATACGCAGAAGATGTGACCGTCGAAACAATCGAACACGTGTTTAACTTCGCCAAAACAGCCCTGAGTAAAAGCGGAAATGCAATGTTAACAGCTCTTATCCCCATTCTTACCCCGATAGAAAACTATCTGCTCGGCTTGGCTGACGGGATAGACGGTCAGAAGGGCTAAATATGAGCATTGCTCCCTATTCAGCAGCCATGAAAGCAGTCGGAAACGCCCTGAAAAGCGTTTTCGACTTTGCCTCAAACTCAAAAGACCATCAGGCTGAAACTGAGATAATCAAGGATAAAAGAAGAAATGATAAAGCCCTGAACGCCGCCGAGCTTGCCTTTCAGATAGTTTTTAAAAATATCGGACTCTTCTCAGCCGGCGAGCGTAAAAGACTCAAAAAACTTTATAAAAGATTTTTAAAATACAACTAAAAAGGATTTAACCATGGATAAAACATTCGAAAAAGCACTAAAATTCGTCCTCAGATGGGAGGGAGGTTATGTCAATAACCCCAATGACCAAGGCGGCGCTACAAACAAAGGCATCACCCAAAATACTTATAATGCCTGGCTTCAATCCCAGGGTAAACCGTCTAAAGACGTCAAAAACATTACAGACGCAGAAGTCCGAGACATCTACCATAAAAATTACTGGCTCGCCGCAGGATGCGATAAAATGACTCCTGTATTTGCTGTTCTTTGCTTCGATACCGCCGTAAATATGGGGGTAAGCAGAGCTAATGAGTTTCTAAAAGCCGCAAATTGGACTGACACCAACTTATTTATCCTTGCAAGAGCTGAGAAATACAACGAATTTGCAAAAAACGCCTCTCAACGGGGATTTCTCCATGGCTGGCTCAACCGCCTGTTTGACCTAAAAAACTACATCGAATCTTAATCTTCCACATGCCTGTGTCGCAATGTAACACCTTGCCCCGAAAGGGCTTTAAATCTATTCAAAAAGAGTTATACTACCAACACGATAAGGAAATAAATAATGGATATAGCATTCGGCACAAAGGTTTTTGACGGTCAAAAACAGGAAATAGCAGTATTAATCAAGTCTTACCATAACCCATACCCCGATAACCCCAATCACTACTCGGTTATGATTGTAAGACCAAACGGAAAAAGAGACTACGTCGACATGGATGACATAACACCCGTAGAGGAGTAATGGGGACTCAACCACACTATCCTTATCTGATTCTCTGTCTTAACGACAGAGTTTTTTTTCGATTTTACAAAATTTTAAAGAGTCTTTAATCAAATTTTAAAGACTCTTTTTTTTCGAAAAATTTCTCAAACTCCGTGAGCCATTTTCTCAAACTTCGTGACCCGTTACAGAGATGTCGCATTATTACGAAAAAATGTATGTAATAAGACCGCAGTTTTTTATACCTATAATCACTGTTTTAAGAAATGCTGCGTTGAACTCCTTAGAATACAGGAAGGAACTTGCTGTTGTTAGAGCACAGAATATTGACGTTGCAAACTTTGAAGCAGCCATGAACGATTTTAAAGATAAATTTTCAAAGAATTATGAGCAGGCAAGTAAGAAGTTTAAAATTGCTATTGATGAGATTGATAAGACTATAGAACGTTTGCAGAAAGCAAAAGAAGCGTTGTTATCTTCTGAAAATAACCTGCGGTTAGCGAATAACAAGGCGGAAGATTTAACAATCAAGAAACTTACTAAGAATAATCCGACTATGCAGAAGAAGTTTGAAGATGCAAGATTACTTGTAAAATAGCGGAAACAGTTTTAATAGTAGAAAGAGCAGTGAAGCTGCTCTTTTTTATTTACTTCTAAATATTGCGGTATCCGTATAAGTTTCAGTTTGCAAAGTCGGTAAATACATTACTGTATAATTCTGTCTGTTATCGAGGAACTTTAATACTGCATTGTCAAAGGAAGTATTACCTGAACTTTCAACCAACTCATAGTTTCTTAACCGTCCCATTTTATCTACTGTGTATCTTACCTTTGCTTTTAAGTTTTGATTCTTTGCAGGATATGAAAAACCGTCCATTAAGGCTGAACGCAAGTTAAACAAAAACTTTTCCTGCTCCATTCTTTTTAATTCTGATTTTTTAATAAGACGTTCAACAACAGAAACAGCAGGACCTCCGCCTATACCTTTCATAAGATTGTGAGATGGGAAAGTTGTATCAAGAATTTTATTTTCCCATTTTACCTGCCGACGTCCCATGTAATCTCTTATATACACATTTTTGACAGAGCCGTCAGGCATAATTTCAACATCTACTCTGACAGGATAGTTTAGTAAATAATCATCAGAAAATCCCAGCACTTCTATCATTTGATTAACAACTGTTTCGCAGTAGTCTGTGTACGGGCTTGCGAATACTGGCAAACCTAAGCAAATAATTAAAGTTATTACTAAAAAATATTTTTTATAATTCAAAATTCAATCCTTTCTTGATTAATAAAGTTTCACTTAATCATCATCGCTGAATGCTGCAAAATACAATAATATTAGTCCGATTAGTAATTCCATTATTAAATCCTTTCTAGGTGATACTTTATTTTAGAATATTCATGCGTCAGATTTGGACTTATTCCATGTTTACGTATTCTTCTTTTTCCATCTTTGTATTCCAGCCGCCTACAACAAGTTCTTTATGCTTGCTTATGCCAGTGTATGATAAACTTGTGTCCTCATAACGTTTGAAAGCAAATACAGCTGAATTCATTTTTGATTCGTTAAAAATTCCGATACTTACAAGAAGTTCAAAATCAGGGATAGTTAAACCTGTAACTTTTTTAAACAACTCCGGTTCAAGTTTTTGGATAACATCCATAAGAGTTTGTTCTCTGTAGTCTGTTAAGTACATAAATACAGGAATTCTGGTTGCAAATTTAAGAAGTTTTTCTTGAATTTCCTTACGTTTTGATTTAATCTCTTTTTCTTGCTCGGTGAGTTCTTTCTTTTCCTGTTTAGAAAGAGATTCTTTTCTCTCCTGCTTAACTTTTTTTAGTGCTTCTGATTTATTTATCAGTGTTGATAACTCTTTATTCAGATTTCTAAACCCTTCAATACGTGATAGAGCTTCCATTGCTTTTTCATTTTCCAATAATTTTGTTAAAGTAGGGATATCAACATTAACTAAAGATGCACTTTCCCATCTGCGTGCAAGCATTGAAGAACCAGTTCCCACAACAACTAAATCTAATAAGTCATTTGCGTTTATTATATCCATGTGAGAGCCGTCATAGCAGAGCACTGGCAAGAAATTTATACAATCTTGAACTTTTTGTTCAGGGGCTTCATTTATATTTGTATTAAGATTCATACTATACTCTGAAATTCTGGACAATGCTCTGTCAGGTGCAAAATCAAATACATAACAGGTTTCTTTTATAATTGCTTTTGCGTTAGGATTTAGTCCGTCAGGATTTTTGACTGTCCACGGAGATTGAACTCTGAAGGCTGATTGAAAATATGTTTCAGGGCTTGAGGTATCTCTTAGCATAAATATTCCGCCCCATTCCGACACTGTTACACCTGTTGTAAGTTTCCCGCAGGAAAGTGTTATTGTTTTTGTCGAAAAACCATCCTTAATTGCTTCTCTTACAGGTTTTAATGCATCAACACCCATACCGGCTTCAGCTCCTGCACAGACAATAACTTTGTATTCTTTATAAAACGGATGATTTTTAAGAAGGTTGCCCATAGCTTTGCAGCTTGCAACAGAGGGCAAAAACCAGAATGTATGGTTTAAGGCATTTAAAAGTCTTATATCCGAATATGGCATTGGAGGTTTTTTCCCGACCTTAAGTTCATCTAATGCTGTTGGCTTATATTGCCCTCTGATTAAATTCAACCAGTTTACAACTTCCCTTTCATATTTGAATTTGTAATCTCCGTTTGCATCAGTGGCTGAGAAAAACTCATTCAAACTAAACTCGTCAAATTCTCCATTCAGCGCAATCTGCTTAATCTCATCGGGCATTTTATATGTCATCATAACCATTTTCGGGAGTTCCAAGTAAGGATTTAAGCCATCTTTATCATCCCAGTTTTCTTTTTCACGCTGTTCATCTATATATGTCCAGTTAAAAATCTGGTATTCCATAAACTCGCCGTGCTTTAAGGCTCTGAACGGAGTTCCGGAAAGATAGAGATAAGCACTTGTTGTTAATGGCATTTGTGCTTCATCATAATAGTCAAGCCCTTCTCCATCCTGTTTTGACTGTTCTTTTTTATCTTCTGCATCATACAGGTCTTTGGCTGAATCTCGCCAGGCTCCAAAATGGTATTCATCAAGGATTATACAATCCCAGTTTATAAGGTGTATTTCTTCATTGCGAGGTTTAATACCGCCGGCATCTGTTTTTTGCAGGACATCCTGAAAACTTGCAAACCAGACAAAAGGTTTTGTGTGGCCGATTTCGGAGTATTGAAGTCCTGTTCTTGATACAAACTGCCAGTCCTTAAAATCTACATGGGATTTCAAATCTTCTTCCCAAGAGTTTTGAACAGCGGGTTTAAAAGTAAGAACTAAAACTCTTTTCCAGCCCATTTCTTTAGCTAACTGGTATGAAGTAAAAGTTTTACCAAAACGCATTTTAGCATTCCACAAAAAGTGCGGAGTTTTGCCTTCTTTTTCGTAAGGGTATTTTCGGAAATATTCGCTTGTAATCTTAACTGCACGTTCCTGCTCAGGACGCATTTTAAAAGTGGCAATACGTTTGGTTATATCTGTTTTATGATTCTTAACCGCAAAAATAGCTTCTTTAACTTCATCTAAAGTACATTCAAACCATTCAGAATTAGGAAATCTGTAATATCCCGCTTTTTCAAGGACTTTATGGACATCAAAATCAGTAAAATATGTTCCGTCATTTCTTATAGCAACTTCGTCCAGCAGAATTTCATAAGGATTGTCAATGGGTTTGTTTGTTCCGAACTGTTCAGATATTCTTTCATGAGCGGACTTTGTAGTAAACCCGACTTTAATTAAGCCGCTGCCTCTGCGTTTGTTTTTCCAAGGAGTAGTTTTGAACTGCGGCTCGGTGTATGCGTATATTCGAGGAATTTTGTTGCTGTTAAGAATGTCTGCCATAAATTTTCCTTATATTTTGTTGTCATTCTGAACTTGTTTCAGAATCTTTGTAAATAATAGACCCTGAAATAAATTCAGGGTGACGTATTTTATTACTCCATTGGTCTAATCATAGACTCAATAAAATCAATTTCTTCCTGCGTTAGCCCGTACTTTTTATAAAGTTTTTCATCCGTCCATTCTTCATTGAAGTCTTGGAGGGGAACAAACGAATATACTTGTTTAGGGGCATCTTGGGTATTTTTTCTTAGCATTACTAAAAATCTAAAAAATTTCGATTTAATATATTTCAATACATTTTTGGTCTCATCTAATGTTTTAAAACAACCTATCATAATGAATGTTTCAGTGCAGCAACTATTTTTATCACCTATAAATGGCTTATTTAGAATTTGATGTGGAAAATCTTCTCCTGCCCCATAAGCCTTAGTTATGTATATTTTATAATCTTGAATGTATTCTTTACCTTTAGGAATATTGACTAACTTTATATAACCTTCTTTTCCATTTGCATATATTTTTATTGAATTAGCTACTTCTTTTTCTTCAAAATTTTCAAAATTCGTTGCTAATCCAAATGGTTTCCTCGAACTTACTAAACTTATAAAACTACTTTCTTTTTGTTTTTGTACTTTACGTAATATCGAAATTGCATCATTATACCGAATAAAAGTTTCGCAACCATCTTCTAACAGTGGTCTTTCAATAGCAGAAAGGATGTTATTATTTTTATGAATAATAACATTACAAATACCTCTATTATCTTTATTCCACAAAAAATAACAAATACCACCCTTTATTTCTACTCCAGGAAAACAGTCCGCAGATACTGGATGGTCATGAATTACTCTGATTCTATCATCGTGCAACATTTCATCTCTAAAGTTATCTAATCCTTTTCCACCAGCATACCAACGTGCTGGAATAATCATTGTAATATATCGGGGATTTAATTTTTTGGCTTGCTGCACAAACAAATGATACAACGGTTTTGCACTGGCTGCATTTCCCCCGTCACTCAATTGATACGGCGGATTGCCGATTATGACATCAAATTTCATCTCCTTTAACCTCTTAAACAAGGCGGAGTTTCGCTGTTCGTCAGTATGAATAAAGGAGTAAGCGTGCGTTTCAAGCTCCTCCCCTCTGTCATACTCGGATTTAGAAGCTCCGCACATCATACACTTATCTTTGAACCATATATGATAGGTTCTGTTATATTCAATATTTCCTTCCGGATTGTCAAAATGTACAACGGAATATTCTCCGCTTGCATCTTTTGAACAGTAAACAGACCGCCTTGAAAGCAATGCTGTCAACTCTGTTATAGCCAATCCGAAAAGCTGGTTTTTAAATATGTGGTCTAACCTCTTTTCCAAATCAGGAATTTTATCAGCAAGACCATCAATTAACCTTTTTGCTATTTCTCTTAAGAATACTCCGGATTTACTGCAAGGGTCCAAAAACTTTGTATCAGGGCTTTTGAATAACTCCTGCGGCAGTGTATCCAGCATCTCATTAACCACTCTCGGCGGTGTAAAAACTTCGTCAGAAGATAAATGAGAAATACAATCCAAAATATCAGGCTTATGCAACTCTTGCAGAAAACTCATCAGCAGCCCTCCGGTAAATTTCTGTAATAAACAGCCGGATACGTTTTTACAGGCTGCGGAATAAATACATCTTCTCCCTTTTCATTCTGCAAAGCAGCAAAAAGCGGAGTATTCATAATCTCTGCCTGCTGATTCATCTGTGCAAAAGAATACTCTTCACGTTTAATCTGATACCCTATAAGTGTCCACTGGGTAAAAATAATTTTATCTATTCCGTTAAGGCTGTCTCCCTGCAAAATATTTTTAGAGAGAACAAATTTCATTATATTTTGAAAAGTTTCATCAGGAAGTTTTTTTAATGCTTTTTTATAGCAATCACAAGCAATCTCAAACATCCGCTCCTGTGATTCTTTGATATTATCCTCTAACAGGTCAATGCCATAAATACTACCAAGAGCAGAAAGCATTTGAACTTCAAAGTCGGCTTCTTTGGTTCTGTATCTGTCTGCAACAGTTTTGAGTTTCCTTTCCAGTATTGCTGTCAGAAAGTTGCCGGTTCCACAGGCAGGCTCTAAAAAGCGACTGTCAATGCGTTCAGACTCATTCTTGACAAGGTCAAGCATAGCTTCAACTTCCCGCCTTGCAGTTAAAACTTCACCGTGATTTCTAACCCTTTCCGCACTTTTGACCTGAACTTCTTTTTCCAATACCGGTGCCATAAAATTCCTTAATTTTATGCATCGTTTTGTTTATTTTGGAGCAAAACTTAAGAAAACATTTATATATCTGTAATTTTATTTAACAGCCATATTATTTAACATTAATTTATGCACCATTGACATAGTTACTTTTTCAATCTACTATTATGGTGTGGTATTATATGCACTCGTTTAAACATTTGGTTTCATATATTTTTGGTGCATTAGAGTTCAAAATTATAGTATGAGTTATCTATCTCATCCTGAGCAATACCGATATATCTTAAAGTAATTGCCGGAGATGAATGGTTCAAAATTTTTTGTAACAGAGCAACGTCATTGAACTTTTTATAAAAATGGTAGCCAAAGCTCTTTCTCATTGAATGCGTTCCTATATTAGCAGAAATTCCCAGTTGTTCACACGCTTCATTCAAAAATCTGTACACCTGCGACCTATGCAGCCTGTGATGTTTCTTGCCGACAAACAAAGGAGTTTCATCTCCAATAGCATACAAATTTTCCCGTTCTTTCAGGTAATCTTGAATCAGAGCCTTTAGTTTTGAATTTAGCGGAAATCTCTTATACTTACCTGTTTTCTTTTCTCGTATTTCAACATAATTTTTGCCTTCTACATCCTCAACATTCAAGCCTAATATGTCCGAAACTCTTAACCCTGTATTTATCCCGAAAGCAAAGATAAGCCGATTACGTTTGCTGTGTAACTCCAGAAACTTTTCTACTGCCTCAATATCCTTTTTGTTTTTAATAGGTTCTACTAAATTTTTCATTCCAACTCGTCCTTTCTACACCATACTCCAACTGCCGGTGCAAAAAAGAATTTATCTGAAAATTAACCCCGATGTGTTTTACAAATCATTACAAATTGAAAAGAATTAACCTTATAGTGTATATTTGTTGTTATGAACACAGAAAATAAACTAGGTAAAAAGATAAAAGAATTACGAAAGTCAAAAGGCTTTACGCAGGAAAAAGTAGCAGAACTTGCCAACATTGATGCAAAACATTTATCTAAAATTGAAAACGGAGTTCACACACCATCATACAATACACTGAAAAAACTTTCAGACATTCTTAACTTTAACTTACAGGATATAGATTCTGAAACACAAACGGAGAATGCAATTATACAATCTCCGTTGTATGGAAAATCTCTGAAAATATTAAATTCTGCAAAATCGGAAAAAGAATTGCAAAATTATTATGACGTTCTGAAATTAGCAAGCAGACTGATGAATAAGTAAGTTTCTCCTATAACTTACAAATTTTATTCTATTCTGTTTTTATTTATGCTCCTTGGTTATCTAATCTTTCTTTCAGTTCGTTTATTGCTCCTATTATTGTTTTGTCTGTTGTATTGAGCATTGAAAACTCTGTATTAGGCAATGTTGCATTTGTTATTACTGCACTATCATTTACATACAAACCGGAATCAGCAGAATTATCACGCGAGTTCTGAGCAACTAGACGTAATACTGTAGTATTAGCCTCATCCTCAGACGCTGCACGACTAAACCACACATATTTCCATCGTGCATAAACATTAAAGCGGCTTCATCTAGTTGCATTATTTTAGACATATCAACAATCCAAAACCTCGGGGCATCAATTAATAAATTAGGAGAATCCTCACCGGTATTGTTTGAGCCTTTTATCATACTCGTATTTAACTGATTAACCGTTAAAGGGTCAGGGATAGTTATCGTTCCAGGTGTTCCTGTAGTTCCTCCACCAGTATCCGAAATATCTCCGCTATTATTATTTATGTAATCAGCAATACCTTGAACAGTATTTGAAACAAGATTTATAATTGTTGTTCCTAATTGTGAAATTACGTCTGCTAAAGTCATATAATAATAAAAATGTTGTTATGCATAACAATATTTATAAATAATAAAGTTGATGAACTCATCGTGTATATTAAACTCTGTTTTTCGGAGAATATGAGTAATCTAAAGGAAAAAGGAAGTTTACAAAGTTTTACAAAACTTTAAAAATATTAACCAGACTCACATAGAGAAAATAAGAAAGGAGCATAGTAGGACTTAACAAGTTTCTACTGAAGCAATTTTGTTAAGTTCATCAACTTTACATAATATATGAAAATAGGCGAAGCATTATTAAAACAATTTAAAACTATATTTGACATGCTGGACGTTCTTAAAACGAATAAGGACTGTATAAAATTTTTAGAAGAATTAATCTGGGAAGATATTCCCGTAAGTCCATTTGACTATACTTCAAAAGTATACAAGTGTAAGAATGGTCGCTATAAGTGCAAAAACACGAATAAATATTTTAATATCCTTACCGGAACTATATTTGAAAATACTAAGATATCGCTTAGATACTGGTTTGTAGCAATATATGAAGAGCAAGTATCCAGAAAGGGCATAGCCTCTACTGAGCTTGCCAAAAGGCTAAATATCACCCAAAGTACAGCCTGGTATATGCTACAGAAAATAAGAAAATGTATGGAGAAAGAAAATTTCCAAAAACTTAAAGGTACAGTTGAAGTTGATGAGTTTCATGCAGGCGGTTCTCTGAAAAATATGCACTATAATAAAAAATTGGAAGCAAGAGAAAAGGGTATATTTCAAAATAAAACTCTATTACAAGGATTTGTAAAACGCGGTGGAGATGCTGTTATCCGTTTAATTCCTGATAAGACAGATAGTACTTTAATTGCTGGCATTCTCAGACACGTTGAACACGGTTCAACCTTATATAGTGACGACAATCCAAGTTACCAAAAGGTTCCTTCTCTTTATAATCAGGCTAATGTCGTTCATAGTAAGGGAAATTATGTGAGCAAAGATGATAAAAATGTACATACAAACACAATTGAAAGTGTTTGGGCTACACTTAGCAGAACAATAGATACATATATACATGTTTCTAAAAAGCATATGCAAAATTATGCAAATGAAACAACTTTCAGGTATAATACAAGAAAAATGGAACCAATTGATGCACTTATTTGGCTACTGCAAAACATTACAAATACAAGGATGACAAGGAAGGAAATTCTACTTGGGATATACTAGAAATATAATTGAAATCAAGAGAGGTATTATTAAAACATGCTGTGAGTTTATAACGGAAGTTATTGCCACTCACCCTAAATGCGAAGACTTATATCAGGATATATTCACATTATATGGCTTGCACTATGACACTGAAACTATAAAGCAGAAACGTGTCTTTGTCGCAGCGGTTACAGAGTATTTCATTTTGAAAAGATGCGGTTTTAAAAGGATAGGGAAAGATAATAAATATAACTGTAGTAAAAGTGCCAAGAATAAAAAAACTATTATTAAAACTATAGATACATATTTTGAAATACGACAAGAATGTTCAGATAGTTATTCTTTTAGAGAGAGATTTGCAGAATTTTACAAAGACGAAGTAAAAGATTTTTCTGAAGAAATAAGTATTAACAGAGATGATACTCTCTCTGATTTTGCCAAAGCTGTTGAGAAACTGTATTATTTTAAAGATGAAGATTAGTCCCCGTATGTCAATGTAAATAATTATTAACGGGATTTTTTAATTTAGTGTAAACTGCGATATAAATCCCAAATAATAGATATTGAATAATAAATGTTCTTTTCGTACAATTATTATGCATAAGATAAATAGAGGATGTTTGATATGAAAAAATCCATTAAAGATTTAGGAGATATCAAAGGAAAGAAAGCTCTTGTCAGAGTTGATATGAACGTTCCTTTGGATGCTCAAAAAAATGTTACTGATGATACAAGAATCAGAGCTATTTTGCCTACAGTAAAATACTTGCAGGAAAAGGGAGCAAAAATCATCCTGGTAGCTCACCTTGGAAGACCAAAAGGCGACAACAACGCTGATTTGACTCTCGACCCTGTTGCAAAAAGATTATCAGAACTGCTCGGATGTCCTGTTATGAAATTGAATGATTCAATAGGCGACGAAGTTAAAGCAAAAGTCGACACGCTCAAAGACGGCGAAGTTGCACTTCTTGAAAACATCAGATTTTACCCGGAAGAAACAAAGAACAATCCTGAATTTGCTCAAAAATTGGCAAGTTTGGCTGATTTCTATGTAAACGATGCTTTCGGCGCTGCTCATAGAGCTCACGCATCAACAGAAGGCGTTACAAAATATTTATCACCTTGCGTATCAGGTCTTTTGATGGAAAAAGAACTTACTGCTCTCGGAAGCCTGCTTGAAAATCCGCAGCATCCTTTTGTTGCAATAGTCGGCGGAAGCAAAGTTTCTACAAAAATCGGAGTACTAGATAACCTGCTTGATAAAGTTGATACTCTTATCGTAGGCGGCGGTATGGTCTTCACATTCCTCAAAGCTCAGGGTTATAAAATCGGAAACTCTCTTGTTGAAGATGACAAACTCGATGTAGCAAAAGATCTTCTCAAAAAAGCAGAAGAAAAAGGAGTAAAACTCGTTCTTGTCAAAGATATTCTTATTGCCGATAAATTTGATGCTTCTGCAAACGTCAAAACAATCAAATTGGGCGACATACCTGACGGATGGTTGGGTGTTGACTCAGGAGAAGAAACAAACAAAGAAATCGGAGAAATTCTTCTTCAAGCAAAAACTATCCTCTGGAATGGTCCTGTCGGCGTATTTGAAATAGACAAATTCGCAGAAGGAACAAAAGCAGTTGCTCAATATGTAGCAGAAGCTACAAAGAAAGGTGCTGTAAGCGTCCTAGGCGGCGGCGATACAGTTGCTTCTATCGAAAAATTCCATATGGATAAAGCTAATTACTCTCACATCTCAACAGGCGGCGGAGCTAGCTTGGAATTTATCGAAGGAAAAGAACTGCCGGGTGTTGCAGCTCTTGATGACAAGTAATTTTCGAAAACAAAATTACAAAAAAGAGAGAAGATTTTTCTTCTCTCTTTTTTATTTGTCTAAATTATATTTTATTCTTCTTCGTCGTCATCTTCATCATCAAGGGCATCAGAATTTAATTCTTCTTCGATGAACATAGCAACTCTGTTGAATTCATCATCATCATCAATCGACTCAAAGACATAACCGTCATCCTCTTTGATGAGCTTCATAATCACAATTTCCTGTTCTTCATCTTCGTCATGTTCGCCTTCTTCATCAAGATAAATCAACACACCGTATTCTTGATCGCCCATAGCGACAACATCTATCAACTCAAAGCTGTGGATGTTCCCGTCTTCATCTTCTGTTTTGATAATGTTTGATTCAAGTTCATTCAATTTTTCTTCTGACATGTTTCAACTCCTTCTATCTAAAAATTGCTGCAATATTAATACCGCTGATGTTATATCAACAAGAGATTTATTTTTTGTATATTTTTTCCCCTGCATAGCAAGTGCCTGCTCGGCCTGCTTTGAGGTAAGGCGTTCATCCTCAAAAAAGACTTCAAGACCTGTAATATTTTTTATCTTATCACCAAAGTTCTTGCAATCCTCTGCTTGAGGACCAACAGTACCGTTCATGTTCTTTGGAAAACCGACAACAATACCCAACACATCATATTCTTTGCAGAGAGAAGAAATACGGGAAAGTGATTGTTCCTCAGGTTCACGGGCAATTGCTTCAAGAGGCTGAGCGGTAATCAAAAGAGGGTCACTCAAAGCAACACCTATTCTTTTTGTTCCGACATCTAGTCCTATATACCGCTGCATTAATAACTGCTCCATTTCTCTATCATCAAGTCTATCATGAAGTTGAGTTTATCTTCAGGAATTAGTTTTTCTGTATTTTTCTTGTAATTTGTAAATATATTTGCAGGTGAATTTTTATTGGTCTTATGTTTATTCAACTCACGCAAAAATGCTTCCAGCACTGTTTTTCTCAAGATATTAAGCAAAAAACGAATATCCTTCAACGAGTCTTTTTCTGTGTTCTTGATTTCTTCTGCAACAAATGAAACACTGTTTCGAAGAGCAATATCCTCCTGAATATCTGCAAGATAAGCACATATATTCATTCGATTTAATAATATGCCAAGCTGTTTTTCATCAAATATTTTGAGGAAATATTCATCAATTTTATTATCTATTTCAACAACAGACAAACTTTCTTCTTTCTCAAGAGCCGAAAAAATATCCTCTATCATATTCTTTGAATATTCATTATCTGCTTCTTCAAAAAACCAGCTTGAGAATATATTGCTCTGCTCTATTGATTTATAATCAGGGAAGACTATTTCATCAGCCCATTTTTTCACACATCCGTCAATATCCGCCTCAAGCGTCTGTATATCATAAAGTGTGTGCTTCCAGCAGCTGTATTCATAAGGTATTGGATATTGAAGCTTCTTTGTCAAAAGTTCAGCCTCAGAGAGTATCTTCTTTGCATATTCAGGAGTAATTTCAATAGTAACTGACTGATTATTAAGCCGGTCCAAAATTTTGTTAAAATCAAACTCTGTTATACAAAAAAAACCAAAGCAGTCAATAACACCGTCTATATCATCAACAATAGTGTTAACAACTGATAAAAGCCCGTTTGAGTCAACACGGGAGCAAACAACGCACTGACTTCCTACACCATCAGGATAAGTCGTGAAAAATTTGTACGGTTTTGAATCCTCGCACATTCTTTCGCCTCTGTTCCCATAGTTTCCTTCTTCTGATGAAATACCGAGCAGCTTAAGCTTTTTCAAAGCAAGAGAAGCTTGCTTACGCAAGTTTGCATTTGTCGAATAAGTCAAAATATCTTCAAGACATCCAAGAGCATTATGTGACTTCGTTTCGCTCAAAATATTGATGCACAACTCTTTAACGCTTTCATCTTCTATCGACTCAGCCACAGTACTCAAGATATTAGCAAGACTATCGCCCGGATAATCATATACAAGAGATTTTATAAGAGAAATTTGTTCTTCTTTGCTTACAGCAAACATAAAATCGATTAAATCAACCTGTGCTTCAGGATTGCTTAATGCTGTTTCCATCAATTTTTGAGTTTCTGAATCAATAAGCTTTTGCGGGTCATCCATATAATCAAGCAAGTCTTCTGCCGTAATATGCTCTCCAAGAGATTTCAGAAGGATACAGGACGCCTCCTTGAGTCTGTCAGAAGAGTCTGAGGATTTTATATATTCCCAGAGAATATCTTTTGAATATTCAAGAGAGTTCATCTCAAGGAGCAAAAAAGAAACTTTTTGAATTTTGTTCTCATCATCCGTATTCAGCTCTTTCAGGAGGGTATGAACGACAAGTTCAAGATTTCCAAGATTTTTCAGCTCTTTTGTCAACTCCATTTGATGCTGTATATCAGATATATCAATATTCAGCCTGTCTATAATATCTATGACCTTTGCCCGGAGTTCAAGTTTTGACAGACTCATGATTTTTTGCCCTGCCAGAAAATCTGTAAAAGTTTTTTTGCATCTTCAGATAAAGCACTTCCTTCTATAATCAGGTACTGAACACAAATCAAAGTACACTCAGAGCAGATATTAACCCCGGGACCTTTAATCATCTTCAATACAGAAGTATTAGGTCTTCCGCAAAAAGAGCAATAAACAGGTGGCTCACTCTGTACAGAGTCTTCCCTATGATGAACTTCTTCTTTCTTGTCTCTTGCTCCGCTCAAAGAAACTACTTTGTTCTCTTCTTCGCTCATTTGTTTTACCTGAATATGTAGCCAAGTATCATTTTATACGATTTTTCAAAAATTTAAAAGCATAATACAAAAAAATAGAGCGTTTATCCTATAAACGCTCTATTTTATAACTTATTAAAATTCTATTTATTAACGATAGAATTTTGTTTTTTTGCTACAGCACCAGGAATATTCTGCCAGTTAGCAGACATAATTTTCTTGAATGCCTTGAGAGCTGTATCTTCGAGTTCACCGAGTTCATCAGCTTTCATAATCAATTCTCTAAGAGGGAGCAATGCTCTTTGGTCACGGAGAAGTCCGAGAGCAGCTGCAGCGCCGGCTCTAACGAGTTCGTTTTCGTTTTCTTTCTGCATAACTTCAATCAATGCAGGAACGGCTCTTTGATCGCCTAATTTGCCCAATGAAGTAACAGCATAAATTCTGACGTTTACCCATTCATCTTTAAGCATTTCGATAACAGGTTCAACGGCTTTTTTATTGTTCAACTCGCCGAGCGCTCTTGTTGCATCGCATCTTACGTTAACTTTTTCGTGAGAAAGAGAAGCAATCAATGCATCCGTAGCAACATCACCGATTTCAATCAACGCATCTGTAGCTGTAATGCAAACCTGAGAGTTTTCATCATTCAAAGCCTCAACAAGAGGTTCAACGACTTCAGCACCGCCGAGTTTACCCAAAGCTCTTGCAGCACGAACACGAACATCTACGTTGCGGTCTTCACGAAGAGATGTAATCAACGGCCATGTAGCTGTTTCATCACCGAGTTCGCCGAGAGCTCTTGCTGCATATAATCTGACAGATCCGTTTTTGTCATTTTTTAAAACATCAATTAGTGGTTCAACAGCTCTTGAATCGCCCATTTCACCGAGGATTCTTGCTGCATTGTATCTAACTTTTTCAGAGTTGCTTGTTTGCAATTCTTTAATTAAGTCTTCAAATGATTTTTTTACTTGTTTTTTTCTGCTATTAACACTAATTGTCATTAAAAATTTTCCTCCGACATTTGTTATCCATTAACAACAGCCGACAAACATTAGAGTAAAAAACTCATAAAACATTCATCAACCTTCACTATACCTTCATATCTATAAAGTATTTTTTTTTGATTTTATTGCCATATTTTTTTTGTTTTTTTAAATTTTGTTAACTTTTTCTGTAGAGTGATTAAACGTAGAATGAACACTTAATGTGTCTGTATATTATATAATAACATATTTTGAGAAATTGTCTATAGTTATATTAGTCATTAAGATAATTGTTTTTTTATTTTTATCTGTGTTTTAGCTTATTTCATAAAAAATTTATTAATTTTTTTTAATTTTTTACAGGAATTTTTATCAAAAACTCGCTTCCTTCTCCATATGTACTCTTCACATCTATGATACCGCCGTGTTTTTCGATTATTTTGAAACAAATAGAAAGTCCAAGGCCGGTTCCGACTCCGACACCCTTTGTTGTAAAACCGGGGTCAAATATTTTTGAGAGATTTTCCTCTTTGATGCCTGAACCGTTATCTTTGAAGCTCAAAACAAGCGTATTATTTTCAAGATAAGAGGATATGATTATTTTTCCTTTTTTTTCGATACTTTGTGATGAGTTTATCAACAAATTCATGAAAACCTGATTTAAAAGGTTAGGATGACACTTAATCCTCGGGATATCTCCGAGATGAGTTTCAACTTCTATTCTGTTCTTGAATTCATGGTTTAGGAGTTCGAGAGTACTCAAAATTCCTTCATTTATATCTGCCTCCTGCATATCAGCTTCATCAAGGCGGGCAAAGTTTTTCAAGGATTTAACCACTTTATTTATTCTATCGACGGCTTTTGAGACAATATCAAGAGAATTCTCAATAACCCCGAACTTAGCTGCATTTTCTTCATTGTGCCCGAGAGATAATACACATTTTTTTATCAAATCATTATTGCTGTTTATAACTCCTATCGGTGTGTTTATTTCATGGGCAATTCCCGCCACAAGATGTCCGAGGGATGCCATTTTTTCACTCTGAACCAACTGAAGTTGTGTATCTCTAAGTTCTTTCAATGTATTATCAAGTTCTTCAAACAAATAAGCCTGATTAATTGCTATCGCAAGCTGAGAGCATATGTTCACAACAAGCTGTATTTCCTCATCCCGCCAGAGTTTATTTTTCTGAGAATATTCAATCAGAAGATAACCGATTGATTTTTCACGGTATTTTACTGAAACAAAGAGTTTTTGTCTGTCAGTACTGAGGGCAAATTCTTTTGTCATCAACTCCTCTGCATTCCCGAACAAAGCGGTATCTTCTTTTAAGCCAAAAGAAAAAGTTTTGTTTGTTTTATTTTCATAAAATTTTGCAGAAGAAGCACCGAGAGTATAGATTGTTTCTTCTATTGATTTTTCTATAATTTCATTCTTATCTATTGTATCCCTGATTGAAGCAGAAACACGATTAAGCAAAGAAGCTTTTATGGTTTGATTTTCCGCTTCTTTTTTCATAAATTTATACAAATTTGCCTGAGTCTTCAGCTCATTCAGTTCTTCTTTGATTGTTGAGAGATCATCTGCATAAGAAATTATGAAGAGTTTTTTATCATCCTCCCTGTTCAAGACTTTGAGGATAACTTTTCTGAACTGTCTGTATGATTCTTCAAAGTCAACAACCGCAAAATATTGTTCTTTTGATAAAAGAGCCGATTCAACGGGAGAATACTGCAATATATCAGAATCATCCAAAACGCATATATCAACTGAGAAGAGGTGTTTTATCTCTCTGATGTTTGATACTTTTCCGAATTTTTTCAAAAAGCATCTGTTGGCAAAATAAAATGCCCCCTTCTTATCACATAGAAAGACAAAAGAGTCCAATTCATCAAGAAATGTCGCATCAAATTTGTTCATAAGAATATTATACAAAAAGCAGGAGCTTATGTCCTGCTTTATTTTTTAGTCTTCAAAATCTTTCATATAATTTATGTAATCGTCGATAAAGTCCAATCTCATCCTCCATTTTTTTGAATTTTTCTTCATCTTCGAAGAATAAAAATTTGCCATAGAAAGGTCTTCACGTGCTTTTTGAAATTTTTTCATCCGATTTTCTCCACATTAAAAACAAACTAAACAAGCGCATCGCACTAATATTTTTGTCAAAAATTCAAATACCTCCTTTTTCTGCATAGAGAATATTCTATCATTTTTTTAATTTTATTACAACCGTAGTACATAATTTAATGTAGAAAAACTTATTTATTTCAAATCATCACGTATTCTTCTAACAGAGGGAGAAAGAATGATTTTCGGTTCAAGTTCAAGAAATCTGTCAAAGCACTCAACCGCTTGTTTTTTATTTCCTTTTTCTTTGTAGAAAATACCGAGCATAAGCCAGTTTGAAGATACTTTAGGCGATGTTGAACTCAGATTTTTGTATTTCAGAATTTGAGAATTCAGACGATTTGATTTATTCAGTGCTTTTGCATAGTTTTCATAATAATATATAAAATTCGGGTTATACTTCAACGACTGTTCAAAACAATCAACAGCCCATGAATATTGACCGAGTTTCATATAAGTTTCTCCGAGGTTATTGTAGAAAACACCTGATGACGGACTGTTATCGTTTAGCAAAATAGCAAGTTTGAACTCCTGAACGGCTCCGTAATAAAAGCCTTTGCGCAAATAATCAATACCTCGGTCATTATGCCAGACAGCATTTTCCCTGGGGTCAATGGGATTTATTACATCACCTCGAAGAAACAGAGAAAAAATTACGACAAAGGCAATTTTACAAAAGCGAAACGCTAAGTCCTTCATAAGCCACCTGTGTGTTTTTGAAGAGTTCCTGAGTTTGTTTTTCTATTTCATCTACCGTTTCATCGTTATAAGAAGGTCCGATGTGGAAGAGATAAAGTTTTGAAACATTCGCCATCTGGGCGACTTTTACAGCCATATCAGGAGTACTGTGCCCGAATCCCTGTTTTGGATTTGTTGCACTGAGATAGTCCTCTTTTGTATAGTTGGCGTCATGTATCAAAACATCTGCATTTCGACAGAATTGTATAAGCTTCTTATCACCGCCTATATAGCTTTCTTTATCGCTGGCATAAATTAGTGTTTTGTTCTTGTATGATATTTTGAAAATCAAAACCCCCTCTTTCGGATGAGCATAGGATTTGAAGCATCTGATTTCTATCATATCCGGATTTTGTATATCCTCAGAGGTAATTTGTTTTATTTCAGCAAGTCTGTCAGAATCAGGGTCAAGAGATAAAAAAGTTTTCTCATGAAAGTTTCTGATATTTATATCAGCAGGCATCTCATCAAAAGTAAGCGGAAACATCTTATCAAATGTGAGAAGAGAGAGTGTGTTTTTGAGATTGTTGTTCTCATTATCAGACCCGAATATATCCAAATTTGTCGACCCTATATAAATCGGATTAAAAAATGGCAGCCCCTGTATATGATCCTGATGAGTATGACTGAGAAGGATTGTTGCATTAATCTTCTTTCTTGAATATTCATCAGAGCCGCTAAGAAGATGCTCTCTCAAAAGATTATCCCCGAGAGATATAATCCCCGTCCCAGCATCGATTATAATAAGCTGCTTGCCTATTTTAACTTCAACGCATGCAGTATTGCCGCCGTATTTAAGTTTATTTTTCTCGGGTGTAGGATAACTTCCTCTGACACCTCTGAATGTTACATAAAAATCATTCATAATTCCGCACTTCTGTCCAAAATAACCATAAAGAAATTATACCATGCCTCGCAGCATAAAAAATAATAAAAATGACCGAACTGCATCGGTCATCAAAAGTTTATATTTTATGGATTATAAATAAAAATTAACTTAATTAAACTGCTAAAGCTTCGTTTGAACCCTGAATTTCGTTGATTACATAACGAATAACCCAGTTGTTTTCATTGTCGTATAACAATTCATTTTTGAGAGCTTGAAGAGATGCTCTGCCAATTCTAATCAAACTCATTGCTACGACCGATCTTTTCACACCTTTTGCATCAACCAGATTTCTAACCAAGTCAGATACGGCAGCTTGCCCCAAGCTCACGATTTTATTTTCTATTTCGTTTCTCAACTTTGCATCCGATGTTTCAACTTTTTTCAACAAATAATCTATTGTATTAACAGTGTTGAATGTTGTTGAGAATTGAACATTTTCTATTGCCGCTTGCATTTGAATAATAACTCCTTAACTTTTTATTTATCTTTCGAAGTTTATTATACATGCAAAAAAATCAAAAACCGTTTTTCCTTACATTTTTTTTATATCTGTGTAAAAATCCGCATCAATACTGGATTATGTTGTCTATAAACTGGGTAATTGCATCAAAGTTCGGGTCATTAATTTTATGTCTGAACTCAGTATCGGCAATAGTAGCAAGGAACATGGTCACAAGATTCTCATTCCACTTTATTCCTGCACTCTTTATAAAGATATCTATAATCTCATCAAAACGAAGCGCTCTTCTATGAGGTCTGTCTTCTCTAACAGCAGTATATGTATCAGAAATAGACAATACCTGAGAATAAATTGAAATATCAGTACTTTTCTTTCCGAGAGGATATCCGGAGCCGTCAATATATTCATGATGGTCCTTGATAATATCAAGACAATCATTGAACACCGGAAATGGAGGCAATATAATATTTGTTGCAATATATGGATGGCATTTTATCTGCATCCATTCTTCAGGCGTCAGCTTGCCTGTATTTTCTCGATCAAAGTTAAGATTCAAATACCCGACATCATGAATTAAACTAGCTATAATCAAATTCTTCTGACCTATTTTAGGCAAGCTCAACTCTTGTGAAAAATAAATTACACATTGAGCAACGGCAAGAGAATGTTTCAAAAGATACTTGTCATGCAGTTTCAATCGTTGGAGAAGCGTATGTATTGCCTCAAATAAGTCATTTTCATTCTTATTAAAGAATGATTCATCTTCATCTTCTTGAGAAAAAGTATACTTCAAAGAATCATTTATTTGATAAGTAGTTTTTTTTCGTTCCAACAAATAGGGAACTTCCGAATAATCCGCTGTTTCAAAAGGATAGCGAATATAACTGTAATTAATATAAATATTATCTTTGAACTTATTATAAACAGATATTGCAAGATGGTTTATAATATCCATAACCTTTTTCTCATCCTGAAGAAAAGATAGGATAAGAAACTTATTACCATCAATCGTAAACAAGTCTTTGTCCGCCAGTAGATGCATAGACAACACCTTATGAAAAATATTTTCCAAAAGCTGCCTTGTTTTTGAATTAAAAATTTTATTTGGCGCTACTTCATATTCTATCTGGCAGTAATAAAAAGACTTTTCATAACTCTGAATAGAAGAAAATTTTTCTTCCAAAGAGGCATAAAACACTTCTTTTTTTACACAACATGATTTTAATGGATTGTTTACTGACATTCCGAGATATTTTCCATCTTCTCTAGCTGTAGATAATTTTATTTTAGAATTTTATCTCTAAATTTGCAAATAGCTTCATCTATTTTATCTGTATTTTTGATACCTGCCTGAGCAAAATTCGGGCGCCCGCCGCCTTTTCCGCCGCAGAAAGAAGCTATTTCATTTACAATTGTCGAAGCATTATATCCGAGTTTTTGCATATTATCAGAAACTCTAACAAGGACTATTCCCTTATCATCAACAACAGATGCAAGAACAAGAACACTTTCTTTCAAGCGTGATGCAATATCTTCCATCGATGACTTCAACGCATCTGTGCTGACCCCTGAAACTTTTTCACACAAAAGTTTTCCACCTTCAATGTTGACTGCTTTCTCTGCAATAGAACTCATCTTATATTTTGCAAGTTCGTTCTCAAGTTCTTTTATTTGCTTATGCTGGTCTTTATTATCTGACATAAGTTTTTCAATTCTTGAAACAACTTCGGCAGCAGGTGTTTTCATCATTGATGATATTTCATTCAATAATGAATCATGTGCTGAGAGATATTCTATGGCACTATCAGAACATACTGCTTCAATACGTCTTGTTCCCGCTGAAATAGCTGACTCTGAAACAATCTTTATTAAACGAATATCACCTGTAGTATGAACATGTGTTCCGCCGCAAAGCTCTTTGCTTACATCTGCAATAGAAACAACACGGACTTTATCTTCATATTTTTCTCCAAATAAAGCGATAGCTCCCTGATGTTTTGCTTCTTCAAGCTCCATAACTCTTGTAACTTGAAGCAAATTCATAGATATCCATTTATTAATCAGACATTCTATTTCTTTCAGTTCTTCTTTTGTGATTGCCCTATCAAAACTGAAGTCAAATCTCAACCTCGAATCATCGACATAAGACCCAGCCTGCGCAACGGAATCACCAACGACCTTTCTCAATGCTGCCTGCAGCAGGTGAGCAGCAGAGTGATGGGCTGTGATACGTTTTCTGTTCTCTTTGTTTATCAGGGCAAAAACATTATCACCGAGTTTTATTGAGCCTTTTTCTATCTTAACTTTATGAATAAATATATTGCTTGATTTCACGGTATCAAAGACATGTGCCTCTGCAACGACACTATCATTTTGTTTAATTTCAATAATACCTGTATCTCCGACCTGACCTCCTGATTCTGCGTAGAAAGGAGTTTTATCAAGGACTATCTCGCCCTCTTCTCCTTCATTCAAGATATCAGCTTCTTTTGACTTTTTCAAAATAGCAATAACTTTTGCATCTTCTGATGGTTTGTCATAACCGACAAACTCTGTTTTTCCGTATTTTTCAAACAAATCAACATAAATCAGCTCTTCTGCAAGATTTATCTTTTCCTGAGCTTTCTTTGCACGCTCTTTTTGCTCTTTCATCGCTGCTTCAAAAGCTTTTTTATCAACGTCTATGTTTCGTTCTTTTGCTATCTCTGTAGTCAGCTCAACAGGGAAGCCGTAAGTATCATAGAGTTTGAAGACATCTTCACCTGTTATGTTTGCATTATTTTTGATAGCCTGAACAAGCATATTATCAAGAAGCGCCTGACCTCTATCAAGAGTTTGTTTGAATTTTTCTTCTTCATTCTTTATTGTTGCAACAATTTTATCCCTGTTTTTACCAAGCTCTGGATAAGCTTCCTTATAGTTATCAACAACAACATCTACAAGCTTATGCAAAAACGGAAGTTCTAACCCGAGCATCTTTCCATGACGCAGCGCCCTTCTCATAATCATACGAAGAACATAGCTTCTGCCTTCATTCCCGGGAGTAATTCCATCAGCAATCATAAAAGATACACAGCGGACATGGTCTGTGATTATACGCAGGCTGATATCATCTTTCTCGTTTGCTTTATAAGTCTTACCTGCCATTTTGCATACAGCATCAAGAATTGGTCTGAGCAAGTCCGTTTCAAATGTGGACGCAACACCGTTCATAACCATTGTTATACGCTCTAAGCCCATGCCTGTATCAATATTCTTGTGAGCAAGCGGAGTATGGTTGCCTTCTTCATCCTGAAATAATTCGGTAAATACAAGATTCCAGATTTCAACATATCTATCACACTCGCAGGTTGCTATAGAACAGTTATCACCACAGGCATACTGCTCACCCAAATCATAGTGAATTTCACTGCAAGGTCCGCATGAACCGCTTACGCCGACAGGTCCCCAGAAGTTATCCTTTTTGCCTTTTCTGATAATTCTTTCTTCAGGAACACCTACCTTATCTCTCCAGATTTTGAACGACTCATCATCTGTTTCATAGATAGTTATCCACAATCTTGACTTATCTATGCCAAGTTCATTTGTAATAAAATCCCACGCCCATGGAATAACTTCTTCTTTGAAATAATCCCCGAAGCTAAAATTCCCCAGCATCTCAAAAAATGTATGGTGTCTTGGAGTTCTTCCGACATTTTCTATATCAGAATCTTTACCGCCTGCTCTTGCACATTTTTGAACAGTAGCAACCCTCGGTGGTGTCGGCGGTTTTTCATAACCCAGAAAAATAGGAATAAACTGAGCCATGCCGGCTGTTGTCAAAAGTACCGTCGGATTATCCGGGATAAGGCTTGAACTTGGGTATATTAAATGATTATGCTTATTTTTGAAAAATTCCAAAAATTTCTTTCTTATCTCTGCTCCGCTCATCTTCTTCTGTGTCATTATTTATTCCTTTTTCATACAATTTTATTCTAATGCCATATAGTTTTAATAAAATTCTACATCAAACAAAAAATTTTTTTGCATACCGATTTGTTAGAACTTATATAGCAAATTCCGCCAACAATTCCAAAACCAACGTCATACTAAGCGTTAGCAAAGTATCTAAACAAAAAAGATTCTTCGGGCAAAAGCCCTCAGAATGACTGGTCTTTAATAGTTCCTGTGGTATTTGCTATATAAATCCCGATTTGTTAAGAGAAAAATTACAAATAATAGCTTACAAAAATTCATCATAATATAATAAATTGTAAGATTTGAAGAAGAGGGAAAAAAATTGTACAACGTAGCAATCATCGGAGCAGGCCCTGCGGGGATTTTTTCTGCGCTTGAACTCGTCAAAAAACATCCTGAGTGGAAAATTTTGATTCTCGAAAAAGGAACAAGAATAGAAAAACGAAAATGTATGATTAGAAACGGAGCCCCGAGCTGCCCTCCTTGCAAAAAATGCGGACTGCTATGCGGCTGGGGCGGTGCAGGTGCGTTCTCAGATGGAAAACTCACACTGACCCCTGATGTCGGAGGTCATCTTTCAGAATATATGCCAAGACAAAAAGTTGAAGAACTAATCAAATACACTGATGATATATATCTTGAATTTGGTGCAACAGACGTCGTCCATGGCACAAATATGGAAGACGTCGCTGAAATAGAAAGAGCAGCAACGCTCGCAGAACTCAAGCTTGTTTATTCTCCCGTTCGTCATCTTGGAACAGAAAGAAGCCTGATTGTCCTGAAAGCAATGCAAGACTATCTTTCTGAAAAAACAGACATAATCACTGATGAAGCGGCAAAACACCTTATCATCGAAAATGGTGAAATAAGGGGCTTTACAACTGATAAGGGAAATACTTATTATGCGGAGAATGTAATAGTTGCCCCGGGCAGAGAAGGTGCCGACTGGTTGAGCCATGAACTTGCTAATACAGACGCAGAGCTTGTCAACAACGCAGTAGACGTCGGAGTGAGAGTAGAAATACCCGCTGCAGTTATGGAGCATATTACCGATAAATTGTATGAATCAAAACTGATATATTACTCACCGACATTCGGCGATGAAGTCAGAACCTTCTGCATGAATCCTCATGGAGAAGTAGTATGCGAAAACTACAATGGTATTGCTACTGTAAACGGACACAGCTATGCAGATAAGAAAACAAAAAATACAAACTTCGCACTTCTTGTAAGCAAACGATTCACAGAACCGTTCAAAGAACCTATTCAATACGGTCAGCATGTTGCAAGACTTGCGAATATGTTATCAGGCGGTGTACTGGTGCAGAGATTTGGAGATTTGCTTGATGGACGACGTTCAACACCTGAGAGAATGCGAAACAGCATACTGACTCCGACACTGACATCTGCAACACCCGGAGATTTGAGCCTTGTTCTTCCTCACAGACACCTCAGCAGCATAATCGAGATGCTGCTTGCCCTTGATAAAATAGCACCCGGCGTAGCTGCAAGACACACGCTTTTGTATGGAATAGAGGTAAAATTCTACAGCTCGAGAGTAAAAATTGATAATAACCTTGAAACATGCGGTGTCAAAAACCTTTATGCAATAGGTGACGGTGCAGGACTGACAAGAGGACTTATACAGGCATCAGCATCAGGAATACTCGCTGCAAACAGCATTTGCAACAAATAATTTCAAAAGCCTTATACCTGTAATATTCGAGAGTTTTACCCGATTGCAACCTAATAGGCATGGTACTTTTTTGAAAAAGGGTATTGCGTAAATCTCGAAAATATGTATAATTAAACTTGTTCAGTGTAAGGAGGTTCATTTATGAACAAAGAAGAATTAGTAAAAGAGATAGCTAAAAAAGCAAAAGTATCTCAAAAAGATGCAACAGAAGTTTTGGGAGCAATCTTGGACACTATCGAAAAAACTGTAGCTAAAGGTAAAAAAGTTACTTTAGTTGGTTTCGGTACTTTCGAAGCTCGCAAAAGAGCAGCTAGAACTGGTCGTAACCCTCAAACAGGCAGCGAAATCAAAATCCCTGCTAAGACAGTTCCTGCTTTCTCTGCTGGTAAAAAATTCAAAGAATTGGTTAACTAATTCATTTTTATCAACAAAAAGAGGTATCCAGATAGGATACCTCTTTTTGTATTTTTTTTTTAATCTTAAATCTTACCCTTCAGAACTTCCCCCAGTTTTTTCAGAGCGCTTTTCAAATTGCCGGCATAAGTATCCTTTATGTTATCTTTTATGTTTTTATTATCATCAAGAGTGCGCAAAAAAGTATCGGTAATACTGTCAATACGCTCCGGTACATGTGTTCTCATACTCAAATAATGATGTTTTTCAGGTGAAGAATACAAAGAAAACTCAGCAACATCCTCTCCTTTTTTCAAAAGAGAGAAACCTCCTCCTTCAGGAAAAAATTTCTTATTCAAAGCCCATCTCTCGGTAACATTCAAACCGGCATCATCAGCCGCTTTTCTTAGAGTTTCTCTTAGTTCAAGCTGCTCATAGGGAGCTTGTTGCAATATCGCATTTTGCATCTTGCCGACAGGAATTATCTTCATAAAATATCCTCCATACCAAAACCATTATACTAACAGCATAGTAAAATCCCTCAAAAAATTAAACATAATATTAATAAAGTTAACAGTTATGCCTATTTTTATTTTTTATACTTTTCGGGCATTAAACTCACGGCAAATTAATTTAATATAATATTAAATCCTCAACCCTTTAATCTGCTTGCTACTCGCTTTATATCCGTAAATCATTGTATTTACGGATTTTTATTGCAAAAAAGAGAAGGATAAAAATCCTTCTCTTTCTGTTTATTTATTACAACTTATTTTTTCACAGGAACAAGTTTCAGCCTTAACTCTTGCAGCTGTGCTTCATCAGCCTCAGCAGGAGCGTCAGTCATAAGACATTTTGCCTGAGAGTTTTTCGGGAATGCTATTACATCACGAATTGACTCGCTGTTTGTCAAAAGAGCAACAACACGGTCTAAACCTAGCGCAATACCTGCATGCGGAGGTGTGCCGTATCTGAATGCATTAATCATAAATCCAAACTTAGCCTGAATTTCTTCCTCTTTCAAACCGAGGGCATGGAAAACTTTTTCCTGCATCTCAGGAGTGTGTATTCTAACACTGCCGCCGCCGATTTCATTGCCGTTGTAAATAATATCATAAGCAAGAGCACGGCAGTTTGCTTTATCAGTTTCAAGTTTGTCAACATCCTCAGGGTTAGGAGAAGTAAACGGATGGTGCATAGCCATAAAGCGTCCCTCTTCTTCGCTGTATTCAAACATCGGGAAGTCGGTAACCCAGAGCAAATCATGTCTTGACTCATCAATCATATTGAGTTTTTTGCCGAAATAGAGTCTGAAACGTCCAAGAACATTGAACACAACACTTGCTTTATCAGCAACAAAGAAGACTATATCTCCCTTTTGTGCATCGGCACGTTTCTGAATTTCCGCCATTTCTGCTTCAGTGAGGTATTTCAAAATAGGTGACTTGACGCTGCCATCTTCGCAGTAAGTTACCCAAGCAAGACCTTTTGCTCCGAAAGAGATTGCCATGTTTCTGATGTCATCCATATCTTTTCTGCTATAGCCTGCAATTCCGGGGATTTTGATGGCTCTTGCCGTTCCGCCGTTTTTGATTACATCGGAGAATGCAACAAACGAACTCTTTTCCATAATATCAGATACATCAAAAAGTTCTAAGCCAAAACGTGTATCAGGCTTATCAGAGCCGAATCTGTCCATTGCTTCTTTGTATTTTATGCGCTTAATCGGTGTTTGCACTTCAACGCCCGCAGTTTTGAAAATATTTTTGATAAGACCTTCCATCATTGAAAGCACATCATCCTGTTTTACAAAGGACATCTCTATATCTACCTGCGTAAACTCAGGCTGTCTGTCAGCTCTCAGGTCTTCGTCCCTGAAGCATCTTGCAATCTGGAAATATCTTTCAACTCCGCCAACCATCAACAGCTGTTTGAAAATCTGCGGTGATTGAGGAAGAGCATAGAATTTGTTCGGATGAACACGGCTCGGAACGAGATAATCTCTTGCTCCTTCAGGTGTTGTCTTTATCAGGATTGGCGTTTCAACTTCCATAAAATCAATTGAATCAAGATAATCTCTGATAGTTTTTGTTATCTTATGTCGAAGAGAAAGATTGTTGAGAATTTTGCCTCTTCTTATGTCCAAATAGCGGTATTTCAATCTCAAATCTTCGCTGACTGTTTCATCATCAAGCTGGAAAGGCAGGACATCAGCTTTTGAAAGGACTTCAACACTTACAGGGTACATTTCAATCGTACCTGTTTTCAATGATTCATTATAAGTATCCTCAGGACGTTTTGAAACAACCCCTCTTACGGTAATAACATCTTCGCTTCTGAGCTTTTGAAAAACACTGTGAACTTCAGGATTAATATTCGGGTCAGAAACAACCTGAAATACTCCGCTTCTATCACGCAGTTCAACAAATTTTATGCCGCCTAAATCTCTAACGATAGAAACCCATCCTGAGAGTTGAATCTCTTTTGATATATCATCTTCACTCAAAGAAGCCGCCCAGTGGGTTTTCATTGTGGTTAACTCACTCATATTTTTTCCAATTCTTATTCTTCTTCACTAACACTACATTATATTATTATGCAATAAAAAAAAAATTGTGTTACCACAATTTTCAAAAAATTAATAATTAATGTAGAGTTATAGATTTTTTTCATAGGATAAATCAAAAATTTTGATAATATTTCCCCACTCTGGCAACAGAAGTTTCACGATGTTCAACTTCTACCTCTATCACGTTCTTCAGATTTTTCAGGAAAAACAGCTGCTTGTCATAGTCATAGCTGTTAATCTTCCTGTTCACCATATCTATATGATTGATATAAAAAGAAATTTTCCGCAAAAAAGAGTTGAGATGAGAAGAAGGAAGCTTTGATAAAATCATCTTTGTTTTTTCATCAACATCTTCTTTGGTTTTTATATCACCGATATCTACAGCATTTTCAAACTGCATATAGTATAACCTTCCAACCGAATTAATTAACCTTCCATATTAATATAAAAACAACCAATATAAAAAAATTGCTTTTTTCAAAAAAATTTTTTGTAACTAAATATTAAGATACGTTTTTATTCATATATCAATTTTTTAAAATAAAATGTTTTTATATAAATACAAAAGGTAGAAGGTTATAACTATGAATATTATTCCAAATAATAATCCTGAAAAAAAGGTAAGAAATCCAAGACTGTCATTTCAGCCATGTACATCAAATCAAATGGTTCAACCCCCTTATTTTCAAAACTACTACCCCTTTGCAAACTATCTCAACGCACCGGTGAATGATTGCTTTGGGACACCAAAGCAGAAAAAAAGTTCAAAACTCCTATCAGCACTCAAAGCCCTCGCCGGAGTCGTTGTCGGATTCACTGCTGTTCGTTTCGTTGCAAAAAATTCAAACGGCATCAAAAACTTTTTCACAAAACTAATCGGAAAATAAAAAAACCTCCTGTATTTCTACAAGAGGATATAGGCTAAGAATGAAATTCCAAAAGAATTTCATTTTTTTTGAGTTAAACTTATATATTTTTATAATAACAATTATTATGCCTCTTTTCAATATATTTTAAACTTTTTTTATTTAAAAATATAAAAAAAATGTTTTATAATTATGCATATAGAGTTATTTTGAGAAATTTTATGGCAAAGAAAAAAACAAAATGGGTATGTCAAAACTGCGGTTATGAATCGCCGGCTTACCTCGGTAAATGCCCTGAGTGCAGCAGCTGGGGAACCCTTATCGAAGAAACTGACGAAACAGCCTCTGCTTCATCAATCAAAAAACAAAACAAAGTCACAACCTCAAAAAGCGAACCGACACTGCTCAATGATATTACGGCAGATAAATCAGAACGTTTCTCATCAGGTTATGAAGAGTTTGACAGAGTCCTCGGAGGCGGCTTTGTGAAAGGTTCTCTGATTTTAACGGCTGGAGAACCAGGGATAGGAAAATCAACTCTTATTCTGCAATCCTGCGGATACCTCTCATCAAAAGGCAAAAAAATTCTCTATGTTTCTGCAGAAGAATCGGAAAAACAGCTCAAAATCAGAGCTGAACGTCTGAATATACATGCCGATAATCTTTTTATTCTCTCAGAAACCTGCCTTGAGAATGTCTTTGAAACAGTTAAAGATTTAAAGCCTGATTTTCTTGTAATAGACAGTATTCAGGCAATCTATTCTCAAGAGATTACAAGTTCATCAGGCAGCGTTTCACAGGTAAGAGAATGCTGCTATTCGCTGATGAATCTTGCCAAATATATAAATATTACAACAGTCATCATCGGACATGTAACAAAAGACGGAACAATAGCAGGACCGAAAATCTTAGAACATATGGTTGATGCTGTTATATGTTTTGAAGGAGACAGATACCGAGAATATCGAATTTTGCGCTCAACCAAAAACCGATTTGGATCAACAAATGAAGTAGGTTTGTTCAATATGGGTGAGCACGGACTCAAAGAGGTAAAAAATCCGGGAGAAATTTTCATAGCGGAACGCAGCGAGGACACTGCACCAGGAAGCATAATCGTTGTTGCAAACGAAGGAAACAGACCTCTTCTTGTTGAAATACAGGCTCTTGTCAGCCAAACATTCTATCCCGCTCCAAGAAGAGTATCTACAGGCATAGAATACAACAGAGTGCTGAAGATTATCGCTGTTCTTGAAAAAAGAATAGGACTCAACCTCAGCAAGCATGATATCTATGTAAACGTAGTAGGCGGAATAGACATCGATGATTCTGCGGCTGATTTAGGCGTGGCTCTTGCAATTATGACATCATTCAGAGATATATCAGTTGACCATAAAACAGCTGTCTTTGGAGAAATAGGTTTGACTGGGGAAATCCGCTCCTGCACTCAGGCTGAAATAAGAATCAAAGAAGCATATAAACTCGGATTTGAAAAAATAATTATACCAAAGGGTAATGCCCCATCAAATTTGAACCTGAAAAATCTGAAAATAGTATGCGTATCAAGGCTTATTGAAGCTGTTTCATCAGCTCTGCAGCAGGAAAAACCTTAAACATAAGATAACAAAAAGACGGAGAAAATTCTCCGTCTTTTTGTATTTTATCCAATCAAATTTAGTTTGTTCCAACAGTCCAGCTGTTCAGATACTCTATCATCTGAGGAGTCAGAGTATCTATTTCAACTCCGAGTGATTTTAGCTTCAGTTCGGCAATTTTTATGTCATTCTCTTTTGAGAGAACATGGAATTTGTTCTCAAGTTTGCCTTTATTTTTCACAATAAACTCAGCGCCGAGAGCCTGATTTGAAAAACTCATATCCATAACGCTTGCAGGATGTCCTTCTGCTGCAACAAGGTTCACAAGACGTCCTTCGCACAAAACAAGAACAGATCTCCCGTTATCAAGTTTATATTCATCAAGATATGGTCTTATTCTCTTGATTTCCTTAGCATGAGGTTTCAAACCCGCTACATCAAATTCATGGTCAAAGTGTCCTGCATTGCAGACCATCGCATTATGTTTCATGCTCAACAGGTGCTCTACACTGATAACATGCCTGTTTCCGGTAACTGTAATGAACAAATCTCCGAGCTTGGCAGCCTCAGCCATCGGCATAACACGATAACCTTCCATAACAGCCTCAAGAGCTTTCAGAGGGTCAACTTCCGTTACAATAACATTAGCGCCGAGTCCTCTTGCTCTCATGGCACATCCCTTACCGCACCAGCCATAACCGACCACTACGACAGTTTTTCCTGATATAAGAATATTTGCTGCTCTCAAAACACCGTCTAAAGAGCTCTGACCTGTTCCGTATCTGTTATCATAGAGGTGCTTTGTCAGCGATTCATTAATCCCTACTGCAGGAAATGCAAGCTTACCTTCTCTTTCAAGAGCTTTAAGTCTAATGATTCCTGTTGTTGTTTCTTCTGTAGAGCCGATAATCTCATGGAGCTGCTCAGGTCTGTTCTGGTGAATAAACGAAACAGCATCACCGCCATCATCGACAAACATCTGAGGATGCCAGTCAAACATAATATTCAGATGTTTTTTATAAGTTTCAATATCTTCGCCAGCTTTTGCATAAACTCTCACACCATAATCACGGTATAAAGAAGCAGCAACATCATCCTGTGTAGAAAGAGGATTTGAAGCAATAGCAAGCAGCTCTGCACCGCCTTCTTTCAGGGCAATGCCCAAATTAGCCGTTTCTTTGGTGATATGGTTGCATATAGCAATCTTCATTCCTTTGAAAGGTTGTTCTTTCTTGAATCGTTCTTTTATCTGGCATAAAACAGGCATATCCTGCATAGCCCACTCAATTTGTTTTTTGCCCTGGTCAGCAAGATTTATGTCTTTTATGTCACAATCTTCTTTTGTAATCATTCTGTATTTCCCTTCTTTTTGTAAACAAAAATCCTAAGATAATTCTAACAAAAAAATTCCACATGGTCTAAATTTCCCTAAGCTCCATTATATGTATGATGACTATTAAACCCAGTACTTTAAAATTATATATAGGAGTTTGTTGTTGCAAAAAGAGACACACTTTAATGAGCGTTTTTCAAAACCTTGAGCATACAAAAAATCAAAGAAAACTTTCAGAGAACGAAATACAAGATCTCTGGAAAGAATTTTTGCTCGATAAAACAAACAAAAAAAATAGAGAAGCTCTCATTATGCAATATCTGCCGCTTGTAAAATATATCGTAGGCCGTATGAGGGTAAATCTTCCATCAACAATTCTGACAGAAGACATTGCAGGCTACGGTGTTGAAGGACTAATCAGTGCAATAGACAGATATTCTAATGATAAAAACACAAAATTTGAAACATATGCGATTACGAGAATAAGAGGAACCATCATCGATAAAATTCGTTCGCAAGACTGGATTCCAAGGGGTATAAGAAAAAGATTCAAAGACATACAGCAAACAAGCAGGCTTCTTCAGGAAAAACTCGGTAGGCAACCTTCAAATCAAGAAATAGCAGACCAGATGGAACTGCCTCTTGAAAAAGTAGAAGAAACAATTGCAGAGATGAGCAAAAATTCACTTATGTCGTTATATGACAAAAAAGGCTCATCTGAAGACGGCGTAGAGATTATTGATACAATAAAAGACGAAAGAAAAGCGGAACCTCTCGAAAAACTAGAAGAACAGGATGTCAAAAAAGAATTACAACAGGCTCTTTTAAGATTACCTGAAAGAGAAAAGGTTATTTTGACTCTTTATTATCACAACAACATGACTCTCAAAGAAATAGGCGAAGCAATAGATGTATCAGAATCAAGAGTCTGCCAGCTCCATGCCCAGGCAATCGTAAAATTAAAGAATTTGCTCAACTCAAACAGCCAGAGGTTAAAAAGAAGCATAATATGAACATGGAAAATACAAAATTAGCATACGCTGATATAATCATCCTCGACAACGGAGGATATCTCGGAGCGGTTTTGATTACAGATCAAAAAGGTTTTCCGGTAGAGTTCAGATATACGGATCCAATTACACCGACCAAAATTCAAAAAGTTCTCTATGGAAAAGGAATACAAAAATATTTGAAAGTTGATGTCATATTAGATAGTTTGCTCAAAATTTTATCAAACAACTACGAGATGTTGATAGTCAGCGACGAAGAACTTCTGAGTTATGAAGGAGAGCTTCCGGCTCCGGTTTTGAGAATATCTCAGACAAAATCACCGATTATCGGAGAAAAAGGCACACTATCAAAAATAAAAGATACGGAATATCTCATTCAAACAACCTCATCACAATCGCCGATAAGAGTTCAGCTAAGACAGGATGATAAAAACCTCTCTGATGAAAATGCAATAAACAACATGGCTGAGTTTTTATGTAATATGAGCGATTTTATTGATGTATATGAACCGCTTTCAAGAGTGAAACAAAGCATTGACCTGATATGTCAAAAAGATATTCAATAAAAGAAATATTTAGAACTATCAAAACAAATCTGTCGAAAAAATTTTATTTCAAAGATTTGTATTTTTTTATGCTGAAAAAAATCTTGAAACAACCTGAGATAAAAATTTGCTTTCTACCAAAACAACGACCTTTTTCAAAAGAGATACAACTCTTTGAAAACATAACATCAAAAACTCTCCAGAAACCGAAACTTGTCGTCAGAGAAACAACTTTACCAAAAGAAGCAAAAACATCAGAGAACATGACCGGTGAAAAACCGCATGTAACTCTCAAATCAGCTCTCGACTTTGACTATAATATCAAATGGATTACCCTAAACCTTGAATCATTAATCGTCAACAGATTCTACGAAACAAACCTCGCATCAAAATTCAGTGCTGAGGAACTGGAGCTTTCAGACTTCAACAAAGAGCTTGCCATAAACAACATTGACAAAACAGAACTGACACTGCCAAAGAGAGCTTTTGTAATAGAAGAACTTCTAAGATTCATTCCATACAAAAACAAACTTCCTCTCGAACTTGTCTATAACCTCCCGTTGCAAAAAGAATCTGCAATCTCAAGCGAATTTGATTCAGAAATGATGACATTATTCAAAAATTCTCTTGCTCAAAGCGCCAAAACAACTCTGCATAATGTAGAAATTCTCTCTATTTACGAACATTTTTACCCGAATCTCTACTCGATGATAAGACGAGATGGAAGAACAAAAAAGCTCTTGTGTTTTCTCGACAAGAAAAAATCAAAAACTCCACCTGGAAAGAGTTATTATTTCATCATGGGAAAACGACTCGATACAAAGAAAACCTACACAACACTGGTAGAAAATTAATAATCTATTGAAATAAGCCGAAAAATTCTGTATAACTAAAGTATGTCAAGAAAAATCGTAATAGTGCTATTATCTTTATTGATGTTTTTGAATATTACGGCTTCAGCAATAAGCTCTGATGAAGCCTTCCTCAACAATGCGGAAAGAAAGCTGTTCAATACGACATATCAAAAAAATACAATTTCAAAAAGGCTCTCACGCCTTGAGAGGAGCATCTACGGCGAAGAAAAGAAAAACCTCTCTACAAACATAAGAATAAACAACCTCAAAAAAGTTCCGACGTTGAAAGAAGAAAAAAATACACAAATTCCTGCTGTTGCACATCAACCAGAAAAACAGAAAAAAAAGCAGCAAACCATGCAAAAACAGCCGCAAATAGAAATAACACTGCCTCCCACTCCTCAGGAAAAAATTCAGGATATAGGATATTATCCTGCTATTGACAGATTGGAGCAGCAGGTGTTGAAAACAACTTATAAAACGGAAGATATCTATCCGAGGCTGAACAGACTAGAAAAAGCCGTCTACAAAAAGACTTTTGAAGATAAAGATCTGGCATGGAGAACCGACAACCTCAACGCAACTATCTTCAAAGAAGCACCTCCTCGAGAAATTTCTGAAGAAGAATATGATATGAACGAACAAACTCTATCAGCCTTAATCGGTGAACTTGAAACAGCAGTATTATCTCAAACATATCCCCAGGAAAACTCTCTGAACAGAATAAGACGCCTTGAAAGAAATATCTACAATACAACATATGAGGATGACAGCACTTATACAAGGCTTGAGCGAATTGTCACAACACTCGAAGCAACGCAGAAACCTAGAACCTATGAATATGCTTATCCCTCAAGAGGTTTTGGATACAACAGCCCGTACCATACAGTAAGCAGGTCATCAGGGAGAGCCTCATCAAACGATATGCTTCCTATGATATTCCTATTTCTGTTGATGGGGTTGTTATAACTTAATCAAAGAGATTATCAAGACGATTTTTTATTTCTTCAGGATCCATCTCGTTGGTAATTTTATTTAAGTCAAGAGCTATTTGATAATATCTTGCAGCTTCGATATAATCCCCTCTGATTACGATAGCACGAGCCTTGTTGTAGTGAGCAAGCGCATAATTCGGATTGCATTTGATTGCCTCATCAAACATTGTCAATGCATTCATCACCATACCTTTATCATCAAGATAAATAACACCGAGATTATTATAGGCAATATCATATGTAGGGTCATATTTTATAGCCAGTTCATATTCAGAAATAGCTTCATCAATCATCCCTTTTCCGCCGTAAAGATAGCCAAGATTGCAGTGTATCTTTGCATTCTCAGGTTCCAAATCCAGCGCAAGTTTATAAACAGCAAGAGCACTCTCAAAATCACCCTTGTCATAAAACGCACTTCCGAGATTGATGTATATATCAATATTCTTCGGAGTCAGAATAAAAGCATTCTGATAAGCAGATATCGCTGCATCATAATTTTTCTCAACCTCTGAGAAAATATACCCCAAAGTCTGAGATACAACACTCGTCCAATCGTTGTTCGGATTGAGCATAATCGCATGATGATAATTCAAAATAGCCTCTTTAACATCACCTTTCATATACTTAATCCCTGCAAGATTGCTGTAATATGAAGGATTGTTTGGATTTAGCTCGATTAACTTCTTATACATCAACAAAGAGTTGTCATAATCCCCTCTTTCTTCATAAATCGCAGCAAGAGATTTGTATGCCTGCAAATTGAGAGGGTCATACCACAACGCCATACGATACTCATTAATCGCCTCTTCATATCGATAAGTTTCTGCATACACATCAGCGAGAAGAAGATACAACGGCACAAACCCCGGAGCCTCTTCAATTGCCTGCATATACAAGTCTATGGCACTTTGATACTCTTTCTTTTGTGTATAAAAGTATCCTTTCAGTATTATTCCGAAAAATTTGAAATAACCGAGCTTATAAGCCAGCTCTTCTTGCGCTGCTTTATCAAAGGGCAGCAGCAATACAGACATCAAAAAATAATAAAAAGATTTCAAGTTGTTGCCAAAAGACTTATTTGATACAACACTATGCAGAATATAGAGCTTATAATACGCCTGCGACGAGCTCAAACCGCCATAGTCAACGGATAACTCGGCAAACTCAACAGCTTCTCTGAAACGGTCTTTTTTGACAAATATGTTGCACTTCAGCAAATAAGCCTCTGCAAGAGTTTTCTTATATTCAATCGCAAGATTTACATGACTGAGCGCCTTATCAAGCTCTCCTTTCAGATAAAAAGCAAGCCCCATCTTATAATGTATGCTGCCTGAGTCTATATCAAGCTCAAGTGCCCGCTGATATTGAGTGATTGCTTCGTCTATAAAATTAACCGGCTGGTATATGTCCTTATGCTCTTTCAAATACAAATCGCCAATTTGAACATGCAGCTGGGCATTATCGGGATTTTTTTGCAGCTCTGACATATATTTATCAAGTGCCTGCTTAAATTCGCTTGTCTTTGAGATTTCTTTACTATTATCAGTCTTGTTCATTGCGTTCCTTTTTATCTGAGAGATTCTGCTTCTTTCATTGCCTGATGAACTTTCATCTCATGTTCCAAGCACAATTTTATTATCTTATTTCTATCATCTTCTTTGATGTTCTTAATCTTAAACATCGATACAAAATTACCGTTATCTTCTACCGTCTGCAGAACTACACCGCTGCCTGTAATTTCAAAGTCGGTATTGGGTATCTTAAAAGAAAATCCATATGCACTCTCTGGGGATATTGTCACGTCTGATACCATTTTGAAGCCGCCGCCGCTTATATTCAGCGTTTTTGTTGACAAACAAAGACGTCCGTCTTGATATAACGATATATCAAGCGGAATATCAGCTCTGACATACTGACGGCGCTGAATGACTATGAACTCATCATTCAACTCTAGCGTAAAAGCTTCTTCATAAGGGGTATTTATGACCAAAGACGCCATAATAATTACCTTGCTAGAAAAATAAATTGATAACTCTACTTCCTGACCTTCTCTGAAATAATACATCTTTGAACTATGTTTTTCAGGAAACATAATCCTCAATCTGTCTTTTTCTACCCCGACTATATGTGATTCTATCTCAATCTCCTCTGGAAAACCTATCAATTTCATAAGAACTTTTTGACCGGTTTTAAGATTCTTGATTTTCATTAAAAATACCTTTTGCAAACCACTATACGTTTATTTTAAGGCATTCAAAACTTTTTATCAACAACATAAAAATATTAATACAGGTTTTTCCCCTCTTTAGAGTACATATTTTTTCTATCTTTGACTATCTCTTCAAGGACAGACCGCTCATAGTTATCAAGAAGATTCCGCTCATATAACGAAAATCTGTTAACAACCGAAAATATATTCTCTTTGTTGTACTCAACCATATCCATAGCCATCTTTGTATTTGAACAAGCAAGACGTGTCATATCACGAAATCCGCTTGAAGCAAGCAATTTAGCTGCCTCTTTGATATGAGGTTTCTCATAGTTTGATATCATATAAAATAAACTCTGGGATAATATCATCGGAACATGACTAATCAAAGCAACAGCCTCATCATGCACATCAGGAGACATAATAACAGTTCTGGCTCCGGTTTTTGATATTACGCTCTCGAGAAGAGCTATACCATCTTTTTGTTTTTCTTCATCATCAGGAGTCAACACCCACTTTGCCCCTTCAAAAAGATTTTCCTCAGCAGCATCAAATCCGCTGTTTTCTGTCCCTGCCATCGGATGAGAGCCGATAAAGTTCATATCAAGCTCTTTTGCATATTCGCATATAAAGCCTTTTACGCTCGCTGCGTCAGTAACAACAGTTTCTTTTGTCACAATTTTTGATAACTTGCACAAAATATCTCTGACAGTTGAAATAGGTGTACAGACAAACACGACATCACATCCTGTTACCGCCGCCATCTCTGATGTTGCAACATTTGCGAGGTTCTCATCCTGTATTTTTTTCACTGTTTCCAGGGTAGAAGAAATTGCAACAAGTTCAAATCCTTTGTTTTGCAAAGCCCTCAACAAAGATGCGCCTATCAGACCAAGACCGATTATTGCTATTTTTTTCATAAATTAAACAACCGCATGTTTATTGCTGTAGTCAATTCTGCCTATCAGCTGATTAATAGAAGTCATAACCTTTTTGAACTGCTCTATGTTTAAGCTCTGCGCCCCGTCAGAATAAGCTCTATCAGGATCATGGTGAACCTCCATCATAATCCCGTGAGCACCTGCAACCAACGCAGCCTTGCTCATCGGTTCTATCAAATATCTCTTGCCAGTTCCATGGCTCGGGTCGACAATAATCGGCAGGTGTGAATATTTTTTGATAATCGGCACAGCAGCAAGATCAAGAGTATTCCTTGTATAAGTAGAGTCAAAACCCTTTATGCCTCTTTCGCAGAGAATTACATTCGGGTTTCCGTTGTATAAAATATGCTCGGCAGCAAGCAAAAATTCTCTTATCGTAGCAGCAGGTCCTCTTTTTAGCATAACAGGTTTGCTATATTTCCCGACAGCTTTCAGAAGTTTGAAATTCTGCATATTTCTTGCACCGATTTGGACTATATCGGCATAATCTTCAACCAGCGGCAAATCAAGCGTGTCCATAACTTCCGTTACAACAAGCAAGCCTGTTTTTTCTCTTGCTTCTGCAAGATATTGCAGTCCTTTTTCTTCCATCCCCTGGAAATCATAGGGTGAAGTTCTCGGTTTGAAAGCCCCACCTCTGAGAATCTGGCAGCCCATCTCTTTTGCGGCATAAGCAACTTCTAAGAGTCCGTCTATTTCTCTTTCCACGCTGCAAGGCCCAGCCATAATAACAGGACGTTCAAGACCTCCTATTTTTACACCGTTAGGAAATTCTATTACGGTATCTTCTTTCTGGCTTTCCCTGCTTGCCAGTTTGAATGGTTCCTGAATAAGCTTTACTTCTCTAACGCCATCAAATGAGTTCAAAGAATGCGGCTGCACAAGTCTTTTATCACCTATTGCAGCAATAACAGTCATTACATCGCCATAGTTCAAATTAATTCTAAAACCATGACTTTTAAGATGTTCTACAACATTGTCAATCTGTTGCTTGGTAGCACCGGGTTCCATAATAATAATCATTCTTTGACTCTGCCTTTCTCTTTTTCACAAAATTGCTGTATAATAAACTATTCTATTATAATATTAAAAAAAATAAAAAGCAGATAAATAATGAAATCCAAAAATAAAAACACAGGACGCCTGGGCGAAGAACTTGCCGTGGAATATCTTAAAAAAAAAGGTTTAAAAATTCTTCACACAAACTGGCAAATACACAATCAGGGCGAAATAGACATAATCGCAGAACAAAGAAACACCCTCGTTTTCATCGAAGTAAAAACGAGATCCTCCCTTGATTTCGGAAACCCTCTTGAAGCAATAGACAACAAAAAACTCGAACAGATGAAAAAAACCGCTCTTTTATTTTTGTCACAAAACAAAAAACACTACGACAACATTCGTTTTGATGCTGTATCAATCCTTCTCAAACCAGAGATAAAAATATACCATCTCGAAAATATAGTCTAGGACTTGAGAGAAAGAATCTCATTTCTTCGAGGGTCGATTGTTTGTGTATTATCTTCTTGTTTTGAATTTTTCGAAATAATATGCTGCGTAAGTTTTTTGTTAATAATAGGCAGCAATATTCCAAGCGCAACACCAGAATATATATATCCGCTCAACTGTGCAATATTCAGCTTCTTAATCATCTTCTTTGTCGGCTCATCAATGCGTCTAAGTATATCTTTCATCTTCAAAGAAGAAACATCAACGCCGTTTCTCAACGATTTTTTTACATAATCAGAGCCGTATATCAAATCATTATGATTTTTCATCTCCATAGAAAGATATTTTTTCAAACCCTTCTTGCCTGATATTGACTCAGGCTTAATCAAATTTTTATCAAGATTGTATGCAACAGACTTAGATACAATACCGCCGATAATAAGCCAGTTTGCAAAACCCATAAAATCTCTGAACACTGACTCTCTCAGCTCATGTTTATCTCTCGCTGCCAAAAATCTGCCGATAATTGTCATGCCATAAACAACTTTCAGCTGAGGAACATTTGCAACAGGCCCGTTGAACTGAAGCTTTTGCGGAAGCTGTTTCAAGTTGCCGATAGTTGATACAACAAAAGCCGCCATGCCAGCAGATGCAGCACCCTTAAGAGCTTTAAAACCAAAACTCTTATCTTTCTCTGATTTTTGCCCTTTAACTACAGAAAAACCGTCTTTGCCTGTTTTTTTCTTTGTCAGCCAGCTGTTCAATGGCTGCATAGACATTGCTACGGCTGATGCAAGAACAAGCCCGATAACAGTTTGTTTGCCGGTCATTTTTTTCAAATATTTTAAGAAGTTATTATCTGCAATCTTATCAGCCTGCTTAAATTCTTTAAGAACCTTATCCTGCAAAAAAGCACGCCCCATTGAATAGGTGTCTTTTATCAGAGCTTTGGCTCCAATATCAATAGTTTCACCATTTTTAGCAAGCATTTTTATGCGGTCTGTTTCTCCTGTATATGCAACAAGCTTGGTAAAGAGATTTTTTTGAGAGTCCCTTGATAAAATATAATCATTGCTCTCAACGAGATATTTTGACATGGTGTCTATAATATCTTCTTTTGCCGGATTGAGCATCTTATCGCCTGAGATACCGTCAAAAATATTCCGCAAATATGCTTTTGCAAGAGCAGGTTTATCTTTGCTTCCGACTCTGTTTACAGCATCTGAAAAAGCTGAGGCAAAAGCATCCATTGTCTTGTTATTGGCTTCTATTTTATAAAGAGGTACATCATATTTATTCTTCAAAAAAGGCGATAGCATGAGTGCAGCCAGAGAACCAAATAACCCGACTCCTGCAAGTAAAACAGATGAACTGGCTTCTCTTCTTGCTGTTTCTATTCCGGCTTCAGGCGTCCTGCTCATATCAATGATGGTACGAGGTATAACCATTGAGGCAAGATCAACAAAAAAGGCGCCGAATATTTTCTGATTATTCAAAAAATTCATCGAATTAGTCAATGCTGCAGAATTTTTGAAACTCAGATTATCTTGTTTCTTTCCTCTGTTAATATATTGATTATTCCCTAACGGCGTTATTTTCATATTTTATTCGTTTGATACCCTCATATCATTTGTTTTATATAACATAAAAAAATTTTTGTTTCACAAAAATATAATCTGCTTTTTATTTGTTAATTCATACAGCGAGTTTCAAGGATATACAAAAAAAATTCTTCTCCATCTCTCGACAAAATTTTCCACATTATTATAACGAAGCTGAAAAAATTTTTTTGCTATTTTGGCAATAAAAAGCTTAACATTGCAGTTAAATTGTTTTTATAATTTTAAAGACATACAGTAAATATTTACCCAAATAGCATTTAATATCTCTTAATATTAGAGATTATATATAAATCACAGCTGTTTTGCTCAAAACCCATCTGTCATCATCAGAGGTTGAAATATAAATCAAAATTACAACATTTCTATCATTATTGATAACAATAGGTTTTGCTTCAACAGAAACAGAACTTGTATAAGAAAGTTTTTCAAGAGGATGTTTTTTATTTGCGATATAAATATCCCTGAAATCAAACACCTTGCCATCATTTGCAAAAATCACCCTGATTTTCAAATTGTCGACAGACTTTTTAGAAATATTCATCACCTGAAACTTCAATACAGCTTCTATCGAATTTTCTGGTCCTGAGCTTCTCAAATATTCGGTATTAACATTTGATATACGAACATCTTTAAGCAAAACCGTCTTGTTAACAAATTTATCCGTGTTTTTGATAAAAAGCCCGTATTGAACAATATCTTTTTCGGAAAGCGTTTCTCTGTTCTGAGATATTCTTTTGCGAAGAGCATTATTATAAACATCAGCATTCACACCTTCCTTATTCAAAAGATAAGCATCCGTATATTTTTTCACGGCTTCATCAAGATTGCCATCTATTTCAGCAATCAAACCAAGTTTGAAAAATGCTGACGAAGTCTTTTTCTTCTCAAGCGAGCTGTTCAAATATTCAACAGCCTTTGAAATCTCATCCCCAGAGTAATAATAATCAGCTACCCGTTCATAAACAAAAGCCAGTTCATTTTGTATTTTTTTATACTGAGTACTTTCAGGATTATAAAAACCGAGTGCTGATTCATACATCTTTGCTGCATCAAGATATTCGCTATTATCTTCAGCCAGTTCAGCAAGTGAAATCAATAACTCAGCTTTTTTCATTTTATCATTGTTCCGTGTATTCGGGAGTTCTGATAAAAGAACTTTCGCTATCTGATATTCTCCCAAATTTATATACAATCTGACAAGCTCATATTTTGCGAGGAAATCTCCCTTTGGAGATAAGCCGACAGCCCTGTATAATTCAACTTTTGCCCTGTTTTCCTCGCCTATTTCATAATAAAGTTTTCCCAAATCTATATGAAGTGAAGCATCATCAGGGTTCTCTCTCACTTTATTCTCGAGTATATGCAATTTATCAAACAACTCTTTGGTGTTGACGGTTTTTGTCTGTGAGGCTTCGACTTTTTCTGCTTTGCTCTCTATAAAACCTGAAATCGTCTTAATTGTTAAACCAACAGCAACAAGAGCAAGCAGACAACAAATTATAAAAAATATTCTCAGTTTTACATCACGTTTTAATAATAAAATAAGAACTCTTAACATACTATTCACTAAAATCCTGCTGTATTGAAATAGAATCGACTTTATCTATATTATACACAACCTGAAAAGCCGTTTTGGTAGGATTTTTTGAACTCACATCAGCTTTGAAAGAAATCTTCGCCTTGTTTTCTTCATCTCTGAGAGTCTTTTTTACCGTCATATCAAGAATATTATCAAACTTATCATAAAGCTGACCGATAACAGAACTCGTATCTGCTTCATCAACAATAAGCAAAACCTTGATTGTCGCAAACTTTTTCCTGTTAGGCTTTATGACAACATCCTGAAATTTTCTGACAAAAACAAGAACAAAGACACAAAAAATAGTGGCAACAAGAGCAATATAATAATCCCCCGTTCCTAATGCCATACCGACACTTGCACTGAGCCACAAACTAGCAGCTGTGGTCAACCCAAACACAGAGGCGCCATGCCTGAGAACAGTTCCACCGCCGATAAAACCTATCCCCGTAATAATTTGAGCGGCAACACGAGCGGAATCACCAACAGCCATCTGCGCTCCGTTTACCATAAACTTTGGGAAAGCATAAATTGACAGAATAGTAAAAACACATGCCCCCATAACAACAAGAATATGTGTTCTCAATCCTGCCCACTTGCTTGTATATTCTCTCTCAAAACCTATAATAAAGCCGCATACCAGTGCAGCAAACAAACGAAGGGTTATATCTACCGTGTTATATTCGGTAAAAATCGTCTCAACATTTGGCGATATCAAGTTTCTCTACCTTTCTCTGCTTTTCGGATCAAGAATATCTCTTATTGTATCACCAATCAAATTAAATGATAAAATTGCAATAAAAATTAAAAAACCTGGAGTAAGCAGCCAAGGACGATATAAGATGTTTATGTAGTCCTGAGCTTCTTTCAACATATTTCCCCAGCTTGCATCAGGCTGCTGAATACCAAGCCCCAGAAAACTCAAACTTGACTCTGCAAGAATATACCCGGGGACACTCAAAGTTATTGCTACAATCACATAACTCATGGTCTGAGGCAGTATATGTTTGATAATAATCCTCATCGAACCTGCACCGAGAGTTTTCGATGCCTGAACAAACTCCTGTTTTTTTATCGACAGAACCATCCCTCTGATTACACGGCTAAACCCGGACCATCCCAAAAATGCAAGAATAATGACAATAAGAGTAAATCTCTGCGTACTACTCATGCCGGCTGGCAAAAGAGCCGCAAGAATTATCAGAAGATAAAAACTAGGAATAGACATTATTGCCTCAGCAAAACGCATCATCACGGCATCAATCTTCCCGCCGAAATAACCTGATATTCCGCCATAAAGCATTCCTATCGGAAAAGATATGAACAGAGCAAGAAAACCGATTGTCAGAGAAATTCTTCCACCGAATAAAATTCTCGAAAAATTATCCCTCCCGTTTATATCTGTCCCGAGCAGATGGATTTCCCCGCCCTTATCAACCTGAAACAGATGAATATTGCATGGAATAAAACCTAAAATTTTATATTCATATCCCTTCGCAAAAAAGTGAACATAATATTTTTTCGTGCGATCCTGATTGTATTCAATCTGATATGTTTCGGGATTAAAACTCCTCACATAGTTATAAACATACGGTCGGGAAAGTTTATAATCAGACGTAACATTATAAACTTTCGTCGGAGGAGCATAAGAGAGCTGTCTGTTTGAATAACTCTCTGAATATGGAGCAAGAAACGGAGCAAATATTATTGAAAGATACAGCACTCCAAGCATAATCAGCGCCCAAAAAGCAAATTTATCTTTAATAAGCCTGAGGAAAACGCCTCTGTTCAGTTCTTTATATTGTTCTTCAGGCATTATCCCCTCCTATCCTCGGGTCAACTATCCGAAGAACAATATCTGCAATCAAATTTCCCATAACAAGCATTATTGACCCGACCATCAAAGAAGCCATAACAAGATTTATATCTGATTTCATAACAGCTTCCAAAACAAGCCTGCCAAGCCCAGGATATTGAAAGACATACTCGGTCAGAGCAGCACCGCTCAAAAGAGAAGCAAACTCAAATCCAAGCAGCGTAACCATCGGGTTGATAGCATTTCTCAATGCATGTTTATATATAACTTTATTCTCGCTCAAACCTTTTGCCCGAGCCATTTTGATATAATCAGACTCCAAAACATCGAGCAAATTCCCCCTCATCTGACGCTGAAGCCCTGCAAGACTGATGGTAAACAAAACAAATGTCGGCAAAATAAGATGATGTATGACATCAACGATTTTCATAAACGGGTTCATCTCGCTGAAATTTGACGAGGTTAAACCTCCAGAGGGAAACCATCCTGTTTTTACGGCAAAAACAAGCAGCAAAAGAGCAAAGAAAAACGATGGTATAGCCATACCCAAGGACGATAAAAGAGTCATAAACCTGTCAATAGGCTTGCGCCAGTTCATCGCAGCATAAATGCCGAGAGGTATCCCCACCATCCAGCTCATAAAAATAGTCGTGAACGCAAGCAAAAGAGTATTCGGAACCCTCTCCATCATCCTGTTTATCACAGGTTCTCCTGATGTGGATATTCCCAGATCTCCGTGCAAAAAACTCCACGCCCACTTGAAATATTGTTGATAAACAGGTAAATCCAATCCAAGCCGCTGTTTTTCAGCCTCAAGAGTCTGTGCTGTAATACTCGGATTCATCCTCAGTTCAGCAAGAGGATCAACAGGACTAAGTTTGATTATCGCAAAGCTGATTATGGATACCATAATCAAAAGAGGTATCGCCTGAAGCGTTCTTTTCAATATGTAAGATAAAATACTCATTTTACATATATCTCCTCAAGATTGTGAACTATCCCCCCAAGAGGTGTCGGGTGGAGATTTCCGAACTTGTTTCTGACAGCAATAATAATCAGCGGAGAATAAAGATAAATCAACGGCTTTTGCTCATAGATTATTGCCTGATACCTGTCATAATATTTTTTACGTGATTTAAAATCGATAACCCCTGCCCCGAGGTCAAAAATCTTATCCATTTCTTTTTCCCATGGGGCGACATCTGCCATATCTTCTTTGCTTTTTCGCATATTGAACAGGTGCAGAGTACCGTCACTCGCCCACACATTACGCCCGCTGTGAGGTTCAAGAGGGCTTCCTGTCAGTCCCATAATGCAAGAATCCCAATCATAGCTGTCAGTCAACTTGCCTATAAGAGAATTATACTCTATCGGTCTGAAATTCACCTTCATACCTATATCTGTGAGGTCTTGTTTTATCATCACCCCGATGGACTCTCTTTCCGTGTTGCCTGCATTCGTCAGAAGATTGAACTCAACCCGGCGTCCGTGTTTATCAAACAAATTGCCGTTTTTATCATAATAAAAACCTGATTTCAACAAATATTCTTTAGCTTTTTTTATATCACGTTTGTGTCCTTTTGCTACTTCTTCATTCAAATAAATCGAAGAAAGCCCTTCTGCTCCGAAAGCTTCAGCTCCGACACCGTATAAGATATTTGAAACAATTGTTTCTCTATCAATCGCATAATCAACAGCAGTCCTGAAATTCAAATCATTGAACCACTCCTGCTTATATTGAGGGACATAATATTTTCCGTTTTTATCTTTCCTTTGATTGAGGTTGAAAACAACAAAAATTGTTCCCGTATTCGCTCCGAGGTTGTATATTGTATAGTTTCCCTTCTTCTCCATCTGCTTAAATCTTGCGACACTGTTTCCTCTCACGTTCAGAACATCAATTTCTTTTGACTCAAACTTCAACAGCTCATTGTTCAAATCACCGACGATATAAACAATATACTTATCAAGATAAGGAAGCTTATTTCCTTCTTTATCCATCATGTAATAATCAGGATTTCTATCAAATATAACACGCTGTGCCGGGATATACTCTTTTAGTTTGAATGCGCCGCTTGTTACAAAACTCTCAGGCTCTGCAGATGTATCCCAAAATGAGAAAAAAGCATCTTTTCCTTTTTTTACCACAGGCTCAAGTATGTGCTTCGGAGCAATTGGGGCAGATAACTGCCTGAAAAAAGGTGCAAACGGTTTGGGTGTACTAAATTTCACAGTATATTTATCTATTTTCTCAACAGTCGGAAGCTTCCCTTCTATGAACAAGTTATCTCTCATGCTTGTATTGCCGTAACCTGCAAAAATGATATCTCTCCAGGTAAATACAACATCATCGGCCGTAATTTCAACCCCGTCAGACCATTTCATTCCCTGCCTCAAAACAACAGTATATTCAAGCTGGTTCGGATTGATGATAATTTCTTTTGCCATCTTTGGAATAACTTCTCCGCTGTAAGCATCCGTTGTGACAAGCCCGTCAAACATAAGATTACCCATATCTGAAGAGGTTGAATCCTTGGCATTCCATGGGTTAAAAGTCTTCGGACCTTCTCCTATTGTCGATGTTTTGAGTTCACCGCCGTATTTTCCGACTTCGCCTCTTGCAACAAGAAACTCCCTCCCGTCTTTGAAAACCGTTTTGAACGGTGGCAGACTTTTACCTTTATAAGAAACAAGTGAAGATGATGATGAATTTCCAGTTGATTTTCTCAAGGGAACTCTATCAACAGAAATACAAGCCCTGAGAAAAAACAACAAAATTATTATTAAAAAAATTATCTTCAAATACTTTCTCATCAAAAACCCTCTCCTTTAATTATTATATACTTTATTACTTTTGAGCAAGATTTTTTATTGTTAAGTTGTTTAAACTTTTTATCAATTTTTTAGGATTATTTTGTCAATAATTTTCGACAAAATGTTTTATTAAATATATAGAGATTATATACAGGGGATATAAATGAGAGAGATAGAATTAAACACGGTATTGAACATTATTCCGGATCCGGATAAAAATGTTTATGATATTTCAACAAGAAAATCAGTTGAAGAAATAAAAAGAATTATACGAATTTTTAAACTGGCAGAAACTCAAAAAGCAGAAAAAATTCTTACTGCGACAGAAGATGCTATCTGTATGAATCTGGTACTCAGCATAAACTGATTCTAGAATTCATAGAAAGAATGAATATAACTCACGTCTTCTTTGAATCCAAGAGAACGATACATCCTCATTGATGCATTATTTTCGGAAGCTGTTGTCGCATTAATCTCAACAACAGAGAGTTTCCCTTCGACTACCTTCTCAATAATCGTTCCGACTGATTGTTTCAGAAGAAAAGAGCCTAATCCCTTCGAAGTAAACTCTTCCCTGCATCCGATTAAAGGGATATTGGCTATCTGAGGACTGCTCAAATTTGCAAAACAAAATGCAACGGGGCATTCATTATCTAATAGTAAAAAGGACGCATCTCTAAGCATATTTCCATATATATCTTTTGTAATTTTCTCCAAAACATCTCTGCAGCCGCTCAAGCTCAAAAATCTTCTGTCATAGAGGGCATCGGTTGTATCTTTGAAAGCTTTATGTATTAAAACAACAGCTGACTCATAATATTTCTCGCTCCATCTGACAAGTTTCAAATCGGATGGAGTTTTCACATGTTTATTTTTGAATATCTTCAAAGAAGTTGTATCATCAAGGTTAAATCTGAATATAGACTGAGAAACAAGTTTGAACCCGAGTTTTGTAATATATTTTGCATACTCGCTTTGTTCTCCGAGCATAGGATAACTAATCAAAACGATTTCTTTCGGGTCAGTAAAATTTATCAACGCCTTAATCAAAAGATTGTTTTTCTCAACAAGATTCTCAAAAGACAAAGAATGAATAACATTCAGCTCAATTGTTTCATCTATTTCTGATATTGAATAAATCAATATCGACTCAGGAATATCATCGTCATATAGAACAAGAGCATTCAACAGCCCTTGAGAGAGTGCTGCAGAAAAAGTATCAAAATCAATCGGATAAAACTCAAATCCATAAACATCAATAGCTTTTGACTCAAAATCTTCATAGATTTGTTTTATCTTATGACTGTTTTTTCCAGATAGTTTATAAACGCTATAAGCCATTTTACACCGAAAATTTTTAAGCTGCGTTTATTATAAAATTATTTTTTTATTAATACAAATACATTAAGGGTATTTTACGAAAATAAAATTTGATATAATAAAAAAGCATGTCTAGGATGTTTTGAAATGGCAAAAATCAAAAAAATTCCAAAATCAAAAATTAAAAATCTGAAAGCAGAAATACAACTCGGATTTGAAACAAATCTCATCAAATCAAATCCGGTGATTGTTGATTTGCTGCAAAACAACAGACAGATATACTATGCTTCTTATGACAACAATGAACTCCTTGGCGCTGTATCTCTTTATTCAGAAGGATTAAAGAAAACGAAATGGGAGTACAAAGGTCTGTACATCGGAGATTTTCCGCATGAAATAACAAAAAAGCTGATAAATTATACCGTTAATAAATACGGAGGCGCAGGAGCAGAACGTTTTGTTGTCTATATTCCGGAGCGTTACAACCAGCTGATTGAACTTCTCAAAAAAGAGTGTATGTTCAGAGGTTGCGGAGATATAGATGTTTTCAAAAAAAATATAGAAAACTATTCTGATGAATTTCCTCAAATAGCACTGCAGGACTTCAAAGAAGAAGATACCGTTCCTCTGCTTGAATTATACAACTACTGTTTGTTCCCTCAGTTCAGACAGTCACTTTCAACAGATAAAAACTACTGGAAAAAACGACTTGCAAAAGCTTGTGATAAAAAAGTTCTTTATATCAGCAACATTATGGAGGGATATTATTCCCTGCATAACCCATCAGAGAACGTTTTTTATGCAGATATACTTATGTCAGAATTTTATCAAAATATGTACAACTCTCTCGTTCAATATGCCATCGCCAAAGTCAAAAGCATAAACCCGAAAGCCACCTTATACTTTGCCGTAAAAAAATTCCATCAAAGCTCAAAAAACTATCTGACAGTGATGAAAGATTTTCAATTTGAACTTGATGAAAGTTATGCAACGATGGTTCGGGATTACTGGGATTTGATAAAACAAAACGCAAAAGAAGAAAAAGCCTCATCACTGCTGTTTGATAAAATGGGAAGCCCTGCATAATGCCTTATTTCATATTTTTTCTTCTCAGTTCCGGATGGGTTTGTTTTCTTCTATTTATGGCTTACATAAAAAATTCTTCAATCCTGTATCAATTTGTCTTTTATATTATCGGCATAACCTGCCATCAGGCACCAGAAAAGAGTTTTTATTTTATGAATAATCAAATTCCAGTATGCGGAAGATGTTTCGGAATTTATGCAGGACTGGTAGCAGGATTGTTAATATACCCGGTATTCAAAAATATCAAAAATACATCAACACCGAGCATCAAACTCCTTCCTGTTTTTATCCTGCCGGTTTTGACAGACGGCGCATTCAACTTTCTTCAGACAAATTTTGAAAGAATGCTCACGGGACTGATTTTTGGAATAGGTGTTGTCTTTTATCTTCTTCCGCTGATAAATGATATGTTTTATTCTAAACGTTAAGGACTTCTGATGGTTTCAAAAACACACATTCTGATGAAGAGTTTTTATCAAAATATCTTTTGATATCTTCTTCATTTTGTTTTATGACATCAAATGTGTTGTAGTGCATTGGAATAACTTTCTTTGCATTCAGCCATTTTGCCGCAAAAGAAGCTTCCTTCGGTCCCATTGTATAAAAACCTCCGACAGGCAGCAGCGCAACATCAGGGAAATACATTTCTCCTATTGTCTTCATATCCTGATGAAGCCCTGTATCTCCCGCATGGTAAATTGTCTTGCCGTCAATATTCATCACTATGGAAGTCGGAACACCGACATAATCATCAGCCCCCGGAACAGAACTTGAGTGAGTTGCATTATAAAACCATACCTCACCCCATGGGAATTCAAGTTTTCCGCCGATATTAACGCCGAGAGTTCTTACCCCCTGTTTTGCACACCAGGAAGCCAGTTCTACAATAGCAGTAATTCTTGCTCCTTTTACTTTTGCGATGGCAACGGCATCGCCCAAATGGTCGCCATGCCCGTGAGTTACGAGTATATCATCAACTTTAAGTGAATTTATATCAATATTTGCAAGAGGATTTTGCGATATAAAAGGATCAATCAAAATCCCGTAGCCGTTATATTTAATATAAAAAGCGCTATGTCCGATATATTGTAATTCAACAGTCATATTTAAGCTCCTTATGTCAGTTACTTAACAACTATATTCACAAGTCTGTTAGGCACAACAATAACTTTCACGACCTGTTTGCCTTCCATAAATGCTTTTGCTTTTTCATTTTCAAGAGCAAGTTTTTCAAGGATTGATTTATCCAAATCAGGTTCTACTTCGAGCTTATCACGGAGCTTCCCGTTTACCTGAATAACAACTGTTATGGACTTCGTTACAGCAAGTTTTTCATCATACTTTGGCCACTCGCTCAGATGGACAGAATCTTTTCCACCCAAATCGCACCAAGCTTCTTCCGTAATATGAGGAACGATAGGTGACATGAGTTTGATTAAAGATTCCATCGCAAAGCTCAACACAGCTTTATCAGCATCAGAGTATTCTTTTTTCGAATTTGTATACTCATAGAGAATGTTAACAAATTCTCTTATCTTACTGATAGCAGTGTTGAACTGGAACTCATGAGATATATCCTGAGAAACCTTCTTGATTGCGATATGTGTTTCTCTCAAAAGATTTTCGCTTTCTTCTGATAAATCACCAAGTTCAGGCAGTTTATAATCCAGAGATACAACATCTTTAAGAGCATAAATCAAACGCCATACACGATTGAGGAATTTATAGCATCCGTCAACTCCTGAATCAGACCAGTCCAAATCTCTCTGCGGAGGAGAATCGCTGAGAATAAACAATCTTGCTGTATCAGCTCCGTAGTTCTTGAATATTTCATCCGGGTCAACCGTATTGCCCTTTGATTTGCTCATCTTTGACCCGTCTTTCAAAACCATACCCTGAGTCAATAGGTTTGTAAACGGTTCATCAAAATTCAACAGTCCTCTATCTCTCAGAGCTTTTGTGAAAAATCTTGAATACAGCAGGTGCAAAATAGCATGTTCTATACCGCCGACATATTGATTAACCGGCAGCCAGTAATTCACTTTATCTTTGCTGAATGGCAGCTCAGTGTTATGAGGGTCTACATATCTCAAATAATACCAGCTTGAGCAGATGAACGTATCCATCGTATCAGTTTCTCTCGTTGCAGGTCCCCCACATTTCGGACATATTGTTTTCATGAATGTAGGAGATGTAACAATCGGAGATTTACCCTGAACGGTAATATCAATATCCGTCGGAAGAAGAACCGGCAAATCTTTTTCATCAACCGGCTGAATACCGCAGTGTTCGCAGTAAACAACAGGAATAGGTGCCCCCCAGTATCTTTGACGGGATATCAACCAGTCACGGAGGCGGTATTGAGTTTTTGACTTTCCAAAGCCTTTTTCTTCAGCATATTTAATAATCTCTTCTTTTGCTTTCGTATTTTCTAATCCGTTGAAAGATTGTGAGTTAACAAGAACACCAGGATCAACATAAGCCTCTCTCAGCTCTTCACCCGGATTAGAAGGATTTTCGATAACTCTTTTTATCGGAAGGTTAAATTTTTTTGCAAAAGCAAAATCTCTCTCATCATGTGCAGGTACAGCCATCACAGCCCCTGTACCGTATTCAATCAGAACATAATCAGATGTCCAGAGAGGAACTTTATCGCCTGTGAACGGATTTATAACATGTGTACCGAGAGGAACACCCGTTTTGGTTCTCTCAGTTGACAATCTTTCTATTTCGGAAGCTTTTCTTGCATAAGACTGATATTCTTCTACAGCCTTTTTATTCTCGGGCGTTGTCAGCTTATCAATATCTTTATACTCAGGAGCAACAACCATATATGTAATACCATATACGGTATCAGGTCTTGTTGTATAAACAGGTATTTCTAATCCTTCAACTTCTGCAACTTTAAATTTAAGAATAGCGCCCTTTGATTTGCCTATCCAGTTTTTCTGCATTATTTTGACGCTCTCAGGCCAGCCTTTCAAATCATCTATGCTCTGCAAAAGTTCTTCGGCATAATCGGTAATTTTCAAAAACCACTGGGAGAGATATTTTTTCTCAACAACATCATCACATCTCCAGCACTTGCCGTCGATAACCTGTTCGTTTGCAAGAACAGTCGCACACTTGTGACACCAGTTCACTGCGGCTTCTTTTTTATAAGCAAGCCCTGCTTTATAAAGCTGCAAAAACAGCCACTGTGTCCATCTGTAATATTCAGGTGTTGACGTTGAAATTTCTCTCGACCAGTCATAGAACAAACCGAGAGTTTTGAGCTGATCTCTCATATAGTCAATATTTTTGTTTGTCCAGATTGCCGGATGGCTGTTTGCTTTGATTGCGGCATTTTCAGCAGGCAGCCCGAAGCTGTCCCAGCCAATCGGATGAAGGACATTGTAGTTATTCATTCTGTAATAACGAGCAATAACATCGGTAATCGTATAGTTTCTGACATGCCCCATATGCAAACGTCCTGATGGATATGGAAACATAGACAATGCATAATATTTAGGCTTATCAGACACGTCAGGCGTTGCGTTTATATTTCTTTCTTCCCAGATTTTTTGCCATTTTTTCTCAATTTGCTGTGGAAAATATTGCTCTTTAACCACTTGATGCTCCTTCTTAATTCCATTTTTTATACAGAAAAATTATACCCTAAAAAAATAAAAAAGTATTGTCTATGACAATACTTAAAAAAATTAGTTTAACTCTATTTTCTCTCTCTAATATATCTCTTATTTATTTCTGAAAATCCGCAAAGGCCGCATTTGATGCTAGTGGTTGTGAAACAGCAGAAGCAGCAGCGGTTTCTTCTGGAAGTTGTTGTGAAATCTGTGTTTGTTCTTCTGCGTCGTTTGCTTCTTCTTTCTCGCCATCGATGGGTTTTTCTCCGGCGTTGAGTGCCTCTGTTTGTTTTTCATCAGCAGCCTCTGCTTCGGCAGATGGGGCAGGTTGTTGAATTTCCTTTTGAGTTGTATCTGCACTAACAGGCTGTTTATCATCTACTCTGTCTTTAAGGACATGCGATGCTGCCAGAGCAAAAGAAGCAATCGCTCCTATCGTACCTACTGTTCCTATAGCTTTTATAACATTATGATTTTTACCGACATGATTCAACACTCCTGAAACAATGCCCATTATTCCTGATGTCAGAAAGAGATTTGTTGTATTTTCAGGGGATGATTTGGAATAAGTATCTTTCGCAAGCTGTTTCAACTGTGCAAATTTTGATTCTTTTTCTTTTGGCTGAGTTTGAACAGCCTCAGGTGTTTGTTGAGGTTGTTGAGATTTTATCTCAGCCGGTTGAGAATTTTCTCCGGTAAATTTTATAGAAGAAACTGCCGATAAATTCATTTTTTTACTCCCATTTGAATACCTTCTTATTCTATCATAAAATCAAACATAAACGAAATTTGCCAGTTGTTGAAGAAATATTAATAAAAATCTGTATGTAAAAAATAATTTATCATATTATAATAAACCTGTTGTAAAAGTTAACAAGAGATAAACAAATGCTCGCAAAAAGAATAATACCATGTCTTGATATAAAAAACGGTCAAACGGTAAAAGGTGTCAACTTCGAAAATCTGCAATACGCAGGAGATCCGGTTGAGCTTGCAAAAAGATACTCGGATGAAGGTGCCGACGAGCTTGTGTTTCTCGATATTACAGCAACAAACGAGGGAAGAAAAACAACTGTCGAACTCGTTAAAAAAGTGGCGAAAGAAGTGTTTATCCCATTCACTGTAGGCGGAGGCATAAACACAATCGAAGATATAAGAAAACTTCTCCTCGCAGGAGCTGATAAAGTTTCTCTCAACTCGGCAGCCGTAAAAAATCCTGACTTAATCAAAGAGGCATCTCAGACTTTCGGTTCTCAATGTATTGTAATTGCTGTTGACTCAAAGAGAGTCGATGATGATTTTTATGTTTTTATCAATGCAGGTCAAAAAAATACGGGAATAAAAGTTTTGGACTGGATAAAACAAATTCAGGACTATGGAGCAGGAGAAATTCTTCTTACATCGATGGATGCAGATGGCACAAAACAGGGTTTTGACATTGAGATAACAAAACTTGTCAGCGAACACTCAAGAATACCTGTCATTGCATCGGGAGGAGCAGGAGCTGACCCAAAACATTTTGAAGATGTATTCAAAAATGGTCTTGCTGATGCGGCGCTAGCTGCGTCAATTTTCCACTTTAACCTTCTTCCGATAAAAGAACTCAAATCTTATTTGAACAGGCATGACATATCAGTCAGAATTTAGTTTTTCTTTGTTTTTGATGCCTGTTTTTCTGAGAGAGTTTTCTTTCCGGTAATAGTTTTCATTAGTCTGAAATACTTACCTTTCAATCCGTCGCTTTCGAGATTTTCTTTTTCTACGGCAAGAATTTCATCTTTTGATTTTTCACCTAGAGGCAAGCCTGTTGATTTTCTTGTTATTGTTTCGTTGATGAGGGCATAAGCTGCACCTATCAGGGACATATTAAACAGTGACTTGCTGTATGGAACTTTGAATACATTATTCAATAAAGAAAGGAGGAACGAACCGTAGAGGATACCATAGCCTCTTTGGATAGCTCTTTCTTTTGCCTTTTGAGTAGCTTCAGCTTTATCCTGATTTTTCTGCATAACGAGGTTGTAGTTATCAGCAATCAGGAAGTAACTCGTTGCTGCACTTGCACTAAGTTTTGTGATTTTTGCAAGATTGTGATTTGAATAATTTGACTTGGTAACATTATCAAAAGAACCCAAGAGCTGTTCATTAACCTTCCTTGAGAAATCAGCATCTTCAGGTATTTTCCTGATAAAGTTAATATTGTTTGAAATCATTTTCTTTTGAGAAGCGATTTCATCTTTTGCTTTTTTCAGAATGCCTGATTCAAGTTCAGATAACTCAGAAGCAGATTTTGATGATAGTTTTGACAACTCATCTTTTGACATAGCCTTGAATGCATCAGAAACAGCCTTATCAGCATCACGCAATTTTGCAGATTTGTGAGTCACCATATCAGCAATATTTTTTGTGAAGTTATAAGGCATCATAGCCCATTTCCAGACTGTTCTCACAGGGAATATCAAAATATCATTAACGATAGGATTAACCACTTTTCTGTCTTTTTTGCCGAGGTTAATCATATCTGATGTCTGGTCTTTGATAATATCATAATATTTATCAGCTACCTTTGAAAAACCATTCTTGCGAAGTCTGTTCATAGCCTTATCAAAGTCTGCACGAGAAATAAGGTCATCTTCTTTGATTATGTTGTTATAACCTTTTTTAATCGGTTCTATAATACTTTTGCCAAAGTCAGTTGCTTTAAACTTGTTAGCGGCAAAGCCTAATGCCCATAACCCGCCGATAACGGCGCCAACCTTCGGCCATATAGAAGACTTTTTCTTTTCGCTTGTTTTATTATTGCCTTCGTTCTCTTCATTTGAGTTTGTAAAATATACCTGAGAAGGCTGATTGGTTCTTTCAAAAGGTCTGAAAACATCAGAACGTGAATTTTTATTTATACCCTTTGCGCTCTTGAATACAACAGGGTTGTAAGAGTCTGCTTTTGATATATTCGAAGAAAAATCATTTTCTGATTTCTTCGATTCAATTTGTTGTTTATTATCATCTTTTTGAGCGCCTTCCTGTTTTGAGGCAAGTTCTTTTGCTCTTTTTTCTGATAAGAAAGTTATCGGCTTGTTCGTCAACAAACGGGAGAATACTTCGGCAACAAGAACTATGCCGGTTGATACGGTTGCAGAAAGAGCCGGACTCTTGTTGATAACCTTGCCTAAAGCACCCAACGATACAAATGTTGCATAAGCAGTGAAGACAACTCTTGCTACTTCCTGTTTGATACGTCTTGTTTTTTCTTTTGAAGCTTCCTTATCATCATCATTTATCAATCTTGTAAGGTTATACGCATCATTCCCGAGGTAAACAGCCGGAATCAAACCTGTCACAAGTCTGTTGAGACCTCTTTCTTTATCAGTACTGTAGTTTGATATAAGAGGGTTCAATCTGCGATGACCTGCTTTGAACAAATCCTCAGGAGTTGCTCCATCCTTAACTTTTTCAAGAAGAGAAGAAATTGAAGCAACTTTTGCATTGTTTGCAATATCTGTTCTTCTTTTTTGCAAAAAATTTGAGTTTAATAAATTATTTAACGTTTTTGATTCAGCCATGCCAGGGACTTTTTTTGCTGATTTCAGAATAAATTCAAAAATATCTGCTGGCATACCGGTGATTGGATAGAGAAGAGATTCACCGAAAGATTTTGCGACTGATTTTTGAGAAAGAGTAATGACATCATCTTTTACACTAACCAAATCAGTATTTTTTGCAAGATTGTCTATTTCTTTTCGAAGGAATTTCCCTGCGTCATCTCCAAATGCTTGAGAATATTTTTCAATCGCAGGAGTCAAACCTTCATAAACTTTTTTAACGGAAGATAAAGAAAAGCCCTTAAATGACAATTCCGAAGAATTTGAATTTAAGGGCTTTTCTCTAAAAGAATTATTGGAACGGGTGTACATCTTACTCTCATAAAAAGAGGGACTATGACCCTGGGACTTTTGACGTCCCTTAGATAAAAATTTTTTATTAATGTCTACCGAATTTCTAATTTGCATATCTCATTCCTGTACTCTGATGTAAGAATCACATAAGAAATTTCTTTATGCAAGTAACAAAATATTAAAATAAAATTACTTGAATCTGATTCCCAGTGACCCCGAGTGATAAAACACCTCTGAAAAAAAATTTTTGACAGTCTGCATAAAACTTTAAAAGGTATACATACGTAAAAACAGCAATAGACAAGTATTTTCCAAAATATTATTATATTACAAAATGTAACAACTTTCTCAGTCACAAGCAATTATATACAAAAGATATACTTTATATATATGTAAGGATTATTTAAAAGATTTCAAAACAAAAACCTACTACCTAACCTAACTAACCTTCCCTAACCTAAAAACCCTAACAAAACTTTTACTCCCAGTCGGGAGCTTTTTTTTGTCTATTTTTTGAATATCTTTGAGCAGGCATTTTTTATCTTTGAAGCAACACCAACAATGCCTTCAACAATTTTTTCTTTTGTTTGCTCACGTTTAAGTTGTTTCTGGTAGTCAGCCATAAGCCTTTTATACCCGGGCGAATTATGATTTGCGAGCGTAAATATGCTTACTTTCTTTAATCTTTTTCCAAAACTTACGGAAGACACGGGGGATAACTTCATACAAAAACCTTTCTTTATAAAACTAGCAATATTAATAAATAACTACAAAAATATATTACGGAATGTAACAAGTTTTTTATTAACAGGCAATTATATACCAGATATATACTTTATATATATGTAAGGGTTATTTAAAAGATTTCAAAACAAAAAACCTACTACCTAACCTAACTAACCTTCCCTAACCTAAAAACCCTAACAAAACTTTTACTCCCAGTCGGGAGCTTTTTTTTGCATAAAAAAAGGAAGAACAAAAAGTTCTTCCTTTTTTCCTAAAATGGTCTTGTTTGATTTAACTTGTTTCTCAATTCTCTGAATCTGTCCATATCTTCTTGTGTTTTTACGGCTTCTTTGAAGATAACCTGTGTTGATGGATGAACCATAAGTATATAGTCAATATGAACTTCGAGAAAGTTATATTTTCTCGGCGGTCCATGCCCGTCTTTGTTCATAATCTCAGCATCAGTAACAGCCAAAAATCTTCTTTCACGGTCATTCAACAAATCCGTCAGCTCTCTGTTCGTATTTGTATACTTCGAAACATAAACAGTCCCTTTTATATTATGATCAACCGTGAGTATCAAAACCTCAATAGGTATTGTATCTGCGTGTTTTGCCATCTTAACTCGTTAAATAATATATAAACTAACTATCACTCACAATAGTATAATATAAAAGTAAATATAAGGCTAGATATTTAATACTTATAAAGTATCTTTTTCTTCTGCACCTTCATCATCTTCGTTGTATTCTTTTTCTTCGTTATCAAAATCATCTTCATCTTTGATATTTTCTTCGAGAGATTTTTTCTTGATAACTTTAGGCATATTAATCATCGCCAAAGACGCAAGTGCGGCACGAAGCTGTGCGCTCTGGTCAACATAAGGCTTTTCCTGAAAAGTTTCTTCTGTTTCCTGACCGCCTCTTACATCAATATATTCATTCGATGAATATTTTTGAGAATTTGTCTTAGAAGCAATTCCCGTATCATCAGAACTCTTGAAGCTCAATGCACTTCCAGAGCCGACTCCGATTGCTCTGTTGTCAACCATTACAAACCTCTTTTTTGCCCACCTTACTAACTATTATACCAGTAGCAGAAAAATAGTTCAAGACTTATTCATCAAGTCACAAGATTGTTCTATCTGCAATATTTGTATTCGTAGTTGAATTTTTGTCTCATCAAGTTTTTATAATATGTAAGCTCTGACTCTGGCGGGGTATTTCCTGTTTTTAGCAAATCTGCCATAAAAGCATTAACTTTTAAAGAAAGTGATACATAATTGTTCATTTCACTCATAGGAATATAACAATTATCAAGCTTAACTGACCTGTTTGTATCCTGATCTGTAACTTCTTGTCCTTTCATTGAAAAATGACATCTTCCGTTTGCAATTCCATGGATTATATTGTGAGATGTATTGTTTGTTGGATTGCAGACTTTCAATTTTTGATAAAACTCATCAGACGTAAAAAAAGCATGTGCACTAAGCGTTCCTAAAACAAACAAAGAACAAAATAATATAATTTTTTTCATAACATTACCTTTCCTAATATCAACAAACTTTATTATATCATTCCGTTTTGTAACAAACTATTTAAATTTAATTTTTCAACTGTTTTGTTGATATAATATCAATACACAGATAATCTTTAATGCTCTTGGGAATTAGTATGTCAAAAAAAGTAAAGTTTTCTCTTATATTCATAACATTTTTGCTGATAGTATCAATCATCGGATTCTGGCAGGCAAAGAAAATTACTGCAAATTTTGAAAAACCTCAAACAAATACAAATCAGGAATCCGAAAAAATCAAAATAAAAGATATGCTCATCACAGAAACAAAAGACGGACAAAAATACTGGGAAGTCTTTGCCGCCCTCGGAGAATATACAAACACAAAAAATAAAGCAACTCTTACGGATGTCGTCGGCAATTTTTACAAAGAAGGCAAGGTATCAGTCAGTTTTAAAGCTGACACAGGGATGTATGAAAGCGATGCAAAAAGAATTACTCTCAACTCAAAAGCCCTCATAATCGCTGAAGACGGCACCTCGCTCTCTGCTGACAAGATTGTCTGGGAAGGAGCTACTGATAAAATAAATGCCTTCGGGCATGTACAGATAGTCAAAAGTGATACACTTTATGCAACCTGTGACAGATCAGAGTTCACTTCTGACTTCCAAAAATTCAAAACATTTGATAATACAACAACAAAAGTCTATAGCAAATAAAAGAGAACCTGGAATATGAAAAAAAATATCAAAGATACAATAATAATTACACTGCTGGCTCTTGGTATAATCCTGCCCGCTCTCGCCTCAAATGTTGAAATAGAATCAGCAAAACAAACCTATGACGCTGCAAACAACTCAACAAAATTTACGGGCAACGTAAAAGTCAAAATGGATGACATCACAATCAAAAGCCCTACTGCTGACATAAAAATGAACTCAGAAGGAAAACTCGATGTTGCTACCTTCAAACCAAACGCCTATGCAATCAAAGACAACGGAGTGAACCAGCATGAACTCAAAGCAAACACCATGAGCCTCTCGCTTCTTGCAAAAAAAATGAAAGCCATCGGCAATACAACATCTATCTTCAGCGAAAAAAGAAAACCCATGGTAACAGTGCATGCTGACTCCCAGGAATTTGACATCAAAACAAATCTGATGAAAGCTATCGGCAACGTGAAAATTGACTACAAAGACGTAAAAGCCTCCTCAAACGAAGCCCATGTTACCGTTGACTCAAAAGGAAACGTCAAAAAAGTTAAACTCATCGGAAACGGCGTAATCATCCAGGAACCAAACGAAATTAAAGCGGATAATTTTTTATACAATCCGGTATCAAACGATATAGTAGCAACCGGCAACACTTATACAAAAGCAAAAATGGAAGATGGAGAAGTTGTTGATATCTACGCAAACTACCAGCAGATGGACAGACTATCAAACACGTTTATGGCAAGCGGCAAAGTAAAAATTATTTATCAGGATTATGTTGCTGTCGGTCCAAAGGCAACCTTCTTCCCCGATAAAAAAACAAAAAAACCGAATGAAATAGTATTCTACGGCAGAACAAAAATAAAAGAAGGCGACAAAGAAGTTGAAGCTGATAAAATAGTAATTACGATGAACCCGAAAAACTTCACTGCTGAAGGCAATGTCAAAACAAGCTTCGCAAACGTAAAAGGATTGGATTCTTCTCTCGAAGACTAAAAGGATTTAACTATGTCAATAAAAGCACTTAACCTGAAAAAAATATATGATGACAGAACTGTTGTGAATGATGTTTCTTTCAATGTCGAAAGAGGCGAAGTCGTTGGACTGCTAGGACCAAACGGAGCAGGAAAAACAACCACTTTCTACATGCTCACTGGACTCGTAAAAGCAAACGAAGGAAAAATCCTCATCAACGGAAAAGACCTTACCTATGCGCCAATACACGTCAGAGCCATCGCAGGCGTTGGTTATCTTCCGCAGGAAACATCAATTTTCAGACAGCTCTCGGTTGAAGACAACATCAACCTCGTTCTCGAGCTGAACAAAAAACTGAATAAAAAACAAAAAAAAGAAAAACTCGAAGAACTCCTGGAAGACTTCGGCATCACAAAACTGCGAAAAAGCTCCGCTATACAGCTATCAGGCGGAGAAAGACGGCGTGTTGAAATTGCCCGTGCACTGGCAGCAAGCCCGCAGTTCATCCTCCTTGATGAACCCTTCACAGGGATTGACCCTATTGCAATTATGGACATACAACAACAAATCAGAGGGCTGACAAAAAAGAACATCGGTATACTGATTACCGACCACAACCCAAAAGCCACCCTCTCAATCACCAATCGGGCATATATTATCTTTGATGGAAAAATTAAAGTCCAGGGAACAAACACAGAAGTAGCAAACGACCCGATAGCAAAAAAATTCTATCTCGGAGAAGACTTTGAGTTATAAATTATGAAACTTCTTGATAAATACATCCTAAAACAAATATTTGCAGCAACTCTCGTAGGAATTATCCTCTTCATTGTTGTATGGATATCACCTGAAATACTATTCAAAATAATCAAAAGAACTGTAGCGGGCGAATATACAATCGCTGTTGCCATAAAAAGATTTATCTTTGAAATACCCGAAATTTTGGGAAAAGCTATCCCCGTTGGCTTGCTGCTCGGGAACCTGTTCATCTTTGATAAGCTGAGCAAAGACTTCGAACTCACTATCCTGAGAAACATAGGTATCAGTCTGAAGAGAATCCTAGCTCCCGTTATAGCCCTAAGCCTCATATTTAGCGTGCTGTGTTTTGTCACCTACGACAAACTCATCCCTGTTGCTGCAAAAAAACTCGCAGCACTCAACAACGACAGAGAAACAATACAGTTTGTCTATATGAAAAAAACAAAGGAAGAAAAACCAGAACAAATAATAATCGTCTCAAACTACAGTGATTACAAAATTAAAGGGGTTACCGTCCTGAATTTTTCTCAGCATAACATGAGTAACAAACCTTTAATGGACAGGGTTTACAGTGCTGAATATGCTCTTTACACTCCTGATTACTGGGAGTTGAAAGACGGCGTCGAATACTTCATCAATGACGTAAATATCTACGAAGATATTACAAAATTTGATTCCATAAAAATCCTCGATAAAGAAACATCAACAAGAGTCTACAAAATTATGCAGCTCTCGACAAAAAAACATGAAACATTCACAAACGACGAGTTGAAAGAATACATAAGCCTGCTGAAAAAAGAGAAACTTACTGATGAATATCTATACAATCAAAATAAGCTATACCAGCGTTATTTCCAGGTAATAAGCTGTATATTCCTCGCTATATGCGGCGTTGTACTCGGATTTGGACGTCCGAGAGAAAAAAGACTCATCGGCTTTACCTCTGCAGTAGGCGTAATATTTATGTACTACCTGATAAATCCGTTTCTTGATTTACTCGCACAATACGGAGTTCTTCCCCCCATGCTGACAGCAGCAATCCCATGCCTGCTGGTTATTGCAGCAACGCTTACCGCAGCAAAACTCAAACAGCTAATCTAATCCATATGGTCAAGAATTCCACTTTGCAACAGTGACCTATGGGAGGATGATTGTTTATATAAAAAAAGTAAAAATATAAATAACAGGTTGAGGCAAATCTCAATGAAATAAGCTAACCTGTAGAGTGCATAATATCTGCATAAATGCTTATAAAAGGAGAGTTAAGACTATGAACAACTTATTAGACTTATTAATATTTGTTGAGTATGAGCCTCAGCCTGTTTCCTACAATTTTTGCGAAGACAGGATGAATAATATAATCAAAAACTATATCTATTATCCGCAAAAGAGGTTTTTAGAGATAACAAGATAAGAGGAGGTTGGGGGAGGAATAGAGCACCCGCTTGCTTTATCATAAGCGGTTTTAATAAAACAAAGACCGGGTCGGTTAAATGGTCCCGGTCTTTCTATTTGCTTCCTGAACACTTTTTAGCGCCGTTTTTCCGCTTATATGTTCGATACAAAATTCAAGAATACAAACTCTGTTCAACAATTTTTCTATCTCGGCATAACCATATTCGGAAAAATCGGGAGCAAATTTCTCAACAAATTTTTCAAGAATGCGGCGTTTTTCATCGTCACCTGAAACAAAACCAACTCTGCCGAAAAGAATAACACTGCAAAAATCAGTAGCAAGCATTGAAGGAACAACGTCATCTTTTGCAACAACACAAAAAGACGCTCTATCATCGTTCTTCACAGAGTCAATCTTGTGCCCTTCTGATGCACAGTGGAAATAAAGCTTCCCATCGCAAAAAACATAATTCAACGGTACGGTATAAGGATATCCTCCATCACCAACAAGCCCGAGAACACCATAAGATAAACTGGTCAAAATGTTTATGGCTTCTTCCTCAGACATTTGCTGATTTTTTCTTCTCATATCACGGAACATAAAAAAACACCTCTTCTAAAAAAGCGCCGGATTAGATAATCCAACGCTTTTTGCTGAAAAACAATCGAAACTACTTGCCTGCTTTCATCAAATTGCAGTTTTCATCTCTTTTTCTTTCCTGATCTTTATAAATCTTAAGTCTGTTAATAACTTCATCAAAATCAACTTTGTGCCCGTCAAAATCAGGTCCGTCAACACAGGCAAACTTAACCTCGCCTCCGACAGTAACACGGCAAGCACCGCACATGCCCGTACCATCAACCATAATCGGATTCATACTGACTATTGTAGAAATGTTATAAGGTCTTGTCATATCTGCAACTGCCTTCATCATTGGCATAGGACCGACAGCAATAACCTGATTGATTTTTTCTTCCTTAATCAGCTCATCAAGCACCTGTGTAACAAATCCTTCACGTCCCAAAGAACCGTCATTTGTCGTAATAAACACCTTATCACAAGCGCTCTCCATCTTTTCTTCCCAGAAAATAAGATCCTTATTTCTCGCACCCATAATCATATAAACCTTATTCCCAGCTTCTTTATAAGCCTTCGCCATCAAATAACAGGGTGCAGCACCATATCCGCCGGCAACACAAACAACAGTGCCGAGTTTTTCAACATGTGTAGGCACACCCAAAGGTCCTACTATATCTTCAATTTCATCACCGACATTCAGTTTTTCAAGCTGCTTTGTTGTATAACCTACAGCCATAAAAACAATCGTCAGCTCGTTTTTCTCTTTGTTTACATCGGCAATTGTCAGAGGAATTCTCTCACCTTCCTCATTGACTCTCAATATAATAAACTGCCCTGCCTTCGCATTTCTTGTAATATAAGGCGCATCAATTCTGATTTCAAACTGATTCGGACAAACTTCTTTTTTGTATAAAATCTTATAACCCACGACTGAAACTCCTGTCTTAAATTAACCATTTATTTACTAATAGTATAACCGCTCAAGAGAAAAGAACAAGTTTTTAATATTGCCCTTTACTCTGAATTTGGCTATCATAATAAAAAATAAAAGAAAAGGACGCTCTTTTGAATATCGCTCAAGTAACAAAAATTCATTCTGATTTCTACTATGTCAAATTCTCTGGCAGAATATATGAATGCAAAATCAGAGAAATTTTGAAAAAATCAAACAAAGAAATCTTTATCGGAGATTTTGTCAAATTTGAAATAACAAACGAGCAATCTCTGCATGGGATTATATTTGATATCGAAAAAAGAAAAAACTTCATCCCACGTCCCGCAGTCGCAAACCTCGACCAGATAATCATTATCTCTGCAATTAAAGAACCAGACTTTGACTACACCCAGCTTGACAGATACCTCGCTTTTGCAAAACTGCACAATATCAATGCGACAATCTGCATCAACAAAACAGACTTATCTCCTGATAGCAAAAAACTCTCAGATATTAAAAAGCTCTACGAGTCGCTGAATTATAAAGTTATTGAAGTTTCTGCCAAAACAAAAGACAATCTTGATGCCCTCAAAAATATTCTCAAAAATAAATTTTCTGTTTTCTGCGGGCAATCAGGCGTCGGCAAATCAAGCCTGCTCAATGCCCTATCCCCGGATTTACACCTGAGAGTAAAATCTGTCAGCGCAAAAACAACAAGAGGCACTCACACAACACGACACAGCGAAATTCTCGAAATAAATCTCGGTAAAAACAACGCCTCAATCGCTGATACTCCGGGTTTTAGCCTTCTCAAATTTGACTGCCTCCTTCCAAAAGATATAACAAATTTGTTCCCTGATATACTTGAATTCAGTTCTTTTTGCAGGTACAATAATTGTCTGCACCTCGAAGAAGACGGATGTCATGTAAAAAACAACCTCGACAAAATCGCTCCATCAAGATATGAAAGTTACAAAACTTTTGTCGAAGAAGCGCTCAAATACAAAGAAAAACTCTCAAAAGAGGGAAACAAAAAAGAAACAACAACAAAAATCATTGATAAATCTCAGAAAAAAATAGAAATAGCCAAACTAGGCATAAAAAAACGGGAAAAATCAAGAAGGTTTAACAAACAAAATCTGGTTTATGAGCATATGGAAGATGACGAACATGAATAAAGAATTTGAACAAGTTTTTGAAAACTACAAACAGGACATCAGACAAAATCTCAAAAAATATTTATCCGTAAGAAAACCTGAAAATCTCTGGAAATCAATGTATTATACTGTATCGGCAAAAAGCAAGCTGCTACGTCCGGTGATGGCTCTTGAATGCTGCAGATTGTGCTCAGGTTCTTATGAACCGGCTATGCCATCAGCCTGCGCAATAGAAATGCTTCACTCTCAAAGCCTTATTCATGACGATCTGCCCTGCATGGATAATGATGACTACAGACGTGGTCAGCTCTCAAACCACAAAGTTTTTGGAGAAGCAGTTGCAGTACTTGCAGGAGATGCTCTCTTGAGCTATGGTCCGCAGATAATAATCGAGAATACACCTCAGGACATAGACCGCCTTGCCATTGTCCATAAATACGTGCAAACAGCAGGAGCCTTTGGTCTTGTAGGAGGACAGGTCGCAGACATCGAAGCAGAAGAAACTGAAATAAACACTGACGAGCTCAATTACATCCATGAACACAAAACTGCAAGACTCTTTGAGTTCGCTGTTTATGCAGGTGCTATCTGCGGAAATGCAACACCTGAACAAACAAAAGCTTTCTTAGTTTATGCTCAAAAAATGGGTCTTGCATTCCAGATATCCGATGATATTCTAGACATCATCGCAACAAAAGAGGAAATAGGGAAAACCCCTGGGAAAGACATTCTCAGCGGTAAAAAGACTTATCCGCATATCTATGGCATTGAAGAGTCAAAAAAACGCACTCTCGAACTGTGTGATGAAGCATCGGAGATACTAAATGTAAACAATTTTGATAGTTTAATTTTAGAAGGTATACTGAATATAATAAGAACAAGAATAGAGAAGAACAGATAAAATGATTTTGGATACGGGAGCAGAAATAGCATTATCAGGTCTTTTGGGGGCTTTTATCGCTCAAATTTTGAAGTTTATTGTGTACTTAATCAAAAACAGACACATCAATTTTAAAATCCTGTCAACGACAGGCGGGATGCCAAGCAGCCATAGCGCAATGGTTTCTGCTTTAACCACCTCCGTAGGACTTGTTGAAGGCTGGTGGAGTCCGCTTTTTTCTGTTTCGCTTGCGTTCTCTCTCGTTGTTATGTATGATGCAGCGGGTGTCCGTCTTGCTGCTGGCAGAATGGCTGCAACTCTCAACAAACTTGTTGAAGATATCTACGAAAATAAAGGGCATACAATCACCAAACTGAAAGAACTCCTCGGACACACGCCAAAAGAAGTTTTTGCAGGCGCAATGCTCGGGATAGCAATAGGTTTATACTTCCACTACTACCTCATCAAGCACATGTAAGTTCTTTCACTGTTCCAACTATTTTATCCGTGTTGATATCAAGACATTTCAACTCTTCGCAAGAGCAGCTTCGTTTATCCCACAGGCATGGACGGCAATCAATTGAAGAATTAACCACAACTTTGAAGTTATTATCTTCAGCAATAAGCTTCTTTTCATCAGTTCCTGCAAAAATAGCGCATAACTTTGCCCTCACACAAACACCTATGTGCATCGGAGCAGAATCAACACAAACAACAGCATCAGATAGCTTCATCAACGCAGCAAGCTCAATAAGATTCTTTGTCTTCCCGAATAAGTTAAAACAGCTTACTTTAGAAGAAATCTTATCAATAATCTCCTTATCATCAGGCCCTCCTGCGAGATAAACATTAAACCCGCAGTCTTTGAGTTTTTCTATAATTTCACACCATTTTTCAGCAGAAAAACTTTTGATTATCTTCTTTTTGACACTCATCAAACTGACACCCGGATGAATGAGAACATTCTTCTTTCCATTCTCTTCAAAAAGATTTCCGACCGAGTACAAATCTGAATGCCCTAGTTCAATAGTCGGAAGATTAAACTCTGCACCATCATCAAGTCCTCTGACCAGATCATGATACATTCTCGCAGCGTATTGTTTCTTATTCAATTTTATAGCCTTAGAGAGCAGCAGACGGCTCATAAAACCGCATTCATATCCGATACGATGTTTTATACCCATCAAAAACAAAATAACCGAAATAAACGGCGACGCCCCTGATGATAAAGCTATATCAAAATGTTTTCTCCTAACATCAAATATAAGCTTCAAAAGCTCGGTATATTTATTTTTGTTTTTTATATCACATGGAATAACCTCATCAATAAAAGGCGTAAGATTTTTTATCCCTGCACTCCTCGGTTCAAGGACAAGAGAGATGAATGACTCAGGATAAAGAGTTTTTAGAGAATCAATAACAGGCAAAAAAAGTATTTCATCTCCCAAACCACCAAAATTCATCAACAAAATGTTTTTATGCGACATCTTTTCCCTCTTTATTTTTATTCATAACAACAACAAATAACGCACTCATAAACCAGAACAAAACCTGCACCTGAGGGCGGAACCAAATAGTATCAACAAAACCGTGAGTCATCATACCGACTACACCTGTCAAAATCAAAGCAAAAAGAATTTTATCTGAAAAAGAAACAATCTTTGCCACCAAATTCTTCACTGCTGATACAATCATAAACCCAATAAACGCTAACAGCGTACTTAAGCCGATAATCCCCGTTTCAACAGCTGTTTCTAAAAATACACTGTAAGCACCGAGAGCATCAAAGCCGCTGCGCATATACAACCCGTAAATTTCTCGAAAAACCTTGTTGCCAATGCCTATGCCTACCCAGAAATTATCAAGAAACATCCGGAAACTTGACTGATAAACATTCATCCTGAAAGAATTGCTGCTATCTTCTCTCATTGCAAAAATTGACATAATACGAGCCTGCAATGCCTCAGAGGAAGCAACAAGAAAAATAACCCCGAAAATACTAATCAAAACAGATGCAATCCAAACTTTCTTGAGATATTTTTTATCCCGAAAATCATTCCATACAAAATAAGAAAAAATCGCAAACAACACAACAAACTCTACCAATAAACCGACATAAGCCCCCCTGCACCCGCTGAATAATATACCTAAAGCACAGCAAACAAGCATCAACAGAACAACAAAAGACATTCTGTATCTCTTATCTTTCAACAAACTAAAAAATCCGCCCGCAAGAATCGGAAACCCTGAAAGAAGATACCCTGCCAGCAAATTAGGATTAAACGGCTGCAATGTGCCATAAACTCTTGTCAACACCTGCTCAGCATTCAGATGACTTGTATCCTGCCACCCTGAAATTTCTTCAACACCAACAAAGTTCTGATGAATTACATATAACGACTCAAATGAAATAACAGCACACAAAAGAAAAATAAAATAATACCCTCGCCTAAAATCCTCCGATATCAAATGCTTCATCACACAATAAAACATAAGATACGTCACCATCTTGCTCAGCCCCCACAAACTCTGCGGCAACAGAGATGCAAACGCTGTAGATAAAAACATTGCAAAAAACCACACAAGAATAAGAACGTCTGTAAAATCAACGCTTATTCGATAATCTTCGAGCAAAATTTTGACCAAAAACAACGCAAAAGACAGCCAGATAAAAATACCGATAACAGCCGAAGACGCAAACAATGAGGAAATAAACACAAGAGAACATACAGCTGTAATCAAATAGTCCAAATTCGACAGAATAAAACTGTTTTTCAAACTACCGGGAATAAGCTTCCGAAAAAATTCCAATCCTCTGTTCAAAAGTCTTATAACAAAACAACCGTTAATATCTGCCTCGGTTTTTCGTATATCAAACATCTATTCTTTTACCCTAACATCAGATACAACGCCGTTTATTCGATATTTAAACCCTTCCATTATAATCGGCAGCCCTATTTTTATTTTATTTCCGCCAATTACAGCACCATCATCAGTTATTATTGCATCATCTTTCACTGTAACAACATAGTTGTATAAATAAGGCATGGATGGGTCATCAACGGCAACAGCCTTCTTTGTTCCGTCAAATATCACGACTTTTGAATGGGTCTTCTTGACATTCACTATCTCAAGTTTTTTATAAGGAACATTTCTTATTGTCAAAAATGCCTCTTTTTCTGCAGCAATAGGGTCTTCTTCACTTGTCAGACGCACTGATTGAAACGTTACGTCAAACTCAACCGTTGATTCGCTCTTGATTGCCTTGTCAGAAGTTTTATGAAAATTCATCTTTACAGACAAAACTCCGACCAACAGCAAAAAGATTAAAACCAAAACGGTATAGTCAACCCAATTAAATTTCTTGCTCATCTTTTTTATAACCCTTTTCTAAAATTCTATTTCTTCAATTTGTTCTTTCAATTCTTCACGAGATGTTGTTGCACACCCGAAGTGCCTGATTACAATGCTGGCAGCTAAATTTCCGAGAATCATGGCCTCTTCCGGTCTGGCTCCTGCAGCGAGAGCAGCAGTGAACGTCGCAACAACGGTATCGCCTGCTCCGGTAACATCAAACACATCAGTTTTGTTAAATGCCGGAATTTTGTGAGTTTCGCCGTTTTTCAAAAACAGCATCATACCAAAAGACCCTCTTGTAATCAGTATCATATCTGCATTAGTCTGAGCAAGCAGGTCTTTACCGGCTTGATTCAGAGTTATATCATCAACAATCTTGTATCCGACAGCTTTCTCAGCATCAGGCTGATTTGGAGTCAATACGGTTGCATTTTTAAAACGGCGCATATCACTCTGTGCATCAACAGCAACCACAATGCCATGTTCTCTTGCCGTCTCAATTGTCGCTTTGATTATACCATCTGTCATCATTCCGATACCATAATCAGATAAAATAACAGCATCAAACTTCGGCACAGCTTTCTTTATCTGTGAGATAACTTTCTCCTCTGTCTCCTTTGAAACAGGGTCATTCAGCTCCCGGTCTATTCGAACAATCTGCTGGGTAACAGACTGCGTCGAAGAACCTGAGATTCTTGTCTTTGTAGTAGTTGGTCTGGTCTTATCCTGAACCATATACTGAGTATCAATATTTGCCTTCTTCAATGCATCAAGCAAAATCGGAGCATGATAATCATCTCCATAAACACCTATTGCACCGCATTGCTCGTCGCTAAGGGTTGCTGCGTTGTGTATTGCATTGGCTCCGCCGCCCAAAATAACTTTTGTTTCAGTATGTTTCAAAATCAAAACAGGCGCTTCTCTTGATATACGGGATGCAACACCGTACATCATTTCATCAATTGCCAAATCACCGACGACAAGAGTTTTTACCCCTCTAAGAGAATCTATTCTTTTTTTTAATCCCGCTATATCTAATTTAGGCATATCCTTCTCCAATTATCAATCAATATCAAAAATCATAAATTATTAAACTAATATAATATATTGATGTATTCGCTTATATATTTTAATATAATGATTATAAAACTAACATAGAGAATATAACAAGTTATTTGGAGCAAAATATAATGCAGATGACACCGGACTACGAAGTAGACAGTGAAACGCCTTTCAAATCTAAAAAATTCGTATTCAAAATATATCCGGAATATGTAAACTACATCGACCAGATGGATGTATCTCAAAGAAACGAGTTCATTAATCAGGCAATCGAACAACACCTTGCTGCCTACTCAAGATGGCAAAAATACGATACTCTCATTGCAAAACTCCGCCAGATAGCAGTCTATTCACTCATAATTGCCATCTGTATACCAATTTTGATTTTTTCTTTCAAACTTCTTGTCAACGAATCAAAAAATACCGACAGAAAAATGCAATATAACTTTGAAAAAGTTATCGAAAGCTATCAAAACAGATAAAAAAAGACGCTTAAGCGTCTTTTTTTATTGCCCTAAATTTTTGACACCCACGGATTATTCCTGATATAAAATCTCCATTTCAAATCAGCACCGGCTTTAATCCCTATCCTTGTCGTGCAAACGATATCAGACTCAAAGACTTCTTCTCCTCTTTCTATCCTTAACACTGACGATGAAGACGTCAAATCAACCTCATTCAGCTCACGGGTAATCTCAAAAGCCCTGCACAACTTCCCAGGACCGTTTGTTCCTGAGAAATCCCCCATAGGCTCAACTGCTCTGATTAAAACAGCACACCCCCTGCCTTCTTCTTCAGTCACAACATTCATACAGTTATACATCCCGTAAATTAAATAAACATAAGCAAGTCCCGGCGACTTGAACAGTGTTGCCGCCCTTTTGGTTTTTCCTCGAAATGCATGACAAGCTGGATCTTCCTGAGTATATGCCTCTGTTTCAACAATCATCCCTCTCAAAACTTTTCCAGAGTCAAACTCCCTGCACAACACACATCCAAGCAGGGATTTTGCTACCTCCAAGGTATTTTTTGAACAAAAATCTTTAGAAATTATTGTCATTCTTACACTTTTTCTTTTCTCTTTCTCATACCATAGTACTATTATCTTCAAAAATCTACTACTTTTTTAATTTATTATTATGAAACAAAACCCGTTTTTTTAACCAAAAACCTCCAGAAAAAACTCCTTAATAAAAAAATAATATTCCTATTAAACACTGATTTTATTGGGCTTCTAAACTTTTTGTAATATTTGTTAATAATATCTATTGACATTCAAAAATATATAGTGTATTATGTACACATAATCAAGAGTGTTTGAAATACACTAAATAGAAACGGAGATGATTCTAAATGAATATTAATTCAATAAATACATACCTGAACACAAGGATAGAAAGAAATACAAGAATCGAAAGAAACACCAGAATGGAAGGTTCTAGAAATACAAGAATGGAAGGCTCTAGAAACACCAGAATGGAAAGAGAAGCAGTTATGAGCAACGGATGTGGCTCAAAGTTAAACATTCTAGCATAAATTTACTCCATACCTAATAATAAACTAAAACCAAAGAATAGAATGCCGTCTGAACAAGACGGCTTTTTTTTATGAAAAATATCAAATATCAGCCTTAATCACTCCTGAATAAACAGCTCTCCCTCCGACACAAACACGATTGATTTTATTCTCCTCAAAATCAAGACAAACTCTGATTTCAGAAGGCTTTTTCATTGAATATCCCTGTTCAAAAACAAGTGACTGTGCCTGACTTTGAGTAATATGATTATATCGATAAAGATAACAGCCAAGAGCTCCGTTTGATGTCCCTGTTGCAGCTTCTTCATCTATGTCATAAAGCGGCGCAAAATTTCTGCAATGAGCTGTTCCTCCGTACTTTGTCTGTTCGGTAAACACATGAATGCCTACCGTATCATATTTTTTGCTGAGAAAGGCAATTTCTGAAAAATCAGGCTTTAGATTAAACAGAACATCTAAACTCCTTACTGGCAGCAATATATCCCTCAGTCCGGTAGAAACCACTTGTATCGGAAGGTCTTTAGCCAACTCAGACTCTTTTAATCCAAAACAAGGCAGAATTTCTTCTTTCTCAATCACATCAAAAAACTCAGGAAGTTTCTGGGTCATAAAAATATTACCGCAGCTGACTTTTATCTCAATTTCTCCGGCTTTTGTCAACAGAAAATAATCTCCATCGCAAATACATCCCTGCTTTTCCAAAAGAGCAAAAGACGCAATCGTCGCATGCCCGCATAAATCAACCTCTGCGACCGGTGTAAAAAATCTGATTTCATAATGAGAATCATCTATTTTGTTCAAAAAGGCTGTCTCAGAAAAACCGGCTTTGGAGGCAATTTTGAGCATCTCTTCTTCTTTGAAATGCGAATTCAAAACAACGCCGGCGGGATTTCCTCCCTCCGGCGTCTTCGCAAAAGAATTCATAACAAATACTTGCGTCATAATTTATCCGAGAATCAATCTGCGAGCAAACTCTATAACAGTGTAAATTACACAGGCAATCATCATACATACGGGAATGGTCAAAACCCAGGCAAAAACAATGTTTTTGACGATACTCCATTTCACAGCAGAAGCTTTAATTGTAGAACCTACACCCATTATTGATGAAGATATAACATGTGTTGTGCTGAGCGGGATACCAAAGTGCGAAGCAGTAAGTATTATCGATGCTGCAGATGTTTCTGCTGCAAATCCATGGATTGGCTTAAGTTTAATAATCTTGCTTCCCATCGTTCTGATAATCTTCCAGCCGCCTGACATAGTCCCTAAAGCAATTGTCGCCGCACAAACACAAATTACATAAATAGGTATCTCAAAATCACCGTCAGGACTCTTCTCAAGGACACCTCCGACCAGCAAAGCAAGAGAAATTATACCCATTGTCTTCTGCGCATCGTTTGACCCGTGAGATAACGCCATCAAACCTGAAGACAACAGCTGAAAGCGTCTGAATCTTCTGTTAACTTTATCAGGATTTTTCTTATAAAATAATCTGAGCAAAAATAACATAAAGATAAAACCTACAACAAAACCGACAATCGGTGATGCAAACATAGGAATAATAACTTTATCTATAAGCGTCAGGAAGCTCACGCAGCCGATACCCGAGTGCATAACCCCGGCACCGAGCAAACCGCCGATTAGAGCATGAGAAGAACTCGACGGCAAACCCAAAAACCATGTGAACAAATTCCACACAACAGCAGCCAACAGCGCACATAATATAACCTTCAACGTAACGGCATCAGGATTAACAATGCCTGACCCGATTGTTTTTGCAACGTGTGTACCGAGCAAAGCTCCGACAAAATCAAGACTTCCGCCGAAGATTACAGCAGCCCTCGGAGAAAGAACTCTCGTTGATACAATGGTTGCAATAGCATTCGCCGCATCATGAAAGCCGTTGATATATTCAAATACCAACGCAGTCACGATGACCATTATCAAAAAAATTACCATTAAAGTCATAACCGTTTCTCTCTTTAGTTTTGTTTCAATACTACATTCACTACTTCATCAGATACTGAGAAGCACAAATCAAGTGCATTCTCGATATCTTTGTAAATATCTCTGATTTTTATTACATCAAGAGCCTCATATTTACCTGAAAAGAGTTCATCCATCGCATGAAACAGAATTTCATCACCATGGGCTTCTATCTCTTTCATTCTGATATTGCTCTCTGTGATGTCTTTTATCGAGCTGACTTTTCTCAGGTGCTGAACAATATAAATCAGCTCTGAACAAGCTTTCACAAGAGTTTCCCCCTGGCTTTTCATATTACCTGTATAACGTTCAAGACGATAAACCCTCAAATTCATGCAAGCTTTCACTATCTTCTTCGTAATTTTGTTGAGATGAGTGGCTATGCTTTGAATATCTTCTCTGTCTATCGGAGTAACAAATGTGTTATTCAACTGTGTTAGTGTTTCTTTGGCAAGGTCATTACTTTTATGTTTCAGCCCTTTAGCTTCAATAATATGCTTCTCAACCAGACCATCGGTCATAATAGCATTGAACAAACGGGCTGCATCTTCGCAAACCTTTGCACTGTCTTCAAAAAGAGCATAAAAAACCTTCTCTTCAGGAGGTAATATATAACTCAATAAATTAAATTTTGACATATTTTTCCCTTTCATTTTTCCTTAAATTACCTAACCAACAAGTATACCTGCTATCGCTGCAGATAAATATGACGCAAGCGTTCCGCATATCAATGCACGAACACCGAGTACAGCCAAATCTTTTTTCCTGTTCGGAGCTATTTCACCGATACCGCCGACTTGAATAGCTATCGAACCCAAATTTGCAAACCCGCAGAGAGCAAAACTGGCAATAACAATCGACTTCTGCGACAACAACCCGCTGCTGTTCATCGCAAGCAAATCAATATAAGCAACAAACTCGTTCAACACAAGTTTTGTCCCCATCAAACCGCCGACAGAAGCTGCTTCCTTGAAGGGAACACCCATCAAATATGCAAAAACCGAGAATATAGCCCCAAGTATCTCTCTCAAACTCAAATGAGCAAAATCAAGCCCCAGAAATGAAGAAACATGAAACCAGTTAACAACCAGACGCCCTGCAAAACCGAGAATCCAATCAATCATCGCAATTAGAGCAATCAACCCTATCAACATGGCAATAATACTCAAAGATATTCTCATACCATCGCTTGCCCCATGAGAAATAGCATCAATCAGATTGACATAAGTCTTCTCAACTTTGAGTTTGACCTCTCCTTTTGTTTCTGACTTCTCTGTCTCGGGATAAACTATCTTCGATATAACCAAAGCCCCTGGAGCAGCCATAATGCTCGCAGCAAGCAGATATTCAGCAGGCACACCCATTGATATATAAATTGCCATAACGCCGCCCGCTATACAGGCCATCGAACCTGACATAGACGCCAGCAGCTCGGAGCGGGTCATACCTGCGACATACGGCTTTATCATAATCTGAGCTTCAACCTGACCGACAAATGCACTTGCCACATTTGACAACGCTTCAGCACCGCTCACTCCCATAATCTTATACATCAACTTGGCAATCACGGCGATTACTCTCTGCATTATTCCAAGATGATAGAAAATATTTACCAAAACAACAATGAAAATTATCGTCGGGATTATCTTTATTGCAAAAATGAAACTGCTTCCGAAAATCGACGTCAACAAATCGGGCTTATCAGCAAGAAAACCAAAAACAAAACGTCCGCCGTCATCGGAAAAATCAAGCAGTTTCTTTATAAAATACCCTATTCCTTCAAAAATAGCCTTCCCTAAAGATGTCTTTAAAATAAAAACGGCCAGGAATAACTGCAATCCAAGACCGACCAATACTGTTCTTAAATTAATAGCTTTTTTGTTATTTGACATCAAAAACGCTATACCGAGAATAAAAACTATCCCTATCAACCCAAAAAAACGATCCACTCGTAATTCCTCAAAAGTCTTTTATACTCCTATTCTACTAAAAAATATTTTTTTCATGTGCGTTTGTTAAGTTAAGCAAAGAAATTTCAAATAAAATAAAGTGTCTGAATGAGTTCAAATATTGCTGAAAATTATATACTAAACAAATAAATAGTATAATCACGGAGGATGTAACTGTGGCAAGGAAAGCACTAAAAATAAAAGAAGAAATACCTCAGTTATACGAAGTCAAACCGGTAAAAACAAAGCCATATAACGATATAGACCTCAATCACTGGAAAGATTATGACCACATAGATACTGGCACTCTATGGATGTATCAATCCCGGGCAAAAGGAAACGGACACTCTTTTGACTACCACGGCAACTACATCCCCCAAATAGCACAGCAGCTCTACGAAAGATACACAAAAAAGGGAGATGTTGTCCTCGATATGTTTTTAGGGTCAGGCACATCAGCAATCGAAGCTCTGAATATGCAAAGAAGATGCATCGGCATAGAATTGAACCCGAATGTTGTTGAATATACTTCTTCAAAATTTTCCCAAAAAGATTTATGCACTGATATCAGAATAATAAACGGCGACAGCGCATCAGAAGAAATCAGAGAAAAAATTCAGACAAATCTTGAACTTATGACAGAAAAAAAGGCACAGTTTGTCGTCTTGCATCCTCCATATGATGACATAATCAAATTCAGCGACAATGAAAAAGACCTTTCAAACTGCAAATCAACTCAGGAGTTTTATGACCTCTTCGAAAAAGTTGCCAAAACTGCCTATGATTTCCTTGAGAAAAAAAGATTCGCAGCCCTCATCATCGGTGATAAATACGCAAACGGAGAACTCATTCCGCTTGGATTCAAATGTATGGAAGCGATGAATCACGCTGGTTTCACGACAAAATCAATTATCATAAAAAACATCGAAGGCAACGAAAAAGCAAAAGGAAAAACTGCAAACCTCTGGAGATACAGAGCACTTGCAGGCGGTTTCAATATTTTCAAGCATGAATATATTATGGTATTCGAGAAAAGATAACTATTTTTTCTCTCTTAATTTGAATCTGAATAAATAAACCAACGCCCCAATCCCGACAAGGACAAGCCCGGGGATTGTATACTGCGACTTGTGTATCAAAAGATTTATGCAGATGAACGTTGCCATAAAACAATACGCAAGAGGCAAATAAGGATATAAAATCGCCTTGTACGGACGGTTTATATCAGGATATTTCTTTCTGAAATAAACTAACCCGCCTATTGTCAATATATAAAATAACAACGCAACAAAAATTACATAATCCAACAAATCTGAATAAGACCCCGTCAATACGAGAAACGATGCCCAAATTCCCTGCAAAATCAAAGCATTACCCGGGACATGGTTTTTGTTTAACTCTGCAAGATAGTTGAAAAACAATCCGTCTTTTGCCATTGCATAATAAATTCTTGCTCCTGAAAGAATCACACCGTTTACGCATCCCAATGCAGCTATCACGATTATCACGGCAATAATTATCTTGCCCCATACGCCGAATATTTCCCCCATAAAAGCAGCGCCGACAATATCTTCAGGGGCATGTTTTATGGCATCAAGCGGCAAAGCTCCAAGATATATAACATTCACAAGAACATAAATCAAAACAACCCCGCCTATTCCAAAAAACAAAGACAAAGGAAGATTTCTCTCGGGATTTTTTATCTCAGAAGCAATCAGCGTAACATTATACCAGGAATCAGCCGAAAATAACGCACCTACCATCGCAACTGCTATGGCAGAAGAAATGCTTATGTTCTCGGGTCTTGCAAAATTTGTTATGTTCTCGGTGAAAATATGAGGATTGAACCCGAGAAATATACCGCACAAAATCATCCCTACAAGTGCAAGAATCTTCGCAGAAGTGAATATATTCTGGATGATTACCCCGTCTTTTACCCCTCTGATGTTGAAATAAGTCAAAATAACTATCAATAAAATAGCCAGCGCCTGCAAAGACGAAACGGATATCCCATGGAAAGAAATAAGCTTTATGTTCGAACTGATTTGAGGAAATAACACCCCGCTGAATTTTGCAAATGCAACAGCAACAGCAGCAATGGTCCCGGTTTGGATTACAAGAAAAGAAACCCACCCGTAAAGAAAACCTGCAAACCGTCCCCACACTTTCTTCAAATAAACATACTGACCGCCTGCTTCAGGTATAGACGCTGAATACTCAGCATAACATAACCCGGCTATCAACGTCATAACACCTGCAACAATCCACACCAATAAAAGCATCAAAGAAGAGTTGACCTGACGGGCTATATCAGCGGATACAATAAAAATCCCCGAACCTATCATTGAACCTGCCACAATAGCAATCGCATCAAACAAATTCAGCGAACGCTCCAAAGACGCTTCTTTTTTTTCTTCCATATCCAACCCTTCTAGCTTCTCAATATTCTCAAAATATAACACACTCAAAAGGAATAAAAAGGATTTGTAACATTATCTTGAAAATATTAAACAAAAAAACTTGAATACAGACGATAAACAGTATCTGAAAGAATTATTATCGAAAACAAAATCGTAAAACACGAAAGCACCGGATTGTTCTCCTTCGAAGGAAAAGTTATCGCAAAAAATGCAGCTATCGGCAAAAGAACAGATGCAAAATACCTCCCCTGTATGCCGTCTATCAATTCAGCACCCACATGACTCCATACAATATACATATTTGTGCTTATTACAAATATAATCAACAAACTCAAAAACAAAACAAACAGCTTTTGCTTCAACGAAAACATCTTCCTGATTTTTCCGCCGCACTCCCCTGCAAAAATTACATTCAAAACAAAAAATATATAATATAAACCATATGCCCACCAATCGAGTCTTATGTTCAACCACCCGAGCACACCGACCATCTCTCTCAACATTCTCGAAAAAATCCTCGAAGTTCTGAAAAAAGTCTGCAAATACTCAATCGGATGACTCAAAATATAAACAACCTGCTTAGCAGGCTGTGCGCCATTACCTGGGACAAGAACGCCCGACGCTATCTTTCCCCACACAAGAGATAAAACTACCGACGGAACAACAACTGCCGCCATTTTCCAAAAATATCCTCCGCAAAATTTCTTCTTTGGAATAAGAAAAACAAAAAATACTATCAAAAAATTCTGCTTTACCTGACCTATAACAAATGCAAGAACAGCAAGCAGCACAACCTGCTTCCACCCGACTTTCGAATCTTCACCGACACTGTATTGCAAAATCTTGGCAAAAAATAACATACTTGATGATAATAATACAGGATCAGTCGACAAAGCCCCTGCCAGAGAGAGATTTATCGGCGCAAGCAAAATCAATACACCAACCCACTTTAAAAACGGAAGCGAACGTATTGCAAAAAATCCGAGAATTAAATAAAAAAGAAAATTACAAATCTTACCGCCAAACATAATATACAAAAAAGATGGCGTAAACATCCCTGCAGCCGCCATGCCTGCAAGCTGGGGCATATACGCAACTGGTGAATACAGAGCAGTATTTATATGATTGACAAAAATCTTCTCTCCATTTTTTGTATAAGAAGAGGCATCAGATATGTCCTTAAAAGAAATTCTCGCTTTTAAGCAATCTCTATCAGCCAAAAAATCATAAAATTTAGTCCTGTTCTCAAAATCATGAATAGATTTTGGCAAAAAGGAGCCTGAATGTTCTTCATCAGGTTTTTGAACAACTATCTGTCCGTCAAGAATCCCTAATGATCTATAAAAATGAGCATTCTCATCAGGATACAAAAACGGCGGCGTAAAAATCATTATCATTACACCGAAAAGCACCCCCAAAAAGAGAAATACCCTCTCTGGACAGAAAAGTTTATTCATCATCAGAACCGCTCTCTTCAACCTGTGATTTGTTGTAAAGATAAGATATCAACATCAATACGGCTCCGAGGACAAGGAATACAACAACCTTGTACACTGACTCCAAACCTGCTATGTCATAAAAAATTATTTTGAAAACGGCAAGTATGCTTATATAGATAGCTGAATTTTTGAGACTTTTTACATTAAACGCAAGCCCGAACAAGCTTAAAACAGCAAGATACAAAATCCACATAAGAGTAATTACAAAACCTGAATTTTCATATATGCCGAATTTTATTAAATAATCAGCCGCCTCATAAGAAATAAGCAAAAATCCAAGAGCTATCGCAAGATAATCAAACCAGCATTTTTTCTCCATCTTCGAATAAACAAGCGCCCCTGCAATCCCGACAGCAAAAGCGAAAAATCTCAAATTCAATATAGGCAAAAATTCTTCGACAGGAACATACCTTACTCCGAGCAAAATCAAAAATACAGCACTCACACCCCACATCAAATAACTCAGCAAACGAAAGATATATGACTCTTTTATATCAGCCAAGAATTTCAAATGCAGAGCATAAATAAACCCAATGCAGATATTCACCATCGCCTTTAGAGTGACAAACATATTATCTACGGAATTTGAAACCAGCGCAGAATGCATCATCCATGCGTTAAACTCAAAAATTATATACAAATAAATCATCGTCGAATACAAAAATGTCAAAAACAACGACACTTGAGAATCTCTGCTCTTCGGGCACTTCGACAATATCGAAGCGCATACGAACATAACTATCGCAGGAACCCCAAACAACACAAGCCTTGAGTTCATCAAAGGAACATAACCTTCGAAGGGAACTATCGCCGAGTTTACTCTCAAAATTGACACAATGCAGGTCAAAGAGAAAAATAACACCCATTTTGTTAAGTATTTCAGGTCAAGGAAATATCTCAAAGAGGTTATGAACAAAGTCTCAAAAGCCCAGAGAATAACCCTCGTCATTCCTGTTGACACAAAAAACGTTCCCATATAAACAACAGCTATCAAAGCATAAAAATAAGGCCGAAGTATCTTTCTTTGATTTTTTGAAAGAAAATAACACACAAGCACAAAATAAACAGCTGCATAACAGAACAAAACTCCGCCGAGAATCATCCTCTGCTCAGAGAAAACAAGCCATGACAAAAACGACAGCGCAGCCAAATTCATATAACTAGACATATAATGCTCTTTTTCATGAGCCATCTTCTTTTTGAGTATCCTCAACAAATCAAAACTCAAATACATAACCCACAAAATTATCGGACATATTATGCTGAATTTATCCCGTGCAAAAGCAGAGTTTCCAACCAAAAGAACAGTCGTCAAAATCAGATTGACAAAATTCAACCACCGCTTATCAGAGTTAACATAAACATATATCAATGCTATTGCGTTCATAAAAAGCAAATAACAGAACAAAAAATTCTGAGATAAATTATCGGTCAGAAAAAACGGAGTCAAATAACCTCCAAACAACCCGAGCCCTAAAGCTGAATAAGACTTGTATCGATGAGCGAGTGAATACGTCAATAAAAGCATAACACATCCGATACCAAGCCCCCAATATGTTGAAATAAGATGGAATACCCCGGTTGCACAATAAGTTGATATGAACAACACTGCAAGCCCCACACCCAGCAAAACTTCCGCATAAGGTTTCATATTATTGCTCTTTTTATGCATATTTAAAGAAACAAACACAAACGCCAAACCAGCGATGAAACCTGCTGCTACTCTCATTGCAGGAGTGAATGTTATAAACTGCGATACAAATGTAATAAATATTCCGGCAGCCACAACAAGCGCTACAGCACCTATCTTATTGAAAAGACTGCCAAAGAATATATTCTCAATACTCTTGTTACCTTCTTTTCTTTCTTCTTCAGATGACCTCTCCTGATAAACAGTTTCTTCTTTGATTTGGTCTTTTTCTATTACAGAAGCTATCTGCTGACTGATAGCCTCATGACTCTTTGATATCTCTGAACCACTGTTTGAATCCTCAAGCATGTTCAATTTTTTCTCAAGTTCTTCATATCTTTTTGTAAGCTTCTTTTTGAACTCGCAAAAATCGCAATGAAGAAACAACACCCAGAAAATCATTATTAAAACAAGTAAGAAAAGAACTATCATCAACTATCTCCAAACACTAAAAAATCCGCTATAAAGAAATAATACAAATATTTTTTTCTAAATGCAAATTGAAAAAACTCTGCAAATTTAAATAAAAACATTCTATTACCCTCTAAAAGCCTTTAAAATCAAGTTAAAAAAATTTTTGAACTTTTTTCTCTCATACTCGTTATAAAAAGTAAGTGGATAGTTAAGAAAATTATTTCAGAGGAAAGGGAAATTTTATGAAAAAGAAATTATTATCAATCTTGCTTGCAGGTATTTTGCTGACAGGTCTGACGCTGAATGCGGAGAGTTTTGCAGGTCCTAGAGATCACCACGGACAAAAATACTCTCAACACAAAGAAATGCGACATCAACAGTACAACAAAAAGAAACAGGAGTACAAAAAACAAAAACAGGATCACAAAAAGAAATATCAGCAAAAAAAACAGGATCATAAAAAGAAATACCAGCAGAAAAAGCAGGAACACAAAAAATTCTTCAAAAAAACAAATGACAAAAAGAAATTCAACAATCACAAAAAAGTAAACCACCACAAAAAACCTGTGAACCATCACAAAAAGTTCGGAAGAAGATAATCTGCAAGAAGGCGCATCCAAGGGATGCGCCTTCTTGTATTCAATTCTTATATAGTTTATAAATCAAATGCCTCATATCTTTTCCACCAACATTCTTCACAAACTCCCCTTCAACACCGGCGCCGAGTCTTTCTGCCACATTTCTCGATGCTCTATTTTCAGGACGTATTTCAAAAATAACTTCAGATAAATTTAATTTCTCAAAAGCGTATTTTACCAGCGCTCTTGCACACTCTGTTGCATAACCTTTATGCCAGTATTGCTTTTTGAATATGTACCCGACTTCATAATACTCCTTGCCATCTATAACATCAGGCATTAATGCCGCCTGCCCCAAAACCTTTGAACTTATCTTATCTTCAACAAGAAAATAACCGGAATTACAACGATTGTATAGTTCAAGATTTTTATTAATCCAATCTTTAACATCCTCTTCACTGAATGAATATTCCCAGGCATACATAACTCCAATATCCTGAAGCATCTCTGCAAGCTCGCAATAATCATCAAATGTCATCTTTCGCAGATAACACCTCTTTGTTTCAAGAAATATATTCTTATCCATAATGTAAAAGACCCCGTGGTTTGATTTCTTGTTCCAGATGATTTGATTTTTTCGGCAAGTTAAAACATAATTTTTACATTTTTCTAATTGACAAAGTCACTTTATTATATAAAGTAATTGTATGAAATACAAAAGAAAACTTGAGAAAGAAATTAGATGCCCTCTAGAATGGGGGGTTGAAGTATTCGGAGGGAAATGGAAATCCCGAATAATATGTGTTCTATATTCGCACAAAACTTTAAGATACAGCCAGTTAAGGCAAGAATTAACAAATATTTCCGATGCCGTACTGGCTGATATGCTAAAGGAACTTATTTCCGATGGAATGGTAGAGCGCATCCAATATAATGAAATACCGCCAAGAGTTGAATATTTATTGACAGAAAAAGGAAAATCAGTTTTGCCTATCTTGCAAAGTATTTGTGACTGGTCAAAAAAGAATCTCCTGATAAACTTGAAAGAAAACTACCTGCCTGCAAAAGCTGTAATCAGCTAAAATCACATACTAATAAAATTATTAGCAGCTAATAATTTTATTTATATATTTATTCTGAAAAAACGCTATGATATGTTTCATTTTGTAGATGAAAGAAAGGAGATACAAAATGGAAGTTAAAGCTTATTTACAAATCACGATGTTTATTAATGAGAATAATCGCCCTGCAGCAGTAAAGGTTTACAATGATTACAGAATGCCCTTTTTAAATGAAATAAAGGGTGCGCTGACAAAGAATCTGTTAGTTAGAGATGAAGATGTACAGGTTTTACACGGGTTTGACAGTATAGAACATGCAAAGGCATATCTTGAATCTGATTTATTTAAAAATGATGTTGTAACTGGTCTTTCACCTTTATTTGATAAAGAACCTTGTATAAAAATTTATAAAGTTGCTTAAGATTATATAAAAGCTGAATTTTAAAATTCAGCTTTTATTCTTATCACAAGGACTCGGCAAACATAAAATTTTAAAGTATTTATCCACACAATTTTCTAAATCCTAAATAATTTTTTGAAAATTTGCAGAACCAGACTATACAAAAATAATCATTTTATCCGTACAACTCAAAAACGGTGCGTATCTCACTGAAATTCAGCAAATCGCAATCTATCCGTACAGTCCGGAAAAAGTCCGGTTTTCCGGTTTGATTTTTTGGGTAAGCTTAATTTGTCCTACCACAAAGTGCCCACACAAAGCCAACTTTACCCAAATAATCTATCTATCCGTACAAATCAACCCGAACAAAAAACTGCAACAAAAAAAAGAGGCGTTCAGTAGCCTCAAAGTTTCACTCTAGCAGAAAAAGGAGGAGGTGGGATTCGAACCCACGGTGCGCTCGCACGCACGACGGTTTTCAAGACCGCTCCGATAAACCGCTCTGGCACTCCTCCGTGCCGATTTATTAATTTTATAATACTATATAAATTTTTTTATGCAATATTTTTTTAATTTATATATTTATAATATAATATTGCTATGGAAAATAAAATTATCAAAATAACAAAAAACAAACTCAATTTCGTAGGCATATCGGTCAAACCCGACACAACAGAAGACTCAGGGATTGCAGTTCTTGATGAAGATTTGAATATCAAATACATAGATAAAGCTTACAGACTCAACGACATAAAATTCTTTGTAGAAAATCTCAGCAACAAAGACAGCCTGATTATCTCAATTGATATCCCGCTGAATAATATGTTTCTCATCGGAAAATGGAGGCAGGAATCCAAACATTATCACTGCTTCACAGTCGGAACATCTTACAGCTCGAAGCAAATTTGGAGCACAAGGCAGAGCTCGAGAGGCTCTGAAATTGCTCAAACATTGAAAGACGAAGGCTATGACGTATTCAGATACAACTCATCTTATTCAAAATGCGCACTCAGCCTGACATATCCATTGAAGTCACGTTCTCCTGCCGGATGCAAATATTTTCAGGAAATGCTCAAACAAAAACTGGGGATAAACGGCCTCACTAACAACATAATGTCTTTCTCTGCGCTCGACGCCATATTGGGAGCATATACAAGCTGGCAGATTTTTTATGGAGAGCAGAATAAAACATTCAAAATAGTCAACAACTACAAAGACATCCCTGTAATAAGCCCTATTGAAAAGATATCGTGTTGAACTTATATCCCTTCAAAATAGAGTTCTCTTTCAAATTGTGATTTGGACTTTCAAGAGGAAGATTGCCGTATTTTTCATCAATTCTTTTCAACAAAGCGGTCTTTTTCGGGTCTTCGTCGAAAAACAACTTCGAATATAAAACAACTCCGTCATTCACTATATTTGAAGATGATGCTTCAAACACATACGGATATTTCCTCGAATGATAACGATTAGCGAGCGCATTCATCGCCAGAGCGTCAAATTCTTCCTGAATTGACGCCTCAACATCATCATCCTTTGCATGCGTTGTTTCATGCAGTACCGCTTCTGATATTGCCAGTATATCAGCAAAATTGCGGGTATTCGAGTATGCCTCATTAATCAAAATATCTTTTTGACCGTTATCTTCCTGAAACTGGGCATGGTGTCCAAGTGAAGGAAGAGGGGCAAATTTTATGGAAATATTTTTATCCCTTATATAATCTACAGCCTCTTTACCTGAGTTAAAAGCAATATTAACCCCCATATTCTCCATATGCGCCATATCTTCTTGCGAAAACTCAACTTCTGATAAAAAGTTTATCGCCTGCCCTAAAATAAAATTATCCATCCCGGGATTGAAATAATTCATACTTACAGACGGCATCTCATTCATCGCAGAAGACTGCACACCTGATGAACTCACCTGCCTTCCCGGCTGTTTTTTTGAAAAATATGGATTTGAATTGTATGAAACAGGATATATCTTATTTATAAACAAAACAATTTCTCAAAAACTATACACAGTTTTTTTATTATATCCTTTTTTCAACATTTTTCAATAGGTCTGAAACTAAACCACGGAACTTCCTGAAGTTTTTATTTTATCTATGCACTTCTTCTGACCGGCAAACTCAACTGATAACTCCCGAACCATATCCAAAGCGTCCACATCACGAGCTATTGCATCTTTCAATGATAAAATCTCTGAAACAGAAAGCTTCTTAATTTCTTCTGACTTTTGCAGCTTCCAGATATTTCTGAAATTACGCTGTGTCTGCTCATCATACCCGGGAAGTGATGATTTATAAGCCATCCAGTGATAGAATTGATGAGCCAGAATATAAACATTCGGAGTGTTTACGCCGAGCAAAAACATATCAGGCAGCTCTGAAGATATTTCAGCATTCTTATCAGAAAAGAGCTTTATCATAACTGATAAACAAAACGTTTTGAAACCTTTTTGCTTAGGCAAAAAACCGGGAGCTATATTCAAAAGAAGACAAACTTTTTCAATATGCTTCATCCGTACAATAATTGTTGAGTGATTTTCAATGTATCTCAATATGTTGTCAGGTTCTTTGATGTGTTTTTTCAAAAACTCTTTCGCTTTATGATAAACATTCTTTGCTCTCTGCTCATCATGCGCATTGAGTTTCACAACACCTGATTGACTCAAAAATACATTCGAACTCTTATTTTTCAACGACGAATATTTTCGGTACTTAAACATATAATACTTCTGTGAAACAATGCTATATATAAGTTTCAGGAAATTAATAACTTTAAACAATATAAAAATCCTCATAATAATCCTTATATATAAAAAAACATACAATATAAAATAATTGCCATATCACAGAAAAATACGGAACAAAAACACCGCAAAAAGCGTCTAAAAACATGAAGTGCCGTATTTGTACAGCCGTCTTAGAGTGTAAGACGGCTTTTTTTTACATCCAAAATCAAAGAATCATACACCTCAACTGTCTGAGGGTGTATTACCAAATCATTATCAATCAGCTTTTTTATCGTAGCCTTATAACACAAAATAATGGCATCATCCATATTTCCATGCTCACTCAGAGCATCCCACAAAAGTTCTGAAATATCAGGTCTTCGTGTTCTTGCTTCTATTTTATCAGCAAGGAAAACTATCTTCTCCGTCTGGGACATATTTATTCTGCCGATTGTATGAAACCTGATGGCATCCAAAATCTCATTATCTTCGATATCAAAAACTGTTTTTGCAACATAAGCCCCTACCGGCGCATGAAGGGTTTTGAAGTTCTCAAGCTCCATCTTCGTAACATCAATATTATTCTGCGATATAAGCCTCAATAATTCATCATTTGGCAAACACTTGGCACAATCATGAATTAAAGAAGCTATCTCGGCTTTTTCATTTTCCACACCCAAAAACTTACATATTTCTCCTGCTGCCTCATATGCACCGAGAGAATGTTCATACCTCTCGTTTGTAAGATTCTGCCTCAAATAAGTTTTAAAAAAATCAATATTCATAACAAACTATAATATACCAATAATCGAATCACTTCTTTTGAAGACCATCTCCCTGAATTCAAGAGGATTGCTGAGTTCAAAATCAATAACCGATGATACCTCAGAGTCGAATATTGAATCCTCAAATTTATCCTGCGTAATTTTTTCAGCGACATAAACTATTCCGGTTACTGATGAAGCTGATGAGTTTTGCAGAGAATGGTGATATCTTATTGAATCGCAAATAATCGCCGGCAACTGATATTTCTTTGCAAAAGCATACCCCAGCTCGGCATGGTCAACCTTGTAGACACTCTGCTCGGCAGTAAGTTTGTCAGTTCCTTTGTTAATCAAAAACTCAACATCTTTGTACTTGCTGAGGTTATAAATATAAAAAATTGCTCTTCCAACATCATGCAAAAGTCCTATGACAAAAGCTTCTTCAGGGCTTGCTATTTTCAGATTTTCGGATAAAATTTCACTTGCGACAGCGCAGCGAATAGAATGTTTCCAGAGTTCATGCCCTCTTTTTGTCATGACCATAGGCTTCATTGCCATACCCATAATCACACCTTTTACAGTCTTTATGCCAAGAAGAGATATTGCATCATTAATCTTTGTTACGGGATTCGGTATTCCGAAATATGCGGAGTTGACCAAATTCAAAATCCTTGCAGACAGAGCAATATCTTTTGAAATTGTTTTTGATAGTTTCGAATAGCTGAACTGGTCGTCTTTCATTATCTCCATTGCTTCAAGAAAAACTATCGGCATAGCTTCCAGTTCAACAACTACATCCAATATTCTTTTTGATACTTCCTCTGAATTCATAAACACCAATCTTTCAAGTAAGTTATATTTTTTAATTATATATTAAGATGTTTCTTTATGGAAACAAAACTTCCGCATGCACAGAAAACAACCCCCATAAAAAGTATCGTCGCAATGACAACATTTATTGTCATAGGATTCTGCGGTACGGCAAAAAATTCATACGTCTTGTCTATATATCTCTGCAAAATTAAAACGGGAATAATTGCTATCAACGTACCGGATAAACCGTAAAAAGCACCCTGCAAAACCAGAGGCATTCTTATATACCAGTCGCTGACCCCCATAAGACGCATTATCTCTATTTCTTTTCTTTTTGAGGCAATTACTATCTGTATTGTATTGTTTATTATGAACATCGTCAGAAATCCTGAAACAATAAGGATTATAATAGTAGCTGTATGACTGATGTCACTGACTTCTCTCATTTTCTCGGCAAGCTCATGAGCATATTTGACATCTTCAACCTCTTTAAGCCCCTCTATGCTTTTAGCGACCTGTTTTATATCTTTCTGGCTTTTCACACGAACATGCAGCGTGTCAGGCAGAGGGTTCTCGATGTTCGGCAAATCTACCGTTTTTCTAAAATTTGTCCACGCCTTCTGCTTTGGTATAACGTTTATTCTATCAACAGACGGGATATTCCTGACTTCAAACACTGCATCTTTCAGGTTTGCATCAGGTTTGAGATAAACAGATATTTCAAGCACTTTTCCAAGCTCTTTGACAACAGAGCCAAGAGCAATGCTCGTTCTGAATATACATCCGAAAATAGTCAAAATAGCAGCCATCGTCCCGATGATAAATATATTCATCATGCCTGCCTGAGTAATTCCTTTAATCGTTTCCATAAGGACTCGATAAAAAATTATAATATCCGTAACGATTATGGATGCCTTGCTTCTTTTGTTTGAGTTGATACTATCGTTATTCATAAGTTCCCTGTTGAACGTCCTTAATTATTCTACCGTGTTCAAGAGTAATTACTCTCTTTCTGAAATGATTGACCATTGCATGGTCATGTGTTGAAATCAGTGTCGTAATGCCACGTTGATTTATTTTTTCCAAAATCTCCATAATTTCAAGAGATGTCTGCGGGTCAAGATTTCCCGTAGGTTCATCGGCTATCAATATAGAAGGTCCGTTGACAAGAGCTCTTGCAATACCGACTCTTTGCTGTTCGCCGCCTGATAACTCCGTCGGCTTTGATGTCATCTTATGGCTCAAACCGACTATTTTCAGAGCACTCTTTACTCTGTTATCAATATCTCTCGAGCTCAACCCGAGCGTTCTGATTACAAAGGCAACGTTATCATACACATTCTGCTTTTCTAACAGCTTATAATCCTGAAAAATTATCCCCATGCAGCGTCTTAAAAGAGGCACCTTGTGAGCAGGCAATCTGACAACATCAATTCCAGCAACAAGAACATTTCCGACACTGGGTTTTTCTTCTCTGTAAAGAAGCTTCATTAAGGTGGATTTCCCTGCACCGCTTGACCCTGTCAAAAAGACAAATTCGCCCTGTTGAATATCCAAATCAATGTTATTCAGTGCAAATGTTCCTTTATATTGTTTACAAACACCTCTTAAATTTATCATTATTTTATCTCTATAAGTTTCAATGCTTCACTAACAAATTCTTCAGCTACCAACCCATATTTTGACATCAACTCTGAGGATTGTCCACTTTGTCCGAAAACATCATTGGTGCCTATTCTCTTCACCCAGGTCGGCATATTTTCGCTTAAACACTCGCATACAGCTGACCCCAGTCCGCCGATAACGGAGTGATTTTCGATTACCATAACTTTTTTTGTCTTCACTGCACTCTTAAGGAGAATATCCTTATCAAACGGTTTTACAAAAGGATAGTTGATTATATCAGCCGTAATTCCTTTATTTTTCAAAAGCTCTGCACATTTGAACGCTTCTATCAAGGTTTCTCCGTTCGAAACAAGGGTAATATTCCATCCTGTATTCAAAAGCTGGGCACGCCCGTATTCAAGATGATAATTTTCCTGATTGAACAAAGTAGGCAGAGAAGTCCTTGATATTCTTATATAAACAGGTCCTTTATGTTCAACGGCAAACTTCACTGCTGCACGAACTTCCACCTCATCAGACGGAACAAGAACGGTCATATTAGGAATAGTACGCATAAGAGCAACATCCTCAAGCGCCTGATGCGTTGCGCCGTCTTCTCCTACTGTAATACCGCCGTGAGTACCGACTATTTTCACATTAAAATTCGGATAACATATACCGTTTCTAATCTGATCCCATGCCCGCCCTGCAGCAAAAACAGAAAAAGTGGCAACAAAAGGAATTTTACCGCATGTGCTTAAACCCGCTGCAACACCCATTGCATCCTGCTCGGCAATGCCTGCGTTGAAAAACCTTTCAGGGAACTCTTTTGCAAAAAGCTTTGTCTGCGTTGAACATGATAAATCAGCATCAATTGCCACAATATTCGGATTTTCCCGTCCGAATTCAACAAGAGCCTTTCCAAAAGCTTCTCTGGTTGATTTTATTTTTATACCCGATTCATTAACCATTGTAATCACCTCTCAGCTCTTGCAGCGCTCTTTCTGTTTCCTCTTCTTTAGGAGCCTTCCCATGCCAGTCAGGGTTATTTTCCATAAATGAAACCCCTTTTCCTTTTATTGTGTCACAAATAATCGCAACAGGACATTTGTGTTTTTTGCCGATTTTATGAGCCTTTGATACAGCCTGGAAAATTTCCTGATATTTATGTCCGTTTATCTCCATCGCAGCCCAGTCAAATGCTTCAAACCTGGCTTTCAAATCGCCCAATGATTTTATATCATCAACCTGTCCGTCTATTTGCAGGTTGTTTCTATCAACAAACAATATCAAATTATCAAGCTTATGCTGGGAGGCTCCCATAATCGCTTCCCATATCTGCCCCTCCTGCATCTCACCATCACCGCAGTAACAGTAGACATAAGAGTCTTTCTTATCAAGCTTTAACCCGAGAGCCATCCCGCATGCCATAGATAACCCCTGACCGAGTGAGCCGCTTGAAACTTCTACCCCCGGGAGATAGCCATAAGAAGGATGCCCCTGCAATCTTGTCCCGAACTTTCTGAATGTCATCAACTCTTCAACAGGAAAATACTCAAACTCTGCCAACACTGCATACAACGCAGCAGATGCATGCCCTTTCGACAAAACAAATCTGTCCCTGTCTTCAAACTCCGGATGCTCGCTCCACTCTTTATAATGACGCATACATTTGCCATATAGAGTAACAAGAATATCAACTGCTGATAAGGAGCCTCCGGGGTGACCAGATTTTGCGTTTGCTATCATATTGATGACATGCATACGCACCATTGTTGAAATAAGCCCGAGTTCTTTTATTTCAGATTTTGAGAGTTTATCATGATTGAACATTTCTATTTTCTTTCTTTATCTTATTACTATTTAAAATAACTCTAAAAACAAATAATGGCAATGATGGGAACATCCTCGAAAATCGATTCGGTTCTTTAAGCAATCTATATAACCACTCACAGCCCAAACTTCTGAAAATCTTCGGAGCCCGCATCACACGACCAGACCACACATCAAAACTTCCTCCGACACCTATCATCAAACAGCCGAGAATATCTTTGTATTTTCTGATAACAATCTCCTGCTTCGGAACGCCCATTGCTACAAACAGAATCTGCGTACCTGCTGTTTTTATATCTCCGACAATTGCAGGTTCTTCTTCTTCGTTGTAGTATCCGCTTCTGACATAAGACACTGTAAGCTTGGGATATTTATTCTTGAGATTTTCAACGGCTTTCTGAACCACATCTTCTTTTGCACCCCAAAAACCGACTTTCCATCCGTGTTCAGCAGCCTTTGAAATCAACTCTTCGCTGAACTCAATTCCCGGGATACGATGGACATCAGCTCCAAATAACTTCACAGCCATAACAAGCCCTGCGCCGTCAGGAAGCACTATATCTGCTTTTTGCAGAGAAGTTTTTAAATCAGAGTTCTTCTCGCCCATCATTATCATCTCAGGATTCAAAGTAACAACCTGAGCTGATTTTTTTTCTTCAATATAACTCTCTGCACATGACAAGCCTTCTTCTTTTGTTATCAAATCCAGTTCATAATCAAATATCTTGAAACGTTTGTTCACTTTTTCTTCTCTAATCACTTGTCATCACTTAATATTTTACACAACAACTCATTATTTTGTCGAGATTTTGTAACTTCTTTTAAGCAAAAAAACGAACTGCTCTGTTGCGAATAAGCTTTCATATTCTCAACAGCATTTGAAAATCCCCTGTTAATTATCTCAACAGGTATCAAAGGGATATTTGCCTGACTTGCAAGATTTTCAACTTTTATATCATAAGATATTGCTAACACTCTTGCACCGCTTTTTATCGCAACAAGGCAGGAATGATAGCGCATAGCAATTACAAATCTGCTCTCTGATATAACCCTGATAATATCATCGAATGAAAGATTGATGAACAACTCCGCATCAATGTTCCGAAGCTTCAGCTCCTGCTGCATCTTCCTGCATACGTTCATATCCGAACTAATCTGAAGAGGCAGGATTTTTATGTTATAACCACGAAAATCCTCTGCAATAACATCAGCAATATTTTGAATTTTTTCTTTGTTCATACCGCTCCAGCTGCGGAGTTGTATAACAACCTGATTTTTCTTTTCTCTCTCGGGAAACTCGAGTCCCCAAAGAGCATCAGCTGTCAAAACAGCATCAATTCCCGCCTTTGACAGCTCGTTGAAACTTCTTTGATCTCTTACGGCAATATTATTTACACGCTTAAGCAAAAATTTTGTCCACCACCTCCCGATAGGAGTTCTAATTGGACCAATTCCCTGCGAATAGAGCATAACTTTTTTTCGGAACAATAACCCCAGAAAAATTATCCCGAGATAATAAAAAAGACTCTTCACGCTTGTCACATCCTGCAGCAAGCTCCCGCCGCCGCTGACGAGGACATCACAGAACATTATCTTCTGCAGCAGGGCAATCGGATTAAAAGAACCGACACTCTCAACTCCGTATAGAGCTGATGTTTTCTTTGGATTTCGGGATAAAACTGTAATATAAGCTCCCTGAGATTTCAGAGTATCAACGATAATACTCAAAACTTTTTCATCGCCAAAATTATCAAACCCGAAATATCCCGATAAAACAACCTTCTTCATATTGCATCCAACTAAATTTTATTTCTGAATTCTGAATAAATCTCATCTTTATACGGCAAAGATTTTATGGCGCCGATTTGTTTTGCCTGATATTTCGCAACAACAGCAGCAAGCTGTGCAGCCTCAAACGGCGGATATCCCGAAGCTATACCATGCAAAAATCCTCCGTTGAAAGCATCGCCGTTATTTGTTGTGTCAACGGGATTGGTTATAATGCTCGGGAAGTGTTTTATCTCTCCGTTATAACCGACAGTGTAACCTTCTTTTCCGTTTCTTACGACAACAACTGAAACACCTCGGTCGTTCATATATCTGATAATTTTCTCAGGCGCCGGCAGCTCTATCAAACTCTGGGCATCATGCTCTGCATTCAACAGCAATATGTCCACATACTCGACTATACTGTCAAAATACTCTCTCGCCCCGTTTAAATCAACCGTTGATGAAGAATAATTCGGGTCATAAGCTGTCAGTATTCCGTTTTCTTTTGCAAATTTGAAAGACTCCCTCAATGCCTCGTCATAAGATGGAGATAATGACTGTATCATGCCTGAAGAATACAAAATTCTTGTTTTTTCAAGATAATCAAATGCTATATCATCGACAGACAGGTTCAAAACAGCCGTTTTCTTTCTGTAATAAGCAAATTCTTTTGTCTTGTCATTATCATTCGGTCTTGCAACAAAATAAACACCGTTTACACCTTCAACTATTTTGATGTGGCTCGTATCAAGACCATCCATCTGCATTGATTCAAGCAAAAAATCTTTGAAATAATCATTCCCTATTCTTGATATAAAACCGACACGGGAGCCCAATCTTGCAGCAGCAACAGCCGCACACAGAGCATCTCCGCCGTAATATTTATTGAAACTCTGAGCATAAGTAAGGCTATCTTGTGCCGATAACTCAACCAAACCTTCGCCTATGCATATAATATCAAAATTTTCGTTCATAAATAAATTGCCTTATTCAAATACCGACAAATTAACATAAAAATCCTGACACGGTCAAACATTGCCATTTTCGTTCAAATAATCTTCAAGTTTTTTTACAATCTGCTCTGACCTGTTCTTTATTAGCTTGTAATCAGCTCCGTCATAAAGATTTTTGCCTATGCCGACTGCTTTTGCCCCGGCTTTGATATATTCGATGCAGTCATCTTCATCAACTCCGCCTGCTGGTATGAGATTCAAAAACGGCATAGCCTTCAGCAAATCCGCTATATAATCAACTCCGCCTAAAGCTTTCACGGGGAAAAGTTTAATAAAATTAATTCCGTATTTCCATGCCTGATATGCCTCGTTTGCTGTAGAGGCACTTGTTATCAAAGAAAAACCGTAGTTCTTGCTCAGCTTCAGCAAATTCAGCTCCATAACAGGCGAACTGATTAACCTTGCCCCGGCAAGAATTGATTTTTCAACCTGCTGGCAGGAAATGACCGAACCGGCAGATACAACAATATCCTTGTTTTTTGAAAGCTCTTCTATAGCAACAATCGACGCAGTATTTGAATAAACTATCTCTATGATTTTTATTCCGCCGTCAATCATCGCATTGGCTATTTCAATCGCACGTTTTGAGTCATTTTCTCTGATAACGCCTATTATTTTATTCTTCTCTATGCATTCTCTGATATATTTTGACATTACATCTCCCCGATTAAATTTTTCCAAAATTATACCTCATTCTATATGCTAAACAAAAAATAGTAAACAAATCCCCTCTTTTTCATATTAAAAAATATTAAGCCCTCCCATTTTGAAATAGCCCCCTAAGGCTTTTATTTTATTAATATTTAGTGTATTTTAAAAAAGTATTATACTGTTGAAAATAAAAAATTATGCGACTAGATAAATTCCTGAAAGTATCCCGCCTGATAAAAAGAAGAACCGTTGCAAACGAAGTTTCAGACCAGGGACGTGTTCTTGTCAACAATAATCAGGCAAAACCATCAAAAGAAATCAAACCAGGGGATACTATCACTATTGAATATTTCTCAAAAAAACTAACCGTAAAGGTTCTAGAAGTCCCTGAACGAAACATCTCTGTTCAGCAGGCAAAAGAACTCTACGAAATCATAGAAGATACTACAGATACAAAATAAGAGGAGGGAAAAATATGCCGACTTATATCGAAGACGTACAAGCAAGACAAATCCTTGACTCTCGTGGCAACCCGACAGTAGAAGTTGATGTAACTCTTTCTTGCGGAGTTATCGGACGTGCTGCAGTTCCATCAGGAGCCTCAACGGGTGTTCATGAAGCTCTTGAACTAAGAGACGGCGACAATTCAATGTACGGAGGGAAAAGCGTTCTGCAAGCAGTCGATAACGTAAATACCATCATCGCAAAAGAACTCATCGACCTTGATGCAAGCAAACAATATGAAATTGACCAGACAATGCTTGATTTGGACGGAACGCCAAACAAAAGCAAACTTGGAGCTAATGCAATCTTAGGGGTTTCTCTTGCCTGTGCAAAAGCAGCCTCTCTGGCTTATGAAACACCGTTATATCGATACCTCGGAGGGATAAATGCCACAACGCTTCCGGTTCCGATGATGAATATTCTCAACGGCGGCGCTCATGCCGATAACAATGTTGATGTACAGGAGTTTATGATTGCACCAGTAGGCGCTTCATGTTTTCAGGAAGCAATCAGAATGGGTGCAGAAACCTTCCATGCTCTCAAAGCCGTACTGAAAGAAAAAGGTCTTGTTACAGCAGTCGGTGATGAAGGCGGATTTGCTCCGAATCTTTCATCAAACACTGAAGCCCTCGATGTTATCCTCAATGCAATTGACAGAGCGGGATATAATACCGACAGAATAAAAATCTGCCTCGACGTCGCTAGCTCTGAACTTTATGACAACGGGAAATATAACCTCGCAGGAGAAGGAAAATCTCTCTCAAAAGAACAGATGGTAGAATTTCTCTCTGATTGGGTAAATCAATATCCGATTATATCAATAGAAGATGGTATGGCAGAAGATGACTGGAGCGGATGGAAAATGCTTACGGAAGCACTCGGAAACAAATGCCAGCTCGTAGGCGACGACCTGTTTGTTACAAATACAAAACTTCTCGAAAAAGGAATAAAAGAAAATATCGCAAACTCTATCCTCATCAAAGTAAACCAGATAGGTACGCTTTCTGAAACGCTTTCAGCAATAAATATGGCGCAAAAAGCGGGTTATACTGCAATTTCTTCTCACAGATCAGGAGAAACGGAAGATACCTTCATCGCAGACCTCGCTGTTGCGACAAACTGCGGACAAATCAAAACAGGCTCAGCATCAAGGTCTGATAGAATAGCAAAATATAACCAGCTGATAAGAATTGAACAGGAACTCGGCTCTGCTGCAAAATATTTAGGACTTAGCGCCTTCAACGGTCAAAACAGCCGATGCAAAGTCTGCATATAAAAACTCAATCAAAAAAGTCCCGAGTTTCCTCGGGACTTTTTATTTAGTGATTTTTTGGTACTTATCTGACTTTATGCTATCATTGAAGAATGAAAATTGAGATAAAAACAAAAATAAAAACAGATTCGCCTGAAATCCTCTCAAGAGTTTATACCCCGGGGGTAGGTGAATGCTGTATTGAAATAAAAAAAGACCCTCAAAAACTGGTGGAACTTACAAATTATGCAAATTCTATCGCCGTTCCAGGATTTGAAAGAGATAAAGCAAATGTAGAACAAACTGTATTGAAATACATAAAAAAAGGGTTTTCTGCTTATCCGCTGATTATAAAAGAAAATCCTCCTATTTCTCCTCAAAAGATTTTTGAAAGTCTGACTCCGACGTTTTCAGCTTTTGACACAACACATCTAAAAGCCAACGGGAACTTCCCTCAAACGACTCCTGATAAAATTTCAATACCACAAAAAGAAGAGGGATATAACAAAAATAAACTCTCTCAAGATGTAAAAAAAGACTCCATTGAACTCCATTCAAACTTAAGAGGAGTTATAAAATCAGAAGAATCATCATCTGATAGAAAACTAATAGGAGTAATCAGCGACGGAAGCGCTGTCCTCGGATTTGGAAACATTGGTCCAAAGCCCGCCATGCCTGTAATGGAAGGTAAATCAGCTCTATTCAAAGAACTCGGTGGAGTTGATGCATTTCCTATCTGTATAAACAGCTGCAATACAGAAGAACTCATAGACATCATTGATGCAATCTCTCCGACTTTTGATGGGATAAACCTCGAAGATATATGCGCCCCAAAATGCTTTGAGGTGGAAGAAAGCTTAATCAAACGCACAAACATTCCTATTTTCCATGATGACCAGCATGGAACAGCCATAATAGTCCTTGCCTCGGTCATCAATTTTCTACGTCTGACAAAAAAAGATAAACAGCAAATAAAAATAGCTATGAGCGGAGCGGGAGCCGCTGCACAATCGGTGGCAAAACTTCTGCTCGAATACGGTATCAAAGACATATCCTTATCAGATATAAACGGAACTGTTTATGCAGGAAGAGAAAACAACGATAAATATCTTGAACAACTTGCACAAAAAACAAATCAGGAAAAAATAAAAGGAAATCTGACAGACATAATTCAGAACGCTGATATATTCATCGGACTTTCAGCAGCAAACATCGTTACTCCTGATATGATAAAATCAATGGCGCCTCAATCAGCAGTGTTTGCACTCGCCAACCCGACGCCTGAAATTATGCCGGATCTTGCAAAGAATGCAGGAGCTCTTGTAGTTGCAACAGGTCGTTCTGATTTCGAAAATCAGATAAATAACTCTCTGGCTTTTCCGGGGATATTTCGAGGAGTGCTTGAGTCAGGCATAAAAATTATTGACAACAAAATCAAAATAAATGCAGCAAAAGCAATTGCCTATCTTATTGAAGATAACGAGCTTGCGCCAGATTATATTCTCCCGAAAGCTCTCGATAAAAGAGTTCCTGATGCAGTAGCAGCTTCTGTCAGAGGCAAATAAGCTTTATTTATGCTTTCTTTTTCGAATTTTTTGAACTCTTCTCGGAAGAAACAACATCATCTTCATTCTGTTTTGTTGTTTCCTTCGTTTCTTCTTCCTGAGCAGAATCATCAGAGTTGTCTTCTGCTGTTTCTTCAACAACTTCTACAACGACATCTTCTTCAGAATCGGCAAAAAAGTCATCCCAATCATCATCCTCTTCTTCATCTGAAAAAGGTCCATCTATAGAATCTTCTATAATCACATGTTCTTCATCAAACTCATCATCTTCATGGTCATACAAATTAGGATGATTTTCATCAGAAGACACGGAGGTTTGAGAATCAGGGAGCTGTTGTTTGGCTCTGATTACAGGTATGCTAGCAACAAGAGCAATCTCATTTCCCTCGCTTGCAAGGTCAATATTCAAGAGTTCCTTGTCTATTTCGACATATTTGGAAATAACCTCTACAAGCTCATCTCTCATACGTTCAAGCGTAGCAGGATCAAGCTTTGTTCTGTCATGCATAAGAACAAGCCTCAGACGATTACACGCAGAGTCTTTCGGATTTTCGGGGCGGGCAAGCGTCGAGCTGATAAGTCTGTTACACCCTGATATAATATCTTTAAATATATCACTCAACATTTTTTTCATTTTACAATCCACTCCCTACAGTTTATTTATTTTTCTTCGACAATCCGAAAAAACTTTTCAATTTATCAACCCAGGTTTCAGGTTCTTCAAGGTCCATAAGAGGAACATCTTCGCCGGCTATACGTTTTGCAACGTTCATATAAGCCTGCGAAGCCTTTGCCTTATCATCATAAACTATAGGTTCACCTTTGTTTGTGCTGGTAATAATTCCCGTATCTTCAGGAATCACGCCGATTAGATTAACGGAGAGGATTTCTTTTACATCATCAACACTCATCATGTCGTTTGTTTTTATCATATTCGGACGGACTCTGTTCAACAAAAGTTTGTAACTCTTTATTTCTTCTTTTGCCTCCAAAAGCCCGATAATTCTATCAGCATCACGAACAGCTGACATTTCAGGAGTTGTAACGACTATAGCCTCTGATGCACCTGCTGTTGCATTCAAAAAGCCCTGTTCAATCCCTGCAGGAGAGTCAACGATTATAAAATCAAATTTTTTCTTGAGTTTTTCACAGATATCTTTCATCTGCTCTTCCGTAACAGCTGACTTATCTCTTGTTTGAGCGGCAGCAAGAAGAACGAGATTAGGATTTTTCTTGTCTTTAACGAGAGCCTGTTTCAGCTTGCAGTTGCCTTCAACAACATCAACGATGGTGTAGACTATTCTGTTTTCAAGCCCGAGCAGCAAATCAAGATTTCTCAAGCCTATATCGGTATCGATAAGAGCCACCTTGAAACCGTTTTTGGCGAGAGCTGTTCCGATGTTGGCACTTGACGTAGTTTTTCCTACTCCGCCTTTTCCTGATGTAACAACTATTACACGACCCTCTGTCATTTATGCCTCCTCAAATTGTTATTTTATTTTATCGCTATTCATTGTGAAAACTATTATTTCACCATCGCAAATTCTTGCTTCTTCAGGTGTAAATGTATCTGTCGGTGCGCTTACAAATTCTATGTTTGCTCTATCAGGACGTCTTGCATAGCAACCTGAGATACGAAGCTGTATAGCATCGAGTTTTAGCGCTCTGATTACAGCACTTTCATTCCCCTGCGCTCCTGCATGGGCTATCCCTTTCAGCTCGCCCCAAACAGTAATATCACCTGAAGCTATAATCTCTGACCCGGGGTTGCAATCACCAATAATCACGACATTTCCGTCATGAGAAACAATCTGCCCCGAGCGAATTGTCTGTTTGACATAAACTGTTTCAAATTTTTTCGTATCTTCTGATAAAACAAATTCCTTTTCTTCTTCATCCTCTTCCTGAGTTTCTTCTGAGTGTTGTTCTGAAGACATTTCCGTATTTTCTTCTATTTTATCTTCTTCAGAAGGCTGCTCTTCTTCTGAGTTTTCCTCATCAGAAGGCGGTTCAAGAGGAATATATGACACCATCTGAGAATTGTTTGTTTCTTCTGCTTTTTCTGTTTGCATATTTTCGACAAAAGCAGGATTAGACGAAAACAATATATTCACAGCCTCTTCTTCACTCATTGGTGTTTGCGTTCCTGATAAATCGGGATTTTCAGCTACAACTTCTTTCGGAACTTCTCTGAATACGCCGTTGGCAACAGAAATCCCGACACTTAAAGCAGCACCTCTGGTCAAATCAGACTCTGTGTATATAAAATCTATTTCCGAATCAACACTGCTGATTAATGATTTGAGGCTAAGAAGCTGGGGATGATTTACTTCAATTTTCCCCATATTCAAAACAATTTTTTTTGAATTGAAATTTCCAGTTTCTAACTCTTTGCTCAATAAAAATAACATCTCTGATGGAGATTGAGCCTGTGATATGTCAATATACCCCGTTGTCATATTTCTCCCGTCTATTCCTTCTTTAACATGTGTTAATTATAAATCAAGAAAAAAACTTTTTTCAGTTAATATTAAGTTTTCCTAACATAACATAAAAAAAGCAGCTGTAAAATACAGCCGCTTTTGATATTTTAATTAATTTTTATCAGTCTTTTTTGTTCTTAATCCAGAAACCTTCTGTTCCCTTCGGAACAACCCTAGTAAAGCCGAGGATATTATTCTTCACTTCATATCCTTCAGGCAGCTTTCTTGTGCCATTTGTAAGGTTCAGGATGTTATTCTGGATTGTATATGAATATCCTGCATCAGACATTGCATTTCTTCTGAATTTTGCATTCTTCGGGAGCATACCTGTTTCATTAATTTGCTTTACCTGCTCTTTTGTCAGACGTCTGAAAGCGAGTCTGAAAAAGCCTACTTTCGGAGGTTCTTTTTGAGTGGATAACTCAACACTGTCTCCTTTTACTTCTGCCGGCTTCGGAGCAGGAGCCTTGAATGCATCAAACGGAGTTTTTGCAACTGCCTCTGTTCCTTTGAACGAAGCTGAATTTAAATTTACTCCATCTAAATTCATAATTTAATATCTCCTTTTTTTATTAATGTTATATACAACTTTAACGTTTAAATAATAAAAAAATTGCCACTTTTTTACAAAATTGTTTAAAAACTTTAAATTAAAACCAAAAGACTGTAAATATTCTTGTATTATAATATAATTTTGGTATCGTATCAATTAATATCTTTCATTTTTTATGTATAAATATCTCAAAATACTCTTCATAAGCATTCTATTTATTATCTTTGGGCAAAGTTTTGATAAAACCTGCGCCAAGGATAACACTTCCGATAATTTTATAAATATAGTATACCCGGCGCAAAACGCAACAATAAAAGCCTCGTCGACATTTTTTGTCGGAAGCACGCACCCGAAAGCTACGTTAAAAATCAACGGAAATACAGCAAAAGTATATCCTAACGGCTCTTTTGTCGAAATAGTTCCTCTTATGCAGGGTGAAAACTCTTTCACTTTTCACAGCACACTTGATGGAACAACCACAATCAAAAAACAAAAACTCAAACGTCCTAACACACTAAAAACACTTTCAACAACAACTCTTGAGATAGATAACTCATCAATATACCCGAACAAATCACTCACGCTTACTCCTTCAGACACTCTTGAAGTAAAATTCAGAGGAACTGGTTCAAAAGACTTTATCAAAAAAACACCGATAACCGCCTATTTCAAAATAGGAAATACCTCTATCAATATGGTTGAAGAGAAAAACGGATTTTTCAAAGGAACATACAAAATCAAAAAAACTGACGATTTTGACAAAACACCGATAAACATCTTCTTTGAAACAGAGGGAATAAGCCTTCAAAAAACAACACCTGGAACACTTTCAACCATAGATGAAGATTTCTATGTCATAGGCAGAGTTATCTCGGATGATGCAGTAGTCCGTCTGAATCCTGATACAAATGCAGCAAGATTATCTCCAATGAAAAAAGGAACTCTTCTTGCTCTCAACGGCGAATACGGCGACTATTTCAGAATAAAATTATCCGATAGAAAAAAAGTCTGGATGCTCAAAAAAGACATCGAAATGGCTGAACTCACAGACTGCCCGCCTATAAGCGATTTATCAAAAATCAACATCTACTCTGATGACTCAAGTTTTTTCATCGTCATTCCCGTTGAATATCAAGCGCCAATACTTATTAATAACATTTCTCAAAACAAGCTTATACTTGATATCTACGGTGTAAAAGAAAATATTCTTCCAAAAGAAACAACGACCATAAAAAACAACATTATCTCCCTCAGCTACAGCCAGCCTGATCCAAAAGCGGCAAGAATCAAAATAGACACGGACTACAAACACCTCTGGGGATATGATTATTTCTTCAAAGGGAAAAACCTGATTATTGAACTGAAGAAAGAGCCTCAAATCAATCCTCAAAAACCTCTTGAAAATATCATTATTGCAATAGACCCGGGGCATGGCGGCAACGAAAAAGGCTCCATAGGTCCGACAGGCATCCCTGAAAAAGACATAAACCTCCAAATAGCCAAATATCTGCAGCAAGAACTGCAAGAGGCAGGAGCAAAAGTTATTATGACTCGCTCTCAGGATAACAGTGTTGGATTATCTTCAAGGGTAGATATTGCAAACAACAACAAAGCTCTTTTGCTCATCAGCCTGCATAACAACTCACTCCCTGACGGGAGAAATCCTTATATCACTCATGGCACATCAGCCTACTACTACCAGCCGCAGTCATTTGGACTCGCTCAAAAAATACAAAAAAATCTGGTTGCTGATTTGGGGCTTATGAACAATGGACTCCATCGCCAGAGCTTTGCACTTACAAGACCGGCAAAACCAATCTCTGTTCTGGTTGAAATAGCTTATATGATAAATCCTGATGAATACTCGAAACTTCTTGATACCAACTTCCGCAAAGATGTAGCAAAGTCAATAAAGAAAAGTCTTGAGCAATATATGATTTATTCAAGAATAAATTAATTTTAATAAAGGTATTTATTTTAAAAATTTTCCATGTATAATGTTTCTATAATCAAACTTTGAGGATATTCAAAGTTTCACATAAATTATTTTATGCCTTGGTAGCTCAGCTGGATAGAGCAACCGCCTTCTAAGCGGTAGGTCATGCGTTCGAATCGCATCCAGGGTATTTTTTTATAAATACTTCTTTCGACAAATTATCTGCATTATCTCTAACAATACCTGTATAATATCCTCTTCAATAAGCAAACAAACACCTCGGCATAAGAAATCCTTTCGAAAAATAAGACGGCTGGTACTGGTGCGACGGTGTTATCTGGGATGAAACAGCCCAAAATCTTATAACCGATAAAGGCTGGAGTGTATCTTGTTCTTATGATGTGAAGCTTGCAGACGACGCAGGCGGAACAGAGAATAATATTCCGTATGATATTGAGTTCTTAGACGGGATATTTACCCACCTTGCAATCGTAGACAATCCACGTTACGAGCGGGCAAATATTGTTTTTAATTCAAAGACTGTAGTGAAGAATGAAAACCATAATGCGCAGGTCATTGAACAACTGTTTCAAGAGGCGGTTGACGAAGTTTTGCAGGAGATAGGGCAAGATGACAAATTTAACACCAGAAAGACAGAAAGAGTTTAGGGAATTGCATTACAAATTATTAGAACAGGCATTATTAGAGTTTAAAAAACATAATTTTGCCCCTGCTCCATTGAGTTTAACATTTAAAGAAGTTATAGATTTATCTATGCAGGAATAATATCAAAATTTTTCGGAATTGCTCTTAATTACACGAATACAGTAAAGGCGAGGGCATGGGGGATTATTTTATAAAATTTTAAGGTTTAAAATGGATAAACTCAAAGACTACATAAAAACACTGTTAAAACTAGCTATACAAAACAACCCCGAAGTGTTAAAGGTTGTCAGGAATGCTAAAGCGACAAATCTGGTAGTGCAAAATTACAATCAAAACCAGCCTAGAGTACCAAAAGGAAACCCGAAGGGCGGGCAGTTTGCGAAAAATACAGTTGATTTAACAAATTATTTTACCTCTACTCCTACAATGAAAGAGGTAAAATAATTTTTAAATAAAATGGTTGAGGAAGGAAAAGAATTTGCTACTTCTTCACCGGATTGGTTTGTTGATATCCCGAGTAGTTCAAGGAAAAAAGACCATATTGCAAAATCAAGTCAATTTCAAAGAATGAACAAATCCCAAAAGAACAGACATAATAAATATGTAATAGCTTTAGAAGATTTGTTAGGAAGCGCTCAATATTTAAACCCAAGCCCCAACAAGAAACCATTAGAAAAACCTAATACACAGCAATACCACTATTTTACATCCGAAGCTAAAATTGGTGATAAAACCTATAAAATCTTGTTTGATACCGAAGAATTTAAAGGCGATAGCACAATAAAACCCCAAACTGTACATCTTTATGATGTACAAGAAGTAAAAAATTCTTCTTCGGGTGCCAACGATTTAATGTCGGTTAAAAATCCCAAAGAAGAATCTAATACCATTATAACCGACAACCGCGAGGATTTCAACTCAGATATTAAGAACAATGTACAAAACAATAAGGAGCAGGACATGGCACTATTAGACGAACTCAAAAAACTGATTACTAAGGTCGAAAACGACAAAGTAACTTGCAAACGGAGCGCAAAGCGCAGGTGCGTTTAATACGAGAAACAAAGAAAGAGAAGTTGACAAAAAGTGAACAAGAGTATACCAAAAAGCAAGATAGCCACGTTTCAATCCACGCTCCCGTGAAGGGAGCGACCATAATATTGCTTAGTTGCTGTCTGGACAGCCCCAGTTTCAATCCACGCTCCCGTGAAGGGAGCGAAATTATAAAAATCTTCAAATATAATCTGAGATAAGATATGATACTCTTATGTCTATTTTGAAACATATATTGCTAACTTCTTTGTTATTATCTTCGCTGACTTGTTTTGCATCCACAGCAGTCAAAACTAACGAAACATATCATGTTATCAAAGTTATAGACGGAGATACTGTTTATGTTGATTTCAACAAAGACGGTTTTCCTCAAAAAGAAGAAAAAGTCAGACTCAACGGCATCGATACCTTTGAGATCAAGCCTTCTCCTTTTCTGGACTATCAGATGAAAACCCTTGCGCTCTCTCAAGAGGAAGCTCTCGGACTCGGATACCTCGGGAAAGAATTTGCAAAGAAACGTCTTCTCAACAAATATGTACATGTCAAATACACTGGCGATAGAAAATTCTGCGACCTGGGAAGACACCTTATGTCCATATGGTATGATAACGGAAAAAACTATGAACAGGAAGTGTTGAAAGCCGGGTTAGGCGTTGTATACAGTGACTCGAATATAGCCGGTGAGCTTTATCAATATGAAAATATCGATAAAATCAAAAAGAACGCAAAAAAAGCCCGCTCACTCAATCTTGTGCTGCTCAACAAAAAGAGCGTGAAGTATCACAAACCGACTTGCAAGTACGGGCTTATGTCTTCTGATGCCGAGCTTGTGAAAAGACCTCTCTGGAAATATCATAGTGCCGGATGTTGTTATGAAAAGTCAGTCAAAAATAACCACAAATACAAAATATACAACGGTAAATTAAAACCAGATGTAAAAGAATGACATGTGGAACTTTATTTTCTCAGTCCGTTAAAACAAAAAAATCCTGAAAACAGCTGCAAAAGTAATGCGTGCAAAGCACTTTTATATAATATAGATCACTCAACAAAATCCATAGATTTTGCCATATACGGAATTTCCGAACAAGACAAAATATTTGAAGCATTGATTCAGGCTCAAAAAAGAGGTGTTCAAGTTCGCTGGGTAACTGATATAACGGAACACAACGAAAATATATACACAGATACTTACAAGCTGATGAAATTTATCACTAATGTAAAAAATGATTATGATAGTGCAGAATCCAAAAATATTCCTGATTACACATACAAACTGGCATACCAAGGAGCAATAATGCACAATAAGTTTTTCATTTTTGATAATAAAAAAGTTTTTACAGGCTCAGCAAATATTTCATCAACCTGTTTGAGCGGATTTAACTCAAATGTAGCAGTTGTAATTGACTCAAAAGAAGTTGCCGCAGTATATAAACAAGAATTTGAGCAAATGTATTCAGGGAAATTTCATACTGATAAAAAAGAAGTATCAAATAATGAAAATATAAAAATTAATAACATGATTTTATCTGCGTATTTTTCTCCTGCAAACAAAATTACAACATCAAAAATTATCCCGATTATTCGAAAGGCAAGGCATTATATTTATGTGCCTGCTTTTTATCTGACGCATTATTTCATTAGTAAGGAATTAATTGAAGCAAAAAAAGAGGTGTCGATGTCAAAATAATTGTTGACCAAACAAGTGTTGAAGGGAAATATGTAAATCTTTCCGCATTCAAAAAAGCTTCCATCCCCGTAAAGGTTGAGGATTGGCCTGGAAAAATGCATATGAAATCAATGATTATTGATGATAATATTCTGATTATCGGGTCTATGAACTTTACGAAACAGGGAGAAATCAAAAATGATGAAAACACTATAATAATAGAAAATGCTCCAATATTAACAAAATCATATAAAGAACATTTTTTGAAATTATGGGATTCTATCAAATATAATCCACAGAATTAATTAGATTTAGAAACGGTTTGTTCTTCAATTTTTTTTCTCTTTGATAATTTGTTTTTATTTTTTTTATATTCTCCGGTTTTATCATATCTTCTAGCAACATATCCAAATTCCAGCCAACTTGCTTATAAAATCCGGGATTATCAGCTTTTTTAGCATCTTCAAAGGCTTTTGCCTTAAGAAACAAATCAGGATGATGTTCATAAAGCTTTAACCATGTCATTTTACTTTGATATGGACAGAAATAACATCCTGAACGTTTTGACCATTTATAATAACCGGGCAAACCGATACCAAACTTATCCAATATTTCCATTACATCTTCATGAGTAATCAAGTTATCAACAAACGGATAAACTTCTTTGATAGAACTATCACCATATTTATTATAAGCTGCACGTCGTAATTCATCGTATCTTATTCCTATATAGAGTTTTATTACTCCTCCGCAAAACTTCAATTTTTTATGGACAAATTGTTTGAAAGGCTTTGTTTTTAACTCAACAGTACACCAACGATGAATTGGAGACGGAAGATATCCATAGGTTATCATCAAATGCTCAAAACTTTTTTCAGGTTTTATTCTTGTTATCTTTTTCCCTAAAAATACTTCAACTTTGTTCAAATAATCATACGTCTCCGGCAACTCGCATTCTGTATCACAAAAAACAAGCTCTGTCTTCTCAAAAATTTCCGGCATATTCTCCTTCATAAAAAACGCCAACGCCGTCGAATCCTTCCCGCCTGATAAACTTAGTATATGATACTCTTTCATCTTCTGCTCCTTTATACAAAAAAGTTCTGTAGAAATTCTACAGAACTTTTTCTTCAAAAATAAGAAGCTCTAAACTTAGTATCTCATCATCCTGTTCATATAATCAGCGGCATCACGTCTTCTCTGCTGGTCAAGATACTGCTGCTGCCTGCGTTCCATCTCAAGTTTTTTCTCTTCCTGCTCTTTTTCCCATTTTTCGTTCTTTTTCTTTTCTTCTTCTTTCAGTTTTGTATAACACTCATTCAGCTCATCATCTTTATATTTTGTCTGACATAAATCAACAGCTTCTCTGAACTGCTTTTTGCGCTCAAACCAGTAATCATTATCGGGTCCTAATTTTTTTGCATCCCAAAAACCTGTGCTTTCTCTTGCATCAAGATATTTTTCAGGACAAAATTCGCTCCATTGAGGAACAAGAACGACATCAGCATTAGCCTGCCCCGCAAATAAAACAACACAGCAAAGAACGCAGAATAGTACAACAAAAGTCTTTTTCATATAAAACTCCTTATAATATCGTTTAATCATTTTATATTTTTAGAAAAATACTGTCAATTAACATAACTCCGGACGCAATAAAAATTATTCATAAACTTAAATATTATTAAAGGAGATTAAAACAATGAACGTGTCAAATATTTCTTTCGGAAAAGTCTTATACTCATATAAAGCAAGAAATATTATTCCTTCAAAACAACTCGATTATCTTGATAAAATATCTACAGCAACCGGGACAGATATCATAATATCACCAAAAGATTCTCCTGAGGGAAAAAACAGTGCAACCATAATTCTTGATTCCAAAACAGGAGTTATTATTGAAGAAAAGGGCAATGTCGGACTTGGAGAGATATTATCAAGAGTTTATAACAATATGCTGGTAAGAAACACAGATATTTTAACGGCAAGAAACATTGTAAATTATGAAATTTTAAATCCATCTCAAAAAAATCAAGAAAGCGATTTAGAAAAAATAGGAAAAATTATGCTTGAATCCATATACAGATATATGGCAGAATCAGGTTTGACAGTAAGCAACGAAAGTTCAAAACTTCAGAAGAAAAAGCTTAGAACAATATCAAACGAAATTCTCGCAAAAGACTATCCTCATCTAAAAGCAAAAAAGGACAAATTAGAAGCTGAGAGAACAGAAATAGAACAACTCTGCAAAGATAAAGGTATCAGCCTGAAAACCAGTACCTGCAAAACCTACGATGATATTTACTAATTCAAACAGAATCATCAAGCATATCTGTATTTTTTAATTTCGCTGACTTTATATCTTCAAGAAGCGCATCCATAAACTCTCTTCGATAAAGAAACCCCAAATGCGAGCCATGGTTTAATAAAACCATTTTATCTCCGGAATATTCTCTGAGCTTCTTCAAATGCTCTGGAGTTACAAAATAATCATCAAGCGCATGATAAATTTTGTAATTATGCCCGCTCGAAAGATAATGTGATATATAGTGAAGACTTGATTCATAGGCAAGACTGTCATGAGAATACCCTTGTTCTTCAACAAGATATTTCTCTGCATAATCCTGATAAGACATGTTATTTATTGTTTCATAAATACCGGTTTTTCTGATTGTAGGAGTTTCTTCAAGAGTAAAAATCAAATCAGAGAGCTTCTGCCTCATAATAAAACCAGATATCAGCTTCGCCTCATCTTCAGAAAAAGATTGAAATTTATCAACAGATACTCCATCTGAATTCAATACATCAAAAACTTTTGCAGCGGTAAGTGAGGCTGCTTCTTTTATATTATCATTGAGAAAGCCCTCATTGTTTTTATCAGCCTGCTTCATCGAATATGTTAGCTCAACAGGCGGACAAATTGCGATAAACTTTGATATTCCGAGGATATTTTTCTCCTCCTCAAGATTTGCAACAAACAATGCAGCCATCGCACCGAAAGAGGTGCCTAAAAGTATTTTGTTTTTGAACTTGCAGTTGTATTTTTCCTGAAGTTTTTCAATTATTTTTGCAGTCGTCATCCTCAAATAATACGCATCCTGAGGAAGTATCCCGGGTTTATAACTCTTTGGCATACTCTTGACAAAAGCCCAGTGAAAATGACTCCCCTGTATTATGACAGAATATCCGAGGTCATAAAATATCTTTGCAAAAATTCCCGAATGATGCGACATAGCTCCCTCGCCTATCGACGGATAAATTATTGCCACAGGAGAGTTTTTGTCTTTTTGCATAATATATCTGAAAGAATAGTCTTCTCTAGGAGGAATAATGTTAACCGAAGAGGTTTTTATCCTTTTGAAAAAACTCCTGTTCCATAAAGACAGCTCGCTCCACATCGACTTATCAACCTCAGGGATATTGAACAAAACAGTCCTCAATGAGTCTGATACTGGTCCCTGCGGATTATAATCATTAAGAATCAAATCAGGCTCAAGACTCTCTTCTTCTAGATTTTGAGATAATAATTCACCATTTTCAAACACCGGAATTTCCGGTTGAATAATTGCACTTTGTTTTTGTTCTTTAAAGAAATCCTCAAAAGAGCAGTTTATCTCATCAGAAATTGTTTGCGCTATTTGATTATCAGAAATATTTTGAATACTGAAAAGTTCCGTTTTTTCATAATCTTCAAGTACTTTTTCTTCTTCATAGAAAGCAAGCATAGTACCATCAGCATTTTGAACTGTTTTTATAATATTTTCTTTTCTATCAAGATTGTTGTTTTTGATATAGCGTTCTATTGCATAAAGTTTTTTCATCACATCATAGGGATCAGCGTATGTCGTGCCCATAAGAATATTCATAGGCTGGATAAGAGTCATTCTGTTAACGACCAGCCCTGCTTTCACCATACCGAGAACTGGAGTTGCTATATAAGATGATGGATCAAGCGATGCATCAAGCGCTCTGCCTGCAAGCCCCCTCGGCGTTGATGAGGCCACAACAGGCAAAACAAGATACGGTCCCTGTTTTATCTTACATTTTGAAAGAGCCTGCTCCATATCTTCATCACGTGGTTCCAGTTTGAAAATTTTTTGTGCAGGATCATATAATCCGCCTAGCCCGATTGTTGAATTGGTCAAAAATCTGGCTGTTTCACTCTTTGTTGTCTTAAAATCCCGCTGTATCAAAGAGCTGATAAGGCGCCTCGGATATTCGATGTTTTTATGAGCGGAGTGTATTCTCTCCATGACATATTTTGGACAAATCGAAGACCAGACGACATTTATCGGACAGATGACAAATTTGTTCAATTTTGAGTTGAAGGCAAACATCTTCCTGTTAAAATTCTCATATTTATCTTCGCCGAGAAATTCATATGAAAAATCAGGATATTTGCTATCTTTAGAATTTTGAGCATACGAAGGATTTAAAAAACTTATATTCAAAAAGGCAAAAAGAGCAATTAGAGCCAATACCCTGCTTATTTTCGACATATTTAAAACATCTCATTCTTATGTGCTTCATATTGTATTTTGGAAAATCAAAAAAACGCATTCCTCATCAGGGTATTAAACCGGATTATTCCCCCATCAAATTTCTTTTCTTCATAAAAACTTGTTTTTTTCTCCAAAATCCCCGATAATTTTCAGATGGAAAATCTCATTCAAAAATTCAAATTTCTGATAAGCAACAGGAATAACTCATCTTATAAATATGTTCTTGCGCTGTCTTTTATCTTCTGCTTCAAAAAAGGGAAGAAAAAATACCGTTTTGATGAGCTGATGAGGTTTATCATCCCTTTTTATTTCAATATGCTCAGATATAAAATCACAGAAAAATCATCTGGAAAACAACCAAGAGTACTCCAAAATATCAGTGATTATTCTGATAAAAAACATCTGAGGTACCTGTGCGAAGATGACTTCATCTATCTGCTAAAACAAAACGAAAAGCTGTTTTTCGCATGCCCCTTAAGCTGCTTTGAGAATAGAGCCGTTTCAAGTTTTGAAGGGGGGAACGAGTTTTTTTCTTATTCGATGAAAGAAAAACACATTATCCTGTCAGAAGAATTTTTCTCTCTTCTCTCCGATCGCCATGCCCGTGAGCTGCTCAAAGACACAGTTTTTCTTTCTCTTTTGAAGTTTCTTGAAAAATACAACTCTATCCCGAATCTATACACAAAACTCTCAGGAAGCTTGTGCAAAAAAGATTTGAAGAAATACAAAAAACTCTTCACAGACCAAAAATCCCCTCTGTTTTCGGATGCCTGCGGAATATGCGGAGAAAAAATCGGAAAAGATTTGAGCATAGACCATTTTATTCCCTTCAACTACGTCGCATGCGATGAAATATGGAACCTAATCGCTGTGCATAAACACTGCAACTCTTATAAAAATGACCGCCCAGGTGATGAAAGAGCATACGAAAAACTCTGCGAAAGAAACAAAAAGCTCTATGAAATCACCGAAGACAACCCTTATTTTGATTTTCTGAAACAGGAATTGTTCGATAAATTTCCGACCTATCAATCGCTCAAAAAAGAGATGGATGACATCTATGCTTCATGCAAGTCTGTCGGATACAGAGAGTTCTCATTCAGAGTATAAAAAATAGCTCTCAAAAACTCTCCGGTGAGGCAGTTTTATTTTTCAAAGCCGATGCCTAAACTTTTCATGCAACACATGATTCCGGAGGTTTTGATGACAAAAGCCGTATTTTTTGACGTAGAAGACTACGAAAAAGATTTCCTTCAAAAAAATTGCAACGGGAAATATGACTACTACCTGCTTCCAAATCCTCTCAACGATATCTCAAAACTTGACGATGACATAAAAGACGCTGACATCATATCATGTTTCACAACTTCAAGAGTAAGCGGGGATATCCTCAAAAACTTCTCAAACCTCAAACTCATAGCGCTCAGGTCTGTCGGTTTTAATCACATTGACCTCGACTACTGCAAAGAACACAATATCTCTGTTGTGAATACACCGAATTATGGAAACAAAAGCGTAGCAGAATTTGCCTTTGGACTTATGCTTGATGTGTGCAGAAAAATCACAAAAGCCTGCATCGACTTCAGGAATATGAACATCAACCCTCTTGAAACAATAGGCATAGAACTTGGAGGAAAAACAGTAGGCATAATCGGACTAGGCGCAATCGGCGCTGAATTTGCAAGGATATCCTACGGATTTGATATGAATATCCTCGGATATGACATAAATCAAAGAGATGAACTCATCGACAAATATGAAGTCGAATACACTGACTTTGATACCCTGCTTGCAAATTCAGACTTTATATCCCTGCACTCCCCGCTGACAAAAGACAACTTTCACATGTTCTCAGAAGACAGCTTTAAAAAAATGAAACCATCTTCAATCCTAATAAACACGGCAAGAGGAGAGCTTATTGACACACAGGCGCTCTATAACGCCCTCATCAACAAAGAAATATCAGGTGCAGGACTTGATGTTCTCGAATCAGAGGAAACAATCTCAGACACTGACTATCTCTCTGATATAAGCATGCTGAACTCTGAAAAACTAAAAGATACCATCCTCAATACAAGACTTTTCCAGATGGAAAATGTCATCATCACCCCGCATATTGCCTACAACACAAAAGAAGCAATTAACAGAATACTTTCTACAACAATAGAAAACATCAACGCCTTTCTCTCGGGGAAAATAAAAAATAAAGTCGACTAACACCCGCCCCAATCGTTCAAAACTTCAACAACATAACCAGCCTCATCCTCCTCAATTACCTGCGACATCGGAAGACTCAAAACTTCTCTGTGAAGCCTCTCGCTGATAGGAAAACTTTCTCCCGCCATCTCCTGATAAGCCAATTGTTTATGGGGCGGTACCGGATAGTGAATGAGGGTTTCAATTCCTTTTTCTTTGAGATATTTTTGAAGTTCATCTCTTTTTTGACATCTTATGACAAACAAATGCCACACATGCGCCGTTTCTTCATAAGTTTCAGGAAGAATCAATGCGGGATTTTTTATGTTCTTACGGTAAAATGCTGCTATCTGCCTTCTTCTTTGATTGTCTTCATCAAGTTTTTTGAGCTTGACATCAAGAACAGCAGCCTGAATTTCATCAAGACGAGAGTTAAAGCCTTTTGCAATATGGTGGTATTTTCTATCAGAACCATAGTTTCTCAAAACCCTTATTCTTGATGCGAGCTGCTCATCATCAGTCGTAACACATCCGCCGTCGCCAAGGCAGCCGAGGTTTTTCCCGGGATAAAAACTAAACCCAGCAGCATCCCCTAAATGTCCAGTTTTAACTCCGTTATAAGAAGCGCCATGCGCCTGAGCGGCATCTTCGATTATCTTCAGATTATATTTTTTTGCAAGCCCGCAAATTTTCTTCATCTCAACAGCCTGCCCGTAAAGATGCACGGGCATTATAGCTTTTGTTCTCCCGGTAATTTTTCTTTCTATAAGCTCTAAATCTATATTGTATGTTCTTTCATCAGGTTCAACAAGAACAGGGGTGCATCCGTTTTGAGATATAGCAAGAATCGAGGCGATATAAGTATTAGCGGGAACGATTATTTCATCCCCGCACCCAAAGCCGTAGGCAGCTATGATTAACCTTAGTGCATCAAGCCCGTTTGCACATGAAACCGCAAATTTCGCACCGCAATATGCTGCAAAATTTTTCTCAAAATTTTCAACCTCTTCTCCAAGGACATACCACCCGCTTTTGATAACTTTATTCACTCTCGAAGTTATCTCGGGTTCGTATCTTTCATTAATTTTTTTCAGATTCAGAAACCGTATCATCTGTATTTGTTATTTCCTCTTTTTCCCCGTTGTCAGTATCTTTCACTTCTTCTTCATAAAACAGAGTATATCCTTTATTTGCTTTCAGTGTGGCCGGACCTCCTGGAGAATACATAATAAACGTGCTTGCCCCGAAGGTAAACGGTATGCCTGCATAGCTTATAACATGCTGAAAGAAAGATGTGTTCATCCCTTTGACAATAATTTTGCCGTTGAGTTTTATCTCATTTCCGTATACATCCCGTGTTTTGAAATTTTCTAGCACAAGTTCAGCTCCTCCGCCACCTGATACGGGCGGGGTAACATTTCCGATAATCCCGACAACCTCTGTCCCTTCTTTAATAAAAACTTTCCCGTCTTTTTTGACATCATCCTCCGTTTTGAAAATTATTTTATCACCGATATCTGTTGTGTTCAGATAAAACTTCGGTGCTCTCCCTTCTTTTTTCTTCGCTTCATCTTTTGCAAGAATACTGACGACATAAGAACTCGGGGCAGATACCCTCACCTTTATTTCTCTTGAGTTTTCATCAATTATCCTCGGAGTGTATGTCACTTTCTCAAGACTTCTGTCCTTTGGAACAAGGAGGTAGTTGTCTTCTATCGGAGGGAGGTCAACATGTCTTTGTTTATAAACCCTGCGCCCTGCAAATTTTTCTTTTACTACTTCATCTTCTATAATATCCTCTTCGGGATTATAAGTTCTCTCAGGCTCAACAGGTTCAAATTTTATGTTTCTAAGCTGTTCTACCAGTTCATCCTCATAAACAAGAGGAGTGTAAGACCTTTTGGTTTCTGAAAAATCCTTCTCATCAAGCAGAAGAATCAATTCATCTTCTATAACTGAAGCTTCATCAACCTCCGGAGGATGTTCTTTTTTCTTTTCTTTTTCTGTTAAAGCAGGTTGTTCTTCTTGATTTTTTGGAATCTCGGGCAATATTATATTTCCGTACAGACGGGTTTGAGAAGCCAAAGCCTGATTATGAAAAAATACGGAGAAAAAAATTATCAAAGAAATATAAAAAGTCTTCTTATTCATTTTTTAGACAGCTTCTTTTTTTTCATTCTTTTTTCTGTTTTTTTCTATTTTTTTCAACTCTCTCTCTCTGATTTTTTCACGGTCATCCTTTGATATCAAAAGGAAATTCTGATAATACAAATTTCTTCTATAATCGTTGTCAACGAGATATCCAGGGTATTTTTTGTAGATATATTCATAAATTAGGACAAGTCTTCTTGAACCTGCTGGATGAGTCGAAAACCATGAAGATATTCCCTTTTTCTCTCCCGCTATTTTATTAAGCACAATAATCAAGGCAACCGGATTATAACCGGCTGTCACCATATAGTCGACAGCTTGTTTGTCCGCTTTTTCTTCATATTTTTTCGGTGCAAACCCCATAGCCACCGATTTGAAAAAACCGTCATGATAATCCATTCCATGGGCAATTTCATGACTCAATATTGCGGCAAGTTCGTTATCATCATCAAAATAAGGAAGCAGACCTTTGCAGATAACTATGTTTTTTGCCCCGCCGTAAGTATAAGCGTTTACATCCTTATTTGTATCATAGCTGAAGGTCATTCTTTTATCTATTCTGTTTGCATTAAGAATGCGAAAGCCCATCTCCATGATTTTTTTCTGATATTTTGTTTCCTTATCCAAAAATAAATAATCAGACCCCGCATAAGCGTTCAAATTTGTAAAAAACAATAAAAATAATAAAACTAAAACTTTTTTCATACCAAACCCGTCTTTCTTTAACTCACTCCTAGATTATATTTAAATCACGCTTTTTTTGTCAATTTAAAAGCACCCTTTCAGAAATAATTTTAAATTTAAAATTGTTTATGCTATAATTGACCCCGCGAAAAAATGCTAAGGAGTGAGAATAACACATGGATAGTTATTTAGAAAAAGTTTTGAAAGAGACAAGTGAAAAAAACTCCCATGAACCGGAGTTTTTGCAGGCAGTTGAAGAAGTTTTGACAAGCATCGAGCCTGTATTGAAAAGACATCCTGAATATAAACAGATGGCGTTGTTAGAAAGAGTTGTTGAACCTGAAAGAATTATATCATTCAGAGTTCCATGGGTTGATGATGCAGGACAAACAAGGGTAAACAGAGGATACCGTGTTCAATTTAACGGCGCTTTAGGGCCTTACAAAGGCGGTTTGAGATTTCATCCGACAGTAAACCAGAGCATTATGAAATTCCTCGGATTTGAACAAATTTTCAAAAATGCTCTTACAGGTCTTCCTATCGGCGGCGGCAAGGGCGGCAGCGATTTTGATCCGAAAGGAAAATCAGATGCTGAAATCATGCGCTTCTGCCAGAGTTTCATGACAGAACTGCAAAGACACATCGGACAGGATGTTGACGTGCCGGCAGGTGACATCGGAGTCGGAGCAAGAGAAATAGGTTATTTATTCGGTCAGTACAGAAGAATAAAAGACGTCTACGAAGCAGGCGTGCTGACAGGAAAAGGACTTGATTACGGCGGTTCTCTGGTCAGAAAAGAAGCAACCGGCTACGGGCTGATTTATTTCATGAGAGAGATGCTGAAAGCTGACGGTCAGTCATTCAAAGGTAAGAGTGTTATTATCTCAGGTTCAGGTAACGTTGCAATCTATGCTTGCGAAAAAGCTCAGGAATACGGTGCAAATGTTGTTGCGATGAGTGATTCTAACGGATGTATCTATGATAAATCAGGTATCAACCTTGATACAGTCAAGAAACTCAAAGAAGTTGAGCGTCTGAGAATAAAAGAATACCTCAAATATCATCCTTCAGCAGTTTATACTGAAAACAAACCCGGTGAAATACCTGCTGTTTACAACATCAAAGCTGATATTGCTCTTCCATGCGCAACACAAAATGATATAGAACTCCCGGCAGCTGAACTGCTTGTTAGAAACGGAGTAATAGCAATCGGTGAAGGCGCTAATATGCCTTGCAGCAACGAAGCAATTAAATACTTCATAGACAAAGGTGTTCTCGTTGCTCCTGCAAAAGCTGCAAATGCAGGCGGTGTTGCTACATCAGCGCTTGAAATGAGCCAAAACAGCATGAGATATTTCTGGACATTCGAAGAAGTTGATAAAAAATTGGATGATATTATGACAAATATCTTCAAAGCTTCTCAAGAATCCGCTAAAGAATACGGATACGGTAAAAACTATGTTGCAGGTGCAAACATAGCAGGTTTCAGACGTATTGCAAAAGCAATGAAGTCACAGGGAATTATCTAGGGTTCAACTCAAAAACGAAAAGCATCCTGTAAAACAGGATGCTTTTTTTATGCAAGTTTAGGATGTTATGTAAAACCCTCCATCGAAAATCAAGCTATTGCCCTCAAAACTGTATAATCTTCCTGTAAAATAAGTGTAGAAAAAAGAGAATGACTTCTTTTGAAGAAGTCATTCTCTTTTTATAAGATTTGAATTTCAAGAATTACAGAGCGATATCAAGACTCAAATCTTGTGTAAGTTCTACCATAATTTCATCGCCCTGATTAGCTTTGTAAGGAACACCAGGTGTAATCAAACCGAGCAGCAGACCTGTACCGGCACCGATACAAAGCCCCATAATAGCACCTTTACCTGTGTTATTATCATTAGTGCTCATTCTGCCGATAGCAAGACCTCCTACAGTACCGACAGCTGTTCCGATAGCAGTGAACTTAGCAACTTTTGCAGCGCTTGCCCATCCGCCTCTTTTGAGGATATCAACGTCTTTTGTTTCGACTGCTCTGCCTTCAAAAGGAACAACCTGACCGGAAGGAAGAACCATATCTTTGAAAATAAGTCCTACTGCACCGCTTTTGTTAAGCATCTTCGGTTTTTCGAGATAATTAACTTCTGCAACAAGAACAGTCCCTGCTGGGAATGTAAGAGTTCCTTCATCAGTGTAGATGTTCTTAGGAATATCAAATTCAACGAGGTCGCCCATTTTTACTTCATTTGAGTTAAATTTCTGTTTGAAGTTAGCTTTGATAATATTTTTAGCAAGAACAATTTGTCTAAGGTTTGTAATCTGAACAATATGCTCATCAGCTTCAGGCACCTGATTCAGATGTTCTGTTCTGATGAGGTATTCTTTTTGTTCAACAGGAGCGGCATCACCTTTGTATTGATCCTCTACGAGATTCATTGCTTTTCTTATTTTATAAAGCAAAACGGCTATCTCAGCTCTTGTTGCATCCCTATTCGGAGTCAGCATGTTTTCATCGGGATAGTTTACATACAAATTGTTTTCTACACACTTTGTATAAGCTTCAAAAGCCCAGTTCGGAACATCATTCTTATCAAAGAACCTGTCAAGAGTTGCAGGGTCTTGAGCTTCGCCTTTTGTAATATGGCTCAGAATTGAAGATACTTCTGCTTTTGTGATATTCTGGCTCGGTTTAAATTTCTTATCAGGATAACCATAGACCAAACCGAGTTGTTTTGTTCTCATGATATCTTCATAACCGTAGTTACCTGAAGCCAAATCCTGGAAAATATTGTTTGTTTCAATATCTATATCATCATGCCCGATTGCTTTCAGAAGCATTTTTGTGAAGTCAACCCTCTTAACAGTGCCTTCAGGTTTGAAGGTGTTGTCTTTATAACCGTTCATAACCTGATCGTTAGACACAGATTCAATTGCTTCATAAGCCCAATAATCTGTTGGTACGTCATCAAACGCAACCGCAAGCGCCGGCGTTATGTTTATCATAAGCATAAAGAACGCCAGAACCATTGAAATACACTTTTTCTTGAAATTCATTTTTGTTCCCTCTTATCCAAACTTTGGTTAATTTTATATTCTGATACGTAACATATTACTATATTTTATTAAATAGGCATATTTTTTTTTCATAAATACATATAATGCTGTAAATATTTAAACTTGTGTAAAGATTTGTTACAATTAACGACAAATAAAATTTTCTCCGATTATAGTAGTATTTTTCTGAATATTTTAATGTTAAAATTATGAAAAATCCGAATAATTAAGAAGAAGGGACATGAAAGAATGAGCGTAAATCAAGGAATAAAACCGATAACAACAGAAATAAACGAGCAAGGTCATCTCTGCATAGGAGGATGTGACCTTGTTGAGCTGGCTGAAAAATATGACACACCTCTTTATATTTATGATGAAGACACCATCAGAAGTATGTGTCATGAATACAAAAAAGCTTTTGCAAAATACGAAAAGTCTAATTTCATGTTCGCTTCAAAAGCTTTCATGACAAAAGCTTTATGTGCAATTCTCAAGGAAGAAGGCTTCGGTCTTGACACAGTTTCAGGCGGAGAGATGTATACAGCTTACAGTGCAGGTTTTGATATGTCGCATGTCCTGCTCAACGGAAACAACAAATCAATAGATGAACTAGAGATGGCGCTTGACTACAACATAGGAAGATATTCCGTCGACAACTTCCTCGAGCTTGCACTACTTGATAATCTGGCGAAATCAAAAAATAAAGTCGTTGATATCTTCCTGAGAATTACACCCGGGATAGAATGCCACACCCATGAATACATCCAGACAGGGCACCTTGATTCAAAATTCGGTTTTGATTTAACACAGCTTGATGAAGCAATCGACCTTATAAAAGAACAATATAATAACCTGAATCTCGTAGGATTGCACGCTCATATCGGCTCCCAAATTTTTGAAACTCAGGTTTATTATGATGAAGTCGGAGTAATTCTGAAAGAAATCAGAAGAATAAAAGAAGTCCACAACATTCACCTTGAAGAAATAAACCTCGGAGGAGGTCTTGGTATAACTTATACGGAAGCTGATATGCCGCCGTCTGTTGAAACAATAGCAGATGTAATAATCCGCTCGATAGATGTCCACTGCAAAGAGTACAATCTAGAGCATCCGACAATTTATCTTGAACCGGGCAGAAGCATCGTCGGAACAGCAGGAGTTACTATATATACAATAGGAAGCTCAAAGCAAGTGCCTAAAGGCAGAAGATACGTGGCTGTCGATGGAGGAATGGCTGACAACCCTCGTCCGTCAATGTATCAGGCAAAATATACAGCCGTAATTGCAAACAAAGCAAACGAAGAATGTGATGAAGAAGTTACAATTGCAGGCAGATACTGCGAATCAGGAGATATTTTGATACGTGATATCAAACTTCCTCATCCAGAAGAAGGAGATATTTTGTGTGTTTTCAACACCGGAGCATACGGATATTCTATGTCCAGCAACTATAACCGAACACTTCGTCCGGCTGCAGTACTTGTAAAAAATGCGCAATCTGATATCATTATAAAAAGAGAAACTTATGAAGATCTTGTTTCGGATGATGAAATTCCGCAGCGTCTTTCAAGTAACATTATGATAGAAAGTTAAATAAAGAAGGGATTTTTAAGTTGTTTGAGAAACTGATTACGGTTACAGATATTTCAAACATAGATTTCTCAACACTTGCCAACGGCTTACAGCTCAAAAGTATTTTAGAAGTCGGTGTTATAGTCCTAATTCTTTATTTAATTTATAGAACATATATCAGAGGAACTCAATCCGAACGTCTTGTCAAAGGGATTGTCAGTGTCCTGATTATGCTTCTTTTGAGCAAGCTTCTTATTCTGATGGATTTTCAAATCATCGGTAAGTTTTTTGAAACAATTGTCAATATAATCCTCATTGGTCTTGTTGTTGTTTTCCAGCCGGAATTGAGAAGATTTCTCGGATATCTCGGCCAGCAGGGATTTTTGACAAAAAATATATTTGCAAACAACCACAATGATGACCACAAAAATCAAACAGACGTAGTGAACGAACTTACGGATGCCGTCAAATATCTTTCTAAATCACGGACAGGCGCATTGATAGTTATGCAAGACCACAACGACAGCTCAGGATATATTGATGTCGGAACAAAAATCAACGGAATATTATCAACAGAGCTGCTGCTGACAATATTCCACACAAATACAGCATTGCATGATGGAGCCGTAATTATAAGCGGAAACAGAATCTTATCAGCAGGAGTCCTTCTCCCTCTGACGGAAGACCCGAAACTAAGCTGGCAGTATGGGACAAGACACAGAGCAGCAATCGGAATGAGCGAAGTGTCAAATGCTTTGTGTATCGTTGTTTCAGAAGAAACAGGCAACATCTCGACAGCCCAACTCGGCGTATTGACAAAATGCGAAGATTTGGCGCATTTTAGACAAATAGTCAAAGATTATCTTGGTCTGGAAGAGAAAGAAGAAGTTAAACAAAAAAACGGCGATAAATACTTGAATATGCTGAAATTCTTTAAGCACTCGCCAAAGAAAGATGCAACAACATCCGTATCAAAAACTCAACAAACTCCGACAGAATAATCATTTGCAGGGGAGGCATTCATGGATATTTCTAATTTCAAAAATTATAAAATGATAATATTTTTCATTTTAGTAGTTATCACATTATTCGGGATGTATTATTTCAAAGATGTATTTATGCTGTTTTTTGCATCCTATGTAATAGCTGCATCTCTTATGCCTCTTGTTGACAAGCTCTCAAAGAAAATGCCGAGGTCTTTTGTTATTTCGTTGATTTATCTTATTGGTTTCGGGTTGTTCACGCTTATCCTGATTCCTCTTATATCTTTGTTATACAAAGAAACAGTACTCTTCATAAAAAATATTCCCGAATATTTTCAGATGATTATGAACTATCTTTCTACAACGGATTTTATGGGCAAAAAGCTGATAGAAGTTATCAACACGGAAAATGCTCTTATGTCTTCTGCAAGTTTCGGCTCAACAATAATCGACAAATCAATAAACTTCACCGTAAGCTTGATATACGGTTTTACAATAGCATTCACGCTTGCAATCATTGTGTTGTATATGCTTCTTGATAAATCGGAAATAAAAGATTATTTTCTGGCTTTATTTCCCAAAAATATGAGAAATAAGGTAAAAGAACTATCATCAAATATATCAACAAAGGTCGGAGGATACGTTGTCGGACAGCTTTTGATGATGTTTGCCGTAGGATTGATTACCTTCATCGGACTGGCTATTTTCAAACTTCCGTTCTCTTTATTGATAGGATTTATTGCAGGGGTTCTTGATATTATACCGATAGTAGGGCCTATTATAGCTTTTGGACTGGCAATAATAGTAGTATTCCCAAAAGGAATTGCTGCAATTGTTGCTGTATGTGCAGTATTTGCCTTTGCTCAGTGGTCAACAAACACTTTCCTCAAACCAATAGTATTAGGCAAGATGCTTGATTTACATCCGCTTATAATTATCTTTGCTATCTTCGCTTTTGAAAAATTCCTGGGAGTATCAGGCGTAATCCTCGCTCCAGCCATCGCTGCAACCGTTTGTGTACTGTTTGATGAACTCTATGTAAAAACAATTAATAAAGAATAACAGGTTGCTATGATGGATAATAAAGAAATATTTTTATATAAACCTCAAAAAAAAGATAACGATGCAATAAAAGTGTGGTTCTCCTTCCCCTGCAATTACAACATAGGGATGTCAGCGCTCGGATATCTGCATCTGTTTCGTCTTATGGATGAAAACCCAAAAACCGACGTTGAAAGAATATTCACCGATACGGAACTATCAAGGCATAATCTGAAAGATGTTGATGTCTTCGGCTTTTCTTTTTCTTTCGAGCTTGATTTCCTGAATATCTTCAAAATTCTGCAAAAATACAACATACCCCTAAAATCAAAAGACAGAGATGACTCATATCCTCTCATTTTCGCAGGAGGTCCGGTATTATCAGTCAATCCTGAACCCTTCAGCGACTTCTTTGACTTCATTCTTGTCGGCGATGGAGAAGTTATGATGAATGAAGCGATGAACTTTATCCAGAATTCAAAAGGAAAAAAAACAAAAGCAGAAATTCTTGAAGGACTTGCATCAATAGAAGGCGTTTATGTTCCGTCTTTATATAACTTTGAATATGATAAAGACGGTGCCGTTTCTTCGGTATTTCCGAATATACCCGTAAAGAAACGTGTAATGACAGATATGCGCTGTGTGTTTACACCGATTATTACTGAAAACACCATGTTTTCAAACAACTGCCTGATAGAACTCTACAGAGGATGCCCGAACAGATGCGCATTTTGTCTTTCTTCTTATCTGAATCTCCCTCCGAGATACCCGTCTTTTGAAGAAATAAAAGGAATAATAGATTTAGCTCTTGCTAATACAAACAAAATAGGTCTTCTCGGTGCACTTGTCAGCGCACATCCTCAATTTGATAAGATTTGCGATTATATCCTCGAAAAGAAAAAAGAAAAAGACTTCGAAGTTTCAATCTCCTCGCTGAGAGCGGATAAACTAAACGCAAAAACGGTAAAGATGCTCTCAGAGTGCCATCAGCGCTCTTCTACAATCGCACTTGAGGCAGGCTCGCAGCGTCTTAGACAATTCATAAACAAAAATCTTTCGGATGACCAGATTGCTGCCTCAATCAAAACAGCCTCAGAAAACGGACTAAAAGCACTAAAAATTTATGCAATGATAGGACTTCCTGAAGAAGAAGACAAAGACATCGAAAATATGGTGACTCTTGTCAAAAACTTGCAAAAAGAAAACAAAGACATATCTCTTACGCTGAGTACGTCTTCGTTTGTGCCAAAAGCTCAAACGCCGTTCCAATGGTATGGAAGAGAAGACGAGAAAACACTTGAATCAAGAAATAATTACCTGAAAAAACACTTGCATATGGCAGGCATAAAATACCGCCCGACAAGCATTAAATGGGATGAAATTCAAGCGATAATCTCAAGAGGCGACAGGCGTTTGAGCGATTTGCTTATAAAAGTATATGAATATAAAGCATCACTCGGAAGCTGGCATAGAGCGTATAAAGAATTATCCGAAGCAGAGAGTATTCCACCTCTTGAGTTCTACTCAAAGAGAAAAATTCCGTTTGAAGAAACTCTCCCATGGGATTTGGTTGAAAATACCGTTTCAAAACAACAACTTGTTGATGAACTGAAACGTCTTCAAAACCTTCTTTACACTTCTTCTGGCAAATAAAGAAGATTATCTTCGAGCATGTTTTTTGCACTCAAAAAATCAAGCGTTCTATTACGGCATATCTGTTGGTACTGCTGTACAACCATGATTATGTCATCTGAGGATAATCTTATCATTCTTCGTCCAATATGATTTTCTATTATCTTTGCCATACTATCTCCGAGTGTGCTGATACTTTACTTATCGACATAAATTGTTTTTTTATAAATAAGTATCTTAAATATCCTTCAATCGGAGGACTCTAAAAAACTAAAGTTGCTGAGTCTTATCAAATATCCCGAAACGGAATAAATCATTAGTAGACATAGGTGTTATTGAAAGATGTTTTATATCACCAAGATTTTTGCAATCGAGTTTTGGCAAATCAGTATAACTCTTGAGGCTGCCGAAATAATTCTGCATTCCAAGGCGCTGAACACAGAATTGTATCGGGTTAAAACCTTCTATCCCCCATTCCTGCAGGTGAGGATAAGCCATGAATAATCTTTCATTTATACCGTCAAATTTTATGTTCTCAAGATTCAAGCCCATCTCATCACTTCTCATCAGCTGCTCAAAGACCTCAAGACTTCTTCCTGAGTCGCAATAGTCCTGAAAGATATAAGTCTTACCTGAGCTTTTCATCTTCTCCGGAGATAAACCGAGGCTGTAGAGATATTGTTTATAATCTTCAAACCCCGCCTGAGATGTAAGGCTTTTTATGTCAGAAACATTTGTCAGTCCTGAGATAGGAACACTCTTTGCTTCAACGCCCATTGCTTTGAGAGCTTCAGAAATATTAGCGCATGATCTGCCAATTGAAACATATTCCCAGTTGCCTGCTCCAAACTCATCATCATAGGATTTTTTCAGAGCTTTCGCTGCATTAACACAATCGTTTACAACCTCTCCGACATACTCATCAAGCTCGGTACGCAGGATATCTTTATCAGCGGAATTCATTGCCTTGTATTTCAAAGCATCAAGCGGTGCAAGGTCTTTTAGGATTGCATAAGCTCTGTTTGAACCGAAAGAAACATCGTTCCTGCTCTTCTCAAAAGTATCTTTCGCAGGCTGTTTTTCTAAAGAGTTATAGCCCCTTGTTTGCCTGGGAGATGTCTGATTTATACTATTTAAATTCAAAATCTGTTTTGTAATATTCATCATATTATTTTTAAAACAAATACGCTCAGTAAATTGACAAAAATTTTAAAACTCGGATAAACATTTCTTATGATATAATTTGAAAAAGTAAATTTTACGGAGGTGAATGTCTTGAATAATCTGAAAAAAGTAAAACTAGGAAATATCGAATTCGGCGGTAACAAGCTTGTCATAATCGCAGGACCATGTGCAATAGAAAATGAATATATTCTTTTCAAAACAGCCGAGAAGTTAAAATTTATCACACAAAAACTCGGCATAGACTACATATTCAAGGCATCCTATGATAAGGCTAACAGAACCTCTCTGGACTCATATAGGGGCATTGGAATGGAGCAGGGACTCGAGCTTCTGGGTAAAGTAAAACAGGAATTCAATATTCCAATCCTCACTGATGTTCATCTGCCGGCTGATGCAAAAACCGTAGCGGAAGTTGTTGATATCATTCAAATTCCCGCATTCTTATCAAGACAAACTGATTTGCTTGTTGAAGCAGCCAAAACAGGAAAAATAGTTAATATCAAAAAAGGTCAGTTCCTATCTCCGCAGCAGATTATTCTCTCAGCCCAAAAAGTTGAAAAAAGCGGCAATCCGAATGTAATTATCACAGAGAGAGGAGACTCTTTCGGTTATAACAACCTTGTTGTCGATATGAGAGTATTCCCTATAGTACACAGCTTTGGCTATCCGATTATATTCGACGCCACTCACAGCGTGCAACTCCCCGGTGGAGCAGGGTCTTGTTCTTCAGGACAGAGGGAATTTGTTCCTCCTCTTGCTAATGCATCACTAGCAGCAGGTGCTGACGGTGTGTTCTTCGAAGTTCACCCTGATCCTGATAAAGCGCTCTGTGACGGACCGAATATGATAAAACTCGATGATGCATACGATATCTTTGCGAAATGCAACGAAATATTCAATATAATGCACTAAAATATTTGATAAAAACAGAAACAGCCCGTATTTATTATTCAAAGAACGGGCTGTTCCTTTGTTTTCAAAAATTAATTTGTAATTTTTGAAAATATTGCTAAAATGTTTATTATATGAGATGAGGAATTATGTTAATAAAAGATTAAGAATGAGTAACTAATTTTTGTAAAATTCTTTACTAAAGGATTTATTTCTCATATATTGTTAAGTAGAAAAATTATAGTTAGTACATGATATAAAGGGGTCAGTTAAGTGGAAAACAACTTTGGACCGGTCAGCTCAGCTGATAGCGATACACAAAGAAGCGAATTAATTAGTCAGGCAAATATAAAAGTTGTCGGAGTAGGCGGCGGCGGCGGAAATGCTGTCAACAGAATGATTAGATCAGGACTCAGCGGCGTTGACTTTTGGGCAATGAATACAGATTCTCAAGTGCTTGAGATGTCTTCAGCTCCCAACAGAATTCAACTGGGTTCAAAACTTACAAACGGTTTGGGCGCAGGTGCAAATCCAAGCGTCGGAGAAAAAGCAGCCGATGAAAGCCGTGATGATATCACAGTAGCTCTCGATGGCGCAGATATGGTATTCATCACTGCAGGCATGGGCGGTGGAACAGGAACAGGCGCAGCTCCAGTCGTTGCTCAGGTAGCAAAAGAACTCGGAGCACTGACAGTAGGTGTTGTTACAAAACCTTTCAGATTTGAAGGAAAACACCGTATGAATCAAGCTCTTCAGGGTCTTGAAAAACTGAGAGAAAACGTTGACACATTGATTGTTATCCCGAATGATAAGTTGATAGAAGTTGTTGACCGCAGAGCTACAATGAGAGAAGCTTTCTGCGTTGCTGATGAAGTGCTCTTAAGAGGTGTTCAAGGTATTTCTGATATTATCACCGTTCCAGGACTTATTAACGTTGACTTTGCTGATGTTAAAGCAGTAATGCAGATGTCAGGTTCTGCTTTGATGGGTATCGGCAGAGGAACAGGCGAAGGCAGAGCTCTTGAAGCTGCAAAACTCGCAGTAAATTCACCGCTGCTTGAAACATCAATCAACGGTGCAAGCGGTGTAATTCTCAACGTAACAGGCGGTTCTGATATGACTCTTCATGAAATATATGAAGCTGCAGAAATCATCCACAGCACAGTTCTTGAAGATGCTGTTGTTACTTTCGGTGCGGTAATCGATGATAGAATTCAGGGAGAAATACAAATTACAGTGATAGCTACAGGTTTTGATTTGAAAGATTCTTCTCAAAATCCTGAAAAAGCTCTTTCATTCCCGAATCTTCCAAATTCAACAACATCTGATTTGAAAGCTGATATAAATGACTTCTTTGCGAACAAAAAGTCACCTCAGGAAGTAGCAAGCCAGATGCTTGATTTACCTGATTTTTTGAAAAATAAATAATCGGTATTCAGAATTAATTAAATAAAAAAAGTTGTCAAAATTTTTGACAACTTTTTTTAATGACAATTTTTTTATTCTTCCTGTTTTTATATTATTAAGGGAAGATTATATAAAGGTAGAATAATGACGGTAAATTTTCCGGGGAGAACTATATATCCTCAAAACACTTTGCAGCAGAAGCAAAATGAAACAAAAAATTCTGGTATAGGAGTCGCAGCAGGAGTCGGAACTTATCTTTTGGGTAAACAGTTCCTAGCACTGCCGACAAACGGGATTATGCAAAATATGAAAAAGATAAACTCATCTCTTAGTGCAGATGAGTCAAATCTGTTATCAGACTCTTTTGAGAAGGCTTTCAAAAAAAGCGGACTTGAAGAAAAAGGTGTTCGAATCTTAAGAGTTAATCCTTCAAACGTTGCCGATACAGCAGCAAGTATGACAGATGCCCATTATGAGCAAATAAGTAAGAAAATTCCACAAAATTTAAAAAATCTCGAAGGTTTTGAAGATGGGGTGAAAATACCGCTATACCAAAATGTGTACAAACAGCTTGATACAGTAGCAAAAGGGAACAACGCCTTCTTTCAGCCGAAAGTGAACTCTGTGCTGCTGCCTGAAAAAGGAACAGGTTTGCAGCTCTCATCTTTCCATGAAATGGGACATGCTATCAACAAAAATGTAAGCAAAATAGGAAAAGCACTCCAAAAACTAAGACCTCTGCAAATTATCGCTCCTCTTGGAGTAATGCTTGTTGCAATGACAACAAAAGAAAAAGCAAACAGCGCAGAAGGAGAAGGCGGAGCAAGACAGTTCATCAAAGATAACGCAGGTGTTCTCGCAACAATGGGCTGGATACCGGCAATAGCAGAAGAAGCGCTTGCTACAAAGAACGGAAACTCCATTGCCCAAAAAGCACTTTCTTCAGCACCGGAGCTTTTGAAAAAAGTCAAAAAGACAAATGCCTTAGGGCTTGCGACATATGTAATTATGGCTGCGGCAACAGGAATAGCGACAACTCTTGCAGTGAAAGCAAAAGATAATATTCAAGCCCAAAAAGAACAGGAAAATAAATAAACAAAAAGCCGATTTCAAAAGAAATCGGCTTTTTTGATTTTTGAAAAAGATTATTAGTTAAAGTATCTTTTCAACAATCCTTCGAAAGCTTTACCATGGCGGGCTTCGTCTTTGCACATTTCATGAACAGTATCATGAATTGCATCATATCCGAGTTGTTTTGCTTTTGTAGCAAGGTCTTTCTTTCCTTGAGTTGCACCAAATTCAGCTTCAACTCTCATAGAAAGATTTGTTTTTGTGCAAGGAACAACAACTTCGCCTAAAAGTTCAGCAAACTTTGCTGCATGTTCTGCTTCTTCAAAAGCAATTCTTTTGTAAGCTTCAGCAACTTCAGGATATCCTTCTCTATCTGCCTGACGGCTCATAGCGAGGTACATACCGACTTCTGTGCATTCGCCTGTAAAGTTAGCCTTGAGACCTTCAACAACTTCAGCATCAAGACCTTTAGCAACGCCGATTTTATGTTCATCAGCCCATACTCTGGCTTCTTCTTTTTGTTCAATAAATTTATCAGGACCAACTCCGCAAGTAGGACACTTAGCCGGGGGAGTATCGCCTACATGTACATAACCGCATACACTACATACGAATTTTTTCATTTTTAAATCCTCCATTACGTTTGCTCTATTATAGTATATTAAATTTCAAACCTCAAATAAAAAATACATTTTTTCTTAATATTTCAAAAAAAGCATGCTTGTTGTATTATGTATTATTATAACAACGTAGAATTATAGAGGATCGAAGAATGACATTAATGCAAGGGAAAAAGGGTATTATTTTCGGAGTCAGCAACAAAAGAGGTATTGCTTATGCCATAGCTCAAAAGCTTTATGAAAATGGCGCAGAAATCGCTTTTACTTATGCAAACGAAGCGATGAAAGACAGAGTTACTCCAATAGCAGAAGAAATGAACTCAAAGTTAATCATCGAATGCGATGTAACAAACGAAGAACAGATGAAACATGTTTTTGAAGAATATCAAAAAGTCTATGGAACCATCGACTTTGTAATCCATGCAGTAGCATTTGCAAACAAAGAAGACCTCCACGGAAAATTCTCGGATACAACCAAAGCAGGTTGGGATCTTGCACTCGGAGTCAGCGCATATTCTTTAATTCCAATGGCAAGATATGCAAAACCGTTGATGAACGAAGGAGCAACAATCACAGCGCTTACATACCTCGGTTCAGTCAGAGCCGTTTGCAACTACAACATTATGGGCGTTGCAAAAGCAGCTTTAGAATCTACAGTCAGATACCTTGCTTATGAATTCGGCAAAGACGGTATCAGAGTCAACGCACTCTCAGCAGGACCGGTTAAAACACTTGCAGCAAAAGGCATCGGTGATTTTGATACAATGCTCAAAGTAGCAGCAATGAAAGCTCCTCTTAGAAGAAACGTTGCTCTTGAAGATGTTGGCAAAGCAGGTTTGTACCTCGCTTCTGATATGTCTTCAGGCGTAACAGGTGAAGTTCACTATGTTGACTGCGGTTTCAACATTATGGGCGTATCAGAAGCCGATGCTGGACTTGTGAAACAATAAGAAACAAACAATCTAAGCAAAAAAAGATAAGGTGTAACAAAACCTTATCTTTTTTTTACAATCTGTCAATTTTTTTGCATTTTTGATTTTTAATATTATTGTAAGGTTATTATGGTAAGGAAACTAAAATTATGACAATGCCGGTAGGAAATACAGTTCCAACAACAGAACAAATGCTTATGGCTGCAAGCCAGCAGGGACAAACTCAAGGACAGGCAATTGCTGCACAAATGCCAGCTGTTGAACAAGCTATTGATAAAAATATAGCAATGGCTACTCCGAATCTCGGTCCTATTGATACATCAAAATTGGCAGGGCAACCTCAGCAGGACACTTTTGTTCCATCAAAAGCAGCCACTGCACCGCAAGCATAAGTCAAAAGACTATATAAAATTTTGAAAAGAGATAAAGTTTAATAAAACTTTATCTCTTTTTTTAAATATGTCAAAAATTTTTATACTTTTGTTTTTAATATTTATATACACTTTTCAGGAAAGGAATCAAGGTTATGAATATTTCTACAAATTTTTCTTCAGGTATACAAGAAAAAAAATATCCTCTTCCCTCTTATCCGCTGCCTGCACCAGAGCAAAGCACTAAACCGAGCGAAACAAAGAATAATAATAAAAAAATTATTGCAGCACTTGGAGCACTTGCCGCAGCTGGAGCTGCTGCAGTAGCCATAGCGGTAAGCCTGAAAAAAGGAAAAGCTCCGGATATTGAAACATCTGATGTAGCAAAAGCAACACAAAAATTAAGTCCTGAAAAAAAAGAACTCTTGACGGAATATCAAAATTTATATAATAACTACTTAGCAGCTTGCGGACCTGAAAGAAATGAAATAACTAGCAAGTATTATGTAAAGCTAGACGAGATTATAGAGCATATGCTACCACCTGAAATCATAAAAAAAGGTATAGAGGGTTATGGAGACATAGAAAAAGCACCTTTGTTTACAGCATACACGCATCAATACCTTTCCAGTGATATTAAAGCCCTAAATAAAAAATTAAACGATAATATTGATGCTCCAAAATCTTTCAATGATATAATTGATTGGTTGAAAAAGATCCATGTAGTAGAAGATATATCGGAGCTTCCGGATGAAAAAATTAAAGAGTCAATATCCGGCATAAAAAAAAGTATAGAAAGAGAATCGTTCTATACAGAAAAACGTAAAAAGGTACTAGAACCTTTCATTCAATCTGTTCAGGAAGAATTGACAAACAAATTCAATATATTAAAAAACCCTCCTAAAGATATGAGTCTTGATAGTTATGCTGCAACTTATGAAGAAGTGTATAACTCACTGCAAAATTTAAGAACAAAAACTTACAATGCTCTTGAAGAGTTTAAGAAATCATATCAAAGTTCAAATTAATTCAAATATATCTGCTCTTTGAGCAGATATATTTTTTATGCGCTCAAATTTTCGTTTTCGCCTTCATCAAGCAGGTCATTGATAGTCATCTTCTTTGAGTTTTTGACAATCTTCGGAGTAAAATGCTTCAGAGCAAGCATCTGATTTACATCATTGCTCAGTGTCACAAACGTTTTTTCAGGATGTATCAGCTTATCTCTGTTTGTGACAAAATTCTCGACAGTAGAGAGAATTTCAAGCAAAATCTCTTTGTCAATCAGCTCGCTTTCAAAGTCTTCGAACACTTCCATCAAAAACGGATAAGCATCTTTTGCGTCTATATCGTTTATTGCCTGAATATGCATACGGACATCTTTATCTCTGAGTGTAGCAGAAATCATCTTTACATAATACTTTGAATATTTCACAAGATGTTTTACAACAGTGCTGCGGGACTGAAGTTTGAGCCTGTTCATAAAAAATCTGCAAAACTCTTCATAGACAGATTCTTCCTTCGGAATAGACCCGTTATTTTGGATAGTAAGATAATCCCTGATAAAATCACTCAAACGATTGCCGCATCCGACACTATCAAAAGACTGAACCATCGGACTCCAGTATTTTTCAAAGAGTTCTGCCTGTTCTTCTCCGGTTGTTCCAAGCAGAATAAAATTCTTTATCTGATCAACCTGAGAGAGCCTTACTCCTGTTGAATTCAAGCTGTCAAAAATCAGCTGAGAATTATCAACTTCTGACTCAAGAGCCATATCAACTATTTCAAGTTTTTTTATTGTTTCAAACAAAACACATGGTAGAACTTTTGTTGATTTTATCTGATTTTTGAAAAATTCATAAGCCTTAAAAATCAAAGCATCCGTTTTCAGACTATCTTCGCCGTCAAGCAAAGAAGAATAAACCTCTTCATCATTGCTGTTCAGCATAATTTTGTAAGGGCAATCTTTATCATTGTTAAATAACAAACTTCTTATTTCTTCGCCAAGGCTGATGCTGTCTTCATCGTTTTCTTCATACATCAAATTCTGCAATGCCGCAAGAAGCAAAGACAACGTAATGATTCTCTGCTGTCCGTCTATCAGTCTGACTATATTTGTTTTGGATATTTGAACAAGATTTGTCGGTTCATAAACAACTGTTCCAAGGAAGTGTTTTTTCATCTTCTCATAACGTGAAAGACTCAGCACATCATCAAAAAGCTGCTGCCATTGTTTTAAAGACCACACATAATTTCTCTGAAAAGCAGGTATTTCAAAACATCCAGCTTTTTTCAAAAAATCCGTAAAACTTGTATTTGTTACTTTCATGAGCTTTCTCTGCACTAACTTCCCTTTTGATATTCTATTTGATTTTGCTTAATCAAACAAATATATTAAGATTTCTTATTACTGTTCATATGCTATACTTTAGTTTATGAAAAGAAGAATTTTAATCACAGGTGCAACAAAAGGAATCGGAAGAAGCATCGCAAAGGAACTGGCATCTTCTCACAGCGTGTTTATTGCAGGGAGGAACGAAAAAAAACTCGAAGAACTCTGCAAACAAATCAACGCTCAAGACTTTTTCGCATGCGATTTGCTCCTCGCTGACAATTATAAAAAACTTTTTCAAAAAGCCTCTTCCTCTCTCGGGGGAGTTGATGTGATAATTAACAACGCAGGAGAATATATCTGGAGTCCTGTAGAAAAAACTTCAAACGACGATATCGAAAGACTGCTCAAACTGAACCTCGAAATCCCCTACAAACTCTCAGTCCTTGCAGCAAAAGGAATGAAAGAACAGAGATGGGGTAGGATTATCAACATCGGCTCTATCAGCGGAGCAGTCGGCGAAGCAAACGCATCTTTATATTCCGCTTCAAAAGCAGGCTTAATCGGCATGACAAAAGCTCTCGGGCTTGAACTGGCGGAATACGGAATTACAATAAATACAATTAACCCGGGGTGGGTAAAAACAGACCTGACAGAGCAAGCTTTCTCAGACAATCTCAATGAGCAGGAAGAACTTGACTGTATCCCGCAGCATAGATTTATCAAGCCTGAAGAAATAGCAAAACTCACCTCCTACATCATCTCTGATGATGCAAAAGGAATAACGGGACAAAGCCTTAATCTCTGCGCCGGTCTGAGCCTCGGTTAAAAATTATTTTTCGAAGTCTTCTTTTTTGTGAACTTTCGGCACATCCTGTTTGATTACAATCAGATTTTGAATAATCTTCATCGCACAGGTAGGAAGAACAACATCATCAAGCCCGCCTGCAATGCTAAGAATGCCGCCTGCTTTCAAAACTGTTTCCTGTCCTTTATACAAAAAAGTATAATCGGTATCTCTGTCTGAACGGATTGTTATTTTGTCCATTGCTCTTTCCCTTTATATAAATTTACAACTTTTCCGATAAAAATTTTATAATTCTCTCTGACGCCCTTCCATCCCCATAAGGGTTCTCTCCCGAGAGCATTTTTTCATAATGCTGTTTTGAATCAAGCAGCTTTTGAGTTTCGCCAACGATTTTTTCTTTCGACGTTCCTACAAGCTTCACTGCACCTGATTTGACAGCTTCTGGCCTTTCTGTCGTATCCCGAAGAACAAGCACGGGTTTCTTCAACGACGGAGCTTCCTCCTGAATGCCGCCTGAATCGGTAAGAATTATATCAGCCTTATTCATCATCGTCACAAAAGGAGCATACTCCATAGGTTCTGTGAGAATTATTCTCTCATGGTCAGAAAGTTTTCTGAACACAACTTCTCGAACATTCGGATTGAGATGAACAGGATAAACAACCTGTATATCACCGTTTCTTTCAACAAGATCCAAAATCGCATCACAAATCGATTCAAGAGGTTTTCCGAAATTTTCTCTTCTGTGAGAGGTCATCAATATAGTTTTCAAATTTTTATTCAAATTCAAATAATCAAGATTCGCTGGCTTGTTCTCTGCTGTATAAAGCAAAGCATCAATAACCGTATTACCTGTTTTGATAATATTATCAGATGGAATAGCCGATTTTTTGAGATTTTCAACAGCTTCATCAGTCGGCGCAAAATGATAAGATGACACACTATCAGCTACCACCCTGTTTATCTCCTCAGGGAAAGGATAATACTTATCAAAAGTTCTCAACCCTGCCTCAACATGTCCGATAGGCACCTTTGCATAAAAAGCCGACAAACTCGAGGCAAGTGCTGTTGTTGTATCTCCATGGACAAGAACGACATCAGGTTTTGTACGTTCGATTACATCCTTTGTTTTCAAAAGTATATCAGATGTCAAACTCCAGAGGTTTTGATTTTCTTTCATAATATCCAAATCAAAATCAGGTTTTATATCAAACAACTCAAGAACCTGATCAAGCATCTGGCGATGCTGTGCACTTACACAGACTATGGGTTCAAATTCGTCATGTTTTTTAAGCTCTATAACCAAAGGCGCCATCTTTATCGCCTCAGGACGTGTCCCGAAAATTAAAAGAACTTTTTTTCCGCTCATCAAAGATACCTTTGTTTTAATGCCATCGATTATTGATTATAAAACAAATATATATTTTTATAAAAAATCTTTTATAAAAACTTTTTCACGCTATAATATTTGTATATGAGTATCAGAGGGTAACGGAATTATGGTAGAACAGAAAAAAAGACAAATTCAGGAAGCTTTAGATCCTGATTACAGAAATAAAAACTTTGAAGAAGTAGAAAAAAGCTTCACAAAAGAACAGGCACTCACTGAAGCCTCAAGATGCCTCAACTGCAAAAACGCAAGATGTATAAAAGGATGTCCTGTTAACATCAACATCCCTGCATTCATTGCAGAAGTAAAAGAAGGTAATATCCAAAAAGCAGGCGATATCATCAGAGAATCAAGCCTTCTGCCTGCCGTATGCGGAAGAGTCTGCCCGCAGGAAAGACAGTGTGAAGGACAATGTGTCCTCGGCATAAAAGGCGAAGCTGTCGCAATAGGAAACCTCGAAAGATTTGTTGCAGACAACTCGGAAGTTGAAAAAACAACAATTGTTCCGAGCGGCAAAAAAGTTGCCATCATCGGCTCAGGATGTGCCGGCATAAGTGCAGCAGCAGACCTGAGAAAAGCAGGGCATGATGTTACCGTATTCGAAGCGCTACATGCCTTCGGAGGGGTTTTGAGATACGGTATCCCATCATTCAGACTTCCACGAAATGTACTCGATAGAGAACTTGATTCTCTTCGTGAAATGGGAGTTAAATTCGTTAAAAACGTTATTATAGGGCGCTCGCTTTCAATCAACGACTTGAAAGCAGACGGATTTGACGCAATCTTTGTATGCAGCGGGGCAGGTACTCCAAAAATGCTGCACATCGACGGCGAAAACCTGAACGGAGTTTATTCGGCAAACGAATTTTTGACCCGTGTAAACCTGATGAAAGCAAACGACGAAAACTCTCCGACACCTATCAGAGTCGGCAAAAAAGTTGCTATCATCGGAGGCGGAAACACTGCAATGGATGCGGCAAGAGTCGCAAAAAGAATCGGCTTTGATGAGGTAACTATCGTCTACCGCCGTTCTGAAGAAGAATTGCCGGCAAGAAAAGCAGAAATAATCCACGCAAAAGAAGAAGGAATTATCTTCAAACTTCTGCACTCACCTGTTGTAATCGAAGGCGAAGACGGATATGTCAAAAACCTCAAACTTCAGGTAATGGAACTCGGTGAACCTGATGAAAGCGGAAGAAGACGTCCTGTTCCTATCGAAGGTAAAATTGTTGATATGGATGTTGATACAGTCGTTGTTGCGCTCGGTACAAATCCGAATCCGATTATCCAGCGTTCAGCCGAAGCAGACCACCTCAACCTGCAAACAGACAAAAAAGGTTACATCGTAATTGACCCTGAAAGCGGAAAGACTTCTATCGAAGGAGTCTTTGCAGGCGGTGACGTTGCTCCGACAGGAGAGTCAACTGCAATCAACGCAATGGGTGCAGGGAAACGTGCTGCTAAAGCAATCAATGAATACCTCGCAGCTCAACCAGTTTGCGCAAAATAAAATTGTTCTATTCAACACAAAACAAGACCTCAGAAAATTATTGCTGAGGTCTTGTTTTTAGCTGTATTTTTTGAATTTTTATATTTTTGAACGAACCCACTTATTTCCAATTTTCAAAAAGCAGTCATTCAATCTAGAACGTCCTTCAGTGTCATTATTATAATCTGCATAGAAAGTCGGTTTTTCATGTCTAAAAGACAAAATCTTATCAGAATCCTTGAACAAGGGTTTAACACCTTCCTGATAAGATGAAACCGCCCCTTCTTCATCATATGTCAGCACCCTATCAGCTACTCTGTTTTTAAAAAAGCCATTTGATACCCCTTCTTTATAAAGAATAGGTATACCTTCATCAAAACAAAGCTCACTCGATGCTTTGACATATCTTTTTCCTCTCAGAGAAGAAGTTTCAACCCCTTCTTCATAGATACATGGTTTGCCTGATTGATCAAACGATAATTTCTTTGCTACTCTTTCAAAATTAGGACTATTTTCTATTCCTTCCTTATAGAGAACAGGTTCGCCGTTTTCAAACAATAAATCTTTTTCTATGGTATCTTTTCCTCCGGGAGAATAGTCATATACAACTCCATCTCTGTATTCGACTATTTCATTGTTTTTTAAAAACAGCTCAATGTTTCCTTCTTCAATCCCAATCCACTCATTACCCAAAAAATAAGTTTTTCTTTTTGGGGAACCGTCTTGAGCATATTCTGTCATTGAGGCAGGTTTTTCACCGTTCATCTCAAAACTTCTTCGAATTACACCGTTTTCATCTATAACAACAGAATAGTTGTTCTTTTTTCCTTCTCTTATTGCCGCAAGTGTTTCCTCAGCCATTTTATTGGCTCTCTCGGTAATTGGTTTTATTGTATGCTCTGTAAGTTTATTTATTTTTGACCTTTTTTCATTGGCGTTATGACGCATATTATCTGCAGCTTCTATTGCAGAACTGACTTTTTGCGGAATAAAAACTCCCGAAAAAGTTATAGACGCCGACGCCATTGCTCTTGCTGCAGATGAAGCCGAAGCATCAAGGCTTGCATTGCTAGCAGAATATGGTGATAGGGTACTCTGTTGAGTTGTTTGTTTTTTGAAAACAGGAGCAGAAGAAGGTTTATAACCTCCGAATATCTGGGTGATTGGTTGAACCATTTTTTAGAAAATCTCCATTGTTTAATATAATTATATTAATTAGGAACATAAAAAATTTTTGACACCTGCAAAAAAATAATTTACAAAAGATAACGCAATAATATTAAGCCTTTTCAGCACTTTACTCCCCCATATAAATGATATTTAAGCCAAAAATTAAATATTATTCACAAATCATCCGATAACAAAAATGTGAGTTTTATAGAGGACATAAAAATTGGATAAAACAGTTGAATATCCCGCCCTGATTTATAAAACCCGAACAAATAACACTTTTGTTGCGAACTGCATAATGCTGAACCTCATCGGTTTTGGCAAAACGGAAAAAGAAGCAATATCAAAGTTGTACAAGTCCCTTAGTGAGATCAAGAAAGGTTACTCGGTAACCATAAAACCTTTGTATAGTATATAAAAATATATTTTGTTGACTGTATTTCCCTTGAGCCTTTTAAATTTATAAAAGGCTTTTTTTTTATCGAATTATTAATACATAATTAAAAAATAATTTCCTGCATTTATTTTAGAGTAAAATTAAATTAAGGATTGATTAAGAAGGAAAAATATTATGTGGGAATATAGCGAAAAAGTAATGGAACACTACAGAAATCCTCACAATGCAGGCGTAATGGAAAACCCGAGTGCTGTTGGAGAAACAGGCAGTATAGCCTGCGGGGATGCGCTGAAATTATATCTGAAAATAGACAAAAACGGGATAATCACTGATGCCAAATTCCAAACTTTCGGCTGCGGCTCGGCTGTCGCTTCATCAAGCATTCTGACAGATATGGTTATCGGGAAAACCGTTGATGAAGCACAAAAAATTACCAACGAAGATATTGTTAAAGCCCTTGGAGGTCTGCCTGCTGAAAAAATTCACTGCTCGGTTATGGGGCAGGAAGCCTTGGAAGCAGCTATCAACAACTACCTCGGCATAGAAGAAGACCACTCTCATGAGAAAATTGTTTGCAGATGCTTCAATGTGTCCGAAGAAAAACTTATTCAGCAAATCAAAGAACACAACATCAAAACCGTTCAAGAAGCAACAAACTACTGCAAGGTGGCTGGCAGCTGCGGAAGATGCGCTCCTGAGGTGCAGCATATTATTGATAAAGTCAACGCTCTCAATGAAGCGCCCAAAAAGCCAATGACAAAAACTCAGATGATTGTTCAAATAAGCAAAGTATTAGACAACTATGTATCTGATGAGCTGAGAAAAGACGGGGGAGATATAGAACTCATCGATGTTGAAGACAACAAAGTTTATGTCAAACTGCAAGGCAGCTGCAGTGCTTGCCCGAGCAGCCATCTGACACTCAAAAATTTTGTTGAAAATGTTTTGAGAGAACATATCTCAAAAGATATCGAAGTTGTAGAATACAAAGACTAGAGAATGGAATTGAAAAATGAACAAAGTTATTTATCTTGATAACAACGCAACAACAAAAGTCGATGAGCGTATTTTCGAAGAGATGAAGCCTTATTTCTGCGAAAAATACGGAAACCCATCAAGCATACATGCCTTTGGCGGAGAAGTTTCTCATGCAGTCAAAAAAGCCCGCAATCAGGTAAAAGAAATGCTCGGAGCAGAAAACGAACGTGAAATAATCTTCACTGCAGGCGGGTCTGAAAGCGCAAATATGGCAATAAAAGGTGTTCTTGACCTGAACAAAGATAAAAAACACATCATTACATCAAAAGTCGAACACCCATGCGTTCTCAATCTCTACAAATGGCTTGAAAAACGAGGTTATAGAGTGACTTATCTCGGAGTAAACTCAGAAGGCGAACTTGACCTCAACGAGCTGAGAGAGTCGGTTACTGAGGATACTGCGCTGGTAAGCGTTATGTATGCAAACAACGAAACAGGCGTTATCTTCCCGATAGAACAGATGGGAGAGATTATCAAGAGTAAAAACAAAAACACAAAATTCTTCGTAGATGCCGTCCAGGCTGCCGGAAAAATACCGATAAACGTATCTGATATGCAGGTTGATATGCTCGGTATCTCTGGGCACAAACTCCATGCCCCGAAAGGAGTCGGAGCATTGTATATCAAAAAAGGCACAATGCTTACCCCGCTTGTTATTGGTGGTCATCAGGAATTCGGGAAAAGAGCGGGAACAGAAAATGTGACAAGTATCGTCGGACTTGGCGTTGCGGCAGATTTGGCGGTTGATGCGCTGAAAGAAGAAAATACAACAGTCCGTGCACTCCGTGATAAACTCGAAAAAGGTCTTCTTGAGAGAATTTACAACGCACGTGTCAACGGAGGAAAAGCAAACAGAGTACCGAATACATCGAATATAAGTTTTGAATACATCGAAGGAGAGCTTATACTTCTGCACCTGAGCGACATTGGCATCTGCGCAAGTTCAGGAAGCGCCTGCACATCAGGCAGTTTGGAACCGAGCCATGTACTGAAAGCAATGGGAATCCCATTCACCTCAATGCATGGAAGTGTCAGATGGAGTCTGAGCCGGTTCACAACGGAAGAAGAAATTGATTATGTCCTCGAGCATGTTCCTGACATAATAATCAACAAAATAAACAAACTCTCGCCATACCAGCAGCAGCTTGAAGACTTAAAAAGACAGAAGAACATGAAATAAAACGTTTCTTTCAAAGAGATATTTCGCTTCGTTCAATATGACTGAGGCTGAAAGGTTGTACTCTATTGATGTACTCATCGACTTCGCCTAAGCTGGAACAATAATATGTTACTCTTCTTTCAAAAAGACTCTTCTTAAAGCTTTTGCAAGCCTGAATCTATTTGAAAATATATGCTTTTTTGGTAGGAGAAAACCAACCAGCACCAGTAGAACCTCCTGTATAGAGATATGTTCCATCCTTCAATTGTATAAAATTGCCCGCTCCCGTAGGCGTCATATATGTTTTTTTGTAAAATTCATTTTTTGTTGTATCAAAACCAAACAAAGGATCATGGTTAACAGGATATACCTTTTTAACCATAACAATATCATTTTCTTTTCTCTTTATTGTTAATATTTCATTAACAAATCCCATGTTAATAATATCGCTTTCAATCATTGAGAAAGAGCCGTTATTTAAATCAAATATTGCACTTTTATATTTATGATAACTTTTTTTTTCAACAGAATTCCAGGAAGAATTCGCAGCCAAAATCAAAAATTTCCCCTGATTAATCTCTATTCCTGTTTTGTAATCATTGTAATAAGTTGCACCAGGTATTTTATATACAGATGATTTCAGTGTTTTTTTATCAACACACAAAACTCCATCATCTGATGCAAGAAAAATCAATTTCTCATTATCGTTATGCAGCTCCTTAAGATATGAATAATATGAATAATCTATCAGTCGATCTGTTTCTTTCCACGTATGATCTTTTGGGTTATATAAAAATGCCAATTTTTCATTATTTTGTAGTAGCAATGTATTTTTATTTAACTCTATGATATAGTATTTCCAAGACATACCAGGCATTGCCGGAAATGATGTATCTTCAGGAAATTTTGCCCCTAAGGATATTGTATTTGTCTTCGGATCATAAACTTCTACTGTTCGTGCAAGATCTACTTCTTTCTTATTTTGCTTACTGTATGGAAAAGTAGATGGAAAAATCAAGACTTTACCATCCTCGCAAAGATAGAGAAGAGATGTAAAATATTTTCTGAAATTTAGTTTTGGACCGAGAGAAAAAGTCTGAGTCTTTGGATCATATATCTCTGTTGTCCAGGATGCTTCCTCTCCGCCGCCTCCTTCTCTTCCTCCGACAATCAGAACACGACCGTCTTTCAAGAGAATTGCTCTATGACCTGATCTTGCATAGTGCATATTTCCGGTTCTAAAAAATCCCTCTTCGCCATCAGAGATTTTCACTGCATAAGAACATGAAAAAATAGAAGACAACAGAAAGAATAAACAAAAACAAAAAAATACCACATATTTGGTTTTCAAAAACTTCTTGTACATTCAGACATACCCCTAAAAAACTAATCCAACGCAGATAAAAATTTATTTATGCAAATAAAATTTATATTTTCTATAATAGAATTTTTTTCCTTTTTTGCAAACAATATGAGAAAAAAAATTACATTTTTTATTATATCAGCTTTCTGCTAAAACAGACAAAAACACAAGCCCTGTAGTACCGTAAGTCTTATCCTTCAAAACCTCATACCTATCTTCTGCATCAAGTTTCAAAGCCACAGGCTTCTCTACAATAAGAAGCCCATCTTCCGTGAGAAGTCTTCTGCTGCTGACAATCCGCAAAACCTCATGGAATAACTCCTCTTTTGCATAAGGCGGATCGGCAAAAATTACATCAAAATGCTCGTTCGTATTTTCAAGAAATCTGATAGCATCAGTAACAACAGGCTTTGAAGATATTTTCAGTTTTCTGAGATTACCCTCAATCAGCCTTGCAGTAGAAGGATTTTTTTCAATAAAAATACTTTTCTCAAATCCCCTCGACATAGCCTCTATCCCCATAATCCCGCTGCCAGAAAACAAATCGAGAAAACTCCCGCCGCCATGCCCGAGAGAAAAAATCATATTGAACAAACTCTGTCTGACCTTCGATGAAGTCGGTCGAACATCGTTGTTCTTCAGGGTTTCTATTTTTTGCCCCCGATATATTCCGCCTGTTATAATCATATTACCTCTTGAAAAAAGCCTGACCCTCAGGTCAGACTTTTGTTTCAAACATTTGCTGTTTCTTTTTTCTCACTCATATGTTCCTGAATAAAGCCCGTATTAAAATCACCTTTGATAAAATAAGGATTTTGCAGAATTTTCTGATGGAACGGGATTGTTGTTTTCAATCCTGTGATTGCATATTCATCGAGAGCCCGAAGCATTCTTTTTCTTGCTTCTTCTCTGTCTTTCCCCCAGCAGATGAGTTTTGCAATCATAGAATCATAGAACGGAGGAATTTTATATCCCTGATAAACATGGCTGTCTATTCTGACGCCGAATCCTCCTGGAGCGACATAACCTTCTACAAGACCGGCTGCTGGCATAAAGTCCTTATCAGGGTCTTCCGCATTTATTCTGCACTCGATGGCATGCCCTCTCAGTTCAACATCATTTTGGGTAAACGAAAGTTTTTCACCGGCAGCTACTCTTATTTGCTCTTTCACAAGGTCAACAGAGGAAATCATTTCAGTAACGCAGTGTTCAACCTGAATTCTTGTGTTCATCTCCATGAAATAGAAGTTTTTATCTTTATCAAGAAGGAACTCAATAGTACCGGCACCTTCATAGTTGATGCTCTTTGCTGCCATAATAGCAGCCTGTCCCATTTTTCTTCTTATATCCTCGGTAATAGCAGGTGATGGAGCTTCTTCAAGGAGTTTCTGATGTCTTCTTTGTATGCTGCAATCTCTTTCTCCGAGGTGGCAGACATTTCCATACTGGTCTGCTATAATCTGCACTTCGATATGTCTTGGATTTTCAAGATATTTTTCGATATAAACAGCATCATTTCCAAAGGCAGAGCGGGCTTCATTCTGAGCTAGGTTCATCATATCTTCAAGTTCATCCTCGCTTCTTGCAATTCTCATGCCTTTTCCGCCGCCGCCTGCCGTTGCTTTGATGATTACCGGATAACCGATTTTTCGGCAGAAAGCTTTTGCATCTTCAACACTTTCAATCAAATCCGTTCCCGGAGTAATCGGCACGCCGTTTGCTCTCATAGTAGCTCTTGCGCTTGCCTTATCACCCATTTTGTTAATATGCTCGGAGGTAGGACCGATAAATTTGATATGATGGTCACGGCATATATCGGCAAAGTCAGCATTCTCAGCCATAAACCCGTACCCCGGATGGATAGCATCAACACCTGCCATAATCGCAGTTGAAATAATGTTCGGCACATTCAAATAGCTTTTTGAAGAAGCGGCAGGACCGATACAGTATGCTTCATCAGCGAGCATAACATGCAAAGAGTTTTCATCAGCCTGAGAATAAACAGCGACTGTTGATATACCCAATTCTTTGCATGCTCTTATTATTCTTACCGCAATTTCAGAGCGGTTTGCGATTAAAACCTTCTTAAACATTATATAAATTCCTCATAGGTGCTTTTTAACTTAAAAACAGGCGACCTCAAAGAATCAGAGAATCGCCTGTTTCTTTTACAATAAATTATTCCACATACATCAGAACTTGTCCATATTCAACAGGTTCACCGTCTTTGACGCATATTTCGGTAACTTTTCCTGCAACTTCGGATTCTATCTCATTCATAAGCTTCATAGCTTCGATAATACAAACTACCTGACCTTTGTTGATGGTTTGTCCGACTTCTACGAATGCTGGTGATGTCGGATTAGGAGCCTGATAGAAAGTTCCGACCATCGGAGCGGTAATCGGTGTACCCTTTGATGCAGGAGCAGCTTTTTCATCCTTCGATTGAGCTGCAGGTGCAGGTTGTAAAGCTGCAGCAACAGGTGCTGCTGCCACTGTTTGAACAGGAGCCCCCTGAGCTATCTGTGTGATAACTTCTTTTTCTTTTCTCACAGTAATAGCTTTATCACCTTCCTCGAGGCAAATCTCTGTCAGGTCATTTTTGGCGACTATTTCTGCAAGTTGTTCTATATAGTCTATTTCAAATTTCATTATTCCATATGTCCTTATACTCTGTCTAAATATTCATTTGTTCTTGTATCAACTCTGATTTTATCTCCGATGTTGATAAAGAAAGGAACGTTCACAACAGCGCCTGTTTCGAGCGTAGCAGGTTTTGAACCGCCCTGAGCGGTATTTCCTTTTTCTCCTGGAGCTGTTTCTTTGACTTCAAGCTCCATATGATTCGGCATATCAACACCGATAATTCTTTCACCATGCTTGAGGATGCCGACTACAGTGTTTTCTTTGAGGTATTTAATACCGTCGCCTATTTGAGCTTTGCTCAGCGCTATTTGTTCATAAGATTCATTATCCATGAAGATATAATCTTCGCCTTCAGAGTAGAGATATTCCATCTCTCTTTTATCGACAGTTGCTTTCGCAATTTTTTCGCCGGCTCTGAAAGTTTTTTCAACCACGTTTCCTGTTTCAACATTTTTGAGTTTTGTTCTTACAAAAGCGGAACCTTTGCCCGGTTTTACGTGCAAAAATTCAACCACGGACCAAATTCCGTTATCCAGTTCGATGGTAACACCGTTTCTTAAATCGTTTGATGATATCATACTCTATCTACCTTTATCTAACTCACTTATCAATTATAATATAAACATGTCTAATTATTACGCAAGTAATTAACAATTGCTCTCAATCCGAGCATATAGCTGTTTTTCCCGAATCCGCAAATCTGTCCGATACAAGCTGGAGCAGTCATGGACTTGAGGCGGAACTCTTCTCTTTTATGCAAATTCGAGAGATGAACCTCTGCGCATGGCAGTTCTACAGCGAGCAACACATCTCTCAGTGCAACGCTTGTGTGTGTATAAGCAGCGGGATTAAAGACTATTCCGTCAAAATTCCCTTTTGCCTGCTGAATTTTGTTGACAAGCTCGCCTTCGATGTTTGACTGATAAGTTTCTATTGTTACATTAAGCTCTTTGGCCAGTTCGCAGAGTTCGTCGTTTATTTCTTTCAGCGTAAAAGTTCCGTACTTATCTGGTTCTCTTGTTCCAAGCAGGTTAAGATTCGGCCCATGCAGAACTAATATTTTCATATTTTATCTTCCTTATCCTTGTTTAGTTTATTTTATCAGGATAAGAAGGCGTGTGTAAATATTACTTTAAGATAATTTATTACTTCTTTTTTGAATTAGAAATCTCTCTGCTTGGTGCGCTGATGATTAAGGCTGAAAAAATATCGGAAAATCTATCATAAGATATAGTATATTTCTTTTCTTTTGTATCATGCGGGTCAACAACAGACACCATCTTATTTTCAGAGTCAATATCAGTAATTATGAAAGAATGACTTGCCGGAAATTTTAAGTCTTCATCACAAAAATAATATTCTTCGCCGTTTACCGTTTGTTTATAATTAGTTGAATCATCCGTTTCAGCAAGAATTATAACCTTCGAACGATCAGGAGCAAGCTTATCAAAATAATGTGAAAACACTCTGTTTTTTACATCAGGCAGAGGAGTAATCTCATCAGCCTTCCATCCGCAGATATCATTTATCGTGACTGACTGCCACCCGTCAGAAAGCGCATCTTCGATGGAAAGATTATTTTGGTACAATTTTTCGTTCCTTGCCTTCCCGAAAGCATATTCAAGGAGCTGAACAATTCTATCACCTTCAGAAAAAGTGTTTTCCTCTAGTTCTTTTTCGGAAACTTTCACTTCATCATAATTGTGAAATTTGACAATATAATCCCCTTCTTCATCAAACTTAATAATGTTTTCCAGAACTTTCTGTCCGTCTTTGTTTCTTGAGAGAGCATAAATAACGCTCAGCAGATAACAGTCACCTATTCTTTGCTTAAATTCAATCTGTCCTATAGCATTTTCTTCCTCATCAAGAGCAGGCTTAAGCTCTTCTTCTTGAGGGGCTTTTGTTTTCTCAAAAATATCTCTTTTGAGCTCGCCAATTCGTTGTATATTGAACACGGGTTGAGAAAAAGTGTATGACAGCGCTTCTGCATAAGCATCTATTAATCTTATTTTGTCAGAAATATTTATGCTCATAATATTCCTCTGGTTTTTTATATATAAATAAGATTTATGAAAAAATTTTTTGCCCTTATTTTATATATATGTAACAAAATATTTCATTTCAAAAAATTTTTTCATAAAAACTAACAAATATATTCAATATATTGTTTTTATATATATAAGAGAGAAAACCACATAGAGGATAATGGAGGAATCATATGGGATTCGCACCAAAAGATAATATTGATCGTCTTTTGCTGAATAAATATCAAAAAGCTCAGGTTGATAATGTAGAGCTGAGCAAAAACATGACAGTTCCGGCAAAAGAGGTTCTTAATGCAATGAATGATTTTGCCGATGTTCAAAGAACAATGCTGTTTGTTCAGGCAAAACTGAACGATGTTTGTTCCGAGTTGAACTCAAAATCGGCACGTTATAAGAGTTATTCGCTAAAACGACGGAGGGCATAGAGTAGTCTAGGGAGTTCTTAAAAACTGAATATTTGGTTTGCATTGGAAGTTGTCACTATGGCAACTTCCTCTTGCGTTATGCCTTTCAAGGAGGCTATTTCTTCTGCCACAAGCGGGATATAATAAGGCGCATTTAGCTTACCTCTGAAAGGGTGCGGGGTAAGATAAGGGGCATCTGTTTCGAGGACAATTTTCTCAAGAGGAACAACTTTTGCTGCTTCCTTGGGTTTGACTGCATTCTTGAATGTAACAACTCCGCCGAAGGCGATATAAAAACCTTTTTTTACACATTCAAGAGCAAACTCAGGACTTCCTGAAAAACAGTGCATAATAACAGGCACATCAGACAGGTCATAAGACACAAGCAAGTCATATGTATCCTTATGCGCTTCTCTATCGTGGATGAGCAGAGGTTTCTTCAGCTCTACAGCCAGTTCTATCTGTTTTTTGAAAACTTCTTTCTGCAAATCACAAAAGCTCTTATCCCAATAATAATCAAGACCGACCTCGCCTATTGCAACGACTTTCTCGTGTGATGCAAGTTTTCTTATCAGCGCAAAAGTTTCATCGTTCATCTTTTTTGCTTCTGATGGATGAATGCCAATAGCGCCATAGAGGTTGTCATATTTTTCTATAAGAGAAATTATCTTTCCATAGCCTTCCGGTTCCACCCCGGGGATAACAATTTTTTCAACCCCTGCTTCTTTACATTTTTGAAGGAGTTCATCAAAGTTATCCTGAAAGTCTTCAAAGTCTATATGTGAGTGAGTGTCAACAAACATCTTATTTCTTCTTATCGCCTGCAAGTTCTGAGTCTATTCTCAAAAATACTGGAGTCAAAGAAGCTTTATCAATAATTTTCTTAGGCTCAATCATTCCCCATTTCAAATCATCGAGTTTTATATCAGCGATGTTTTTCTCTTCTCCGAGTTGAGAAAGTATTTTTTGAGAAATATCAGGTATCACAGGATACATCAACACAGCGACATGATACATAACTTCCGCTACGTTATACAAAACTTTTGCGCAGTCAATAAGAGTGTTTTCATCCTTCGCAAGCGACCATGGAGCTGTTTCGTTTACATATTTATTTGTAAGGTTAACTAAAGAAATAACCTCGTCTATCGCCTCTGTAATCATATAAGAATCAAAATTCTCAACGACTTTCTTCTTTGCTCTAAGAGTGGCATCAACGAGTTCTTTAGCATCATCGTTAACAAATTCCTGTTTTATCTCCCCTTCAAAGTATTTGAGCAGCATGCTCAAAGAACGGTTGAGAAGATTCCCCGTATTATTTGCCAAATCAGCGTTCACCTTGCTTTTGAAATCTTCATCGCTATAATTCCCATCACGCCCGAAAGAAGTTGTTGTCATAAGAAAATATCTCAAAGCATCAGGACTCTCAAGATGGTACTGTTCAAGTATGCTCTTATGACTGATTACATTGCCTAAAGATTTGCTCATCTTCTTCTCATCAATCGTAATCCAGCCATGTGCAAATATCGTCTTCGGAAGTTTTACACCGAGCGCAAGAAGAAGCCCTATCCAGTATATTGAATGGAATTTGAGAATGTCCTTCCCTATCATCTGGCAGTTTGCAGGCCAGTATTTTTTGAACAGCGAGTCATCTTCGCTCTCATATCCTAACGCCGTAATATAGTTAGAAAGAGCGTCAATCCACACATAAATTACCTGCTCTTTATCTCCCGGGACTTCTATCCCCCAGCTTACTGATGTTTTCGGACGTGAAACACTGATGTCCTGAATGTTCTCAAGCTGGTTCAATATTTCATTTTTTCTATAAGACGGCAGTATAAAATCAGGATTTGCGTTGATATGGTCAATTATTTGCTGTTTATATTTTGAAAGTCTGAAGAAATAGTTTTCTTCCTTAACTTCCTGCGGCTTTGCCATATGATCCGGGCATAATCCGTCTTCTGTCAAATCTTTTTGAGCAAGGAAACACTCGCATCCGCTGCAATACAAACCCGTATAAGACGCCTTATAGATATCTCCCTTCTCAAGAAGCTTTTGAAATATTTTCTGAACAGCTTTCTCATGGTAGTCATCGGTTGTTCTTATATATTTGTTGTAATCCAGATTCAAATCCTGTGCCAGTGCCTGAAAATCAACAACGTTGCTGTCACAAAATTCTTTCGGTGACATATTGTTTTTCTGAGCGGTCTTCTGGATTTTGATGCCGTGTTCATCAGAACCCGTAAGGAAATAAACATCATCGCCTCGTTGTTTGAAATGTCTTGCAATAACATCAGATGCAATCTTTTCGTAGACATGCCCGATGTGAGGTTTTCCGTTTACATAGTCAATAGCTGTTGTTATATAAAAAGTTTTACCGCTCATAAGAACCCTCTTTTCTTTAGAAATTTTTTATAAAAAAACAATGTTTGTTATATACTTTAGAGTATAAAAAAATAAGCAGAAAGGCAATAAATATATGAGAGTAAATCGAAAAAACGATGAGCTGAGAAAAATAAAATTTACCCGCCATTTCACAAAACACGCTTCAGGTTCTGTTCTTGTCGAATGCGGTGATACAAAGGTTATTGTGACTGCAACAGTCGATGAAAAATCACCAAAATGGATGGATACCCCATCAGGATGGGTCACGGCAGAATACTCTCTTCTACCCTCTTCAACAAATACAAGAGTCAGAAGAGAAAGAGGGAACAACCCTGTTTCAGGACGCACACAGGAAATTCAACGCCTCATAGGAAGAAGCCTCCGGGCCTGCATCGACCTCGAAAAACTAGGGGAACGAACAATTACGATTGACGCCGATGTAATACAAGCTGACGGAGGAACGAGAACAGCAAGCATATCAGGCGGTTTTGTCGCTTTATGCGATGCCGTGAAAAAGCTTATGGACGAAGGGTTGCTGAAAGAAAACCCGATAATAGAACCAGTAGCAGCAATCAGCGCAGGAATTCTTGACAATCAAATTCTTCTTGATTTGGAATATTCTGAAGATTCAATTGCAGATGTTGATGCAAACATTGTTATGACCGCATCAGGAAAAATCGTCGAATTTCAAACAACGGCAGAGGGAAATCCTTTCAGCGAACAACAGTTGATAGAGCTTCTGCATACAGGCAAAAAAGCTATTTTTGATATAATTGAAATGCAAAAGCAGGCACTGGCAGAATAAAAAGATTAATTTCAGGAGAAAAATATGACTATACAGGCTCAAAAAGGAACAAAGGATATATTACCGGGCGACTCGCAGAAATGGCAGTTTATGGAAGAAACAGCAAAAGAAGTCTTCTCAAATGCCAACTATCAGGAAATCAGAACCCCTATTTTTGAAGCTACGGAACTCTTCTCAAGAGGAGTCGGAACAACTACAGATATCGTCAACAAAGAGATGTACACTTTTATACAAAAAGAAAGAAGCATCACCCTGCGTCCTGAAAATACAGCGGGCGTAGTAAGAGCCTTCATTGAAAACGGAATGCACCGTCTTTCAGCTCCCGTAAAACTCTGGTACCACGGTCCGATGTTCCGCTATGAAAGACCTCAGGCAGGACGTCAAAGACAATTCCATCAGGTAGGACTTGAGTTATTCGGCATCGAAGGACCTATTGCCGATGCAGAAGCAATAGCTATGGCTATCGAATACCTCAAAAAACTCGGTTTGCCTGACTTATCTCTTGAAATAAATTCCCTCGGCTGCCCGAAGTGCAGAACAGCTTACCGTGACAGACTGAAAGAAGTAATCTCAAAAAATATAGACCAATTCTGCGAAAACTGCCGGAGCCGTCTTGATAAAAATCCTCTGAGAATTCTTGACTGCAAAGTGCCACAATGTCAGGAGCTGCTTGCAGATAAAGAGATACAAGACGTAATCAACTCTGATTTTATATGCGAAGAGTGTTCTGACCACTTCGAAAAACTGAAAGAATACCTCGATGCGATGGGAGTAAAATATAGTATCAACAAATTGCTCGTAAGAGGTCTTGACTATTACAACAGAACTGTTTTCGAAATAAAATCAAACTCTCTCGGTTCTCAAAATGCGGTATGCGGCGGAGGAAGATATGACGCACTTACAGAGCTTCTAGGCGGTCAGCCGACTTATTCTGTCGGCTGGGCAATGGGAATGGAACGTCTTCTTTCTTTGATAAACTACGATGTAAAAGATTATCTCGATGTTTTTGTTGTATCAAGTTCAGCAAAAGAAGCTTTCCTGCTTGCTCAGTATCTTAGAGAACATGGTTTCAAATCAGATTTTGATATGAACTGCAAAAATTTCAAAAAGCAATTCGAAAAAGCCTCCAAACTGAATGCAAAATATGCTTTTGTCCTCGGCGAAGATGAAATAAACAACTCAACAGTAACTGTAAAAAATCTTTCAACAACAGAGCAAAAAATAATCAAACGTGATGATATGCTTAATTTCTTAAATCAAGTATAATAAAAACCATGGGCATAGAAACTAAAACGCTGGATTTTTTGGAAGAATATAACCTGCTTGAACCGGGGTCAATCTGGGTTGTCGGTTTTTCATGCGGTTATGACTCTCTTTGCCTTCTGCATGTCCTCAAAAAAATAGCAAAACAATATTCAATTAGATTAATTGCAGCTCACCTAAACCATAACTGGAGAGGAGAAGAATCTTTCTCAGAACAGGAGCGGGCAAGAGAGTTCTGTGAGAAGAATGACATTGAATTTTACACAGAAACTCTGACTGATGAAATCCCGAAAACAGAAACAGTCGCAAGAGAATACAGATACTGGTTCTTCAAAAAAGCAGCCGAACAATACAATGCAAAAGTCCTTTTCACGGCACACACAAAGACAGACAATGCAGAAACAATTCTTTATAGAATAATCAAAGGAACGGGAGTAAAAGGAATTGCAGGCATTGCCCCCAAAAGAGATATGGGGTCATTCTGCGTTTACCGACCGATGCTTGAAGTCGAAAGAGAAGACACCATATTCTATTGCCTAGGAAACGCTCTAGATGCTTGCAATGACTCGAGCAACTACGACAAAAAATATATGAGGAACAAAATCAGAATTGATATTATCTCCCAGCTCAAGAAAATAAATAAAAACGTAGAAACAGCCCTCGCTCAACTCGGAAAAATAGCAGAAGATTATGAAGAGATAGTTGCTAATATAACACCTGATTTCAACTTCGAAACGGGTGTTTCAACAAAAGACTTTATGAGCCTGAAAGACGGCCTGAAGCGTGTTGTCATCAGAAAATTTCTGACAGAAAAATCAATCGAATATGACTTTGAAAAAATAAATATCATCTTAGATAAAATCAAAGAAAACTCTTTAATCAAAGCAGGGAAAAAATTTTCTATAGCTGATGGAATGTGGCTTTTTGTCTCCGGTGACCACATAAAATTTTTAAGTGCCTGTCAGGACTTTTTCGTTGATGAAGATTTAGAAATCTATGAAAATCAGGAAACTTATATCCAATTTTTGAATAAGACAATCAAAATTTCAAAATTTGAAGGAGATTCTGTTTCAAATTACCCCAAAGAAACAGAAAACACAGTTCTTGCTGATATGAGCAAGTTGCATTTTCCTCTTGTTTTAAGAACACGCAATCCGGGTGACATCATACAGCCGTTCGGAATGGAAGGAAAAATGAAACTGAAAAAATATTTCATCAACAAAGCCATTCCACGCTACAAAAGAGATACCATTCCGCTTCTTGCTTATGGAGATGAAGTTCTATGGGTCATAGGTGTCGGCATAAGTGAGAAACTAAGAGTTGATGGACATCCGACACATATTATCGAAATAAAGTGAGGTATTCATAATGATAGTTCTTGACAGAAAAAAAGAAGATCTTGTAGAGCTTTTCTCAGAAGAAGCAATCCAGAAACGTATAGCAGAAATAGCAGAACAGATTAATGCAGACTACCCTTCTGATGAGCCGATGTGCGTAATCTGTGTGTTAAAAGGCGCTGTTTTGTTCGCCTGCGACTTAATCAAACATATCGATAAAGAAACCCATTTTGAATTCATAAAACTCGAAAGCTACGGAAACTCACAATCTTCATCAGGAGAAGTTAAATCAGTATCAATGGCGCTGCCTAACCTGAATTCAAAAAACGTCCTTGTTGTTGAAGATATTGTTGATACAGGACTTACCGCAAAATTTTTGCTTGATTATATCCAGATGCATTTCCAGCCAAAGATGCTGAAACTTGTTGCCCTCCTCAACAAAAAATGTGCAAGAGTTCATGACATCAAAGTTGACTACTACGGTTTTGAAATCGACAACAAATTTGTAGTCGGCTACGGGCTTGATTATATGGGATACTACAGAAACCTTCCTTATATAGGATATTTCCCTCAATGAAAAAATCTCCTTTGAATGTATTCATTGTTCCAACTGGAGTTGGCGCATCAATTGGCGGCTACGCAGGCGATGCCTCAGGTGCAGCACGCATGTTCTCAAAAATCGGCAAGCTGATAGTAAACCCGAATGTTGTCAACGCTGCCGTTTTCTCGGGTATAGATGATAATATGCTCTATACTGAGGGTTATATCATCGATGAATTTTTCAAAGGTAACATTGCCCTGAGAGAATCAAAAAATAACAAAATAGGTGTAATCTTCGATAAATCAATTCCAGAATATGTCCTGAACATACATATAAACACGATTAATGCGGTCAAAACAGTCTACGGAATTGACATCTTTGATTATGAAATAACAGAAGAACCGGCAGGAGTTGAATTTTTTGTCAACGAAAACGGAATATCTTCAGGCACCGTCCAAAATGCGGACACTTTAATCAACGCCGGAAATAATTTAAAAAACAAAGGAGCTCAAGCTCTCGGTGTTGTCTGTTTGTTTGACAACTCTGATGATGAATCCTACGAAAATGCAGACGGTGTTGACCCTGTAGGTGGTGTAGAGGGGATTATATCTCATATCATAAGCAGGGAGCTGAAACTTCCTTGTGCACATGCGCCGGCTTTTTCTGATATAAGCATCCCGACACGCATCGTCAGCGAGAAAGCGGCAGCAGAATACATTACTCCTACATTCCTTCCTTGCATCCTGCTCGGGTTAAACAACGCCCCTCAGATAGTTTCATTTGACGAAAAACAAGATAGTGACTACTGTATTGATGATGTAAATTCTTTGATAATACCTTTTAATTCTCTCGGGTCAATACCCGTTTTGCAGGCAGCGGAAAGAGGTATCAAAATCTTTGCCGTAAAAGAAAATTCGACAATTCTTGATGTCAACGCAGCTTCTCTAGGGCTTGATGTTATGGAAGTTGAAACATACAAAGATATTTTAAATATTCTTTAAACAACAAAAAGGCGGTGTTAAAAAACACCGCCTTTTTTAAAATAACTTATTTCCTATTGAAGGAATGGTTGTTTTTCTTCTTCTGAAACACCTTTCATCGTAAGATTGGTTCTTCCTTTTTCGTCAATTTTGATAACCTTGACGATTACCTCTTGACCGTGAGAAAGAACTTCATCAACAGTGTTGATGCGATGGTCAGCTATTTGAGATATGTGAACCATACCGTCTTTGCCGCCGCCGAGTTCAACAATGGCACCGATAGGAAGGATTTTGATTACACGACCTTTTATTACCATACCCGGTTCAGGTTTGAAAGTCAGGTCTTTTATCATCTTGATTGCAATATCAGCGCCTTCTTTATCGTTGCTTGTAATCGTAACTTCACCGTTATCGTTGATATCGATTGTAGCACCGGATGCATCGATGATACCTCTGATTGTTTTACCTCCGGGTCCGATAACCGTTCCGATTTCATCAGTGTTTACCTTCATTGTATAAATTCTCGGAGCAAATTCGCTTACATCAGCTCTCGGTTCAGAGATTGTTTCTCTCATTTTATTCATAATGAACAAACGACCGTCTTTCGCTTGCATAAGAGCTCTTCTCAAAGTTTCAGTTGAAATACCTTTGATTTTCATATCCATCTGCAAAGCAGTGATACCGACTTCATTACCTGTAACTTTGAAATCCATATCGCCCAAGAAGTCTTCGATGCCCTGAATATCAGTCAGAATAACAACATCATCGCCTTCTTTTATCAAGCCCATGGCAACGCCGCCAATCATTGTTTTGAGAGGGACACCGGCGTCCATCAGAGCAAGACAGCTGCCGCAGGTGCTTGCCATACTTGTTGAACCGTTTGATTCCAAAACATCTGATGTTACACGAATAGCATAGCCAAATTCTTCATGAGGAGGAAGAGCCGGTAAAATAGCTCTTTCAGCAAGGTTACCATGCCCGATTTCTCTTCTTCCGGGGCCTCTCAGCGGTCTTACTTCGCCTACGGAAAAGCCTGGGAATGCATATGTGTGCATATACATTTTTTCTTTCTGAGGGTCAATTCCGTCAAGTTCCTGAGCCATGCCGGGTCCTGCAAGAGTTGCAACAGAAAGAACCTGTGTTTGCCCTCTTGTGAATACAGCTGAGCCGTGAGTTCTCGGAAGCATACCCACTTCACACCATATCGGTCTGATATCGGTTGATTTTCTGCCGTCAGCTCTCACACCTTCGTTAATAATCATTGCACGCATGATTTTCTTTTCGAGATATTTGAACTCTTCTGCAACGAAGTCAATATCAGATTCTTCGATAAGTTTTTTGATTTCGTTATCCTCAGGAAGCTCTTCAAGTTTTTGCGCAAGAAGTTCCTTTGCTTCTTTGAGTTTGTTCTGTCTGTATTCTCTATCAAAGTTGTGATAAGCATCAAATACCATATCATAGCAGTTTTCTTTGATGAAATCAGCTAAAGGCTGAGTGTTGAAAGGATTTACGAACTGAAGAGGTTCTACCCCGCATTCTTTCATAAAATCTTTCTGAGCCTGTACCTGTTTTCTGATTTCAACCTGAGCAACTTCAACAGCGTGAAGAATATCATCTTCCGTAACAAATTTACATCCGGCTTCCACCATAATTACTGATTCTTCAGTACCTGCAATTACGATATCCAAATCGCTTTTGTTTGCCTGCTGATAAGTCGGGTTGACAATATATTCACCATCAAGTCTGCTTATTCTTACAGCGCCGATAGGACCTTCAAAAGGAGCGCCTGAAAGGCTCAAAGCTGCAGAAGCGCCCAAAACGGCGAGTGTATCAGGCTGCACTTCCTGATCAGAACTGAGAGTTGATGCTACAATCTGAACATCATTTCTGTATCCTTTCGGGAACAGAGGTCTGATAGGACGGTCTATCAAACGGCTTATTAAAATAGCTTTATCAGATGGTTTGCCTTCTTTTCTGTTAAATCCTCCGGGGATTTTACCGACAGATGACATTTTTTCTTCATAATCAATCAAGAGAGGGAAGAAATCAATCCCGACTCTCGGTTCTTCGCTGACGGTAGCTGCAACAAGGATGACTGTATCTTCGCATCTTACGGTTACAGAAGCCGTAGCACTTTTGGCATACTTGCCTGTTTCAATCGTAACGGTTCTTCCGCCGATTTCCAAACTAAAGTTCTTTACTTCATTCATTTTTTATACCCTTTTTTATCTTTCATATAACAGTATATAAGAAAAATCATTTATAACCAATCATTAAATAAAAATAATTTTATTGAATTAAGCGCTTTTTCCTATATAATTCTATTAATACGCTTTATTTCACCAAAATTGTATTTGCACATTTTTTAATAAATTTATAATATAATTTAATTATATTATTAGAGAAGGAGTAATTAATGACCACTACCACAGACAAACAAAATCCTGCAGAAGAAAAAGGCTTCAAATTTCCAAAACTGACAACCATGCAGCTGATAAACTTTTGTATAGGATTTTTTGGACTGCAATTTGCCTGGCAGATGAGAATATTATTATCAGGGCCTGTTACTGAAAGCCTCGGTGCCTCCCCTTTTCTCTTCAGTTTGATTTGGCTTGCAGGACCATTCACAGGTCTTGTGGTACAGCCTGTTATCGGTGCAATCAGTGATAACATATCTACTCCTTTCGGAAGAAGAAAACCTTTCCTCCTTGGAGGTGCTATACTGTGCAGTTTGGCACTGTGGGCTTTTCCAAACTCCGGAAAGATTGCCGATTTTCTCGGAAAACTCGTCCATTCTGATGTGCCAATCTGGGGAGGATTGTTGATTGCTGCTTTGTTAATCTGGGTTATAGATGCCTGCATAAACGCCTCTCAAGGACCTTATAGAGCGCTTGTTCCTGATACAATGCCTCAAGAGCAGCATGCGCTGGCTAATTCTTACTTGAGTCTTTCAATCGGGCTCGGTTCTGTCGTCGCATCAGGAGCCGCCTGGTTTATGAAGACTGTTTTTAATTACCAGCTCTCTGTTGAAACGCAGTTTGTTATGGCAGCTCTAGCATTCTCGCTTGCTGTAATCTGGACCTGCATCACAACAAAAGAATATATGACAAAAGTTAAAACAGCTGAGGAAGAAACACCTGCTCAGGAAAAACAAACGTTTCTGCAATCTCTGAAAGCATTCTTCTCTGATATAGAAGTCTACAAAGTCTGCGCCATCCAGTTCTTCACATGGATGGGTGTTATCAGTATGTTAATTTATTTCACAAACTTCTCAGTACACAATGTTTTTGGTGTTCCTGATTTGACATCGGTATCAGAATCGGTCAAACAATCTTATGAAGCAAAACTGCTTGAGGGAACAAACTTTTCGTCATTCTGTTTTGCAATTTTCAATCTTGTTTGTTTCCTGTGTTCAATACCGATAGGTATTCTTGCTTCAAAATTCGGAAACAAAAAAGTTCATACGGTAGCTCTGCTTCTTATGGCAGCTGCATTTACAGGTTTGGCATTCACGGTTAATCAAACTTATGTAGCTATTCTGATGGGTCTTGCCGGTGTAGGCTGGGCATCACTGCTTGCTCTGCCGTTTGCAATGCTATCTGAATACATCCAAAAAGGTACAGAAGGTTCTGCTATGGGGATATTCAACTTATTCATAGCAGGTCCTCAGGTTATATCATCAATTGTTCTCGGTGCAGTAATTGCAAGAAGCCCGATGACTACTGACGGGTTGTTGAATTATCACTGGGAATATGCATTCCTTGCAGCAGGGATATGCATTTTGATAGCAGCGATTATGACACCGTTCATAAATGAAAAAAAAGCTTAGAATAAAATAAAACCTCCATATTGGAGGTTTTATTTTGTGGAGAAATTAAAAATGAAAAGAAAAATAATACTCGCCTCTGGCTCTCCTCGAAGAAAGAGGATGTTCGAAGATATGAGAATAGATTTCAGCGTGATGGTATCGAACTATGAAGAAGATATCACAGGCAAAGATTATGATGTATCGCTTGTTGAGAAAACGGCTTATAACAAAGCGCTCGAAGTTTCAAAAAGAGCAGATGACGATGCACTGATTGTTGCGGCTGACACAGTTGTTGTGTTTGATAAAAAAATACTCGGCAAACCGAAAGACAAAGCAGATGCAAAACAGATGCTAAAAATGCTGCAAGGGAACACTCACATTGTGGTCACTGCAATAGCCATAATAGACAATCTTGAGAAAAAAACTCTGATAAATTCAGAGAAAACAAAAGTTACGTTTGATAAACTGACGGACTCTGAGATTGATGATTATATCAAAACAGGCGAGCCGATGGATAAAGCCGGTGCTTACGGCATACAGGGACTCGGATGTGTGTTCATACAAAAAGTCGACGGCTGTTATAACAACGTCGTCGGACTTCCTGCTTATCTGCTTGCAAAAATGCTTAAATCTTTCGGAGTCTATCTTTTCTGATTTTATTCTTCGTCAGAATTTCCGTTAGCAGAAAGACTGATTCTTCTTTCAGCAAAGTTAAACTTCATAACAACGGCTTCTATTTCGTTGCCGACTTCGAGTATCGAACCCATTTTATTCTGGAGTTCAAGGACTTCTTTTTGAGGAAGCAGGGCTTCAACTCCCGGAAGAACCTCTACAAAAGCGCCGAAAGGTTTGAGGCGAGTAATCGTTCCTTTGACTTTTTCGCCTTCTTTGATTGTTTCTTTTGCTTTTTCCCAGGGGTCTTCCTGCAGGGATTTCAAACTCAGACTGACTCTTTGTTTTTCAGTGTCAATACCGATAATTTCAACTTTGATTTTTTGAGAAATTTTCAAAATATCAGTCGGATGGTCAACCCATCTCCATGACATCTGCGATAGAGGAAGCAGACCATCAAGACCTCCGATGTCAACAAATGCACCGAAGTCTGCAAGTCGAACAATCTCGCCTTCAACGACCTGCCCGAGTTTTATTTCTGAGAATACGGCTTTCAGCGGTTTTTCCTGATTTTCAGAGTAAGCTTTTCTGTTTGAAAGAATGAGCGTATTTGTCGAATGATCCATTGATAAAACTTTCAAATCAAGAGTTTCTCCAACAAGCTCATCAGAGAGTTTTGTGCGCAGATGGCTTGAGGGAACAAAACCTTTTATGCCTTCAACATCAACGATAGCACCGCCTTTGACCGTACTTAGAACAACACCTTTCAATATGGCATTTTCAACATCCAAATCCTGCAGCTTTTTCCAGCTGTAAGCAGACTGAACTTTCTTATAAGACAGTGTCAGCTGACCGTCGTCATCTTCTTCTCTGATAATCAAAAATTCATATTCTTTGCCTTTTTCAAGGATATCTTTTACCGATTCGTTTTTTGAGGATGTGACCTCTCTGTTTGGACATATTGCAACAGTTTTTGCACCGATATCAACAAGTACATTATTTGAGTCATAAGAGATAACCTCACCTTTGACCAAATTTCCTTTTTTAAAGCTGTAGTCATACAAATCCAGTAATTCTGCAAAAGTTTTTTCTTTAGTATCGCCGGATGGCATTGTATCCTCCTGACATAAAATGTCCAAACACTATTCTATTCTACATGTTCCATTATACCAAATTTCATATTTTTTTATTCAAATGCAGATTTTAAATTTGAGTGTCTGTTGTTTTTTACAACACAAAAAAACAGGTAAAAATCTTTTTTTATTTAAAAAGAGCGCCCCTGTTTATTCTAAATTTACAGGAAGATTTCTATTAAGTTTTGTAAATTTAATCGTTATTTTTATATGAATATTTATACAAATTTATATTTAAGGATTAATTCAAATCCCATTTTCCGCATGTACCACCCCAGCGGGCAATAATCTTACCTTTAACTTCCTTCGGTGATTTTGCGTCAGGATTTTCATTTTCTCCTTCAAGGATAGTAATAATTTCGCAGTTATTAGAACAGTCATGGCATTCATTCGTTACAGAAGAGAATGAAATATCAGTTACGTTCCATCCTTTGAACTTCGTTTCAGCACTTGTGTAGTCATAATTTTCCATAGCAAGAAGTGCTGCACCGATAGCTCCCATTGTCTGGTGATTTTCTGGAACAACAACTTCATGCCCGAGAGCTTCTTCAAAGGCTTTTACCATGCCGATGTTTGTTGCTACACCGCCTTGAAAGACTATTGTCGGGAGCAAGTCTTTACCGAGGGCAAGATTGCTAAGGTAGTTTCTTACAAGCGCCTGACAGAGTCCGTATAACAAATCCTGTATAGGATAACCGAGTTGTTGTTTGTGGATAAGGTCACTTTCTGCAAAAACACCGCAGCGGCCTGCTATTCTTGCCGGCGAAGTTGATTTCAGAGCAGTAGGACCAAATTCTTCTATAGGCACATTCAAACGGTTTGCCTGCTGGTCAAGAAAGCTTCCTGTGCCTGCTGCACACACGGTGTTCATCGCAAAGTCAGTAACAATACCATCTCTGAGGATAATAATTTTGCTATCCTGTCCGCCTATTTCGAGAATAGTCTGCACTCCGGGGATTTTTGTGCTTGCTGCAACAGCATGTGCGGTAATTTCGTTTTTGATAACATCAGCACCGACAAGAGCGCCTGCAAGATGACGTCCGGAGCCTGTTGTTCCGACACCTTTGATGACATATTCAGTACCTTTTGCCTGCTCAAGCAGTTTATGCATGCTCTGTTGGACAGCAATAACAGGTTTTCCTGCTGTTTTAATCATTACGCTGTCGATATATTCGCCTTTTTCGTCTATTACTGCAACTTTTGTAGTTACTGAACCTACATCTATACCTAAAAAAGCACTTTTCTGCATTTTTATATTCTCTCCCCTTTACGACAAGATACTCTATACAGATTACGCCAAACATACCTCATTGTAAAGAGAGAGGAAACGGGGATTCATATAGAAAATTCCGCCCCAAATTTACAAAACAACGTCATACTGAGCGTTAGCGAAGTATCTTTATTCTGACTAAAGCCCGCAGGATGACGGGCTTTTAATAGTATCTGTGGAATTTGCTATATAAGTTCAGAGAAACGTTTACAAAAAACCGAGGACTATCGGCAAAAGCATAAGCAGGGTATTTCTCACAATTTCACCTTTTGAGGGACCTGAGTCATATTCATCGTATGAGTCAAAGTAGTCATCGTTATCATAACTTCTTGATGACATAGGGAAACTGCTGTAAGATGACGGCGGTTCCGATGCAAAATAATCATCTATTGATTTCTTCTGAGAGATAGTTTGCAGGCGATGAACTCTTTCTTCATAATCACCGCTCTGTGCTGCGCCAAGGAGTTGATATTCTATCCTTTCAAGACGTGCTTCAGGAGTTTCTTCAGGATAAGTTCTGCTAAGATTTTGCCGTTCAAGACGTTCGATATCAGTGACCAGAAAAGCCGGAAAATCTGATATATTCGCCTGAGCGCTCAGTCTGTCAACTCTGTCTGAAAGAGCTTCGTTATCAAAAGATTTTTTATACAGACTTCTTTCAAGTCTGCTCAGGCGCTGATAGATATCTTCTCCCTCAAATGTCTGGTTAAAGATATTCTGCTCTATTTTTGTAACCATAGGATAATTATTATAATCATAACCATCCTCCCCATGGGCAAAAACAGGGGATAAGATTGCCAAAAAGATAAATAACAGTACCGTAAAGAATTTTATGTTCATAAACAGCCGACACCTATTTTCGTCTGTTTATAACCTAACCTTTTTGGAATGACTTTTAATCCGAAAAAGTATTAATATTCAAAAACTGCCTATTCGGATAATAATTTTATTTCATCTTGAAGGATTTCTATGTTTTCAGCCAATGCGGCAAGATTTTTTTCTATATTTTCTTTTTTGTAGGCACCGCCCGCTGAAGAATAAGAAACATATTGAAGAGTATAGTCAGCCTTTTGCCAGAGGGCAAGGATTGACTGATTTTGTCTTATAAGTTCTTTTACTATCTTATAAGTTACATATTTTTCTTCAGGCTTATTTTGATATTTTTTCAGGAAAAGATTTGCTTTCAGATTGAAATAATAAGCCTTTGCAGCAAACAGCTGAAGATTTTCCTTTTTTGATGCGTCATAGAGTTCTGACATGGGTTTCTGGAGTTTCAGAATTTCAACAAGATAGCCGGCATAAGGGTTATTCTCCATTATATAGTCATTGTATTTTGGAGAATTTAGAGCAGGAGCCGTTTTCTTTGTCGGGTCTTTTTCTACATCAATAAACGGTCTTGAATCAAGTTTTTTCTGTTCCTGTTCATGTTTTTGCTGCAGTTTTTTTTGTTCCTCTTTGAAGGCTTCGCCAAGGTCAGGCAAATCCCCGACATAACCGGCCGAAGTATTCAAAAAAGCTATGAGAAGAAGTATTGGCAAAATCTTTTTCATAGCTTTATTTTAATAATGTTTGAATCAATAATCAAACTTTGTTCAGATGATTTCCATATTTTCGATGAACTCCTGCAGCGGAGAGTCTATGCGGGAGTTTATATTATTAACAACATAAGCGCACAAACATATATTCAAAATAACAGAAACTACAGAAACGACTATTGCTATTTTGAGGAGATAAAGAAGCGTTTCATTGTTTTTATCGACCTTCTCATCAAGGCGAATCAACAACTCTTCGTTCACCGTTGCTTTGGCTAAATTTTCTTCACAGAGCTTTTGAACTTTTTCGAGAGTTTCTGTTTGTGATTGGAGTTTTTCTGCCTGCATTGCACTCTGAGCGTCCTTCTCCTGAGAAATTTCTTTCATCTCATTGAGAGTCTTTTTCATATCCTCATCAACAACAGGAACTATTTTGACATCTTTTGAGAAAAATTCTTTGAAATTTGAGAGAAAATAACCCGCTTTTTGAAAAAATCTGAATTTATCCGTAATATTTTTCATACTCTTATCCTTAACAAATTTATGCCTATTTTATAATAGCATTATTCCCCAAAATTTTAAAATCCTTCAGAAGGCAAAAAATTATTTATTTTTTTGCATATCGCCAATCCACTTTTCAAAATCAACATCATCAGGCAGTTTATAATCAGGATTGCTCATTTCAAAAAACGTTTTTAGAAACTCTTTATCAAAATGCCTGTTCACAGCACGTTCAGATTCACTCAGCGAATGTTCATATTCGATATTATGAAGAGCAGGGTCAAATCCGAGTAATTTTTTTATATAATCCATTCCTTCTCTCGCAGCCATAACGGTGTTTGACCAAGCATCAACAATTACCGCACTGTTACCCCAGGTTTTTATATCAGAGAAATCAGCATCTTCACGGAGTCCCAAGACAGCAAAGAGATGATCTCCGACTCGTTCCTTCAAACCTCCGTCACTTTTGTTTGTAATTGCAAGAGAAATTGCATGCGCATCAAGACCGTCTTCAAGCATCATCAACTCCATAGCATCGTTCATTGCACCGCAATTTCCAACCTTATTGTTTTTTATATCTCTTATCACATCAGCAGAACTATCCCATGAGCTGCTGAGACAAAAATTATCCTCAAGTCTGTCATATTTTTCGCTCAATTTATCCAAACGGGGAATAATCGTTTGAAATCTCGGAGAATTTTCATGCCGGATAATCTGTGTCTGTATGCGTGTTGAAGATGGAGCATAAGGAAGAATCCTTTTGAATTTCGCAAGTTCCCGTCTTCCTGCTTCCAAATTTTGTTTCAATGACCCGAAAGAAATAGCTGCCATAAAAAAACCTTCCACACCATTTCTGATATAAAAGGTTTGTGATTATAAAAAATTGCTCTAAATCCTGATAATAAATTAATCTATTTTAACGGGAGTATCTTTCAGAGATTTTCCTTCTGCGGCATATTGCTGTATGCATTTTGTTGCGGTGCGTTTATTGCTGACGCAGGAAGAACCGCCGACACAACCGCCTTCGCAGGTCATTACCTCAACAAGATTACCTTCAGGACACTCTCCGTTCTTTGCCCAAGATTTGAGTTCTCTGATTGATTTGACATCAAGACCGTTAATAAGAACCGGACTGATTTTTACAGCGTCATCATCATCACTTGCAACCTTGACCGAGTTTACGACACCGCCTGTTATTGCAAAATTGCGCCCTTCTTTTGACGCAGCGACATCAAACTCATAATCCTTGCATTTTGATAAATCAAGTTCGAGAGCTGTAAATATATCATCCATCTCTTCAAAACTCATAACAAAATCAACATTCTTGTCAAACTGTCCTTCTTTTCTCTTGGCAACACAAGGACCGATAAACACACTCAAGCAATCAGGAACTTCTTTTTTGGCGATCTCGGCAGTATATGCCATCGGAGTCAAAGTGGCAGATACAAATGGAGCAAGCTCGGGAACATGGTTTCTGACAAGTTCTTTATAAGAAGCACAACAAGACGTTGTCATAAACTTATCGCCTCTTTCCATTCTTTCTTTAAAGTCCTTTGCTTCATTTACAGCAGTAATATCAGCGCCTCTGGCTACTTCAATAACCTTATAAAAGCCTATATCTATCAATGCCTGCGCTATTTTATTTATGCTGAAAGGTATTTGACCGACAACTGATGGCGCAAGCATTGCAACAAGTTTTTTGCCTTCCTTGATTTTGCGCAAAACATCTATAACCTGACTTTTTTCATGTACGGCACCGAACGGGCATGTTGCCACACAAGCACCGCATCCGATACATTTTGAAAAGTCTATTTCGGCATGTCCATGTTCGTTTTTGTGGATAGCTTTTGTCGGACAGCTGTTTTCGCAGGGAACAATAATCTTTGCAATGGCATTGTAAGGACATGCCTGCATACACTTCATACATCCCTTGCACTTATTACCGTCTATAACTGATTTTCCGTTTATAGAGCTGATTGCATTGAAATGGCAGCTATTGATACATGGTTTTGCAACACAGTTCTGGCACAAATCCGTAACATATATTCTGTTCGGGACACATCCATGACATGCAGTATCTATTACCGTGAGAATATCTTCTTCCAAATTTTCACGCTGCATAGCCTCTTGAGCGTAGTTATAAAGAGGTTTCATCTCATCATCGCTCTCGACATTGTGCCCTAATGAAGCAATTACTCTTTGTCTTAAGATAGCTCTTTCTTTATATATACAGCATCTATAAGGAATTTCAGCATTTTTCGGACGCATATCAAACGGGATTTTATCCGCTGTTTTTGCAAAGTCATCGCTGTAAAAAGCTTTTATCAGCCTGACGAGTATTTCCTTCTTCAGTTCTGTTGTATTATTCGGATTTTGCATATTCTTACCCTTCAGTTAACCATTACAATAAAATTTTAACATCAAATAATCAAAAAAATGTAAAGATTTAATTAAATTTTTTCGTGAAAAAGCAATACAGACGTGACTTTTAGAAGTTTAATCGTAACAAAACTCACCCGTTAATCGTGATTTTTTGAACAAAACTTATAAAAGAATAAGACTCAACCCTATCATAAACATTCCCGTAAGAATGCCTATGATTACATGATGGTTTTCGCCGTACTCTCTTGCCAGAGGCAAAAGGGTATCAAATGAGATATAAACCATAATCCCGGCGACAGCCGCAAACATTGCTCCGACCATGCTAGGAGGCATAATGGTCTTCAAAAGAATAAAACCGAGAACACCGCCTACCGGCTCTGATATACCTGATAAGAACGAATAAAATATTGCCTGCCTTTTCTGCCCGCTTGCATGAAAAATAGGCAGTGCAATAGCTATTCCTTCGGGGATATTATGAATGGCTATTGCTATAGCAACAGGAATTCCAAGGGTTACATCCTGACTCGAAACAAGAAACGTCGCCATTCCTTCGGGGAAATTGTGTACGGCGACAGCTACTGCGGTAATCAATCCCGCTCTTTTTATTTTGTGTATTTTATGGTCACATTCGGCAGGAGAAGAAAACAAATCCGTTTCGATATGATCAGGAATAAAATAGTCTATAAGCGTTGCAATCGCAATGCCTGCAAAAAAGGCAAAAAAGCTTATAACAGATGATGTATGAGCAGAAAAAGACATTCCAAGCATCTGCTGGGCATCAAGCATAATCGCCGTCAAGCTGACATAAATCATTACGCCGGCAGAAAATCCCAAACCTATAGACAGCGCTTTCATATTATCCCGTCTTACAAAAAAAGTCAAAAAACCGCCGAGGACAGTCGACATGCCTGCCATCAAAGTAAGAATTATAGCTATCAGATATTTATTGTCCATAGTGAGATTATTTTATCACGAGAAAAAATCAGGTACTAAAAAATATTTATACAATTATCTTCAAGTAGGTTAACTTTTTTGATGATGCATTCATATGGCATTATGTTTTATAATGACTAAAAAAGGAGGTTTAATTATGTTTTGGATTCTTAGATGGATTTTATTTGCACTGGCAGTGATGTTCACCGCATGGTTAATCCCGGGTATCAGCGTTGACGGTTTTTGGAGTGCATTGTGGGTATGCGTAATTCTCGGAATTATAAACGTTTTCATAAAACCTCTTATATTCCTTATCTCACTGCCTATCAACATCCTCACTCTCGGACTGTTTGGATTTGTGATTAATGCTCTGCTGCTTTTATTAGCGGGTCATATCACACCCGGGTTTAGCGTTGAAGGTTTCTGGAGTGCACTGCTCGGGTCAATCGTCCTATCAATCTTAGGCGTTGCAGTAAACCAGATTGGAGATAAAAAATAAACAGCCGCTCAGAACTAATCCTCATCGGCAATGGTAAAATTTGCAAAAATTTTACATATTATTGATATGAAAAGATTAGGACTGTTTATTTTATTTTCTCTTATATTTTTTAACCTCAATGCTTCTGCAGAAAGCTGCCTTGATGAAGAACGGGTTTTAAGAACCGAGCATATGTTCTGTGAAGATGGTGCGCTATCTGATGAGGTTATCATAACGAACCTGAGAAATATCATATGCAAAGGAAATATCTTCAAAGTTGCATTTGAATGCAAATTCTGGTCAGAATGCGCAAAAGCAGGAGATAGAGTTAATTTTAGCGTGCCAGAAAGCATTTACACACAGGAGGGAACACTTCTCATTCCATCAGGTTCGAGAGTTGTCGCAACCGTTTTGAAGATAGAAAAACAAAGAATTCCAAATAAAAACGCAAGAGTTTTTCTAAAGTTTGAGTGTCTTATATTGCCTGATGGGAGTGCTGTTGTTATGTCAGGAAAGCCGTTCACTGAAGACGGAGCACTCAAAGAGGGCGCATGGATGACAGCGGGTAAACTCAGCGCTTATACCCTCGGACTAGGTGTTGTCGGTGCTGGAGCGGCGACCGGATTTGCATTCATTCCTCATCCTCTCCGTCTTGGTGTAGCTTATGCAATAGGCATCCCTATCGGTACAAGCCTCGGACTGATTACGGGTCTTGTTACCCCGGGGTTGAAATACCATGCCAAAGCGGGCGAAGTTGTCACGCTCATCTTATGCGATAATTTATGCCTGAAAAAACAATGCTGTCCATAACATATAACTAAAGTATTACTAAAAAAAAACTTTAGTTGTATTAAAAATATTATTACATTTTTTTATAATAAAAATATATAAGGGAAATAGTATTATCAGAATTTAAAAGGTATATGTTAAGTATAGATACTTTAACATCTAATATTATAATGCAAAGGGCTTTAAATCAATCAACAAAAAAGCTCTCCCTTAGTATGCAACGACTATCAAGCGGACTAAAAATTAATACCTGTGAGGATGATGCAGCTGGATTAAGTTTGTCAGAAAAATTATCTTCAAATATCAGCTCTCTAGGTAAAGTACAGCAAAATACAAAAGATGGAATAGCTCTTTTGCAAACGGCAGAAGGGGGACTTAAAAATATTCTTGATATTTTACAACGTATTAAATATTTATCAGTACAAGCGTCTTCTAATTTATGGGGAGAAGGCTCAAGGAATGCAATGCAGCAAGAAGCAGAACTGCTTGTTGATCAAATTGAACAAATAACAAAATCAACTAATTTTAATGGAGTAAATTTGTTTGAAAAATCTGTAAGTAAAAATACACAAACCGCTACAATACAATCATCCCCTTATATATCAAATTACAATAAAAAAATAACAAATATCAAACATGTTCCGGAAACAAAACAAACAAATAATTTATCATCAATTCAAACGACATCATCAACAAATTCTAGCAGAAGTGGAACTATAATTTTTTCCAGTAAAGATGAAACAAAAACTCTCACCCTTGATGGCAAACACTATACGGTAATAAATGATTCCGAGTCATCTTCCACAATATCTTACTCTTACAGTGCAGATACAAAGCTATTAACTGTAGAAGGTTCTAATATAACTATTACATCTGCCGATAACCAAGATAACAATATTGCTATAAAAGGAAGCCAAATAAAAATAAATGGAAGCAATCTTGCGGATAATATTACAATATTGTCAGGAAGTAATCATATTTCTGTTTATACATATTCCGGTCATAATGAAATAACCGTAAATGCTGATAATTGCTCAGTTTTTACAACTGGAGTTAATAATAAAGTTACAATCAACGGTTCCGGCAATCGGCTGGAAACCTATCCCGATACTAAAAAAACAGATATAATAATTTTTGGGAACTCTAATCTTATAATGAATAATAAAGGCGACTATTCTATTTCCTCTTACGGGGATAGTAATATTTTTATTCTTGATGGTAATAGCGATAAAATAGAAATAATCGGGTCTTATAATAATATAATTACAGCTTACAATACAACAAATAAAGTTACTATAAACGGTAATCAAAATTCTTATAATAATGTGGGAAGTGGTGCCACCAATTTTGAAATAACCGGAGATAATAACACAATAAACGGTGGTAAAGGAAAAGACAGATTTTTAATTAACTCTGGAACAAATAACAGAATAGACGGAGGAAGCGGCGATCGAAATACAATGATTAACAGAGGAGAAAATACAACATATAATAACGTAGTTGACATAACGCCGCCAGAACCGTTTGTCTGCGATTTGCAGATAGGAACAAAATCTGATGAGAATTCAGTAATAAGTATAGAAATAAGTTTCAGTCTGCTTGATTTTGAGCCTGATTTTTCAACAGCAAACAGTTCTCGAAATAATATTGATACAATAGATGAAATGATAAACAATGTTATAACTCAACTAGCAAATATAGGCGGAAATATAAACAGACTTGAATCAGTTCAAAAAAGCCATTTAATACGAATAGAGAACCTTTCATCTGCACAATCAACAATACAAGATGCAGATATTGCTGAAGAAACTTCAAATTTAGTAAAAAATCAAATACTTCAACAATCAGCTACTACACTTATGATGCAATCAAGAATGATGAGTGCTGATTTGGTTTTGTCTTTAATTACCGGTATACAAAATTCAAATAATATTTATGCATAATAAATCAAATTTTAGACTAAAAATAGAATTATTAGGCAATTTTTACCGCAAAAATGTTTTTATAAATATATAAAAGAGGGATAAGAGGACAAAAATTTTGATAGGGAAATATCATACCTCAATCACAAATGAGGCGTTAGGAACAAGCTTTAACGGATATGCCGTAAATTATATAGAAAAGGGCAATATTGATTCAGACGAGCTGAGAGATTACAAAGAAGGCATAACAGACGGTTATGACCTCAGCGCTCAACACTTCAACAAAACGAGTCTTGAGAAATGCGATGAATTTCTTGAAGATGCGCAGGATGTTGTTCTTGAAGACTTTATTGAAGCTGCAAAAGCTGACGGAGCCGAAGAAGATGAACTTTATGAACAGGCGTTCTACGACCTCGGTCGTTTGGTTCACAACATACAGGACTTTTATTCTCATACAAACTGGATAAACTTAAACCAAGATGAATTGTGGAATGAAGACATCGACAACCCGAATGTCAACGACCCTGAAAAGTTCAAGACAGGTGATTATTCTTATTTCTCACAGTTTTTGGATCAAATAAATCCGTTTTATAAATTGTATTTATCAGCAAATTATGATGCTCTTTATGAAGATGATTCATCCATCTCACACTATGGGCTGAACAAAGATGAACCAGGCACCATAGCTGATGAACTCTATGAAGATAAATACGGTGTTTCAGGTTTCACACTGGCTTCTGATATGGCAAGAGAACACACCGCGCAAAAATGGGATGAGATAGACAGTGCACTGAAAGAGTCTTTGAGCGAAGAAGAATATGAAAACCTAAAACAAAAAATGTCCGAATTTGACTCAACACAGGAGGACTTTGACGAAAACCTCGACGAACTCAGGGCAAACTTCAACGAAGATATGAAAGAATTGCAATAAAAAATGCGTCTGGCGCGATTCGAACGCGCGACCTATCCCTTAAAAGGGGAGTGCTCTACCTGCTGAGCTACAGACGCATTTTTTAATATTATTCAATTTTCAATGTTATTTTGTTATTTCGGCTCTCACCGTATGTATAAGATACCAACAGCATACTTTAGAGTCAAGTATTTTTTTTTGAAAAAATTATTTTTTCTCAAAAGGATTGCTCAAAACAATTGTCTGAGCTCTATCTGGCCCCACAGAAACAATAGAAATTTTGCATCCTATTAGTTTTTCAAGTGCCTTGATATAGTTCTGTGCATTCTCAGGAAGCTTATCAAACGATTTCACATCAGAAGTAGAAGTTTTCCACCCCGGGAATGATTCATAAACTGGTTCCAAATATTTATGAACATTGATGTTTGTGACATATTTATCGTAGACTTTGCCGTTTCTTTTATCTTTGTAAGCAACACAAACTTTTATTTCATCAAAAGTATCAAATACATCGAGTTTTGTAATTGCCATGGAGGTTAAACCGTTAACCATAACGGCATATTTTGATACAAGAGCATCAAACCATCCGCAGCGCCTTGGCCTTCCTGTTGTAACTCCATATTCATGTCCGATTTCAAGGAGTTTTTTACCATATTCATCATTCAATTCAGTAATGAAAGGACCTTCTCCGACTCTTGTCAGATATGCTTTGCTTATGCCGACAGCTTCATCAACAAATGCAGGACCAACGCCGCTTCCTGTGCAAGCCCCTCCTGCTACAGGATTTGAACTTGTAACATAAGGATATGTTCCATAGTCAATATCAAGCATAGTGCCCTGAGCACCCTCGAGAAGGATATTTTTACCTTCTTTCAGATAGTCAGACACCATATAAACAGCATCTTCGCAGAGATATGGTTTGATTATCTCAGCAGCCTTCGCACAATAATCAAGCAGCTGCTGTTTTGTATAAGGTTTTAAGCCATAAACACCTTCCAGTTGTTTATTTTTGAGAGCTATTGCCCTGTCGAGTTTTGCACTAAGCTGTTCTTCATCAAACAAGTCCTCAACTCTTATGCCTATTCTGTCAAATTTATCAACATAAGTAGGACCGATACCTTTATTGGTCGTGCCGATTTTGTTTTTACCGAGGTTTTTCTCGCTGCTTGAGTCGATATCAATGTGATAAGGCATTGTAATATGTGCAAGCGGGCTGATTTTCAGCTTTGAGGTGTCGACATTTCGTGATATAAGACCATCAAGCTCTCTTTTCAGTGCATCAGGATATATCACAACGCCGTTTCCAATCAGACAGATTTTATCACCGTACAAAATTCCTGATGGTATGAGATGGAATTTGAATGTTTCATCTTTGACAACAACAGTATGCCCTGCGTTGCAGCCGCCCTGATATCTGATTACCAAACTTGCTTCATCAGTCAGCAAATCAGTAATCTTTGCCTTTCCTTCATCTCCCCACTGAGCACCGATTACAATAACATTTGACAAAATATCGCTCCTTCATTTTCCGCACCATTCAAAATTGTCTGACAAATTCGAGAGAAAAACAATCTTTTTTAAACTAATGCAAACAATTTTTATCAGCATTTTTACTTTATTATATCCAACATGATACAATTACTCTTATCTGCGTTGGATTAGTTTTTTTAGGGGTATGTCTGAGTGTTTAAGAAGTTCGGAATATATTTTTTTTCGGTAATTTTAGTAATATCAATTAGTTTATTTTTTATTAATAAAGAGTCTTACGATAATACCTATGGGAGTTTTATAAAAGGGCCTGATATGAAATATGCCCGACAGGAAAATTTTGAAGCTATCAAGTTAAAGGATGGTCGTGTATTAATCTTGGGATTTAACCACAAAAGATATGCAGAATCTGAAAAGGAAGCACTTTCTTATGTTAGTTCTTTAAAAAAGAAAGAAAAAGAAAGATATCTAAATGAATATCATCATAAGCCATCAGAAATGTATAACCCGAAAACAAATTCATTTCAGGAGGTAGAGTTTCCAAAAGATTTTTATTACAATTCAAAGGGGCTATTACTTAATGATGGAAGAGTATTATTTACAGATGTACTCCTATATGATGATAGTAACAATATTTCCAGAGCTTTTTCTATCTATAACTTTGAGAGCAAAAAAATAGAGTTGACTCTACCGATAAATAATAAATTGATAATAAAAAATGATGGAACAAAGATAGATAAATTATCTCAGGAAGAAGTTTTTATCTATGATATTGATACATTATTATTAAAAGATGGGAATGTTCTTGTTATGTATCATTCTCCAATACTGCAAGAAGATTTTAACAATAGGAAAATATATGATTCGAATTATCTGAGTGCATTATATAAATTAGCAGAAGAGAAGAACAAAATAGAAATATTCAATCCTAAAACAAGAGTTTTTGAATTTATAGGATATTTAAACTTAGTTGATGTTAAAAATAATATACTCTTAGATAATGGAGATGTATTAATAGTGTCTTCATCTTTACAATCAAGTCTATATAACCCTGATGGAAAAAAACTTGAAATGATTGATTCTTTAAATATACTTCATTCGAAGCCTTTGTTAAGAAAATTAGATAATGGAAATATTTTAATATTGAATGGTAGCTACGAAAAAGTAAATGGATTAGCATCCGGGGTTCAGAAATCTGAAATATTTGATGTAAAGGATAAAAAATTTAAACTTATTGGAAGAATGACTGAAGTAAGGGGAGGAGACCCTTTTAAAGATTTTACGGCAACAAAATTGAGAAATGGAAACATTTTAATTTCAGGAGGACATAATTCTGAAGGAGGGAGATTCCTACAATTATTTGTCAGCCCATATTATAACTATCTAAAAAGTGCAGAAATTTATGATGTGAAAAAAAATAAATTTATAAAAATTTCAAATATGTACAAAAAAAGACGACTGCATAAGGCAGTATTGCTTGATAACGGTGATGTTTTAATACTTGGTGGAGTTAAAGGTAGAGCATCAAAATCGACAGAAATTTTTAAGCCTAATTATTCAAACTGATAGATAAATCAGTAAAGCTTTTTTCTAGAAAAAATCAATCCCGAACGTTTTACATAAAAAATAAGAAAAATAAAAAAGGTCTTTCTTTCGAAAGACCTTAAAAAAGTTTTACGCTGTGTTTTTTATTGTTTTGTGAACTCTGCATCAATAACATCATCATCAGAACCTGATGAGTTTTGATTGTCTGCTGACTGACCTGAAGCATTCGCATCAGCCTGTGGCTGCTCAGCTGTTTGCTGATAAGCTGCCTGAGAAATTGCGAATATTGTCTGCTGGAATTGGTCGGCAAGAGTTTTGATTTCAGAGCCCGGTTTATTTTCATCAAGAGCTTTCTGCAATGCAGCTTTTTCTTGTTCCAATTTTGTTTTATCCGAGTCAGAAATTTTACCTTCAAAATCTTTGAGCAGTCTGTCTGCCGAGTTGACCAAAGAAGCGGCGTTGTTCTTAATTTCGACTTCTTCTTTGTGTTTTCTGTCTTCCTCAGCGTTAGCTTCAGCTTCCTTGACCATTCTGTCAATATCCTGTTCAGACAGATTTGATGAGTTAGTGATTGTAATTTTTTGTTCCTTATTTGTAGCCTTATCTTTAGCGGAAACATTTACAATACCGTTAGCATCAATATCAAATGTAACTTCGATTTGAGGAATGCCTCTCATAGCAGGAGGAATACCGTCAAGTCTGAACATACCTAAAGATTTGTTATCCTTGGACATCGGTCTTTCACCTTGCAAAACGTGAATATCTACAGCTGTCTGGTTATTTTCAGCAGTTGAGAATACCTGTGATTTGCTTACAGGGATTGTTGTGTTTCTGGGGACAAGCGGGGTCATAACACCGCCGAGTGTTTCGATACCTAATGTCAGAGGAGTTACATCCAACAAAACGATATCTTTAACTTCACCTGCAAGAACACCTGCCTGAACAGCAGCACCAACAGCAACAACTTCATCAGGGTTAACTGACTGGTTAGGTTCTTTGCCCGTATATTCTTTTACCAGAGCTTGAACAGCTGGAATACGAGTTGAACCGCCGACCAAGACAACTTCATTTATATCATTTTTTGTAAGGTTAGCATCTTTCAAAGCTTGCTCTACAGGTTTTTTGCAACGTTCAAGCAAATCGTGAGATAATTCTTCGAATTTAGCTCTTGTCAAAGAAACATCAAGGTGTTTTGGTCCGTTAGCATCAGCTGTAATAAACGGAAGATTGATGTTTGTTTCAACAACCGATGATAATTCACATTTAGCTTTTTCTGCTGCTTCTTTCAAACGTTGCATAGCTTGTTTATCAGCTCTCAGGTCGATACCTTCCGTTTTCTTGAACTCATCAGCGAGCCAGTCCATAATTTTCTGGTCAAAATCATCACCGCCTAAGTGAGTATCACCTGAAGTTGAAAGAACTTCGTGGACGCCGTCGCCTATTTCAAGAATTGAAACATCGAATGTACCGCCGCCAAGGTCGAATACAAGAACTTTTTCCGTTTTTTCTTTTTCAAGACCGTATGCCAATGCAGCAGCAGTCGGTTCGTTTACGATTCTCAAAACATCAAGACCTGCAATTTTACCTGCGTCTTTTGTTGCCTGTCTTTGTGAATCATTAAAGTAAGCAGGTACAGTGATTACAGCTGATGTAACTTTTTCACCCAAATATTTTGATGCATCATCAGCAAGTTTTCTCAAAATCATTGCGCTGATTTCTTGCGGAGTATAATCCTTTCCGTCGATATTAACTTTGAAATCAGTTCCCATATGACGTTTAATACTTATAACCGTTCTGTCAGGGTTCAAAATTGCCTGTCTTTTTGCAAGTTGACCGACCAATTTTTCTCCTGTTTTTGAGAATGCAACAATAGAAGGGGTTGTACGAGAACCTTCAGCGTTTGCTATAACGACAGGTTTACCGCCTTCCATAACCGCTACTACGGAGTTTGTTGTTCCCAAATCAATACCTATTGTTTTTCCCATGAGTATGACACTCCCTTTCTTATTCTATTTATTTTTCTATTGAACCTTATATTATAATTTAAGCAACAAAATTTAAAATACCTCAAAAAATAAAGAAAAATTTAACAATTTAAAAACCATAAAAAAACCGGCTTGGTGAGCCGGTCTTTTTTGTAAATTTTAAAAAAAGTTAAACAACTTCTTTCCATGTTTCCTGATTGCTCAAGAGTTCTCTGTCGATTTCATTCTCGTTATCAGCAATAACTGAGGCAACAACAATATCACTGGTGACGTTCAACATAGTTCTTGTCATATCAACAATTCTATCAATAGTGAAGAGAATTGCAAATCCCTGTACAAGCTGTTCAGGTGTCAGACCAAGTATTTTAAGAACAAGAGCAATAGTAATCAACGCTGCTCCGGGGATACCTGCGCAGGTGCTTGAGGCAACTATTGCAAATAAACAAACCATTACTATTGTCAGAAAATCAAGCTGAATACCATAAGCCTGAGTCAGGAAGATTACGCAGAGTGTCTGGAATAAAGCTGTTGCATCCATATTCATGGTAGCACCGAGAGGAAGAACAAAGCTGCAAATCTTGTTTGAAATACCGACTCTTCTCTCACAGCAGGCAATAGTTACAGGAAGAGTTGCAGAGCTGCTTGCTGTACCAAAAGCAACCATCATAGCTTCTGCAGATGCTCTATAGATTGACCATATATTAAGCTTGCTGAAAAGTTTTACCAAAAGAGGATATATAACCGTAAGCTGCAGGATAAATCCGACAAAAATTAATATAAGAAATTTTGAAATATCTCCGAAAACAGACAGACCGTAGTTCGAAACAGATGCCGCAGTCAGAGCAAAAATACCGGGCATTGCAAGCACCATAATCCAGTCCGTTATTTTCATGGTCGAGGCAAATATTGACTCGAAGAATGAAACAACAGGTCTGTTAATCTCACCGATTACGGCAAGAGCGCAACCGAGAATAAATACAAAGATTATGATAGGAACCATATCACCGTTTGCTAAAGAGTGAATGGGGTTGCTCGGAATCATATTCAAATACATGTTGGTAATATTTTCTTTTTGGGCTGCCGCTGTAGCATTAAACTGCTGCTGAGCTTCCATTGCCTGTTGAGGGCTGATATAGCCCTCGAGATTTGTCCCAGGAGAAAAAATACCGCCCAGCACCGCACCGATAACGACAGCTGCGATAGTTACAAATGCATAATACAAAACCATTTTCAAACCGATTTTGCCAAGTTGTTTTCCATCGCCCAAACTTGCTATACCGACAATAATCGCACTAACGACAAGTGGTATAACAACCATTTGTATTAATCTTATAAACACCTGACCTGCGAAAGTAAATATTTCATTTACCGTAGGATGGTTTGCAGCGGGGAAAAGAGCTCCGACGATGGCACCTGCGATAATCGCAAAGAATATATGCCAGTTTCGTTTTGCACCAAGACCGAGTGCTACCAAAATCTGTGATTGTATTTTCATATAACTATCTGTCCTTTCAGCTATTAAATATATATATCCGGAGATTGTTTTATTATACAAAATATATCAGGGTTTAAGCAATTATTTTTTTTATTTCTAAGATAAAAATATGAGAAAAGAACCTTCATATCTAAAAGATATCTGAAATTTTCGGAATTTATATAGCAAATTTCAGAGGTACTATTAAAAATCCGTCATTCTAAGGGCTTTATTCCGAAGAATCCTTTTTTGTTTAGATACTTCGCTAATGCTCAGTATGACGTTGTTTTGGAAATTTTGGGTGAAATTTGCTATATGAATCCCAAATTTTCAATGCATTTTTCCAATAACATACTTTTATACGATAAGTTTATTCCTGTTTTATCGTAATATAAGTACATTATGTCTGAGATAACAGCAAACAAACAAGTTGAAAATAATATAGACGAGCAGATGAAGCCTATTTTGACGGATATGTTGAAATATTCGCCGTCAAAAATAGTCGGATTTCTCGGGAATCTGATTGTTGTTCCGATTTATACCCATCTTCTCACAACGCAGGAGTATGGGCTTTATGCCATGGCTGTAGCGGCACTTTCCTTTCTGTGCATAATTTTTTCTGATTGGATAGGGCTATCAGGGCTAAGATTTTTCAGAGTGCATCAGATAAATGAAAACATCCCGAAATACCTGACAACTCTTCTTGTACTTCTGGTTATAAATCTGTCTGCGTTATTTTTAACCGCATTTTTCTTCAAAGATAATTTCTGCGACTTCTTCAAAATACCGATAAACGTGTTTCTTGCTACTCTTATACTGATTATACCGGTTGCAATCAGAGCACTTTTATTCCAAATCCTGAGAGCGCAGATAAAGCCTAATGCATACACGTTCTCGACTATTTTAAATCAATTTTTGACCATTGCGATGGCTGTTGCAATAATCAAAACAACAAATCTCGGAGGAGTGTCCATTCTGCTTGCAATGGGGATATCTATTTCGCTCATAGATATCCTGTTGTTATTCCAGAGCAATATTTTTTCTTACTTCAAGTTTGAAAAAATTCAGTTCAACATTTTGAAAACACTGTTCATCTACGGGGCTCCGATTGCAATTGCCTCAATAAGCGTGTGGGGAATGACTCAGAGCAATAAATTCATACTTCAGCGCATAAAAGGCATTTCATCTGTCGGATTGATGGGAGTCGGATATAATCTCACTTTCCCCCTGCTCATGACAATCTTTGCAATCATTCCGATAGCTGCCTTTCCCCGCATAATCAATCTATATGTCGAAAAAAAAGACGTTCGTCCGGTAATATCAAAACTAACAGAATATTTCATGTTGATTTCCCTTCCTATCATAGCAATAGGTTCTTTTTATTCTAAAGAAATAGTTTTGTTCTTTGCTCATCAGAGATTTTTAGATGCCTATGTTCTGCTGCCTTATCTCGGTTTTTCGGCATTTTTCCTGAGTTTTGCAGAATATACAACCATGCAATATCATCTGATAAATAAAACTCATATTGATACAATCATAAAAGTAGCCTCAGGAATTATCGGAGTTATTCTGAATATAGTTCTCATTCCTTCTCTAGGGCTCATCGGCGTCGGGATTGCTACATTATTCGCAAATATTCTGTATTTTCTTTTAAGCATAATAATCGTCATCCCAAATCTCGAATGGCAGGTACCATATCGCAAAATATGCCTGATACTCCTCTCCTTCCTTCCAGTATACGGCTTGTACGAACTTCTTCAACACTCGGAGGGGCATACAAAATCAATTTACGAAATTATTGTTCTTATGGGTGTTTATTATCTTGTATTCTTCGTATTGAACAAATTTTTCAAAATAAAAAAGGAAGCAGCATAACGCAAACTTCCTTCAGATGTATGTAAAAAAGTAATTATTTTACAGCTTTTGAAATCTCTGCGGTAATATCAGTTCCGCCAAAGAGGACTACGCCTTTTGCAAGAACAAGATTGTAATTGCCTGCTTTTGCTTTAGCATTTACGATATTTGATATATTTGTATCTATAGCTTTCAGTTTTGTAATGTATTCTTTTTCTATTGCCGCTTTTTTTGAGTCAAACTCTTTGTTGTATTTATCTTCGAGCGCTTTGCGTTTCTTCGGGTCTTTTTCTTTTGCAATGTTTTTTCTTGCTGTATCTACAAAGTTAATAAGATTGTTCATCTTTGCCTGCTGGTCTTTTTTGAGAGCCTCCACCTGCGAAGATTGAGATATAACTTTTTGTACATCAACAACAGCTACTTTATAATTTGCAGGAACACCTGACATCGCAAAGTTATTCAAGCCCATACCCAAAACGAAGGCACCTAGAGCAACTGCAAAAAATTTCAAATCTTGTTTCATACACAACTCCTCCTAAAGTTTTTTTAAAATTATAACACAATTCTTATTCACAAATTATATTTTCTTTTTCAACAGATGGAGGCACCTCAAGGGTATATTGAGCAGCCTTCATCGAACTACAGTCTTCAAAACTTATAATATTAAGATATTTCTCAGCCCGTGATAAAGCGACATAAAACAATCTCAACTCCTCGTTTTTCTCTCTGACTTTTTTCCAGAGTTCTTTATATACAACATTTTGAGGGGTATCTTCTCCTGAAAGTTTTGTTAAAATCAAACCGAATCCGGGTTTATTCCCGTACTGCAAATCAAGGACAATCTTCCCTTCGCTCCTTGATACATAATTACGCACAGCACATACAAAGACATAAGGAAACTCAAGCCCCTTGCTTGCATATACCGTCAACAGACGAACAGCGTCAACTTCTGCCATACCGGCTGATGGGAGTTCAAAATTCCTGTCCGATTTGATTTTATCGATATAAGATAAAAGCTTATCAATCGATATGGAATACTCGCTTTTCATAAAATCAGCAATCACTCTCTCGAGGATTTTTAAATTCATCTCCGCCTTATATGCGGCAATCTGATTATCAGCCGTATAAGGCTTGATTTCGTTGATAAAACGATAAAAAATCTGCAGCAAAGACATATCTGTTTGATGTTTGTTGATATATGAGCAAACAGAAAAAATTTTAGATACTAAATCTTTGATATAATCTTCAACTTCAAGAGAGTCAAACAATTCATACTCTTTGAGAAAAATTATTTTTTCGCAGAAATTCTTTCTCTTCAGTTCATCATAATCGGATATTTCCGCCATAACAGCCGTATCAACAGCTTTTTTGAGAGCAAAAAGGTCATAATCAGACAAATATAACGATAAAATTTTCATGAACGCAAGCTCATCAAAACTGTTCTTTGCAAGCCTGAACATAGCAAGAACAGTCCTAACAACATCACTTTCAAAAAATCCCGTATTAACACGTTTTACACTCGGGATACCATACTTTGATAATCTTGAATCCAAAAACTCAGCCTGAGCATGAGATTTCACAAGTATTGCAAAATCTTTGTAAAATACACTTCCGTCTTTTTTCAGACGCAATATCTCAGATGCAATATAATCAGCCTGTTTCTCATTCAAATCATAAGCCCCCTGGCAGCCTGTGAGAATCGTATTCTTCACCCTTATATCAAAAGAAGATTTGTGCGCCTCAAGACACTCATCAAGATGCAAAAAGTCTGTTGTCACATAATTCACAGCCTCTAACACCTCCGGTGTGGAACGATAGTTTATATCAAGTTTTATTTCGGGATAATTCTCATTATATTTCTCGCATACAAACTTCTGCAGAACATCGAGATTCTCCATCTGTGCATACCTGAAACCGTATATAGATTGTTTCCTGTCACCTACATATGTCAAATTAGGACTCTCATCTTTAAGCAGAAGTTTTATTAACTCGAACTGAGAGCCGTTTGTATCCTGAAATTCATCGATAATAATATGCTCAAAATAATTTCTGTAATACTCTAGCACCGAGGAATTATTTTTGAAAACCTCAACAGTTTTGTTTATCAAATCATCGAAATCAGCAAGGTCAGCTTTCTCAAGTTCATTTTGATAAAGCGCATAAACAAGCACACTGACTTTTATAAGATACAAAGACAAATCATTAGATTTATTTACAGTGTCCTCAAACGTTTCACTGCGTGTCCACTTCTCAGGTTTTGGCGACCGGTTTTTCTTCAGCACGCTGCTGTTTGACATAACATCAGCTACGGCATCATCTGGACTCTGGCAAAAATCATCGATATAATCTTCCAAAACTTTCTCCCATTCAGTAATATACTCTTCTTTCGAAGAAAAACCGAACGGAATTTTATCAAGAGTATGTCTATATCTCTCAGTTGAGAAGGATGCCTTCTTATAATACTCATAAGGTGTCAGCCCGAGAGCCTTCACTTTTTTTATTACGCTGAATATATTCTCAAAAATATCATCAATATCATCAATTTCTGAAAGAGATGTAAGCTTATCAACACTGAGAACATCACCGCCAAAGCCTAAAGTTTTGGAGATTTTATCAAAACCTTCAATTGTAGAAACCTCGCCTTCTTTGATTTTTTGAATAAGATAATCATATTTTTTTGACAGAGTATCTTCATCTGCAAGCTTAAACGACGGTGATAACCCGACTTCAATTGAATGACGTCTTAAAATCCTCGAGCAGAAACCATGAAACGTAGATATCCACAAGTTGTCAACATCACAGCCAACCCCGCTTATGCGCAGCTCTTTCAAAATTCTTTCTTTCATTTCCCCTGCCGCTTTGTCAGTAAATGTAATTACAAGCAGCTTTGACGACGGCTCATCAACACCTCTCTCAATCAAGTCAAAAACGAGCTTCACAAAACGTTTTGATATAATCTTTGTCTTCCCGGTGCCTGCTCCGGCTACAATCTTTGTGCATGTATCAATCGAATTTTCTACTGCTGTTCTTTGATTTTTATTAAGTTCATCAAAGAATAATGCCCTACTGTTCAACATCAGATGACTCCTCCTCGCCGCATAAAAATGCGTATGCGCATGAATTGCAGCTGCGTTTATCTGCTGTCTTTGAAAAAGAAGTAATCCCCCTTAGCTTATCTATAACTGTTTTTGAAATATTTTCAATAATCTTATCTTTTTTTTCTTCTATAACATCAGCGGAAATAATATCCTCAAAATACCCTTTTTTCTCCCCTCTTATTGACGGGCGGATATACTTAAGCCCGAGAGTCTTTACCTTGTTTTTAAACTCTTTCAAACTCTCAGCATTCTGCAGTGCAAGATAATACAACGGTATCTGATACTGATAGTTTTTGACGTTATTTTCGTTAAATACACCTTTATTCCTTGAAGAATCACTCTCAAAATTCACGCCGTAATCACTCAAATAATATGACAGAGGACGCTTAGGCTCGCCTGTTTTATAATCAGCAAGCGAATACTCCCCGTTTTTTGAGAGAACAACATCGATTTTACCGTTAATGACAACACCATCTACACCAGGCAGGTCAAATTCAAATGATTTCTCACAGCAGGCACTCTCAGGAGCTTCCTCAAAAAAGCCACCCTGTTCCATAGACTCAAGAGCTGAGAGAAATTTTTTCTTCATCTCTGCTAAACTCAAATCATCTGTCGAGCTGACCAGTGATACAACAAGCTGGTTATAACCTGTTTTTAAGGCGATTTCATTATCAAATTTTGCATTGAATAAAATCTCTGCAAGAAATAGCAGACGTTCCTTTGTATAATCTTCAAGACATGTTTTGTTGAATACCTCGAGTATCGCATGCACAACAGTCCCGTAACTTGCCTGAAACGAACTCTTTTCTCTCAAGTTCAAAACATTCTTATAAAAAAACTTTCTCTCACAGGATAAAAACGCAGAAATAGACGAGGCATTCAGCTTCAAAACATCATCATCAGAAAAAACAGCTTTCGAAATTTGTTTTTCCCGTGTTTCTATAGGAGAATTTTCAATTTTCTTCAACAAACCGCCACCTGCAACAGAAAAATTTTCATGGTCATTATTTTTGAAAAAATCAAAAAAGATTGAGGGCGAAGAACTTTTTTTCGCCTCACCCGTATGATAAGACAAAACAACCCCGTCTTTTGCTTTTGCAAGTGCATAATATAAATTCTTCAAATCTTCATAAAATATAAACTTATCAGATGCAATCAACTCGGAAAAATCAGGAAAACGCTTCCTAATCGCATCTGAAACTTTTTTATTTCCTTCATGAGATACAAAATAAGTCGCATGAGCATACCTCGGGAAACTCTCATCCCCAAGCGACGGAATATAAATATATTTGAACTCCCTCTGCCTGACTTCATTAAAAGAAAGAATGCTGACACAATTCCGGTTATCGGAAACATTCAAGGAATCACTCTCAAGAAACCTCAACACAACTTCGCCGCAGAGATTGCGCCCCATCTTTTCATAAAGAAGCGAAAGAGCATATAACTTATTTCTGAACTTTTTCAAAAGCTCTCTGCTCTCATCATCCACAAACTCCTGCTGCAAAACATCTGATATCCCGACAAAATCAGACTCGAGAAACTTTGAATAAACAACCTTAATAGTGTTCATTTCTTTCAAGAAAGCTGATTTATCATCATCTCCAAGGATGTCGAGATTTTTATACACACTCAACAAAAGCGACCTGCTTCTTGAAGATGTGTGCAAAAAGACAAATCTGTCTTTTTTGTATATGTCATCAAAAATATCTGACAAAATATTCTCAAAATATAAATCAAATTCCTCAAGAAAAATCTGCTCATCAACCGCTGATTTGAGCTTTACTCCGCAAATAGCCTCTTTTGAAATCTCATCAAGACAAAGTTTTTTCGATATGACGCAGATATTCAAATATCTGATTATCTTCGATACAAAATTCCTGAACTTCTCGCAATAAGCAACAACATTCAACGGTAAATTCGAAGCGTTCAAAAACTCAACAAGCTGTTGTTTCTTCTGCAAATCAAGAGGAACAATCGCAAAATCAGAAAATCTCGCCCCCTCTGAGAGATGTTTCTTTATATCTTCTGCGATATAAGCCGTTTCCCCTTCAAAACCCGAAAACTCCAAATACCGCAGGCTATCACTTCTGCCAAAATCAAATGAAGCTGATGAACCTTCAAAAAACTTCTGCTTCATTGCCTCAATCCGGCAAAAAATATCCTGATTTCTCTTTTGCTCCAGGCACTTAGTCGCCGTTATCCCCTGTTTTTGCGAAAAAGAAATATTTTCAACAAAAACTACATCATCTGATACCTTTGAGAAAAACTTTCTTAAACCGGGAGAAATCTCTTCCGCATCATCAACAAACAAATATCTGTACTTTTTATATGCAGACGGCAATGCAGCATAAATCAATCCGTAATAATCATAATAGCCCGCATTTTCAAGAAACTTGCAATATCTGTCATAAACTTCAAATACGAGTTTCAGCCTGCAAAAATCCGTATCACTCAAAGATACACTACCCAAAATATTTGATAAATCGCTATATCTGATTTCATTTTTTCTGAACAAGCAAAACAGCTCATACAACTCTTTTGAAAAAGACTCGGTCTTCAAAAGAGCCTTCATCGAATAATTATCAGAAAATAAATCTTTGCATATATTACTGATTATATGCCTGTAGACAAAAGCCTCATGCAAACCGCTAAAGTCTTTAGGCAAAAAAGATTTGCAAAGTTCTCCTGTATCAAAAACACAAACCTCCCTAAGCAAAGGCAAAGCACTCTTTCTCTCAGTAAGTTCTTCTTTCTCTGCCTTCGAGAAGGTTACAAATGCCATCTCAGAAAAGGAACACCGTTTAGCTTTCAAAAGAGATTCAGCTTCTTCAAGCATTTTCGACGTTTTGGCACACCCCGAATATCCCTGAATAAATTTTTCCATATCCCGCCCCTAATAATAAAAATTATTATTTATATTATCATAAGACCCCTGATTATATAAAGGATTTGACAATACAGTGTTAAGAGAATAAAATAATCTGACTATGATGATGTCTTGGTTATATTTGTTTCTTGCGGCAATCTTTGAAGTTGGCTGGCCCGTAGGGTTAAAGCTGGCACAGGTTACATCCGCAAAAGTTCTGTGGATTTTATTTGCAGTAGTTGCAATGACTCTTAGCGGAGTGTTTTTGTATATGGCGCAAAAACACATCCCTATCGGCACAGCTTATGCTATCTGGACAGGAATAGGCGCCGTCGGTACATTTCTCATCGGCGTAATATTCTTTCATGATGCAATGTCTATGATGAGATTTTTTGGAATAATTTTAATCATCAGCGGGGTCACCCTCCTAAAAATAGGTCATTAACCCGATTTCTATTTTCTCGCCTCAAATGCTAAACTAATGATGTGTTAGTTTAGGGAGAATTGTGATGAATAACTTTGAATTTTATTGCCCGACAAGAGTAATCTTCGGGAAAGATACCATAAAACAACTCGAACACCTGATATCAAAAGACAAAAAAATTCTCATCATCTACGGCGGAGGCTCTATCAAAAGAAACGGAGTCTACAATCAGGTCAAAGAAGCTCTCAAAAATCACACAACATTTGAATTTGGCGGGATTGAACCAAACCCGAGATACGAAACCTGCATGCAGGCAGTTGAATTGATAAAAAAAGAAAACATCGACTTTCTACTTGCCGTAGGCGGGGGTTCTACTCTCGACGGAACAAAATTCATCGCAGCAGCATCAAAATACGAAGGCGAAGACCCGTGGGATATTCTCGAAAAAGGTGCCGAAGTCAAAGATGCACTTCCTATCGGGGATATAATTACCCTCCCCGCTACAGGCTCAGAAATGAACGGTAACTCTGTTGTTTCAAAAAATGCAACAAATGAAAAACTTTCCTTCTGCAGCGAAAAAGTTTATCCTCAATTTTCAATCATTGACCCGCAGGTAACATACAGCCTGCCTGAAAAACAAACAATCAACGGTATTGTCGATACCTATGTACACGTAATGGAACAATTCGCTACAATCGAAGAAAATACTCCGCTGCAAAGTTACTGGGCTATCGGAATAATCAAAACCCTCGTGCAGGAAGCACCAAAAGTGCTGAAAAATCCTCAGGATTATGACGCACGTGCAAATATCTTCTGGTGTGCTACCTGCGGTTTGAATTACTGGTTCTCGCTAGGCTGTACTCAGGACTGGGCAACTCATATGATAGGACATGAACTTACAGCCTTCTATGGTATAGACCATGGTCAGTCGCTTGCAATAGTTTTACCGAGATTATGGAGAAATCAAAAAGCTTCAAAATTTGAAAAACTCGCAGACCTCGCAAGAGATGTCTACCATGTCAAAGACTCTGATGACTTCAAAGCTGCCGAGCTTGCTATTTTGAAAACAGAAGAATTTTTCAATTCAATCGGTATGAAAACAAAACTCTCTGACTACGGCATCAACCCCGAAGAAGCTGCTCAAAAAATCAAAGAACGTTTTGAAAAAAGAGGCTGCAAATTCGGAGAACACGGTAATATCGATGCTCAAACAGCCTATGAAATCATAAAATCCTGCTAAACATAGGAGATAAGTTGTTGAACAAGAAAAAAATAGTTCTGCTTATATCTGTTGCCGTAGTTTTAGTGATTATTTTTTCTCTGCTGTTTTCTATGAACAGCAGAGAAAAGACTTATCCATATCAAGACCGGCTCAGGGATATGGTTGCTTTTAGAATAAAATTCTTTGATATTTCCGAGCAATGTGATAAGGATTTTAAAAAAACCGTAGACTATTTTGAACACAAAAAATTTAAAGAAGGTATTCCCTTCCCTTCAGATGCAGAAAAAAGTTGTTTTGAAGCTTATCAAAATTATAAAAATCTTGAAATACCCAAAAGCCTTTCTAAAGAAGACAGAAAAATTATAAAAAAAGAGATTGAATATCAAAAAAAATTACGAAAAACCATGTATCTGACCACAAAAGATACAAAAAAAATGATAGAATCGAACTTCAACCCTATAGTATCAATACCCGTGTTATTAGTAAATTATTCAAGATATAAAAAATTAAATGACAACGGGGTAGATACTCAATTCATACAAATATATATCAATCTTTTAAAAGAACCTTGTGATAAAAATTATATTCCTCAAACGCCCTTCGAGAGTTACACAATGTTCGTAAAAAAAATATATGAAATAAGAAATGAATGTTTGGAATATAGCGATAAAACAGAAAAACTCCTTGATAAAAATAATCTGACAGAAGCTCTAAAAACTGCCCAAAAAGCAGAACAAAGCTGTCTAAAAGCGAGCCAAAATTATGCAAAACTCAACGCTGATGACAAAATCCCAGAAGAAGAAAGAAAACTTCTCAAAAAAGCCTCCGATAAACTTAGCGGAATATATCTCCTGAAATATGAATACACAAAAGACCTGCAAACAGCAGCCAAAACAAACTCAAAAGATTTCAGAAAAAAAGACAAAACAAAATCTCCGAAATATAATAACGTAATCTTATACTCTTTTGACATCATAGATGAAGCAGGCAAAAGATTGATATTGCAGGATGAAAAATAAAAATCAAACCTTCTTCCATCGGATTCTGATATCACATAGATTTTCGAGGCTCGCGGCATTTTTCAATGAATGAAGGGTAATATTTTTCTCTTCATCATACTCAACCTGAGAGAGAACAACCATCCCGTAGGTGCACTCTTTTTTATACTGAATTTCTACCTCTGCTAAAGAATTCTCTACTCTGAAATCATAAGGCAGAGTCTCTGTCGCCCATGCTATATAATTCGCATTGTTCACATGCCTGTTGATATCGAGGTCATCAAACCTTATCTCAAAAGTTTTTTCATAATCAACTTTCAAAACGGGAGGAATTTTTTCAAAAGACGTTTCAAGAGCCTTCTCTTCAGGAAGATTCGGAAACTCAAGAGTTTTGAAGGGGTTAACAGGACGTTTTGAGTCAACACTGACAAGCACCCAGGCACTGCTTGCAACACCTGTTTTTCTTCCGTCTTCAGAATAAATCTCAAAATCACGCAAACACTGGATACCGCCGTTTTTCCTCGGCCAGGTTTTGATTTTTATTTTCTCCCAAGCCTGCGGAAGCTCTTCAAACTTCAGATGATATTTCACTACAAACCAGTACAAATTTTTGGAAGAAGTCACACTGTGACCGAATCCGTAGCTTTCTGCATTCAAATAAGCAACATCCTCAAAATAATGCAAAAGTGCAAAAGGCTTCAACTCATTGTTCTGGGTAACTTCATAACTCTTTATCTTATACTCTTTTATGAGAGAAATATCTTTTTTTTCTTCCGTAATCATAACTTCCCATACCTGCTATATTATAATATTTTAAATTTTATCATGGATGTAGTATTCTTAGCATAGAATTTTACAGACGCAAAAAATCTGGAGACACAATGAAAATCAGAAAAATGATAAAAGAAGACATTCCGCAACTCGAAATTCTCTACAGATTATACTGGAATGAAAAATCAGACATAGAAAAAATGAAAGAAAAATTCGACGAAATAAACAACCATGAAGACTATCTTCTCCTGAGTGCAGAAGAAGATAACAAACTCATAGGCTCTGTTATGGGCATAGTCTGCCAGGAATTATACGGACCCTGCAAACCTTTTCTTGTTGTAGAAAATCTTGTTGTTGCCAAAGAAGCACAGAGAAAAGGCATAGGCAAAGCACTTATGGCTGAAATAGAAAGATTTGCCAAAGAAAAAGAATGCAGACAAATAATCCTCGTCACTGAATCAGACAGAGAAGACGCACTCTCTTTTTATCCCAAAATAGGATTCCCTAAAGGAGCAAACAGCGGATTCAAGAAAAAGCTGAAATAATTTTTATTACCCGTCCTGACAATCACCTTACTAATTGTAAAAGAGGAAACACTTCTTTAAAATCAAAAGTGCCGAAAACAAAGGAGGTTATTATGGACGAAAATAACAACAGACACGACTATGACAGAGAACACCATGAACTGCATCATGTACTTGGCTGGGTAAAAGTTCTTCTCATCAGCTTTGCAGCTTTCCTTGGTGCTTATCTCGCTACATACTACATCGTAGATCAGGCAAGACACACACATGGTTATCCGCTCGCAAGATTTGAACGACCAAACAGAGATTTCATGGCACAAAGAAAATTATACGAAGACTTCAACAGATTTGAACGTGATGCGCTTATAATGGATAAAGAGCTGATGGCAAAAAATCCCGTCAAAATTAAACCGCTCAAAGATAACGAAGGGTATAAAATCTGCATCAATCTCAAACCTTTTGACAATAACGAAAAAAACATCAAAGTTGACATAAAACCAAACAGAGTCAATATATCAGGACAAAGCAGCAAAGTAGACAAAAATAATGAAAGCGAATTTTCTTTTGCCCAAAGTTTTATTCTTCCTGAAACAATAGATGTATCAAAAGTCAAAAAGGAAAGAAAAGGACATAAATATATAATTATTCTTCCATTTGAAGATTAATAACAATAAACACACTCAAAAGCTGTCTTTTTGACAGCTTTTTCTCTTTTGGTATAATCTCTGTTATGAACAACGAACATAATCTGATACTAAAAGAAGCAAAAAACTCCGAGATAATCTTTGATGATATGCAAAAGCAATTTCCTCCAGAAGAACTCAAAGATTTCGAAACTTTCAAAAAATTGTTGAACACGCCTGATTACAGACTATTTGTCCTCGACGATAACTCAAAACTGACAGGATATTTGATTTTTCTTGAAGATAAACTTTCAAAGACAATATGGATTGACTATGTTGCCATACTCAAAGAATATCATGGCTGCGGTTACGGATCAGAAATTTTTCACATTGCAAAAAACACCTTCAATGAGCTGAAAGGATGTTATCTCGAAGTCGAAAAGCCAAATCCTGATGATATAAATACCCTGCGGCGCATAAAATTCTATACCCGCCTCGGCGCAAGAAAGCTCAATGTTGACTACATCTACCCGAACAAAACAGGGGGGCTTCCGATGGATTTATATTTCATGCCTTTTGATGAAGCTTATTTCCCTTCAAAAAAAGATATAATGACTGCAATCAGACATACTTTTTCTTTTTTGCACTCAGATATTGAAAACACGGAAGAGATATTCGCAAAAATCAGCTGACACTCTGTTTTTGCCCGTATAAACTTTGAGAAGAGTAGTTTCTTATATATTCCAAAATAGCACCTCCTATCTCCTCACTCGGGTCAAAAACAGGGGGAACCGGTCTTTGAGAAGTTTGGACAAGCATTCTGCAAAGAGGTCCGAAAGCGTCAGGAACCTGTGTTTTTCGATAAATCCCCGATAACAGAACCTGAACGGTCGGAGATTGAGAAGAGTTGAACCTTGAGATAGTGCCGTAAGTTTTATCTATCCCCTTCACACCTGCATCAAGCATCCTATCATAGACATAAAGCCCTTCAGATATTGTCTTTTCATCATAAGCTTCTGCAAGTTTCTTTTCTATCACAGGCACTGCCGCCTCTCTGTAAGCAACAAGCTCGTTAACAAGAGGCATATTAAAAACGGCATAATTCCTCTGAGGAGTTGCCATATCAACATTTTTTCCGAGATTGTTTACAAGAAAATTTATCCTTTTAACTTTTGGCGGTATGACAGTTCCTGTAACATATCCGCCTCTCATTGCTACAATTCTTGAAATATCCATCATTCCTCCTTATGCATAAACAAACGGAGGACCGTTTTTGATTTCAGATAAAACATTATCAGCCATCTTCCTCAGCTCTTCATCGCTGATATCAGGATATTTTTTTCTTATCTCATCCATCAAAGGCTCAATATAACTCATTTTTTTGCTGTAAAAATTCTTTAACTCGGTATTTATCAAACTCTTTTGTAGTTCGAGTTCAGAATCAGTGTTTGCCTTCTTCACCTCTGCATCTCGAATTGCTTCGATGCCCTGTTTTCCGACATACCCGATGCCTGAAACGGCTGTAAGAACAACAGATAAAATACCAAGAGGCTTGGAACCTAAATTCATCATCCAGTTGTAAAAATGTCCTCTTGCATCATCGTTATAAGAATAGAACTGCCAGTTTCCTGCCAGACCGCCAAGTTCATAAGGTGTCATTGCAAACTTATTATTCGACTGCCTTAGCCTGCTCACAACGTTGTTTCTGACATCATCGTCACATCCGACTTTTTTTAGCATTTTATCAGCATAATCAGCCTTGAAGTTAAATGAAGTTACTATATCAACGACATTATCTTTATATTTTGAAAGCTCACCCTCAGGCGCATTGTCTAAAAGCCCCTGCACACTCTTCAAAAGCTCATCATGCGTTTTCCCGAGCAGCTTATCTACTTTTTTGATATTCTTATACGCCGATGCAGCAAATAACACGGAAGCAGCAACCGTCCCGAGTCCTATGAGAGGATAGAGCTTATTTTGTTTTTTCTCCTCAGCCTTCGTTTTTTCTTGAATTGTTTGCGTTTCCTTCTTTGCATCTTCCCCATGCCCGAAAGTTGGAGTGCCTCTCAAAAATCCGCTGAATGTTTTCTTGCTCCTGTCATATTTTTTGTTCGATTCAATTCTCTGCAGCTCAAGAGCTGTGGTAGAAAGCATGTTTCTGATAATTTCGTTCTTACCTTTGAACACACGTGTTTCAACATCAATGAGATTTTCCTGAAGATTTTTCTCAGCATCGAGTTCTTTCTTCTTGACCCAGATTGATTTTGCCCCGTCAACAAAATTTTTCAGAACAAACCCTGTTATCGAAAAAGCGGCAAAAGCAGCCGTTGCCATAACAGTCTTTATCTCAGGATTTCTGATTAGCATATAAGATACAAAAAACTCTTCCTTATTCAGGTTCATATTTCTTCCGATATCAGGAAGCTTCTCATTGTTGTTGTTGACAAAATTTTTGAAACTGCGGCGAAGTGCTGCATTCTCAGTCAAGTCTTTCAAATCATCAAGTGTCTTAAGCTGAGGGATTTTCAATTTTGACCGGGCTATTTTGCTCCCGAGTTTCGCAACTCCTGCGACCCCACCGGTCAAAAGAAGCGTTGCACCTGCAAGATACAGAAGAGGATTTTTTGAATTTTTCTTCTTATTATCATCTTTTGATGAGGTTGGCACAAACAAATCCTGAGGAAGCTCGGCATGCTCGGGGATAACATAATCACTTCTCAAATCAGCCATCCCGGAAGATTCTTCCCTCGGTATAGTGTTGATAATCACACCCTGTTTGGTATCTATCATATTTTTGCGCTGGGTTGATGTATTATTTCTCAGCTGGCGTTTTGTTTCAATGTCATTAAACGGATTTCTAGGATTTATCATCGTCTTCTTGTTCTTTCTCTTGTTTTATTATCAGCTTTAGTTTCTGAGTAAGCGTTTTCAGATTAAATATCTTCTTCAACTCCTCGTCATCCGTTTCTTCTTCAACTTCCAGTTTCAGGAAGGAGAATATGCTTGATAATTTTTTCTTCACACGGTCTATGCTTTTTTCAAAGACCGAAGACAGCGCATTTTTCAAATCTCCGTAAATCGCCGCCAGTTTATCCGTAATATTAATAAATTGACTCTTTATACCTTCAAAAGCACTCGCCAGCATATTTGATACAGGATTGTTCACGACAAAAGACATCACATTGCGGGCAAAGTTCATAACAGCCTGCGCACCATCCTTCAAAACAGCAGATATCGGCTTGCTCAAAAGTTCCTGTATATTTTGTGTCATCTGGCTTATTTTCACCGCCAGAGTTAAAACAGGCTGAAGCATCTTATTATGCGCCACTGCATTTAAGAATGCCGTTTGCTGGCTTTGCAGAGCTGCCTCCTGTGCTGATTCGGAAGCACGTTTCATCAACATACCTTCATAATAACACTGATTCCAGCTCATTTCTCCTGCAACACGAGGAGTATTCAGAGAACTTCCGCCGCCTCCGCCTGCTTTCCCGGAACAAATAGGGCAGGCACCCGGTGCCATTCCATGCGGGCATGTTCCGCTCTGAGTACTTAGAGGAGATACCATCTTTTACCCCTGTTTTTAACACTCCTGCCAGTGATATCGTGAAAAATAAAAAAACTAAAAAACTTTGTGTTCCCTAAAATCACGAAGTACTAACAAAAAGGTCTGCTGCCTTCTTCCAAAAAATATTCCGACTTTAACGGCTACGGCTTAGTTGAGGATTTTCACCAGCATTTCTTCTTTGAAATTAAGTTTATTTTACTATATACAAAAACTTAGTAAATAATTTATTACAAAACATTTAAACGACTTAATCAAACAAGACATCAAGAACTGCCCGCCTGAGGAATACATCCCTCTCAAAAGAACATGCTAATATCTTGCTGTTCAAAAAAATGAGGATAGAAAATTATGAGAAAAAAGTTATTTTCACTGTGCGTAGCAGCAATATTTGTTTCCTGTTCATCTTTAGTATCTGATGCATCTGATATAGTAGAGGTAAAATCTCCGCCTGTATTTGTACCGATTAACACAGCCAAGAGCGCAACTCAAACACAATCAGCAAAGAAACCTCTTTCTCAAAACGTCAAAAACGACCTGAAACAAGCCGAGCAAAAAACCAAAAACGCAGCGGAAAATGCAGAAAAAAACGTCAAAAAAGATTTGAAACAAGCTGATAAAAAACTTCTACAAACAGGCAAAGACATAGAGCAGGGAACCAAAAAGGAAATAAACAAACTGAAAGACAACACAAAAAAACAATAAACTTCCTCTCATTCGTAGAAAAAGACCATAGAATATATGGTCTTTTTCATATCATAATAAAATAAGCCAGCTAAATCAGCTCTTTAAGTTTTTCAAAACACAATGAAGCGCTTATACCGTCTTCATTTAATATAACTCTTGTATATGATTCATCTCTAGGCGCCCATTCATCAACAAGAAACGGAACAAAAAACAAACTCACAACAGGCATTTTCATTGCAACACCTATATGCATCGTTCCCGTATCAACACTTACCAATGCTCTGCAATTTTTCAAAACCCCGCCGAGCAAGGCAATATCTGTCTTATTTATCAAATTCAAGAAGACATCTCCGATATTATTCTTAACTTCCTCTGCCATCTCGGAAGAATTTGATGTTCCGACCCACACAACACGCTTCCCGCTCTCATTTACCAATCTTATAAACTCCGCCGCATCTTTAGCATTCCAGTCTTTTACAGGATTTTTCGTGTTTGTGCAAAGAGCAACGAGGTCATATTTATCATAACCCTGTTCTTTTATCATATCAAAAGCTCGCTTGGCGCACTCATCTTTTACTTTATAATTCATTGATGATTCAGGCTTTTTGCCTGTAATCGGCACAACCAGTTCAAGTGTCCTGTCAAGAACATGAACACTATTTGTATCCAAACAATCAGTAAGCAAAAAACGGGTAAGATTTTTCTCCTGCTTGTTTGATATCCGTCTTTTTGCCCCTGTCAAAAAAGCAAGCAGATTTCCTCTGTCATAAGAATGAATCGGGAAGCACACATCCACATCTTTGAATACAGAAGCAAATTTCAAAAGACCGAGCAATCCTCTGTGTTCTTTTTTCTTGTCAAAAACTCTTACCTCATCAACAGAAGGAATACCCTCTGCAACCTGAGCAGAAATTTTGTTCGTAACAAAAATAAGCTTTGACTCCGGGTAATTCCTCTTTATCTCCTCGCATAAAGCGCTGCATACCATAACATCGCCGATATATGCAAGATTTATAACAACAAAAGTCTTTTGCTTATTCTTCGCCATAATAATATCTTCGACCTATTTCGTATGTTTTCACCATATCTTTTGAGAGTTTTTTGGCATTCTTCCAATAAGAAAGATGCGCTCCCATAAAAGTCCGCCTGCTCTTCAAATCAGAACGGTCAAACAAAAATCCCTGTCTTGGCGAAATTTCAAGCCCCAAAATTTTCGATATACCGTCAACATCCAAATTCGTAGCTGTTGGAAATCCGAGAGGGTCTTCCCTGTAGTTTGTCGTTATCCAGAAAAAATCATGTTCTATGATATACTCATACAACAATTTATTATACACACTCAAATCAAAATCATTGCTGCTTATATCTGAATAAAACAAAACAAGCGGGCTTCCAAAGTTAATAATCCCTCTTATATCATCTGAAGAAGCACAAGAACACTCTGTTTGTTTGTCTAGCGACAAATATTTTTCCTTCAACATTTTTTCATTCTCAACAGGCACAACACGACCATTTGCACTTACAACAACAAGATTTGAATCAACAAGCGCATCAATACAGGTAGGATTTACTTTCGTGTTTTTAATAAACTCCTTGCTCTCTTCAGAGATATTCGAATTTAAAAAAATTGTTCCCGGATCAACTACATAAGGAAATTTGTTGAAAATATACTGATATGTAATAAAACTCCCCGCACTATACCCGAGAAGCACCACGCTGTTGCCTGCTGCCCGTTCATGCTTAATCTTCTCATGCAAATCAGAGGCTATCATGCTCATATTATGCGGTTTCTGCACCCAGATTGCATCATGCATGCAATGAGCAAAAAACGCACGGATGCTCTGTGCTATCTTCGGACTGAATATGCTCGAGATTAAGAGTTCTTTATCAAGTCTTCCGACTTCGCTCTGACTCTTATCTCCCCAGTAGAATGCAACAGGCTCCGGAGAGATTGAAAATTTATTCCCCTTCAAAAAATGCTTTACTGCATACTCATTTGACTCAAATGCACTCTTCAAAAAAGGATGAAATTCCTGAACATCTTCCAAAAATCCGTTCTTTGATTTCTCGCAGTTCGTATTTGAACCGTTCATATAAATAAAAACTATATTCTTACCCTCTTTTGCCACATCAGCCTCATCAGCATATGCAGCCGAAAAAGAAAACAATAACAAAAGAATCATCAAACAAAAATTTTTCATAACCGCCTGCCCTTCATAATCTCCTTAACGCAATGTTATCATAACAACAAAAAAATCACCACATTTACAACAATGTTTTTTTTGACTATCATCCCTAATAATAGACAAAACAAGGAGTTTTCATATGAAGTTTTTGCACACAATGATAAAAGCTTATGACATCGAAAAATCTCTCAAATTTTATACTGAATTGATGGATATGGAAATCGTAAAAGAAAAATACGCACCTGACCTAAAATTCACCCTCTACTACCTATCTGATAAAGAAGGTTATACCCAGCTCGAAATTGTTAAAGAAGACGAAAAACCTAAACATCCTTACAATATTGGAGAAACGTTCGGGCACCTTGCTTTCGAAGTCAAAGACTTTGATGAGTTCACAAAAAAACTGAATAACTACGGACTTGATTATGTTCAAAAACCTTTTGTATTAGGCAAAAACGGAACCAGAGTCGCTTTCATAAACGACCCTGACGGCAATTCAATCGAACTTATTCAAAAAGGATTCAAACTGTAAATTTAGTTCAAATTATTATATAATTATTGCGTGGGTAACAGTTTATTAGAGGACACATACTATGTGGGAAAAAGATATTGATATTTATCAAGTACAGGAACTTAGGGTAAAACCGAACGTATATTTTGGAGTCGGAGCAATAAACAAAATATCTGATGCTCTGAAAGACTTGAAATCAAAAGGTGTTGAAAAAATAATCGTAATCTCGGGAAGAGGCGCTTATAAAAGTACAGGAGCCTGGGATGTTGTTGAAAAAGCGCTTATTGAAAACGGCATCGGGTATACAAACTACGCAAAAGTCACTCCTAACCCGACAGCAGACCAGGTTGATGAGGCTGCTCAACAGGCAAAAGACTTCGGAGCAACAGCTGTCATGGGTATCGGAGGAGGCTCTCCTATCGATACAGCAAAAAGTGTAGCAATCCTGCTCGCAAACGAAGGTGTTTCTTGCCGTGATGTCTATGAATTCAAATTTATTCCAGAAAAAGCCGCTCCGATAGTTGCTATCAACCTCACTCACGGAACAGGCACGGAAGTTGACAGATTCGCAGTTGTCACAATCCCTGAAACTCAATACAAACCAGCTATTGCCTACGACTGTATCTACCCGTCTTATGCAATCGATGACCCGGGATTAATGACAAAACTCTCAAAAGAGCAAACTGTTTATGTATCAATCGATGCGGTAAACCACTCAATTGAAGCAGCTACATCAAAAGTTGCCTCTCCTTATTCAATATCAACAGCAAAAGAGTGCATAAGACTTGTTGCTAAATACCTTCCGATTATCAACCAAAACCCTGAGGACCTCGAAGCGAGATATTATCTGCTTTATGCTTCGTTGCTCGGCGGTGTAAGCTTTGATAACGGACTTCTTCACTTCACGCATGCTTTAGAACACCCTCTCAGCGGCATGAAACCTCAATTGACACATGGTTTGGGACTCGGCATCATCCTCCCTGCTGTAATCAAATATATTTATCCTGCGAAAGCAAAAACACTCGCAGATATCCTCGAACCGGCAATCCCAGGACTCTCTGATGACCCTGCGTCAGCTGATGAAGCAGCAAAAAAAGTCGAAAAATGGCTCGTAGATATGGGTGTCAAAACAAAACTCAAAGACGAAGGATTTACTGAAGAAGATGTTGATAAACTTGTCAATCTTGCCTTCACAACACCATCTCTTGACGGTTTGTTGAGCATCGCACCTGTTGAAGCTACAAAAGAAGTTGTCAGAGCTATCTATACAGAATCTCTGACTCCTTACAACAAATAAAGTCAATAATCACCAAAAGACTGCCGATTTTATCGGCAGTCTTTTTTTTAATTAAACATTGTAAATAAATTATCTTTTTTTATCACATATGCAAAATTTTTATCATTAAATAAAATAGTGATTGAAGAAAAAAGAAACAACTCTATGAACAACATAAGCATACATATCCCGAAACTTCAACCGGAAGAAGTTCAAGCAAACCTCAAGAAACTTCAGAAAAGCGGATTTGAAGTTATTTACAACGGAAAGGGCAAACAAGGACAAGACATCGTCACCCTCAGCGGAAAAAATGAACTTATCTCAGACTGCTCCTCTAGCGGAGAAAATATACTTGAAGCTCTGCAAAATCTTTTCAAAAAATTATCAAATACAACAATAATGACAAAACCGGATAAATACTAATTTTTCAATAAAAAAATGTCGATGGAGGGACTCGAACCCTCATGAATCTCTTCACATGCTCCTGAAACATGCGCGTCTACCATTTCGCCACATCGACATAAAATATTTATTTTTCAACATACAAAATATTATACCAAACAAAAAAATCGGGCAATCAAATATTTTTGGGATTTATATAGCAAATTCCTCCAAAAATTTCCAAAACAACGTCATACTGAGCGTTAGCGAAGTATCTAAACAAAAAGGATTCTTCTGCCCCCCTCAGAATGACAGACTTTTAATAGTATCTGTGGAATTTGCTATATAAGTTACATATTTTTCTTGCGAAAACCAAAATCTTCAGACACAAATCTGCCTATGCTTTCTATTTTCTCTTCAAGCGCTCTTTTGACATAATCAGCGGGTGTATCCTCTCCGCTTTTCCCGGGGTACAAATTGTAATATTTTTTATGCACCAAATCTGTTACATTCGGCATAACAACGTTCGCTCCGCTTTGCAGTGCAAGCATGCGGCCGTCAGGACTTAATGTTTCCATCGCTGTTGTTGCGGGAATATTTATATCAGGCATAAGCAGCCGAACAAGAGCCATAATCTTTCGAGCCTTCTCAAAAGTTCCGCCCCTCTCTGACGACAAAGGAGTATCAGGATTCGGAATAAACGGTCCAAGCCCTATCATATCAGCACCTATTTCCCTGAAAAACAATAAATCTCTTGCTAAAGACAGAGGAGTCTGCGAAGGCAAACCGACAAGACATCCCGTGCCGACCTCATAGCCTAACGTTTTCAAATCTTTCAAACATCTCACCCTGTTTGAAAAATCCATATCAGGATGCAATGTCTTATAAAGTGCGGTATCTGTTGTTTCTATTCTGAGCAAAAACCTGTCAGCCCCCGCCTCCTTGAACTTCTTATACTCTTCATAACTCTTCTCTCCTATACTAAGAGTTATAGCTAAATCGAATTTCTTTATCTCTCTTAAGATATAAACCATTTTATCAACAGAATAAACAGATGACTCCCCTGATTGCAAAACAACCGTCTTATACCCGAGTTCTTTTGCCATGCCTGCAAGAGAAATTATTTCATCAGATCCAAGGCTGTATCTGTTCACATTCCTGTTTTCACACCGGAGTCCGCAATAAAAACAACTCCTAGAACACACATTCGAAAACTCTATCAAGCCTCTTAGATGAACACCATCTCCGACATATTTTTGCCTCACCCTATCGGCAGCTTCAAACAAATCTTTATCATAACAGTCATTTCCGATAAGCAGAACAAGCTCTTCTAAAGAAAGATTATGTTGTTTTTCTATTTTTCTGACAATTTTGTTCATAATAAAAAATTATAATATAAGCATGAACAAACTCTGCAAATAAAAAATAAATTTTTTCTTATAATGCAAATTTTATAAAAATAAAGGCTTTCAAATTTTTTCAAAAAATAGTTTAAATATAAATATATTTGTTTTATAATGCTCAAGATAACATGAGTATAACTATATATTTTTAAATAAGAAAGAGAGAAATATGGACGTAAAAATCGAAAAACAGGAAAATAACACTGTAAAACTTGATATCACAGTAGATGCAGAAACAGCTTCGCAAGAATACAGCAAAACTTGCAAAAAAGTCAGCGAATCAGTAAACATCCCAGGGTTCAGAAGAGGAAAAGCACCTAGAAACGTTGTCGAAAAACACGTCGGCATCGGCAGAATCAAAAGAGAAGCCCTCAACAGAATGCTCCCGAATATTTTTGCCAATGTAATCAGCGAAAATAAATTCAACGTTGCATCAGAACCCTATGTCGAATCATTTGACTACGAAGTAGGCAAACCGGCTAATATCATAGCCAAAATTGAACTCAAACCGGATGTAAAACTTGATAAATATAAAGATATTTCAGTAGACGTCGAAAAATATACAACTCCTGAAGATGCTCTTGAAAAAGAACTCTCAAATCTCGCTCAGAGATTTATAACAACAGAAACAGTTACTGACAGAAACTCTACCGATAAAGATATCGTCGTAATCGATTTTGACGGAACAGTTGACGGAGAAGCGATTAAAGGCGGAAGCGCAAAAAATTATTCTCTCGATTTGGAACACAGCAACTTTATCGAAGGATTTGCTCCTCAACTGGTCGGGCATGCTGCAGGCGAAGAATTTGACATCAATGTCACATTCCCTGAAAATTACCACGACGAAACACTCAAAGGCAAACCTGCCGTTTTCAAAATTAAAATTAATGAAATAAAACAAAAAAATGTTCCTGAAATTACTGATGAGCTCGCTCAAAAAGTAGGTCCCTTCCAAACAGTCGACGAGCTGAAAAAAGATATAGAATCTTATCTCAAAAGACATGAAGAAATGGAAAATAAAAACAGAGCTCAAAATAAAATTCTTGAAACAATTATTGAAAACGCACAGGTTGATATTCCGGATTCAATGATAAACAGAGAAGCAAAACTTCTTATGGAAGACATCAAAAACAAAGTCACAGCAAACGGCACATCCTGGGAACAATTCCTTGATTTGCAAGGACAGGAAAACATCTGGAACAACCTTAGAGAAGAAGCGCAAAAAAGAATTAAAAATTCTCTGGTTCTCGAACACATCTCAAAAGTCGAAAATATCAAACTTGAAGATGATGCGATTGAAAAGAAAGTTTCTGAAATGGCTAAGATGTACAACACTGATGAAAAGACCGTTTACAATCAAATGTCAAAGAATCCGCAGATTCTTCAATCTCTCATCCAACAACTTATCAGCCAAAATATAATCGACTTTTTGGTTGAAAATAATAAAGTTAACTATGTAACAAAATAAGAAAATCTGTTACAATTTTATTAAATACGGGATTTTATAGGAAAGGATAAATATTAATGAGTTTCGTACCTGTAGTAATAGAACAATCAAGTAGAGGAGAACGCTCTTTTGATATTTTCTCAAGATTGTTGAGAGAACGCATAATTTTCCTTGGCACACCTGTTGATGATATGGTCGCAAACCTCATCGTCGCACAGCTGTTGCTTCTGGATTCAGAAAACCCTGAAAAAGATATTATGTTATATATAAACTCACCAGGCGGCAGTGTAACGGCAGGTCTTGCAATCTACGATACAATTCAGCATATCAGAGCTGATGTCTGCACTATATGCTTGGGACAGGCAGCCAGCATGGGAGCATTCCTTCTTGCAGCAGGTACAAAAGGTAAGAGAATGGCTCTTCCTCACTCAAGAATTCTTATCCACCAGCCTCTTGGCGGTGCACAAGGTCAGGCAACAGACATCCAAATTCAAGCAGCCGAAATCGGCAGATTGAAAAAAACTTTGAATGAACTGCTTGCTCAAAACACAGGTCAATCAATCAAAAAGATAGAAAAGGATACAGATAGAGATTATATCATGACTCCTGAAGAAGCTCTCGAGTATGGTATGATTGATAAAGTGGTTGCTCACGCCGAAAAACCTAAAAAAAATTCAGAAGACTAATTAGAAAATCAGGAGATATAAATGGCTAAAAGAGATGACAGCCGGCTAAAATGTTCGTTTTGCGGAAAAACGCAGGATCAGGTTAAAAAACTCATTGCAGGACCTGAAGTTTATATATGCGATGAGTGCGTAGAACTCTGTAATGAAATTCTTGATGAAGAATTCTTTGATGACAAAGAAAAAGCTCAGGAAAATATCAAAACAGAGGATAGCAATATACCAAAACCAAGCGAAATTAAAGCTTACCTCGATGAACATATTGTCGGCCAGGATGATGCCAAAAAAGTTCTCTCAGTGGCTGTATATAACCATTACAAACGTATCCTCCATAATACCGGCGACAACACAAATGATGTTGAAATTCAAAAAAGTAACATACTCTTAGTCGGACCGACCGGAAGCGGAAAAACTCTCTTAGCACAAACTCTTGCAAAAATGCTCGATGTTCCTTTTGCGGTAGCAGATGCAACAACCCTTACAGAAGCGGGTTATGTCGGTGACGATGTAGAAAATATTCTCCTTCGTCTTTATCAAAACTCAAACTACGACGTAACCAAAGCTGAAAGAGGCATAATCTATATCGACGAAATTGATAAAATTGCAAGAAAATCAGAAAACCCGAGCATAACAAGAGATGTCAGCGGAGAAGGCGTTCAACAGGCTCTGTTGAAAATGATTGAAGGAACCGTTGCAAACGTCCCTCCTCAGGGCGGAAGAAAACATCCTCATCAGGAATTCATCCAGATTGACACCAAAAACATACTCTTCATCGTCGGTGGAGCCTTCGTCGGACTTGATAAGATTATTGAACAGCGCTCAACATCAGGTAAACGCCTCGGTTTTGGAGCCGTAACTTATCAGAGCATCGAAGAAAAAGAAATGCAAGAATCAAGACTGCTGAAAGAAATGGTTCCTGATGACCTTCTGAAATTCGGATTGATTCCTGAGTTTATCGGTCGTGTTCCGGTATATGCAATCCTGGATGCTCTGGATGAAAAAGCACTGATAAAAATCCTAACGGAACCCAAAAACGCAATCATAAAACAATATCAAAAACTTCTTGATATGGATGGAGTAGAACTCAAATTTGAAGATGAAGCTATTTCTATGATTGCAAAAGAAGCAATAAAAAGAAAAACAGGAGCACGTGCTCTTCGCTCAATCGTTGAAGAACTAATGCTTGATATTATGTATGAAATACCATCAAGAGAAGATATCAAAGTCTTCACGATTACCGCAGATATGGTAGAAAAGAAAAAAGGGATAGCTGAACTTCTTCCATGGCCCAAAAGCATAATGCCTCAAGATGTGTCTTCTTCCTCACCAACACCGCCTGTTGCGGAAGAAAACAAAGAAGAAATTGCTTAAGCTAAAAACGGGATTAATCTCCCGTTTTTATTTATCAAAAAAATGTAAAAAAAATAAAACAATTCCCTTATTTTTATCAAAAAAAATATATTTTTAATTTTTATATATAAGTAAGGGATGAATTGATAATGGATCAGTACTATATAAATATACAAAAAAACAATGCCTTCGAGGCTTTTGAGAAAAAGGATAATACTACGCAATTACACAAGTATTATCTAAAACCTGACTCTGATAAATTTATCCCTAAAAAAAAGGTTAAAGCCTCAAAACAAAAAAATAAAAAAAGTATCAAAGATATGGTTATCCTCGGATTTGGAGCCTCGAGCCTTATGCTCGCAGGTGCGTTTTTATTTTTAACAACGGGTTCGAGCAACAAACTGTTTAAAAATATAGGACATAGCTTCAAAAAGCTGAAATATGCTGTTGTTGATAAAGATACACACTTTATGTTCGAAAAAGCGTTAAACAAAGCCTACAACGGAGTTAACAAATTTCTCAACATATCAGCGAACTTCACTCCTATCAAAGATACCATATTTAGAAAATTTATGTTCTTACTGCCTGATAACATCGGAAGAAAACCATGGCAGAAAATCACTGATATCTATTCAAACATAAACGTCAGCACAACAAGACGTACCCTTACGGAATCAAACGATAAAGTAAACAGAGTCCTTGACTGGATTAACTTCAACGGTGAAAAACTGCCTGAAGATACAAGAAAACAGCTCATCGAACTCTCTCAATCCTTGCACAAGACAAAATCTGATTATTTCAAAGGCTTTGACTCAAGAGTAGATAAAATGCACAAAAGCATGCATGACATGAGAGAAGCCCTCTCTATCAAAGAAATATTTCTCAAAATGAAAGACGGTCTTGTTACTGACAGCCTTCTTGAAGAGAAAAGCGCTATTTCAGGATATTTCACTCCTCTGCAAGAAAGCATAGAAACAATGTCCAACAACATCCCGCAGCTTTGCAAAGGATTGTCTGAACAAATTAACCAATCAAAAGACTTAATGTTCAAAATAGAAAATAAAAAACTGCGTTTGGAAGTAAGAGATTATTTGAAAGCATTGACAAAAGAACTCGATGTATACAAAAAAATGGATAACATAGGCAGAGATGAAAAAGCCAAACAAATAAGAGACCTTATATGCAGTTATCAATCATTCCTGAAAAACAATAATCAAGAAGAACTTCTTACAGCATCAGATGTTCTGCTGAGGGCATTTGACGATATCCCGAATAAAAAAGGCATTATAGAAGAAATGCGAATTCTCATTCGCGACTCTGAACTCAGCGAGCAGGATAAACTATCTTTCAAAAAGGTCTGCGACAATGCCCGTGACAGTTTGTATGATTCTCTCAAAAGCGAACATAACATGTTCGATAAAGATAGAGAAATCGTTGTCGGAAACGGACCGACAGATGTTCTCAGTCTGCTGGCTCCTTTTGCTCTACTCGGCGGACAACTGGCAAGCAACAAAACAAAAGACGAAAAAATAGGCATAACACTCGAAGCCGGAGCGCCTCTCATTGGCGGTGTCGCTACATACCTCTATGCAATGGCAAGACAGCTCTCAGGGGTTGCTGCTCTGGTTACTTCTTTCGGCACAGGTGCTGTATTGAATTTGGTAGGTTCTGCTATCTTCAAAACATATCAAAATCACTCGAAAAGAAATCCGCAGATTGAAGCAGCAAAACTAAATACAAATAACGAAGAAAACAAAGAAAAAACTAAGGCTTCAAAATAACTTTGTCAATAAGCCCGTATTCGACAGCTTCTTCTGCACTCATATAATAATCACGTTCAGTATCTTCCTGAATTTTTTTCAAATCCTGACCTGTATGTTCTGATAAAAGATGATTGAGGGTATCTTTCATTCTTAGAATTTCTTTTGCTTCAATCTCAATATCGGTTGCCTGACCTCTTGCACCTCCAAGCGGCTGATGTATCATAATTCTCGCATGAGGCAGAGCCATCCTTTTCCCCTTAGCTCCCGATGAAAGCAAAAATGCACCCATGCTTGCCGCCTCGCCAAAACAAATTGTATTTACATCAGAAGATATATGCTTCATCGTATCATATATCGCCATGCCCGCTGTTATAACACCACCTGGAGAATTTATATACATCATGATATCTTTCCCGGGATTTTCGGAGTCCAAAAGCAGCAACTGGGCGATTATTGAATTTGCCATCTCATCATCTATTTCATCTCCCAAGAAGACAATTCTCTCTCTCAAAAGCCTCGAGAAAATATCAAACGAACGCTCTCCTCTTGAAGAAGACTCTATAACCGTCGGCAAATAGCTCAATATTTTTTGATAATCCATAAATCAACTCCGAAAATACTTACAACCTAATTATATAAAAGTGATAACGCTTTTTCAAGAATAAATACAAAACAACTACCTGACTATTTCTCCATATACCCTGGAGTCAAAAATATTTTTCACAAAAACATTCTGCATCGTATTGCACAAATCCCTCTCATCATCAACAAGAATATTTATATAATTCCCGCTTACCCCCTTGAGATAACCTGTTTTTTTATCCCTCTTCCTCTCTATCAAAACCCTGAGAGTCTGACCTCTCATCGACTCAAGAAATTCTCTTTTTTTCTCATGAGCAAGTGCTTTCAACCTGTCAGCTCTATCCCTTTTCTTATCATCAGCGACCTGCGGTTCTATCTTCGAGGCAATAGTATTCTTCCTGAGCGAATAAGGAAAAACATGTATGTCTGACATAGGCAGCTTCGATAAATTCTCATAAGTTTCTCTGAACTGCTCATCAGTTTCACTAGGAAAACCGACAATTATATCACTGCCGAGAAAAATATCAGGCATCCTCTTCTTGAGCTTATGAATTATGTCTGAATAAAACCCAACATCATAATGTCTTCTCATCAACTCAAGAATTTCATCACACCCGCTCTGCAAAGAAAGATGCAGATGATGCGCAAACTTCTTCGATGAACTCAAAAAATCAATAACTTCATCACTTATCTCAGGAGGCTCTAAAGATCCTATTCTATATCTCTCAACCGGTGTATCTTCAAGAGCTTGCAATAAATGAAGAAAAGACTTCTTCTCTTCAAAATCCAATCCCCACTGACCGAGATGAATCCCGGTCAGCACAATCTCTTTATAACCTTCTTCCGATAACTCCCTTACATTGCGCAATATATTATCAAGCGAATTGCTGCGGCTCCGCCCCCTCGCAAAAGGAATGATACAGTAAGAACAAAAATTGTTGCAACCATCCTGCACTTTTATGCTGGCTCTTGTTTTCTCCTGATGAGCTGATATATCTCTGAATTTTTTCTCCTCAAATATATTCGATACAAAAACACTCTGCTCTCGATTTATCAAATACTTCAAAATTTCCGTTTTCTCACTGTTGCCCAATACCATATCAACCTCTGGCATGGCAGATACTTCATCTTTTGATACCTGCGCAAAACAACCCGTCACAACGACTTTCGCTTCAGGATTTGTCCTCCTCGCTTTTCTTATATAATACTTTGACTCCTGATCTACAAGTGATGTAACGGAGCATGTGTTGATTATATAAAAATCGGCACACTCTTTGAAATTCACTTCTTCAAAGCCTGCTTCTTTCAGCTGCTTAACCATGACAAAACTCTCAAGCTGGTTTGTCTTACACCCGAGAGTGTATATTGCAAATTTGTTCTTCATAATAATTCAATTTTCCAACAAAAAATTGAAAAAATATGTTAATATTTATTAAAGATAAGAAAAAAAATAACAATTTTATTACTGTTTCAACTTTATTATTTTATAAATTATAAATTACTAAAAAGCGGGAGAAAAAAATGGTTGTACCAAGTGTAGGTTTTGATATAAATAGCAAAAAAGAGCTTGCAAGACAAATTATCTCAATTCCTGATGAACATCTCAATATTATAGCCCATGCTCAAACTGCTGATAAATACGAAAAGAAAAACGAAAATCATCAAAAAGCAGGAACCGCACTTATGGCAGGAATACCTATTGTTCATGGTATTTCAACCGCATTGAACTCCGACAAAATAATACAACTGGCTAAAAATCAAGGCATAACAATTATTCCCATGAATGCAGCAGAAAGAGCTGTCAAAGGCTTGAAATCAGCTGGTTATCTTGGTGCAGAATTTGGCGGTTTTGCTATAGCAAACAAAGCTTACAACAAACTGAGCGAAAAAATTCCGTTTTTGAAAAAATTCAAAGAAGAGTCACCGACTCTTTACACCCTGACAGGTCTTGCAGCTACCTTCTTCGGTGGTGAAGCTGTTGCAAGAGGCGGTGCAAAAGTTGCCTCAAAAATAGCTGAAACAAAGACTGTTCAAAACCTCAATATACCTCAAAAAATTGAAACAGCTCTCAATACAATCAAAAAACATATCCCTGAAAAAGTTTCAAACTTCGCAAAAGCTCATTCAAAAGGTATCAAAACAGCTTCAAAACTTGTTATACCAGCAGCTATCGTAGGTTACTTTGCTTCAGGTATAATTAATGCCGTAAAACAAGAAAAAGAAGCACAGGCTGTCTATCAGGAAGCAAAAAATCTAAAATCTCAAGTAGCGGTTGATTATGCCAAAACACTTGATGCAGAAGATAACATCTAAACTATACAACACAAATAATTACATAAATCTTGAAAATATCTGATAATAAATATACAAAGAAAATAATACAAGAACTAATCCGCTTGCTTTCATGAGTAAAGCGGAATATTTTTGCAATTTCATAACCTTCTTGAACACATCAGTGAACAAAGCAGCTATCAACAAAATTAACCCCTGCCCCATCGAAAAAGTAAACAAAAGCACTGCACCCGTAAAAAGATTTGACTCAAGCGAGGCAAATGCCATTATGCTAGCCAAAATCGGCGTAGAACAAGGCGTTGTTCCAAGCGCAAACGCAGCACCTATCGTAAGAGGGATGAAAAATAAATTGTGATGTGTATTCTGCGGAAGCTCTTTTACAACAGCAGGAATAGGAAGAGATATTACCTCCATCATCTGCAATCCCATAACAAGAATCATTGAGGCAAGAATCAATACCCATATTGTCCTCGATTGAGCGGAAAAAATCTGCCCTGTTGCAGCACAAATAATCCCAATCACAGTCAATGTAAGAGCTAACCCGACTATGAAGAAAAATACCTGAACATACAACCGCCAGCTCCTCTTCTCATTCTGACCGCCGACATAACTTATAATCAACGGCAAAAGTCCCAGCGAACAAGGTGAAAGCGACGATAAAAGCCCGCCGAGAAAGGCAAAGAGAACAAGTATCAACGACATCCCATGAAAATTTGTCAGATATTGCGAAAAATGTTGTGTAACAAAATTATCCATTATTCAACTCTTCCAACTGTTTTCTGAAATCATCCTTCGTCATCGCCCCTTCTACTTTTTTCTTCAAATCTCCTTTTTTATTGAACATCAAAAAAGTCGGGGTCAGCGTTATATTATATTTCTTTATATACTGCTGTGTTTCCTCATTCTCAGGATACATCTTTTTGAAATCAATCTTGCTTTCAAACTCTGGAAGCACTTCTTGAACAATCACATCCATTTTTTTGCACTCTCCGCACATAGAAGACGAAACCATTATTACAACAGGGTTGGCTCCAAGTTTGACTGACGGATTTGCTTCTGCTCCCTTCATCAGAGTATAAAATATTATGGGAACAACAAATATCAAAAGTATAATCAAATTGTTCAGCTTCATATTTTCCTCCTGCAATTTAGTATAGTTTAATTGTATATAACATTTTGCGAAATTTCCAATCAGCTGCGTATATATTTTAAAAAATTAAATATAATATTACAATTAGCTAGCTGAGCACATATAAAATACGGACATGATATACTATATCTTGTTATTCTTAAAGATAAACAAAAATGCTTAAAACCGAAAAAGAAATCCTCAAAAACTACCTTAATTCATCAGAAAAACTTTCAAGAACAATAAAAAGAATTATCCTCAAAAAACTTCAAGGGCTCTTCGGGCTGAACTCGAGTGCAAAAGAAGTCTTTATCAGCAGACTTGCAGAACAAACGGATAAACCACTTTTCATCATAATAAACAGCCAACAGCTTATGCTGAACTTTCTGGATAGCCTGAAAAATTTGACAGATAAAAATGTCCAACTCCTGGACCAAACAGAACAATCCCCCTATGAACTTCTTTACTCTGACGTGTCAATCTTTCATCAAAACAGACAAAAACTCAAAGACTTCCAAAACGGGAAAATTGACATTCTCCTCTGCTCAGCAAAAAGCTTGATGGACCTTTACCCGAATCAAAAAATATTCGAAAACTTCTCTATCCGTCTTGAAAAAAAACAGGACATCAATCCCTACGACCTTATCAAACAATTATCTTCTATAGGGTATAGAAGGGTAACAATGGTATCTGACGCAGGAGAATACAGCCTGAGAGGAGATATCCTAGATATATTCCCCTCGAATACAGCACCCGTAAGACTCGAATTCTGGGGCGATACAATCGAAAGCATCAGACACTTCTCTACAGAATCTCAAAGAACAACCAAACACATCAAAGAAATATCAATCAACCCGAGATACAGCGTCGTTCTCGAACAAAAAAATCTGGAAAATTTCAAAAAAAATCTTGATAATGCCTATTCTGCCCAGGAAAAAAAACTCGATAACGAAAGCGCAAAAGACACCCTTCTGCATACCTACCGCAGTATAATAGAAGACCTCGACCAAAATTTTTATTTCGAAGGCATAGAATACTTCGCCCCTTATATCGAAAACAAATTTGATACGGTATTTTCTTATCTTCCTCCGGAAACTCTTATTATCACTGTTGAAACACCGGAAATCCTGTCAAAAATCGAACTCCAGCACAAAAAATATACCGAAGAATACAACAACTCCCTCAATCAGGGACTTCTGCTGCCGATACCTAGACTTCTTCACAACGACTTCGAAAACATAGAAAAATATCTCGCTCAATACCAGCGTTTCTACCTCGACAGCTTTATAAGCGACCTGTTCGAATTTGACGACTCAATCGAATGCGAACCTGCCCCAAAATTCGGGACCGATAAAGACGCCCTCATAAACTACATCAAACAACACCGCAAGAAAGGCAACTTCACCATCATATCAACGACTTACCCTCAAAGAGCAGCAGAAATCCTCAAGGAAAACGAAATTCCTTATCAAAATATCAAAAACCTAACCGCTGAGATTGACTGCAAAGATGTCCTAATCTGCAACTTTGAACTCACTGAAGGATTCTCATCAGAAGACCTGAAACTCACAATCCTTACAGACACGGAATTTTTCAACAAAAAAATCAAGAAAACAACCGTAACAAAAAAACTCCTCAACAAAGAAAAAGCGGAATACATCGAAAACATCAACGACCTCAAAGAAGGTGACTACGTCGTCCACCTCCACCATGGAATAGGGCGATATCTTGGTCTTACAAAACAGGAGTTCGACGGCGAAATCAAAGACTACCTTACAATAGAATACGCAAGAAAAGACAAACTGCATATTCCGGCTGAACAAATCAACTTCCTCTCAAGATACAGAGGCTCAGGCAACCAACCGCCTGTTCTTTCAAAAATGGGAGGCGATGACTGGGTTAAAACAAAAACAAAAGTTCAAAAAGCAATCGAAGAAGTTGCTCAAGATTTGCTTCTTCTCTATGCAAGAAGGGCAAAAGCAGAAGGCATAGTCTATGAACAGGACTCTCCCTGGCAAATCGAGATGGAAGACGCTTTCCCCTACACAGAAACCCCTGACCAGCTTAAAGCAATAGAAGATACAAAATCAGATATGGAATCACAAAAAGTTATGGACAGACTCATCTGCGGCGACGTCGGCTTCGGCAAAACGGAAGTCGCAATCAGAGCTATCTTCAAAGCCGTACTTTCTGGCAAACAAGTTGCTATGCTCGTCCCGACAACAATCCTCGCAAGACAACACTATCTGAATATATCTGAGAGATTTAAACCTTACCCGATGAAAGTCGGCTTGCTCTCAAGATTTCGCACACCAAAAGAACAAAAACAACTCATCAAAGACATCGAAACAGGCGAAGTTGATATAGTTATAGGAACACACAGACTTCTTCAAAAAGACGTACACTTCAAAAACCTCGGACTCTTGGTCATCGACGAAGAACACCGCTTCGGCGTAAAAGACAAAGAAAACCTCAAACAGCTTAAAGCAGAAGTCGACGTCCTGACACTCTCTGCAACTCCTATCCCAAGAACACTATATATGTCACTCTCAGGAGTCAGAGATATGAGCCTCATAAACTCCCCGCCGGTAAACCGGGCTCCAATCAAAACATACGTAGGAGAATACAACATCAACTACGTAAAATCAGCCATCAACCACGAAATTGAAAGAGAAGGACAGGTATACTTCCTCTACAACCGTGTCGAAACAATACATCAATTCGCCGATGAGCTGAGAATGCATATGCCGAACATAAATATCGCTGTCGCACACGGTCAAATGCCGCCAAAAGAACTTGAAGAAATTATGTACGCCTTCTCTGAAGGAGAATACGACGTTCTCCTCTGCACAACCATCATCGAATCAGGTCTTGATATTCCGAACGCAAACACAATGATTGTATATGACGCTGATAGATTCGGGCTCGCCCAGCTCTATCAAATAAGAGGACGTGTAGGACGCAGCGAAAGACAAGCTTACGCCTATTGTTTCTACCGTCCCGGAAAACTTCTTACAAAAGAAGCTTCAGACAGACTCAACGCAATCAAAGACTTCACAACACTTGGCAGCGGCTATCAAATAGCAATGAGAGATTTAGAAATCAGAGGAGTAGGGCATATATTGGGGCATAAACAACACGGTCATATGATAAGCGTCGGTTTCGACGCCTACTGCCAGCTTCTTGATGAGGCAATAAGAGAACTCCGTGGAGAAAAAGTCGAAAAAATAACACCTCCGGCTGTCGACATCAACGTAACAGCCTATATTCCAGATGAATGGGTCGGTGATGAAAATCAAAAAATGATAGAATACAAACGCCTCGCTGATGTCAAAAATCTGAGGGAACTTACTCTGATAAAAGAAGAATGGGAAGACCGCTTCGGAAAAATCCCTGAAAGCGTTGAAATACTCATCAAAGTAATCAAAATAAGACTCCTCGCAACAGGCATCGGCATAAATTTCATAAGAGAAACACCTTCCGGAATAAGAATTTATACCGAATATGAACAAAATGAATGGAAATTCCTTGCAAACCACCTCGACAAAAAACTTCTGCGCCTGCTCAAATGGACAAAAGCCCCTGAATCATCAAAAGATGCAAAATCAATTATTATACTGAACAACTCCCACATGGGTACAAATGAATTATTTGCCATGCTCGAAACACTGTTTTATGGTATAAATAAAATACAAAATAAATTATTAGACGTTTAAGGAGTTTATAGATGAAAAAAGTTTTGTTATCCCTGTTGATTGCCTCTTCAATATTTATGGCAGGATGTTCATCTTTCAAATCAGGAAAAGACGTAATCATTAAAGTAAACGATACAAATATCACCAAACAAATGTATGACGACGCCTTCAATCAGTCAGCTTCAAGCTCTCTTGTCAAAAAAGAAGACAAAAATTCAGACAAAGGTCGCTTCTTAAACCTTGTTATGAAAGACAGAATAGTCAACGAGCTGGTTATTAAAGAAATGCTCGAGCAGGAATACAAAAAAATGAACATAACAGTCTCTGATGAAGAGATGGATAAAGCAATGGATAAAATCTATACCCTCGTAGGAGGCAGAAAAAACTTCCTCGATGGTCTAAAAATGTCAGGTGCAACGGAACAACAATACAAAGAAGCCGTTGAAAAAGAACTCAAAGCAGACAAACTTCTCAAAAAAATCAATACAGAAAAAATCTCTGATAAAGATATCGAAAAATATTATAACGACAACAAATCATCAAAATTTGTCTACCCTGATATGGTCAGAGCTTCTCATATTCTGATTATGGCTAATGAAGAAGAAATCAAAGAAGAACTGAAAAACAAAAATCCAAAAACCGATGACTCAACAATCGCTTCTCAAGCCTCACAAGAAATGGAAAAAAGAAAAGCAAAAGCAAATGCTATCTTGGCTGAACTCAAAAAAGACTCCTCAAACTTCGCAAAAACAGCACAAAAAGAATCAGAAGACCTTAGTTCTGCAAACCTCGGCGGTGACCTCGGATTTTTTGCACAACAAGAAGTTCCTGAAGAATTCTCAAAAGCAGCCTTCAACACAAAACCGGGAGAAATGGTTGACTCGGTAATCCAAACAATGGCAGGCTATCACATCATTAAAGTTACTGACAGAAAAGAAGCAGGCATAATGCCCTTTGAAGAAGTTAAAGGAGATATCAGAACTTTTCTCGAAAATGAAAAGAAAATCTCATCTCTTCAAAAATATATCGACAGTCTGAAAGCAAAAACCAAAGTAGTCTACGTAGACAAAAGTTATGACCCTGCAGAAATCCAACAGGAACTCAAAGATGTAATGAAAAAGTTTAATAATGAATCACAACAAACTGTCAAAAAAGACGAAAAACAAAAATAATAACAACTCTAAGGCGGAAAGTTTATTTCCGCCTTTTCAAAAAGGATAAGAAGTATGAAAAATTTATTAAACGAACAAAATCTAGAACAAACAATACAAACCCTCAAAAAACAAAATAAAACAATCGTCACAACAAACGGCTGCTTCGATATACTCCATGTCGGACACGTAAGATATCTCGAAGAATCAAAAAATCTCGGAGATATCCTGATAGTCTGCCTAAACTCTGATTCCTCCGTGAAAAAGCTCAAAGGCGACTCAAGACCGCTGAACAACGAACTCGATAGAGCAGAAGTCCTGCTCGCTCTCAAAAGCGTTGATTATGTCATAATCTTCGAAGAGCAAACTCCATCAAGACTTCTCGACATAATAAAACCGGATATCCACACAAAAGGCGGTGACTACGATGCAACAACACTGCCTGAATATCCGGTAATTATGAAAAACAACGGCAAAATGGTGTTCATCAATTTTGTGGAAGGAAAATCAACAACCTCAATAATCGAAAAGATGAAAGCTAACTAAAATATGGAACTTATATAGCAAATGCCACAGATACTATTAAAATCCGTCATTCTAAGGGCTTTAGAAAGAAGAATCCCTTTTGTTTAGATACTTCGCTAACGCTCAGTATGACGTTGTTTTCGAAATTTTTGGTTGATTTTGCTGTATAAATCCCTAAAATATTTATTTGCGAAAAACCGTTGTTAATAATAAAATATAGAAATAATGTACATATATGAGGGGTTAGGAAGTTGAATACAGAAAAGAACTATTCGCTCGAAGAAATTACTGAAATCATAGGCGGTATCCTTACAAAAAAAACGGATACAAAAATCAAACGCATCGGTCCTCCGAGAATAGCAGACGAAGAAACCCTTGCTCTTGCACTCTCAGAAGAAGAAATTATGAACCTCGGACACTGCAGCGCTAAAGCAGCTCTCGTTCCTCTCGGTGTCAATTTTGACCATATTTCAACAATAGAAGTCGAAAGACCAAGACTTGCAATGATGAAACTTCTTCACCTCTTTTATATTCCGCCTGATGCACCATCTGGCATACACCCGACAGCAACAGTCCACCCCGAAGCTAAACTCGGACAAAATGTTTCAATCGGTGCAAATGTCGTCATCTCAAGAGGGGTAGAAATCGGCGACAATACAAAAATTCTTCCAAACTGCTACGTCGGGAAATACACCAAAATCGGTGCAAACTGCCTCTTTCACCCGGGCGTTAACATCGGCGACTTTATCAAAATCGGAAATAAAGTAATTATCAACCACGGCGCAAGCATCGGCGGCGACGGCTTCAGCTTTGTGACAGAAACCCCCAGCACCATCGAATCAGCAAAAGAACAGGGCAGCGTTCAGGGAGATTTTTCTTCTCAAAGAATCTATAAAATCCCATCTATAGGCTCCGTAATCATAGGCGATGATGTTGAAATCGGCGCAAACACAACCATCGATAGAGGAACCGTAGAAAACACTGTTATCGGCAACGGAACCAAAATCGATAACCTCGTTATGATTTCTCATAACTGCAAAGTCGGCGAAAACTGCATGATTATTTCTCAAGTCGGTGTTGCAGGCAGCTGTAATATCGGAGATAGAGTAGTCCTCGCAGGTCAGGTCGGAATGGCTGACCATATCAACATCGGAGCTGACTCGATTGTTATGGCTAAATCAGGCGTAAGCAAAAGTATTCCTGAAAAAAGCATCGTAATCGGCATCCCCGCTGTTCCAAGAAAACAATTCATCAAACAAATTAAATATATGAAAGAAATGGAATCTCTCGTCAAAGATTTCAAAAAATATCAAAAACAAATCGAAGAGATGTTCTCAACAATCCAAGAGGAAGAATAATGGCAACACTGAAAAAACAAATAAGCATACAGGGACATGGACTGATGAGCGGGATAGACTCTTCTGTCGAAATTTTTCCATCAGACAAAAAAGGCATAAGATTCTTTGTCAACAACACAGAAATCCCTGCAAAAGCAGAAAATGTCGTCTCAACACAAAACTGCACCGTCCTTGCTAAGGATAGCTCAAGCATTATGCTCATCGAACACTTCATGGCAACATGTGCATTCTGCAACGTAGACAGCCTTGATGTATGCGTAAGTGCTCAAGAAATGCCTATTCTTGACGGAAGCGCAAAAGGCTGGTATGAAGCATTCTGCGAAGCAGGCATAACTAATGAAGAACAAGAACCCCTGATAATCAAAGAACCAATAAACTTCCGCCACAATAGCTCTCTTGTCAGCGTAATCCCTTCTGACTCGTTGAACATAAGCTATATGGTAAACTTCAACCATAAAGACCTCTCTCAAAGATGGGTCAACTTCACAAAAGACACTGATAAAACAGAAATTATCGAAGCAAGAACCTTCGGATATCTCAAAGACCTCGAAAAAATTCAGGCAATGGGGCTTGCAAAAGGCGTAAGCATTGATAATACGGTCGGTCTTACTGATGAAGGTTACACAACAGAACTGAGAAGCCTATATGAGCCTGCGAAGCACAAAATTCTTGACCTCATCGGAGATTTTATGCTGACAGGCTTCAACCCTCTTTCGCTAAATGCAATGATTATCGCAAAAGAAGCAGGACACTTCCTGCATGTTGAAACGGCTAAGTTGATGAATAACTTAATTGTAACTAAGGAGAAGATATAGATGACACAAACAGAGAGCAAAATGAGTTATGATATTATGCAGATAATGGAGTTGATTCCTCACAGATATCCGTTTCTGCTTATTGATAAAATCACTGAATGCACCCCCGGAAAATATGTCAAGGGATACAAAAATGTAACCATGAACGAAAACTTCTTCCAGGGACACTTTCCGAATAATCCTGTTATGCCGGGTGTTCTGCAAATAGAAGCAATGGCTCAGCTCTGCTCTGGGCTTGTTATGACCATGCCTGAATACAAAGGCAAATTAGCCCTCTTCGCAGGAATTGACAATGCACGTTTCAAAAAAGTCGTAAGACCGGGTGACCGCCTCGATATGGAAGCTGAAGTAATTAAAATGCGCGGTCCTATAGTTAAAGCAAAAGTATGCGGGCATGTCGACGGAGAAGCAGCTGTAGAAGCAGAACTTATGGTCGCTATTCAGGATAAACACTAAAATACAGACGAGGTATAAAAATGTCAAAAATTCACAACACTGCAATTATCCACCCGAGCGCACAAATAGCTGACGATGTTGAAATCGGTGCATTTGCCGTTATCGGTGAAAATGTCAAAATTGACAAAGGCGTAATCATAAGACCCTATGCCCATGTTGAATTTGCTGAAATCGGAGAAAATTCTATGATTTACAGCGGAGCAATCATCGGAACAGAGCCTCAGGACTTGGGATACAAAAATGAACCGACAAAAGTCGTAATCGGAAAAAGAGTTCAGGTCAGAGAATATGTCACAATCAACCGTGCCTCTGGAGAAGGGGGAGTTACACAGGTAGGCGATGAGTGTTTGTTAATGACGAATGCGCACCTCGGACACAACACAAAACTTGCAAATAACGTAATCCTCGCAAATAATGTAATCCTTGCAGGTCATGTCAAAGTCGAAAAACGTGCATTCCTTGGAGGAACGATGGTCGTTCATCAACACTGCCGCATCGGCGAGATGGCAATTATGAGCGGGTTTTCAGGCACACGTCAGGATGTACCGCCTTATGCAAAAACAGACGGACGCCCGGCAAAAGTAGCAGGCATAAATTCTGTCGGACTCAAAAGAGCAGGAGTCAGCGACGAAGACAGAAATATCATCAAACATGCTTACAAACTTCTGTTCTATTCAGGATTAAACACAACTCAGGCCCTTGAAGCAATAGAAAAAGAAATGCCTGCAGACAATCCTTACGTTAAACACCTTGTTGAATTTATCAAATCAAGCAAACGGGGAATAATTAAATAACACAAAAAGAGGACTTGTTGAACAAGTCCTCTTTTTTATTTCAAAAAAAATGATTATGCTTCTTCATTAAGTTTTTGTGCTTCAACGGGAGCTGCTGAATCTGCAACAACAGCGTCAGCCTTCGCATTTTTACCGCCTTTGTAAGCATCAACAATATTGGCAATCCACAACCCTGTAGAAGCAAGCCCCATCAATCCTAAAGCAACAAATTTTCCTACAGGAGTTTTTGGCAAAGTTTCAGCCCCTTCTTCTAATGCTTCAGCAGCTTGGGCAGCTTTTCTCAGCATAGAAACACTGACCAGAGTTGATGCAGCACCAAGACCAACTGAAGCACCAAGATATTTAGCACCGTCTTTGTTTCTTCCATCCAAAAATTGTCCAAGCCCCGGAACAAAAGCTGATGCAACAGCCTTCACTGCTCCGCCTTTTTGTTTTGGCTGGTCGATATTTCCTGCAAAATTTACCGGTGATACTGTCATGATTTATTTCTCCTTACCTTCACTTTTTATATGTTTATTTAAAATAGAAACATAATAAATAATGCTATTAAAAAATTTAATATTTACAAAACTAAACATTATAAATATTACTAAAGGGAAAAGCTCTCATTGAATGAGAGCTTTTCCCTTTTGATTTGTGTGTTTTTAGTACTTGCAGGACTGATATCCTGATTCTTTTGTGGCTGAGAAATTTACATCCTTAATTTTCCAACCATCATACGGGTTTACTATTCCAGGAGTAGAACCGTCAGGACATGTCAACCCCGCACCATCGCAGCCACAGCTTCCCCCCGCATCATAATACCTGCCCTGAATAAGTTGACAAGCTCCTTCGCCTGGAGAAATCTGACGTCCAATGCATAGTCCATTTGCATTCATACCTTCGCCACAGGCATTTCCTGCTTGAAGACCAATTGTTATTTTACCGCCGGTAAAACCTTTTAAATTATAAGTCTTACGCCCATCCGAGTATACAGGCACCTTGTCGTAAAATGTTTTATTACCGGCTTTAATTGTAATTTTTGCAGGTATTTTATACCCGTTAATACCAACAACTGTCAATGTTATTTTAGCATCAGAATACACAACTGAACCGCTTTCTTTTGAACCAATAACAGGTATTGTCTTATTAAAGGTCTTAAATGCCATCAGAGGGGAACGCAAAGATAAACATTCTCCTGCGTTAACATCTCCGGCGGTACTTCCATCAGTATTTATACCGCCACAGTTTGCTACAGCATACGTAACACCAGGTGTAGAAACATTGTCTGATTGAGGTTGCGCAGGACAGCAGATTACTGATTTTGGTCCGTTACAATCAGTGTTCTCACACACTGTTTGTTTGTAGTTTTCAGCAGAATTGCAGGTTTCCACAACCGAGCATTTTCCGCATCTATCAAGCGGCTCTGGCTGTTTTGGCAGCGTATCCAGTTTGTTTGAACACAGCGGGCTTGGATAACGGTATTTGACCGTTACTTTAGATATCTTATCATTTTTGAATTTATATACCATACATCTTGAGTTATTTTTGTATTTTGCACAAGCCTTGCAGGTTTTGCCAGGGTTTGATTCGGTCGGACACGGATATGTTTCCCACTTACAGCAGCTGTCGCAGAATCCGCCCTCTGATCTTCCGCATGACGTTCCGTTGTCACTGCATTTTTCATGGCAGGTTTCCTGACCGCTTACTTTTACCCTGAATTCCTGTTTCTTTTGGTCATAACTTACCAGTTCGCAATTCATATTCGTTCCTGCGTCGCACCCCTGGAAGATGAAATAAGGAGTAAGTTCTTCTTCTTTTTGCGGCAGCGAGCTCCAGTTGCCACGTACCGGCTCATATCCGTCTTTATATTCCAATCTTTGTTCTTTATCTACCATATTATTTGATACATCTTTATCCCAGACAAATTTGTACATCTTTTCTTTTGCCTGTTGGATATGAGCTGATGACACTTTTATTGTAAAGTATTTATATGTTGGATTTCCGTCTTTTGTTCCGCTCGGACATGCTCCTTTTGAGTGGTCCTTATCGCAATATTGGAAGTTTGTCGGATATCTGTTTTCTGTTGATGATGACAGCTCTGATGAGCTTAGCAATTCACAGGCGCAGTCATATTTTACTTTTCCTGAATTAAATTGAGTATATTTATTATACTCTTCCTGACCTTTTCCTGTTCCCCACTTATCTGCCGCATCACAGGTTCTTGTTCTTTCGCATTTTGCTGTTTTTATATCCTGCAATACATGTTCTGAATAGCAAGCACTGCATCCAAGCAGGTTTTTAGACTTATCTGACTTAAAGCCCTGATTGAATGTTGTATCTTCGCATTCTCTGCGAACCTGCGTGCACGCCGTCATATATTTGAAGGTGTGTTTGTTTAGTTCCGTTGAATTTGAAGAGGTTGCCGTTTGTTGATTTTTATCCGTTTTGAGGAAATAACTATTGAACAAATTACACAGTTTGCAGCCTTTTTTACCTCCGTCGCGATCATACGGCTCACTTCCGAGGTTCATATTTCCATCTCCCCCCTTGCTTCCTCCGGGGAAGTTTGAAGAGAAGTTATATGTCGTTCCGCCTGCTGTCAATGGCGGGCAGTTTCTTCTTGCCTGTGAACACTGCATTTTATATTTCGTATCTGTCCAGTCATTCGGGCAATCTCCGTATGTATTTGCTGTTCTGCAGCTATAATCCGCATTCTTCGGATCTGTCATTGTCACTTTCAAGATATTTCTTGTCGGAAATTCACATTTCTGACAGGTCGTCACTCCGTCGTTTCTGCTTCCGAATACATACGGCATATCGAATTCTTTATATTTATAGAACGCTGTTCCTCCGCAGTCTCTTTCTATTTGTGCGCACTGGTTCAAATATCCGCACCCGAGGTTTATATAGTCCTTGTTGCTTCCTGCGTTTGTTAAGAACAATTTCAGCGATGTCGGGTCGGTCATTCTGACTGATGCGCCTCTTCCGTCTTTTCTATATATTGCGCTGTCTATTGTGCTGCAGTCGTTTCCTGCGCCTATGCGCAATGAGCCGCTGATTGTATTACTTGATTTTTTATCGTTCCACAGAAGCATATCAGCCGTACTCATTCCTGATATTTCCGTTGATACGGCTAGTCCTTTTTCATATACATGTTTATTTATCAACACTGCTCTTTGTCTTATTGTGCAGTTGTCTGCTTTGGTTATATGGGCTTTACCGTAGTACCCTCCTGTATGTTTTTCTTTTTCGCCTTCTTTTGAGGTTCCTATTGTATTTAAGGCTTCATTCAGGGTTATCGTTCCTACTGAACTTCCGTCCTCATATTTAAACTCTCCTATATTTATTGTTCCGTCTGTTAGTGACGCCGGGCATAATCTTTTATATTCTATTCCCGCTCTATATGTCGTTGCCATATTTGATATCGGGTCTAATGATATTGCTTTATTTATTCCTATCAAGACTTTTCGGTCTTCTACATCAGGACATTCGATGCAGACCTCGGGTCTTGTTGTTTCTGTTGTTTCTCCGTCTTTTATGCAGCGGATTCTTTCCTGATAGCACAATCTATGGGCTACGTTTGCCGTTTCATTTTCCGCTTTATCTGATATATTTTCTCTGCTTACCACTGTTGTTATCGGGGTGCATATTCCGAGTGCGCCGTCTTTATCCGGGGTTCTGCTTGTATTTGCTATTTCATGCACTCCGATTTTTCCGTTTTTATACAAGTCAAGCGCTACTATATCTTCGCCAAGTTTATTATTTCCTTTATTCGGGCCGTTTACGTCCGTTAAGATTTTTATCGGTTCATCTCCTTCGAAGTTCTGGCTAACTCCCCACCATACTTCGCCGTTAGTTGCTTTTATATTCGCTCTATTATACAGGTCTGAATCTTTTGACAGGCCGTTGGCTGCTGCGTTCTCGATGTTTTCGACAGGCTCTTTCTGCGTACAGTCAACGTTTGCTCCCATCTTAAACAAGTCTGCGTAGTCTTCACAGAATTTCTCTCCGTTTTTGAATTCTTTGCTCGGATATTTCTTGTCATCCTCAAGTATCGTTTTTACTCCTTCGCTAAGGGTTACCGATGCTTTCTTCGAGGTATATGTATAATCCTCAGGTATTACATTCCTCAGCACGCCTATTGTGACTGCTGCTACTACTCCCAATATTGCCACTGCCAGCAGCACTTCCGCCAGCGTAAATCCAAGCTTCTTCATTTCGTTTCTCCAAAATTATAATCATGCTAATTGAATTCAAATAAAAACATTTATTTTATATTCCACATCAGCACAAAAAATATTCTAATTTATAAGAAATTATAAGTAATGTATATATTTTATCAAATATCTTAACAAATTAAAAATTATTTAAGTAAAACCATATTAACAGATTATTTTTCAATCGTATGCTGTAGTTTTTCACGAAGTTCCTTAACTTCATAAGAAAGACGTCTCAATTCGCATGTAATCGGATCAGGAATACGGTTATGCTGAAGTTCGCCGTTTGGTTCACTATAACGTTGTATAACAACACGCCCCGGGATTCCGACAACTGTCGAATGAGGAGGGACATTGTCGACGACAACAGAGCCTGCTCCGATACGAACATTGGCTCCTATCATAATATTTCCGAGAACTTTTGCGCCTGCGCCTATTACAACGTTGTTAGAAACAGTCGGGTGTCTTTTCCCGTGTTCTTTGCCTGTGCCACCGAGGGTTACTCCCTGATAAATCAAGACATCTCTTCCGATTACAGTTGTTTCGCCGATAACAACGCCCATACCGTGGTCAATAAAGAAACGTCTGCCGATAGTAGCGCCAGGATGTATTTCTATGCCCGTAAAAAATCTTGAGATATGAGATATCATACGTGGAATCAGCGGAATTTTTTTGTGATAAAGGTAGTTTGCAAAACGATGGCAAATCAGTGCATGCAACCCCGGATAACAAAGGATAACCTCTGCAAGATTTGTCGCTGCCGGGTCTTTATCGTAGATTGTTCTTATATCCTCTTTTATTAACTTTGAGATGCTTAATCTTCTTTTCATAATCAGTATTCCTTAATCAAAAAGAGGTGTTGATAAATATCTCTCAGCCGTATCAGGAGCTATGACAACAATCAATTTATTTTTATACCCTGGTCTTGAAGCGATATCAAGTCCGGCTCGCAGAGCAGCACCCGCAGAAATTCCGCAGAGAATTCCTTCTTTTTTTGCAAGCAGCTGAGAAGTTTTGATTGCATCTTTTGTTTTTACGGGAATTATTTCATCCATAAGAGTCAAATCCATTATCTTTGGAATAAACCCCGCTCCGATACCCTGTATCCCGTGCATTCCGCAATTCTTACCTGACAAAACAGCGCTCTCTTCCGGTTCAACAGCAACAATTTTGACTGACGGTTTCTTTTCTTTCAATTTTTTTGCAATGCCTGTGATTGTCCCGCCTGTGCCTACTCCCGCAACAACCACATCAACCTTGCCATCCGTATCTTTATAGATTTCTTCAGCAGTTGAAACGTAATGAGCAAGAGTATTTGACTCATTTTCAAATTGCATCGGTATAAAAGAATTTTTTGTTTTGGAATAAATTTCATTAGCCTTATCAATAGACCCTCTCATACCTTCTTCTCCGGGGGTCAATACAATTTTTGCGCCGAATTGTTCAATCAGCTTACGTCTTTCGACGCTGACAGAATCAGGCATTGTAATAATCAATCTGTATCCTTTGATTGCGCAAATCATGGCAAGCGCAATGCCCGTGTTGCCAGATGTAGGTTCGATAATTGTTGCACCATCAGTTATAATTCCGGCCTCTTCGGCTTCGTTTATCATCGAAATAGCCGTTCTGTCTTTTATTGAGCTTGTCGGATTAAAATACTCCACTTTCAAAACCACATCACCACAGCAATCTTTTGCGAGATTATTCAGTCTTACAAGCGGAGTATTCCCTATTAAATCCAATATGTTTGAATATATTTTCATATACTCATCTTACAAGAAAATAAGCATAAGTAAAGTATTATATTTTCTTTTTGCAAAGGTACCAGGTCAGGCATTCTTCGGCGTCATTCCTGTCTTTTTGAGAATCCTGCAATGTCTTAGGCGGAGGGATTATCACGGATTGTCCGTCTTGCCAGTCTGCAGGAGTAGCCACGTTATTTTTCGATACAACCATCAGAGCATCAAGAGTTCTCAATATTTCATGTATATTTCTTCCTACCGATTGAGGGTAAGCGACCATATATCTGATGAGGTTATCAGGGTCAATAATAAACACCGTTCTGACTGTTTGTGTATCGCTGATTGATGGGTGTATCATCCCGTAAATATTTGCAATATCAGCAGACAAATCAGCAATTACGGGGAATTTAATCTCAACATCAAAGGCTTTTTCTATATCTCTCAACCATGCAATGTGAGAATGAACACTGTCAACGCTTAGTCCTATAAGCTTTACACCTCTTTTATCAAATTCTTCCTGATTTTGAGCAAAAGCAACAAACTCTGTTGAACAAACAGGCGTAAAATCACCCGGATGAGAAAACAACAGAGCCCAGTTTCCTCTTTTGTAGTCATAAAAATTTATATTCCCGTTTGTAGTAACTGCGTCAAAATCAGGTGCCTTATCTCCGAGTTTCAGACAGTTGCATATTGTATATTCATTGATGAATTCTTCAGTATTTTCGGCCATAGTTGAATACCTCCCTTTACGTATTGAGTACGATATAAAATAACCCAAAACAAAAAAAGATATAATATCACACAGGGTGGTACTTGTTGGCTAGAGTTATGATTGAACTTGAATTATTTTTTCTTTGAGTTCCTTTGCTGATTCTTCGTAGCCGCGTCTGCCCATCAGCGCATAAGTGTAATTTTTTGCCTGTTCAACTCCCGGCTGGTTAAATGTATCAACATTATACAGCTCACCAGCGATAGCAGTCTGGACTTCTAGCATATAAAGCAGCTGACCAAGGTAATAACCGTTTATGCGGGGTAGGGTGATAGTTACGTTCGGACGTTTATAGTCTGTCAGAGCAATCCTTGTTGCATCAGCTTCAGCATTCATCAAGTCATTTATGGTCTTTTCGCAAAGATAACCGATACCTGTATACTCAAATGTTTTTGGAATTGTCAAAGTAGAGTCAAACTCTTTCACTCTGATAAAGTTTATCAACTTATCATTAGGTCCTTCATTGTAGAGTTGAATTTGAGAGTGCTGGTCAGTTGCTCCGAGAGCCTTAATCGGAGTAGGACCGATATGGACTGTATGTCCCTGTTTATCAACTTCTTTTCCCAAAGACTCAGCCCAAAGCTGAACATACCAGTCTGAAACATATTTCAACCTGCTTGAATAAGGCATCATAACGGAAAGATTTTTACCTTTTTCAGTATCCATCAAATAATGAATAAGAGCATTCTGCGCTGCTATATTTCTTTTTATATCGGTATTCTTCAAATCGAGGTCTATATCTTTGATACCTCTGACTATTTCATCGATATCAATTCCAAGAAGAGCAAAAGGCAGCAAACCGACTGCTGAGAAAACAGAAAAACGACCGCCGACATCATCAGGAATAACAAATGTCTTATACCCTTCCTGATCAGAAAGCTGACGAAGGACGCCGACTTCTCTGTCTGTAGTTGCAACTATATTATTTCTGTAGTCTTCCCCGAGTTCCGCTTCAAGCTTGTCTTTTATAATCATATAAGCGGACATGGTTTCCGCTGTTGAGCCTGATTTTGTTATGACGTTTACAAGAGTTTTTTTCAAATCAAGAACATGCAAAAGCCCGTTAATTGTATCAGGGTCAATGTTGTCAATAAAAAATATCCTGGGATAGTTATCTCTTTCCTCATCAGATAAAAAGTTCCAGTAAGGTTTCAACAAAGCTTCGGTAACAGCCTGCGCCCCGAGTGCTGAACCGCCTATGCCGAGGACAAGAAGATTTTCGAACTCACCTCTGACTTTAGCAGCATACTCTTTGATATACCAGATAGTTTCCTCGCTATATCCGAGATTCATCCAGCGCAGCCACTGACCCGGTTTGTCTTTTCTGGCGTTCAAATCTTTGATAATCTCACCGATTTTATACTGATATTTGTTGAATTCTTCTTCTATATCAAGACCGTGTTCCTGTCCCAAAATCATGGATGTGACATTTCTGTAGTTAAATTCAAGCATTCATGGAGTCCCTTATTTTTTTATGCTGCTATTTTTATTTTATTTGCTAAAAAATAAAATAACAGTACTCAACTTAACGGTTTTTTCTTCCAAAAAACAATGAACATCGCTAATTCAGTTATATATTATTTTTAAGCGTACATACTACACTTTAATAAGTTAAAAAATGTAACAAAGTCAAAACAAAAACCAGGGGATTTATATAGCAAATTTCTCCAAAAATTTCCAAAACAACGTCATACTGAGCGTTAGCGAAGTATCTAAACAAAAAGGATTCTTCAGGCAAAAAACCTCAGAATGACAGACATTTAGTATGGAAGTTGCTATATAAGTTCCAAAAACAGAACATCTTATTTTGCAATAGGAAACATATTCTCAAAATGTTTTTCTATCTCGCCGTACATAATTTTCAAATAAGTCGTGTCAAAAATTTCCGTATCAGCATAATATAGTTTATCATTATCAGGTTCCTCTTCTGCTTTGAACATCGGAAGAGAGGCAACAACCTGATGCCCCTGCTTAAGCAGAAGCCAGTCCCGTCCTTCTCTGTCTTGGCGATAGACAGCATTGTAATAACCTTTCGGCACTATCTGTCTGTTGTTATAAATATCACAAGGCAGCGCCATAAGCATATATGGTTTTACGAGAATGTTTGTATTCCCGTGGATTTTTTTCTCATCCGCTTCTTTGAGCATTTTATCTTCTTTTGAAAGTTTTGGTTTCTTCTTCGGTTTTGGCATTCTTCCCTTGTTTTCGTTCAGGGATTTTATGGTATCGATTGCCTCCTGATATTCTTGCGGGGTAACAGTTTTGCCCATATCAAAATCTTCGTAATAATCAAGATTTGACTCTGAGGCATACGAGCAGATGTTGAGGGTTAAAAAACTTATTATCAAATATAACAAAATCTTCTTCATAAAACCGTCTTTCTTATATAAAGAATAAATTATTTATATTATAATTGTCTGAGGAAAGACTATAAACATATGGATTTATTTATTTTTATAATCATTATATTACTCATCTTTCTGACATCAATGATTTTTAAGCAAAAATCATCTTTAAAGAGGTCAGATGATTTACCACGGCATTTTTATTTTAATGATAATTCTGAAGAAATAAAACAAATTATAGACTTATACAGCTCAAATCGCATAAAAGATGCCGAAAGAAAATCACGGGAAATGATTTTGCTTGATTCAAAAAATCTTTACTATCACTATCTTCTAGGGTGTATTTTGATGAAAGAAGCAAATTTTCAGGAAGCGCTGCAGCAATTCAATATAATCCTTGAGTTAATGCCCGCTCTTGAATATCCTCGAAAAAGAATGATTGAATGTTATTATGAAATGAAAGATTATGAAAAAACAATCGGAGAATGCGAATCATACCTAAGAACATACAATTATTCTCCTGAAATTTTTGAATATAAAGACCTGCTTGCAGATTCTTATTTCAAAACCGAAAACAACGATAAAGCAATAGAAATTTATATCAACCTACTCTCATCAAACACATCAAATATTGAATATCTCAATAGACTCTCAATTTTATTTCTCCGAAAAAAAGAACCTGAAAAAACATTTGAAATCGATAAAAGAATACTCGCTATGAACAACTTTCATCAAGAAGCTGTCATGAGAACTGCAGACTTTTATTTTGACAGAGAAGATTATCCCAAAGCCCTCGAATTTTTTGAAACGTACAATAAAATCAAGCCGGAAGATGAAACATCTCTAAAAATAGCACAGTGTCTTTATTATATGAACAGAATGATGGATTCAAGAGCTGTCGCATCAGGACTTCTGCGCAAAAATCCCGATAATATTGATATTTACTATCTCTTAATAAAAATCTGCAAAGCTCAAAGCTGCTATGAACGAGCTATAGAATATGCAAAAGAAGCAATAGGACTTTCAAAAGACGAGGAGGAAGCAACAGAAAACAAAAAAACTGTGTCATCCCTTCTTCTTGACTACGGAAAAAAATGGCTGGAAAAAGACCAGCAGGAGATAAGCTTTGATTATTTTCTCGAAGCGCTCAAATATGACCCTGAGAATGCTGAAGTTTATTATGCTCTTGCCATAAATAACCAGTACGCAAAAGACTATGAAAAAGCTATCACAATGGTAAAAAAAGCCCTGTCTTTCGAAAAAAAAGCAAAATACTACCTGCTTCTAGGATATCTCTTTGATGAAGAGAACAATCCGATTCTCTCAAGAAAATCATTTGAAGATGTCCTGCGGCTTGAACCTAATAACACTGAAGCTATGTCATTCCTTGGAATTTTTTATGCTCAGGAGAAAAAATATGACAAAGCTATCGAACTTTTTTCGGATATAATTAAAATTGATAAAAATAATCAAGATGCATATTACAATATTGCATTATGCTATGAATATTTGGATAATAAAGTAAGAGCATATGAGTATTATAAAAAATTGTTGGAAATAAATCCCCAACATCTCGGTGCCAAAAATAATATTGATATACTACAATGGGAAAAAATTGACTAGGAAAAAAGGAACAGAATTATGTTGATGCAAAGAATGCAAAGAACGTTCATCGCTATCAAACCTGATGCGGTCCAAAGAGAGTTAATCGGAGAAATTATTACAAAAATCGAAAGAAAAGGGTTCAAAATTATCGGGATGAAGATGCTCCACCTCACAAAAGAGATGGCTCATGCCCACTACGCTGAACACATCGGAAAACCTTTCTTCGATGATCTGGTAAGATTTATAACATCAGGTCCTATCGTTGCTATGGTTGTTCAGGGAGTAAATGTTATCGAAGAAACAAGAAGAATAATGGGTAGAACAAGACCTGAAGAATCAGAACAGGGCTCTATCCGTGCAGAATACGCTCAAAGCAAACGCAGCAACATCATCCACGGCTCTGACAGCTATGAAAGCGCAGAAAGAGAAATCGCTCTCTACTTTAGGGAAGATGAACTCTGCACAAACTGGGAAACTACATCTGAAGAATTTTTGCGTAAATACTAATGTCTGATTTTTTTAGTTTCACACTTGAGAAAAAAAGCTCAAAAACTCACGCAAGAGCCGGTTTGTTCAAAACCCCTCACGGGGTGATAGAAACGCCAATATTTATGCCTGTAGGGACAAATTCAACGGTAAAGATGCTTACAAATCACCATCTTTATGAAACAGGAGCACAGATTATTCTTGCAAATTCCTATCACCTTTTCTTGCGCCCTGGGCATAACCTTATCAAAAAAGCCGGCGGAATACACAAATGGATGAATTGGAATAAGCCTGTTTTGACTGACTCAGGCGGATTTCAGGTGTTCAGTCTTTCTCATCTTCGAAAAATTAAAGAAGAAGGCGTCAGCTTTCAGGACCCAAAAGACGGCAAAAAATATTTCATCAGTCCTGAAATTTCTATGGAAATTCAGGAAGCTATCGGTCCTGACATTGCAATGGCGTTTGATGAGTGCACTCCATATCCATGCACTTATGAAGAAGCAAAATTGTCAATGGAGAGAACTCACAGATGGCTTGAGAGATGTTTCAAGTCACACACACGTGAAGACCAGGCGCTGTTTCCGATTGTTCAGGGCTCAACTTTTGATGACCTGAGAAAAGAAGCTGCCGCAGTAATATCATCATTTGACGCTATAGGTTATGCTATTGGCGGTGTCAGCGTAGGTGAACCTTCTGATGAAAAAAATCATATAGTCGAAATCACAGCCCCCTTGCTTCCTGAGAATAAGCCGAGATACCTGATGGGTGTCGGCACGCCAGAAGACCTCCTCGATGGAGTAAAAAGAGGGGTAGACATGTTTGATTGTGTTATGCCTACAAGACTCGCACGCCATGGCGGATTTTTCACGGATGAAGGAAGGAAGATTATCAAAAACAAAGAATTTGAAGAAGACTTCTCGTCTCTTGACAAAAACTGTACCTGCTATGCCTGCCAAAATCATACAAGAGCTTACATAAAACACTTATTCAGAATGAAAGAGGCAACAGCGGCAACGTTATTATCAATCCACAACACACACTATCTCATAAATCTCATGAAAGAAATCCGCAATGCCGTATTGGAAGACAGATTTGAAGAGCTTTATGAAGAAAAGATGAAAAAACTCTCACCCCGCTAAAAAATTAGCGGGGCAATTTTTTTGAATAAAAATACTTTATATATATATAATAAATTTATTTTGTTTATATAGTCACAAAATAAATTTCTAAAATTTTACTTTACATACTTATCAGGGATATTTACAACTATGACTAAAATTGTTATTGTATAACAATTTGTCTGAATCAAGGGGGATGTTAGCTTATGAATTTTATGGTTGGAGGAGCAGGAGGCCAAGTACCGAATCCTGAGGAATATACAAGGAAATACGCTTATCAACAAGGAAAATCAATTGATGAAGCAAAACAAGTTTTAAAAACTGAAATCGATAACGTGCAGGGTGTTGATAACAACCAATCATCAATAATAGGCGGCACCTCAATATGGACGGCCGGGAAACAGGAAAAAACAAACAAAAAACAAACAGACGACATTTCCCTAAACGCTTCTTATCCTTATACTATGGATTTCAGCCAAGAGCTTCTTCCACCGGAGCCAATTGACGGACAAAATTCAGGCACATTCTCATGGTTCAACAAATTTCTAAACGGAGGAAAAAATCAGGAACAAAAAACACAAAATGATGAACAACCAAAAGAATTCAAGAGTTATTGGGGATAAAAATTTCATATCATCCCCTGAAAAAAGAGGAAAATTCTATGACACAAATTAATGGGGTAAACTCAAATTATCAAAAACAGCAAATTAATCCTGAGAATTATGCACAGAAATATGCAGAACAAAATAACATCTCTCTTGAAGAGGCAAAACAAGAGCTGAGAGCCTTATTCGGAGACCCGTCGAAGGATTCTTCAATCCCTGCTATGCTCGCAGGAAGCACACAGACGGGTATCACTCCAATGACAAATGACCAGACTTCAGTTTTTCAACTGCAAGGTGGGCCAAAACAGCCAGGTGACCCGAATCCTCTCGGATTTGCAGGAATAATGGCAAGTCAAGAAACCAATTTCAACAACAATGACTTGAGGTTCATGCAGGGTCCCCAGGAACTGAATCCTTTTGAAAAAGAGCCTCAAGAATCCGGAGGGCAGACATTTAAAGGATTAGATTTATATTTCTAACAAAAAGAGGATAGTAAAAACTATCCTCTTTTTGTATAAGAAATTATACCCTACTGTTTTGATACTTTTTCAAGCAAGTCTGAATTTTTCACTTTCAGAGCGAAATAAGGTCTGTCCTGATTTGCTTCTTTCATAAACAAAACAAACGGCTTATCAAAGAAAAATTCTCTTCCGCCATCTCTTCGTATAAGGCTCATTGTTGATATAACCATTGCCTCGCTCTTGAGATTGCCGCCTTGATTGTCTAGTCCGAACTCTACTGTTTGGATTGCTTTATCGATAAACAAACCGTTAGTTCCGACAATTTTTTTGTTGCACAACTCATCATAGGAGAACTGTTTTGAAAACTTGATGTAAGGAACTTTCAACAAATCCTGTTCTCCGAGTTCTTTTTTGCCGAACCAGAATTTTTTCTGTTTCTTCATTACAGCTGAATACAAATCATCAAAAGATTTGTTATCATCTGTTCTATAAAGAATAATCTCTTCTCCCTCTTTTGTCTTCAGCTTTATAGCATAGCTGTTTTCAGAGTTGTAGAACAAAACATCGACATTTTGATAAAGCGTGGGATTGCTTGTATTTTTATCTATCCCGAAATATCTGACACTTTCTCCGCTGCCGTTAAACTGAGCTGCTTCTATCTCAGGGAAAGCAGAAAGATACTTGAACTCTTTCTTCAACATTGCATAAACAACATATCCCTGACCGGATGTCCAATCTATGCTGTCAATAATTGCGCTTTTTTCGCCGAATTTCTCCATCAAACCATTTTCTATTTCTTCTTTCAGCTTCAAACTTTTCTCTCCATAAGCTTTGAAATAAGAATTATCAGACAACATATCAGACTTGAAGGGTTGTCTGTTGAGTTCTTCAACAAGTTTTGGAGTTCCTTCCTCAAATTTTACCGGTGCTTTGACTATTTTATCCTGAAAATCATTCCACACCAGCTGAAACGTCCCGACCCACACCTCATTTTCTCCAACGGCATTTGATGGTACAAAAGATGAATATTTTTCAAACCATCTTGCATCAGCGGATAAGGACGTAATAGAGCAAGCCAAGAATAAAACCAAAATTGCTGATAATATTTTCTTCAAATTCATAATCAAAAATCCTCTATATTCTACTTATTAAACATTAAAGCATAAAAAAAGAGCTGATTGTATTCAGCTCTTTTTTGTTTATATGATAGTAAAACTATCTCCCGTTGTTTACAGCCCCTTTGTTTGCAGGTGAAACTGTTTGAGAATATTTCTTCAAATATCCTTTTGATGCTTTCGGCTCGAGAGGTTTGAAATTCTTTCTGCGTCTTTCAATTTCTTCCTCAGAAACAAGAAGAGTCAGTTCTCTTTTTTCGATGTTGATATAAATCTCATCGCCATCTTCCACAAGGCCGATAAGACCGCCGTTAGCAGCCTCAGGAGCTATATGACCGATGCACAAGCCTCTTGTTCCGCCTGAAAAACGCCCATCTGTAATCAAAGCAACTTCTTTTCCAAGACCTTTACCGACAATAGACGATGTAGGAGCAAGCATTTCTCTCATCCCTGGACCGCCTTTCGGTCCTTCATATCTGATAACAACAACATCACCCGGGACAATCTTATCAGTATTGATGGCAATCATCGATTCTTCTTCGCTGTTGAAAACTCTTGCCCGTCCTTTGAATTCAAGACAATCTTTATCAACACCGGATATTTTTACAACCGCACCGTCTTTTGCAAGATTACCATACAAAACAGCCAGCCCGGGGTTTGATGTAATCGGATTATCAAGAGGTCTGATTACTTCATTATCACACCAGACATCTTTTATTATCTCAGAGATTTTTAACCCTGAAACTCCAACTGTATCTGTCATCTCAGGAACTTTGCCGAACATGGTTTTCAAAACGGCAGGAATACCTCCTGCATTTTCTAAATCAGTCATAGTCATAGTGCTTGAAGGGTCTAACTTTATTATCTGAGGAATTTTGAAGCTCAACTCTTCAAAATCATCAAGAGAAATATCTATGCCCGCTTCATTTGAAATAGCAAGCAGGTGAAGAATAGAATTTGTAGACCCGCCAAGTGCCAAATCAACAATAATCGCATTTCTGACTGACTCTTTTGTTATTATCTGAGAAGGGCGAATATCCCGTTCGACAAGCTCATTGATTATAAGCCCGGAGTCAAAGGCTATTCTTTTTGTCTTCGCAGATACGGCAGATGAACAAGCACACCCCGGCAAGCTCATACCCATAACTTCTGATAAACAAGCCATTGTATTAGCTGTATAAAGCCCCTGACAAGCACCTGCTCCCGGGCATGAATTCATTTCCATCTCTTCAAATATTTTCTTATCAATCTGTCCTGATGTATACTTTGCAATTGCCTCAAAAGTACCACGAACCATAGTCAATGACTGGTGCTGACATTTTCCTTCGAGCATCGGACCTACTGTCACAACAACACAGGGAATATCAAGCCTGAGTGCCGCCATCAACATCCCCGGGGTAATCTTATCGCAGTTTGTCAAAAGAACAAGACCATCAAGCTGGTGAGCCGCAGCAACTGACTCAACACAGTCTGCTATCAAATCTCTTGAAGGAAGAGAATACTTCATCCCGCTGTGTCCCATAGCAATTCCGTCGCAAATAGCTGGAACACCAAAGACAAAAGACTGTCCTCCGCCTGAATGAATGCCTTTTTCTATCTGGCGTTCAATTTCTCTCATGCCTGCATGGCCTGGAACCAGATCGCTAAAGCTGCTGGCTATACCGATAAAGCGTTTATCAATCTGCTTATTCGACATGCCTGTACCATACAAAAGAGCTCTGTGCGGAGTTCTGTGAACTCCCTTTTTGATTTCATCACTTTTCATATTTTAACTATCCTCAAACATTCTTATTAAATATTATTATACTAAATAAATTGTTTAAAAATATTAAGATTATTTATTTGTTAGCAATTTTATAAAACAAAATGTTTTTATAAATATAAGGGTAAAAAGGTAAATTCGGTTTTATAGAAGGTATAGGATGACAATAGATTCACGGATAGTGGCTTTACCATTTCAAGTATACGGAAAAATGTTTGCAAGAAGTGCTTCTTCAGGAGTTGCAGCAGGAAATGACGGCAACATATTCAAAGAAGTAGGCGGTATCGCAAAAGACATAAACCGTGCACCTGATATCATGTATGATATGAAGAGTGTATGGAGTGATGTCAAAAACATAAACGGAAAAATATCAAATCCTATTAACAGCTTGAAAGGCAGTGCCTCAGAAGTTTCTGAATGGACATTCTTCAAAAACACTTTTCTTGACAGCAAGGTTTCTCAAAACAGCTTTTTGAGAACTCTTGATAAAACAATTCTCAACACAAAAGCCGGAGCAGATATAGTCGAAGCTCTCGGAGGTAAAATAGTTACGGAAGAAGTGGCTGATCAGGCAGGGAAAACCGTTCTTAAAAAGACAATCGAAGGAACAGCAGCCTCTCAGGTTGTCGGCAATACAATGGCAAAAATATCAGGATTGAACTTGATATTTGCATCAGTGCTCGAAATTCCGGATATTGTAAAAAGTATCGAAAACGGTGATGCACCGCAGCAAATCGGACGTTCTGCAGTTAACGTTACAGCAGGATGGGTATCGACAACATTCTTCAGCTCATTATTCAAAAAATTTGCACCCAAAAAATTCAAATCAATAGCAGGTCTTGTAGGCGGCGCAGTAGGAGCTGTATTAGGCGGCATCGGAACTTCTAAATTCAATAATGCCGTTTTCGGGAAAAGCATAGCTTCACAAAAGAAAGAACAGGAACATCTCGAAGAGCAGCAAAAGACAAAAGCAGCAGCTCAAAGAGTAATCGATACAGCACTAAATCAATACAATGCTCAAACAATATCAATGATGGCTTAACATAACCCCAAAAAGAAGAGGTCCTGATTGGACCTCTTTTTTTATTTTAATCCTTTGATTCTATTTCTATTCGCCCTGCCGGTTTGAGTTCAAAAGTTCTGTTGTTGAAACTTGCGAGATAATCTATCAACGCCTGAGTTGTCGTAACTCCGAAGGCTTTAATCATCTTCTCTGGACAGTTCATCATCTCAAGATACTTTGGTCCTCCTCCGAGATAAGTATCATATACTACAGTATAGAAAGTGTTTTCTGAAGGATGTTCTTCATCTATTTCTTTCCAGGTGCCGTCTTTCTGCTGGATGAAAACATCATCAATTTTGTTGTCTTCATCTATCTTATAACGCAATCCTGATACCTGAATTGCACTTGGACCGTGAGCTTTGTTAACATGAGAAGCAACACCGCCTTTGAGAACGTCTATAATATCTTTTTCGCTGTATTTGAAAGTCTTCAGCTCATTTTCATAAGGCAGCAGTTCCATAATCTGTCTGTCAGTAATTTCTCCCGGACCTACAGAGCCTCTGACAGAGCCTATATTCGAAAAAGCAACATCAGCGCCTGTTTTTGCTCTCATTGCATCTGTTATCAAATCAGAAATCGCACTCTCTGCCATATATTCTTCAGAGATTGCGTCAACTTTGTTTGTTATATTCGCAAGCACTTTCGCAGGTCCCATATGGACTATTTCGAAATGGTTTGCAAGAGCACTCTGCGGGATATTTTTCGTCGGATAAACATTATTTTCTGCCTTAATTATTCTTCCCTCATCATCCCATGTCACTTTGGCGATACCGTAATGTTTACCGTCTTTTCCTGCCTGAGTAATAAGTACCGGATCCCCATCTTTGTTGTAAACAAAGTTTTCGCCTTCTTTGACCCCATCAACAACTTTGTGAGTATGAGCGCCGGTTATAATATCAATACCTGATGTATTCTCGGCAATTTTTTTCTTCTCATCATCTTCCATATGAGCGGAGAGGATTATCCTATCAACGCCCTGCGCTTTGAGTTTATCAACTTCCTGCTGTAGTTCAACGATTGTTTGGTCAAGATTATCTACACTCATCGTTTCTGCTGTTTCTTTCGCATCGGCATTCAATCTTTCTTTCAGATTGGTAGGTATTGCCCCGAGATAACCGTATTTTGTTCCGTTTTCTTCAATAATCGCCGACCTGAGAATTTTGTTGTTAACAACATGCCTGTGCAGAGGATTAGACGGGTCTGTGTTCAAATTTGTAACGACAAAATTTGAAGGAATCTTATCAAGATGCTCTGCAAGCTTATCAGTGCCCATATCAAACTCATGGTTTCCGGGTGTTTTTGCATCTATGCCCATCAAACGCATCAAATCAAACATATATGCGTTCTTTGCATCATCAGAGCCGATAGCAACATCGCCTGATGCAATTTTGAGAGTATCAACGCCTTTATTTTCATATTGGTCATCAAACTGATGTGCGGCTGTCACAAGTCTTTTCGAGCCGTCAAGGCGCCCGTGCAGGTCGTTTATATACCACAGAACAGTCTGGTTATTACCTTCAGGTTTTGTTACAGCAGGTTTTGTTTCAGGGGGCAGAGATGAAACCTGCGGCAAGGGAGTCTTTGGGGCAGGTTGAACAGCCATCTGCTGCTGTTGCTGCGGCTGATATGGATAAGCAAAAGGAGCAGACTGCGGCATATAAAAAGAATACGTCCAATTTGCTCCCTGCTGATTATTATTGAAATTATTCACACCGTTCTGGGCAGGATATTGCGCATAATAAGCCTGCTGGGGTGGAATATATGTCTGCGGTGGTGGAAATGAATAAGAATACATTTACTTTACCTTATATGTCTTTATTTATATTAAAGCGCCTAAATAAAATTATTGCCCCATGTTTCAGGAGTATTGAAATAAATTTTTACAATCATCAAAAAATGGAATTTATATAGAAAATTTCGCCACAAATTTCCAAAACAACGTCATACTGAGCGTTAGCGAAGTATCTAAACAAAAAGATTCTTCGGGCTAAAGCCCTCAGAATGACAGACTTTTTATAGTATCTGTAGAATTTGCTATATAAATCAAAAAACTCCGGGTATGTTTATCCCGGAGTTTTTTACTTATGTTTATTGAGAGAGAATTCCTATTATCCGTAGTATTGTTGTAAGTAATCTTGAGCGACATCTCCTTTTGACATTTCGTAAGGGAAAACTTGTTTTCCTGCTTGAAGCATATCTTTTCCGTGATTTTTGAAGAATTCAATTCCGTGTGCTTTTGCTTGTTGGAATGCCCCTGAGCCGACTGCTTCTTTGTATGCTGCCTTCCCTGCGTTTGACAAGTTTTCAGGATTAATCTTCTTACCTTGTCTGAGTGCAGATCTCAAGTATGTTTTATCGTTTGTTGATAATCCTTTAATATCATCGAGATTGTCTAGTGTGATTTTTGTTTTTGACGGAACTTTTGACTTCAATGCTTCTGCATAATCTCTTCCTGATGCTTTTACGCCTCCTTGGTTTTTCAGTGTATTCAAGTCTGTATATTCAACACTGTTGTCAAAATCATCAAGAGCTTTCTGAGCTGCATCGAGTTTTGATTTAGCTGCTGTTCTGGCTGCATCATCTGAAGCATTTGCAAAATCGTCAGCTGCGTTCTTAACTGCTTCGGCAAAAGGTTTTCTTGAAGAAGCAACATCATCCATAATACTATCGCCGAATTTTTTTGCTCCTGATTTTGCCAGCTCATCCATTCTTGTATTAAGTCTTGTATTTGCAATTTCATCGGCTTGAGATGTCAAAGTATTTTTGAAATTTTTAATATTAGATATGGTTAATTTTTTCCCTAATGGTGATGATTTTGCATCTTTCCACATTGCTTTGCCGAATTCTGTTGCACCTTTTACAGGTTTGAACTTGCCTCCATCTTTGAATACATTTGTCAGTTTAACTTTTCCGGTTGAAGGATCAACAAGTCTGCCTTTGATAGCAGAGCCTGCGCCCATTGACTTAACGGAAGCTTTTGCACCGACTATTGATGTTCCGAGGACAACACCGCCTTCTCCGACCTGCTGCCATGCGGCTTTTGCTTCTGCATCGGTCTTGGCACCCATTGCGTTTGCAACTCCGCCTATCATTTTTGCTGCACCTGTTGCAATACCTACACCCGCAAGTGCGAGACCTACTGGAGGACACAAAAAACATATCGCTGCTGTTGCAACTGCTCCAAGCAGCTTAACAGGGTTTGTTACAATATCCTTAACTGTATTTACTACAGATTTTACTGCACCTTTAAATATATTTCCTATTGCACTGAAAAATCCGATTTTACCATCGTTATTCCCGTCAGTACATCCTCTTGATTCAAGATACTCTTCTCTTGTCATCGAGTTTGTTGAATTTGTTGATGAAGTTGTTCCATTGAACAACGACATCTGTCCCTGTACGGAACTCATGGTTTCAGCAAGCTGTTTATCAAGCTGCGGATTTCCATACGGGTTCACATAAGTGTTTGAAATAGCGCTCATAGAAATTCCTCTCTTTCTTTTTCTCTTCTCAATTTGGGTAGTAAAATTTCTCTATTGTGGCATATATAATAATAAAAACTAAGTTATAAAAAATATTGCTTTAGTATATATTCTTTAATGACTCTTTAGAGCCGTTTTTAGTAAAATCACGGTTATAAGCTAATTTTCAGAGTTTACATTATTTAACAATATTTATATACTCAAGTTTATTTTTATAAAATCCGCATATTTCTATCAGCGCATGCATCAAAAGGGCAGAATACTCAACTTCTTTCTTCCATTGATAATACCCGCAGCTTTCAGGCAAAATTGCAAGCGGGTTATCAGGAAAATCCCTGCACAGCTGAGGCCGTTTATCGTATATTGAACACAGGTTATCATCTGTTATGTGAGGGCAATGATAGAAATATACTCTATCAGTTTTCGACTCCATCATAGATACAAACTCGGGATAAACCTTTCTTGCCTCCTCCGTATTTTCATAAGGAATAAAAATACTTACAAAATCCTTTGCAAACCTATCCCCATTCAAGGCTTTCTCTTTGAGCTGCTCAAGTGTATACTCTGAACATGCAAGACGGCAGCAGGTGCCCGTATGATTGCAGGAAAATTCATATCTGTATTTTTTTATCTCTCCGAGTTTTTGGAGGATATCTTTTGATATTTCGTTTTCTATTTTATCAAGAATAAGCTTCTGCCATCCGGCATAAGAGCACACTTCAGAAAGAACGGTCATTGACGAGTTCGGATAACCGAGGCATAATGCTGCACTATCTTTGTTCCTGATGCATTGCCCGTCAATAAAATACCTGCATCTGAAAAAGAAAACATCCTTCGAAACCGTATCAAAAACATGCCGAACAAAATCATCATCAGCCTCTTGAGCAAGTTTATGATTTTCTGCTATATCAACATCCTCAAATTTATCAGAGCCAAACGGGACAAAGAGCTTCTCAAAAAGTTTGTTTTCTCCAATCAGCTGCGAAGGAGGAGCTTCTTTGCAGAGAATTTTGCAGCAGCGTCTGCATTTTTTGCAGGAAAAGTTATTTTTCAGACTCAAAAAGAACTCTTCAAGCGACTTTGAAGAATTCTTGAACAATTCACGATATAATAGTATATCCTCGCTGCATTCTTTAGAAAGTTTATTTTTATTATTCATATTTGCTTTCAGCAGAGGATAACTTGCTTGATAAAGCAGCGACAACTCTTCCTATTTCAGAACCGCCTATTGCAACCTCCAAAATAAGCGACGGATTCAAAAGAACTGTTTCGCAATATTCCATCGTATCAGTGTCAATGACGTCAACTTCAACAAAATCAGCACCGACATACTTAATTTTGCAAAACTCGGCAGCTGTTGCCCAGCGCAAAAAAACTATCTGTCTTTCAAATTGTTTTAGTTTGTGAACCAACAACATATCTGCCCTGCATCCTCTAAAAAACCTTATATATACATGATAGCTTATTCTTCAAAAGTGTCAATGAACTTAAGATATTCTTTATAGTTTGTAATAAAAAACTTAATTTTAATGCCATCACAAGTTTGTGTATGTTATAAAACAGTTAAGTAGGGAAATGAGATTAGAAATTGAACAAAATTAACTCAAAATTATTGTTATCAATTTTATGCTTGATATGGATGAGCAACGCAGCATCAGCCATATCTTTCCCGCCTGTGCCGATACCAACAAAACAAGAAAAAACGGTCGAGAAAAAAACAGCTCCGGCACAAAAAACAAATACAATAACAAAAAAAGAAACTCCAAAAACAACCCAAACAGCAAAACAAACACCTATCAAAGAATCATCATCAAATCCCTACGAAATTACTCTGACAGCAGAAGACATGCCAGAGCAGAAAATTCAGAGCAAAAAAATAACAAAAATCGATGACCCTCTCTTTGAAACAGACAAAGAAGAACTCTCAAAGATTTTTAATGCCCAAAAGAAACAGGATAAGGAAGACCTTGACAAACTCTGGTATGCAACTCTTGATCGCAACAGCGCAATAAGATTTGCAGTGCAAAAACTGTCCATTCCTCCTGAACAGCTCAAAAGCCACTCATCAATAATGGCTCGTTCAATCTCCACTCTTATAAGCGGGGCTGCTCTTGTGCCTTATATGCTGGGAGCCGGCTACACTACGCAAACACTTTCTCTCGCAGGCGGTCAGCTTGCAAGCAGGCTGGTTGAAAAAAGCGCAATGCCAAAGAAAATGCCGCTTACTGATACCGAGCTGATTCAACTCTCTGAACTCGTTGAGAACCTTCAAAACCGTATAATCAAAAATTATTACGGTTATAAAAGTTCCATCAACGAACTCAAAAACTGCCGTCAAAAAATGATGGTCGAACACAGAAATTATTCAAATGCAATCGAAAAAAATGACTCCTTCTACATTGTAGTATCATCAGCACTCTATGATGAACAGCTCCTTGAAGAAGTCAAAATCAAACAAAAAATCAAACAATACAGACTCGAGCTTGAAAGACTTGCCGGTGCGGAAGCTGTATCTTCTCTTAACTTGAACGCTGTTGTCTATAATAATCAATCCGATGAAAAATCTGATGTAAAATAAATTTAAAGATATTATATTAAGAAGAAAAAATGAAAAAACAAACCCTTATTATACTCTCCATATTTTTTTCACTCTTAACAACAAACGCTGATGCCGTTATAGTCCCGGGGAAAAGCCCAGCTGTTGCCGATAGCAAATCAGTCAAGTCAGGCAGCTATTATGACATGGACATGACTAAAATCGCACAGGAAATAGGTCTTGAACTCAAAGACGAAGAAGAAGACATGCTCAATGACCTCACTTTCTTATGGCCTTATGCCGTTGAACACAGCGAAACAATCAAATTTGCCATCTACAAACTCTCTGACCCTCAGGATAAAGATAAGGAAAAAGAAAAAGCAAAAGTAAAAAACCTTCTCAAACCTATAGCAGCCATCGCTCCTGTCGCAGCACTCGGTTCGTCTTCGGCAATGCTCGGAGGTTCTGCACTTATTGGCGGCAGCTTTCTGCAGGAAGTCCTGCAAGGCAGCAAAACTCCTCTCGAAAAACATATCGAAAAAGTAACCGATACAGATCTTGTACTTCTTGCAAAATCAGTTGAAGAACTCCAGACAAAACTTGTCATTACCTACTACGACTATATAACAGCAAAAAAAGTTCTGTTTATGACAGACGAAATCCTCAAAAACAGACATAAACACTACGTGCAGATGCAAAACTCTACAGATAAAAACCTTGTCATCGCAGATACATTTTATCGTGATGCAATACAAAAACAAACAAAAGCCCGTGAAGACTTCCTAATCAAACGTTCTTCTCTTGAGCAAATAGTAGGAAGCGAAGCAATTGTCCTCCTCGAAGAACAGAAACAAAAACAAAAGGAAACTCAGAAAGACGACAAAACAAAAACAGAGGACAAACAAAAACAGGACCCTGACAAAAAAGAGTCAAAAGCACAAGAACAACCTCAAAAACAAGAAGATAAAAAAGAACAACAACAGGAACAACCCTCTGAAAATGACGCAAAGAGTTTGAAATTCCAGGAAAAAGAATTCAAAAAACTAAAAGAAAAACACAAAAAATCAGAAGAAGCTAAAAAACAATCTCAAACAAAATCTCAGGATAAAACCACACAAAATCAACAGACAAAAAAATGAACTTATATAGCAAATTTCCCAGATACTATTAAAAGTATGTCATTCTGAAGGTTTTAGCCAGAAGAATCCTTTTTATTTAGATACTTCGCTAACGCTCAGTATGACGTTGTTTTGGAAATTTTTGGTGAAATTTGCTATATAAATCCCCAAAAAAGAAATAATTTAGCCTATAAACTTCTGGAATGTAGACCCTGTTCGTTCTCGAAGATGTCTGAGCGACGGCGCATTTTTGGTAATCGTAATATTTGACTCAGCCTGCATAGGTTGCACTTGTTTCGGTGCTGCCGCAAAAGATGGTTGTTGTGCTTCCTGAGCAGCTTTTTCTGCTTCTTTTGTTTTCTTTTCATTAATACTCGGTATCAAAAGACCGAGAATTAACGGAGTGATTACAAACAAATTCAAAGCACCGGCCAGTGAATTGTAGAACTTCGTTTTATTAACAAAAATATTATCAGCATTAGAGAAAACTTTCTTCAAAGACTCGGCGCCTTTTTTCATCGCCTCTGGGGCATCTTCTTTGAATGCACGTCCTACAACATCCAGAATATCATCATTTGATGCCGCAAAAATAGAACCTGACTTGCCTGCTTCTTTATACATATTCTCTAGAACAGGAGCATCTTCTTTCAGGTTTTTGAGCATCTTGCCGAGGTTTGCTCCGTTATCTGTCAGCACTTTAAAGAAATCCGTTGCCGGTCTGCCCGCAGAAATATAATCATCAATCCCCGAGTAAAGATGTTTTGCATCAAAAGCATTCAAAACCCTGTCACCTTTTTCAGGTCTTATCGTATCAAAAACATTCTTCAAAAATCCCTGATTTTTTCTGTTTGGATTTGTTGACAAAATTAATCCTGATTTTTCCTGACAAATCTTTGCCATCGTCTTATTCAACAAAGGAACAGAAAACAATACAGCACCTATTGAAGGAATATCTCTTCTCAAAATATCCTTCAACTCAACATTCTTAGCTCCCTGAGTTTTGGCTTTATCACGTTTTTGAGCCTGAATAATACGGGGGAAAAGCACAAAACCGTAAGTTGTCGTAAACAATATAGGGAAAGACATATTCAAACTGTCAAATTGTATAACATCAAGAAATTTCTTACCTGACGAACTCTTTGAAAAATTATCAACAACATCACCGGCCTTGGAAATAATAGTAGACGCACTACCGAAAGTTTGTGCTTGAGCTTTCTTTGTTCCCAAACGTCCATTTTTTTTCATTCCGTCAAAAGAAACTCTATTTACCTGCATCTTGAGCTCCTTTCTCCGCTGCGGCTGCCGGCTGTGGATTGTTTGTGTTTTTAATCAGCCCCTCAGACCCCGGATAAGTCTTGCTTCTTGAATAAATTTTCGGTATCACCGTCATAAATGAGAATATAGAAGCTATCGCTACCAAAGAGGATGCAAACTTGGCGCCTTTTACTTTCTTCACTGATTTTTCCACCATATCACCCAAAGAAGAGTTTGTGACAGATTTTTTTACTCCATCAAACACCGAAGCAGATTTATCAACTACATCATTTGCAAAAGTAACAGCCTGCTTTGCAAATGCCTGAGAATCTTTTGATAAAACCTCACCGCCTGATTTAACCACAATAATCGAAGGATTTATAGCTGAAGCGGCATCTTTCTTATTTGCAACAGCAAATGCATCGGCTATTTTTTCATAAAGTCCTGAAACAGCTGCCTTATACTCTTTTTTGGTAGCATAATCGGTTTTCTTCAACTCAGAAATCTTCATCATTGAATCTGTAACGGAGGCAATTGTCTTTTCATCATCCGTAACAGATTTCGCAACATTCTCAAAAAATCCTCTCTTCAAACCTGCTTTGTCTGAAACCTTCTCAACATCAACATCTTTCAAATTATTTTTGAAAGAATTCAACAAATTAAAATCAACAGATGTAGACGGTCCCCACTTTTTCTTTGTTCCATAGAAAATAGCAGCAGGAATCAAAAACATGCTCGGTCCTGTTATATACTCTCTGAGGGCTTCCTCAAGAGCTGCCTTATAATTCAGCCCGCCGATTTCTTCTTTGTTTCTGAACAGCCCTTTGACCGTTCTTGGAACATTTGTTCCCAAATTATCAGTAATCGTAAACGAAGCAAACAATCCTCCTCTGTCTATAGCTCCCATCAAATTAACGAGAAAAGATGACGCAGCACCCAACGATGCGGCACCTGCTGCAACATTAGACGCTGATACACCTCTGAATGACGGTGTGCCCTGTTTCTGCTGATTGCGCTTTCTATAAACACTTACACTGGTATTATTTATACTGTTTACTTTCATCTATCTACCGACTAACCTGTTTGTTTCAGACCTTCTTCTACTCTCACAACAACTGTGAATAAAATAAATTGCCTGTTTTTCTACAAAATTTAATAATTTTTAAAAGTGTAAGGGGTACAATTATTATTGTATCAAAAAGAGTATTAAATTCAATATTATTTGCTAAGTCTGTAATATTTAATAACACTTCCGAAAAACTCACAAAACAACGTATTTTTTCAACAAAAAATATCGCTTGAAATAAGTTTTTACGATATGATTAAATGGGTAAAGTTTTTTCAAAGAGGATTTTCCATGCCTACACTAAAATCAGAACTCGATATGAACAAAAAACTGGATGAAGTTATCAACAAAAACTCAAAACTGCACTTCATCGCAATTGGCGGTATAGGAGTCAGCGCTGTTGCAAAAATTTTCCTGCAGGCTGGCTATCATGTTTCAGGAAGCGATATAAAAGAAAATAAAAACATAACAATGCTCAAAGAACTGGGCGCTGAAATTTTTATCGGGCACAAACCTCAAAACGTACAATCATCGGATATAATCATAGCAAGCTCGGCAATACATCCGGATAACCCTGAAATTATCGAAGCAAAAAAATTGAACCTCCCTATATTCCACCGTTCTCAGGCTCTTGCTTATCTTATGAGCAAAAAAACTTCTATCGGCGCATCAGGTACCCATGGAAAAACCACAACAAGCGGGATGGCTGCATTTGTTCTGAACAGCTTGAAAGAAGGAACCTCTTTTGCAATAGGAGGAATTATCCCCGAGCTCAAAACAAATGCTCAATACGGACAGGGAGAATTTTTCGTATCGGAACTTGATGAAAGCGACGGTACAATCCTTATGTATTCCCCTGATGTTACTATCGTCACAAATCTCGAGCTGGATCATGTTGACTTCTACACAAAAGGATTCGAACAACTCCTCAAAACTTTTGAAAAATTTGCCTCAAATCTGAAACAAAATAGCAAACTTGTTATAAACACTGACAACGAAGGCACTCTCAAATTGCTTGAAAGAACGGATAAAAAGAAAGCAATCCTCTATACAACAAAAGAAAATAAACTAAACGGATATGAAAAAATCTACTCTGCAAAAAATATCAAACTCAACGGTTTCTCTTCTTCAAGCGAAATATACCTTAATAACAACTTTATCGGCATGCTGAACTTGAATGTCCCGGGCGAACACAACATCTCTGATGCCCTTGGAGTAGTGGCAGCTTTGATGGAAAAAAACATAAAATTCGAAGATATCTCCTCGACCATTAAACACTTCTCTGGCATGGGCAGAAGATTTGAAATAATCGGCGACTACAACGGAGCCAAAATCATTGATGACTACGCACACCACCCGACAGAAATCAAAGCAACACTTAGAAGTGCCAAAAGCGTTTTGAAAAACCAAGAAAGAGGACGTCTGGTGGTAATCTTCCAACCTCATAGATACTCCCGTTTTGAAGGATTGTGGAACGAATTTCTGACAGCTTTCGATGGAGTCGATAAACTTTATATCTGCGATGTTTATGCAGCAGGCGAAGAACCATCTTCAAAACATACCCCGCAAGAATTTGCAAAACAAATAAAAGACATACCTGCCGTTCACCTCAGCGGTAAAATAAATGACCTAACAGAAACCGTAAAAAACATTATACAACCGCAAGATATTGTGATTACAATGGGAGCAGGCGACATAACAAACCTTGGAAGGAATATCTGCAAAAAATGAAAACCTACGAAAACTACGACCTGAAAAATCACACAACATCAAAAATATCTTCCTTTGCAAAAGTTGTATATATCCCTGAATCAAAAGAAGAATTTGTTGACCTGCTCAAAACTTTTGACACACCCCCTGTAATAATCGGCGGCGGCTCAAACGTTCTGCTATCTTCTCACGGGATTGATACCCCTGTCATTCTCACAACAAATTTGAGAGACATAACAATCAACAACAACACCATAAAAGCTCAATGCGGAGTAAAAACTGGAGTTCTCTCAAAAACAGCAGCCGACAATAATCTATCAGGCATGGAGTTTCTCTTTGTAATCCCTGCAACAGTCGGCGGAGTCGTCAAGATGAATTCATCAGCGCACTCTCAGAGCATAAAAGACATCCTCATCAGCGCAGAAGTTTTTGATATGACGCAAAAAAAAGTACTTAATCTCTCAAACGACGAACTTGAGTTGTCTTATCGAACTTCAATCCTGCAAAAAAAACCATTAATCCTCCTTGAAGCTGTCTTTAACCTCGAAAAACAAAACAAAGAACTGATAGACAAAAGAATGCAGGAAAACCTCGACTACAGAAAAGAAAAACAACCAGCTCTCACAGAACCGAACTTTGGCAGTACTTTCAGAAACCCTCAAGGAGCTGCTGTCGGAAAAATGATAGAAGACCTCGGACTCAAGGGCACAGTTGAAGGCGGAGCAAAAATTTCTGAAATTCACGGGAATTTTATTGTGAATTATTCAAAACAGGCAACCTCAACAGACGTGCTCAGGTTGATGTTTAAGATGTATAATGCGGTTAAACAAAAATTCGGATACGAAATAAAAACAGAAGTTATTTTCATAGGAAACATGACAGAGGAAGAAAAAAAGATATGGACACTGATAAAAAGCCATTAATATCATACGACACCAAAATCGGCGTGCTATATGGAGGCATGTCAAGCGAAAGAGATGTATCCCTGAGATCAGGCAAAAACTGCTACGAAGCTCTTTTACGCCTTGGTTACAAAAATGCTGAACTCATCGACGTCGATAAACACATCGCCTCAAAGCTTATCGATAAGAATATAGAACTAGCTTACATCGCCCTGCATGGCAAATACGGAGAAGACGGATGCATTCAAGGATTGCTCGAAATATTGGGAATTCCTTACACAGGATGCGGGGTTGAAGCAAGCGCCGTTTGCATGAACAAAGAAACCACCAAAAAAGTTCTCAAAGACTCGGATATCCCGCTGATAAAATCAGTAACAATCAAAAAAGAAGATGATATCTTCGAAAAAATAAAATGTCTTTCTTACCCGTTTATGGTAAAACCGCTGTGGGAAGGCTCAAGCATCGGAATGAGCAAGGCATCTGACTCAGAAGAACTGAAAAAATCAGTTAATGAAGCATTCAAATATTCTCCTGAAGTAATGATAGAAGAATATCTCATCGGAAAATCAACAACAGTCGGAGTTCTTGACTTGCAAGATAAAACAATAGCAACCTCAATCCTCGAATTCAGAACAAAGACAGAATGGTATGATTTCGAAGCGAAATACACAAAAGGGCTTACCGAGTTTGTTCTCCCGGCAGAACTTGATAAAGAAATGACCGAAAAAATAAAATCACTCGCAATCAAAGCACATAAAACAGTCGGCGCTACAGGCATGAGCAGGGTAGATTTTCTCGTAACAAAAGATACGCCTTATGTTCTCGAAATTAATACCATCCCTGGCATGACTGACCTTAGCGATCTGCCTGCACAGAGCAAAGATATCGGAATATCATATGATGAGTTGGTAAATATTATTCTTCAAAGTGCTACAATGCCTAAGAAGTAGTTTATCAATCCGACGCAAAAGGAAATGGAATGACAGACGAAGACATAACCCAAAAACAAATTCTATCAGACTCAATAAGACGTCGTTATGCTTATTTGAAAAGACGACGCAAAGTCCGTGCCATGAGAATTTTCTGGGGAAGAGTCAGAATGCTCATCAGACTCGCATGCATCTACTTTCTATGCGTCGGAATATGGAAATTCATGCATCTGCCACAATGGTATCTTCCGCCAAAAGCCTTTGACTCTTACAATTCAAGCAGGGTAGAATTTGAAGGCAACAAAATTGCCACAAACCAGCAAATTCTGAATATGATGAAACGTGTAAAATATCCGAATAAAGCAATCTACCTGATAGATGTCGAACCTTTCAAAAAAGAAATAATGAAACTTGAACCTATTAAAATGGTTTATGTCAAAAGATTTGCATTTCCTGCCCGTATAAAAGTTATAGTCGAAGAACATGAACCGATTTTTTCGGTTGCCCCAAAACCGGATGTCCCTCCTCTTGCAGTATTTACAATGGATGGAACAATTATCCCGAATAAATATCTCCCATTTGAAGGTATGGATAAAACTTATCGTGTTCTGACCTATGATGACTACGAAAAATGGTCAAAAAAGAATATAAAATACCTTATCTATCTTGCCAAAATGGCGGAAGCTTACTCAGGCGAAAAAATTCAATATATCGATATGAAAAATCCAGATGATGTTTATATCCAGCTGCAAACAGTATCCGTAAGAATAGGAGAACTTGATAAAGGAGCATTCGACAGACTTGCAAAAATCGAAGCTGTCCTCCCTCAGATGAAAACCCTCAAAGAAGACGTAAAATATATCGACCTGAGATGGGAAGACTCTGCCTTTATCAAACTCAAAAAATAAAACTAAGAAACAACAACCGGAAAGTTTTCAACCTCAAGACGATAAATTGCCTCAGGTCCCAAATCACCGTAAGCAACAAGCTCTGATTTCTTTATACACTGCTGCAAAAGGCAAGCAACTCCGCCTGTTGTCGTAAAATAAACAAGCCCCGATTCAACACCACGTGCCCCTTTGCCTATAGTTGCAAGAACCTCTTGTTTCTCGCACATATCAAGATATTTATCCATTCTTGCCGATGTTGTAGGACCTACAGGCCCGATAACTTCACCCGGAGCATTCGGACACGGTCCAGCATAAAAAATAATCTTATTCTTCAAATCAAACGGAAGTTCTTCCCCTCTGTTCAAAGAGTCAAACATACGCTTATGCGCCATATCCCGTGCGGTATAAATTTCCCCTGACAACAAAACATGCGTTCCCTTTGAGAGTTTTTTTATTTCATCACACTGATAAGTGTTCAATTCAACAATATCATCAGAAGGTATTTCAACCTCTTCCATCATTTCATAATCAAAATCATCACAGAATCGAACTTCTCCATCAGAAAATATCTCAACCCCGCCATGCCTGCTGCAATGACAGCACAGGTTCACACTGACAGCCATCGAGGCAATATGCGTCGGATAATCTAACACCCTTACGCCGAGAATATCAAAATCCTTCAAAGCGTCTTCAATCTTTTTCTCAAAATCATTTTTCTCAGAATCAAGATGCAGAGTCAAAGCCTTCTTCGATAATAAAGCAGCCTTCTCGAGCGTTCCGCCGAGCCCGACTCCGATAACATAAGGCGGACATCCCTTGTCTTTTGCATTTGAGAGAGTTTCTTTGATAAACTCAAAAACTCCCTCTTCACCGGCTGATGGGGGCATCATCTTTATTGCACTGACATTCTCGCTGCCACCGCCTTTGACTTCAAGAGAAAACTTGATGCTGTTTCCTTCAACAATATCAATATAAATAACGGGAGGAGTATTATCGCCTGTATTCACTCTCTCGAAAATATTTTCAGCCATCGACTTTCTGAAATAATTTTCTTTGTACGCCTCAGAAACAGACTCCTCAACAATTCTTTTTATGTCAAAAGAACACAGCGGAAACTCACGACCTATCTCAATAAAAAAAATACATACCCCTGTATCCTGACAAATCGGACGATTTGTCTTTCTTGCAATGGAAAGATTTTTCAAAATTTGAGCATACTTTCTATCTGAAGATTTGCTGTATTTTTCAAGAATTGCAGCATAAACATCACTGCCTACAGAGACATTTGTCCTGACAATAAGTTTTTTTAATGCATTTTTAATTATATCAGTGGATAATTCGCCCATTTTTCCAATCTCTTATAGTCAGAACTCTATTTTTAATATAAAATATAGAATAATAATACTACAACAGAGAGACAAAAAAAAGAAAATGGCTATATTACAAATAAAAACATACGGAAACGAAGTTTTGAGAAAACCCTGCAAAGAAGTCAGCAAAATCTCATCAAAAATTCAACGGCTCATTCAGGATATGCTTGATACCATGTATGCAAACAACGGTGTAGGACTTGCAGCGCCTCAGGTCGGAGAAAATTTGAGAATATTCGTAATCGATGTATCAACAAATAAAGAACCTCTCCACCCGATTGTATTCATTAATCCGAAGATAATCTCAAAAAGCGGGGCAGCTATCCACTACGAAGGATGTTTGAGTTTCCCTGATTTTTATTCTGATGTAAGAAGATACAAAAACGTTAAAGTAAAAGCCCTCGACAAAAAAGGCAAACCTTTTGTCCTTGAAGCAAAAGACGGAGAACTCCTCTCTTTTGCAATACAACATGAATTTGACCACCTCGAAGGAATTTTGTTTGTCGACCATGCAGTAAACCGCTTTGCGGCAGATGTAGAACTGGAAGCAAAAGGGCTCCCCTGCATCGACCCTGAATATCTGCTCGAAGAAAAAGAACTTTGTGAAGAACTTGCAAAAGAAGAGGGGAAATAAAAATTTATGAAAGCCGTATTCCTTGGCACTCCTGAAATAGCGGTCAAACCGCTTGAATATCTATGTGCAAAAAACGATGTTGAAATCTGCGCCATTGTTACCCAGCCTGACAGACCATCAGGACGTGGTCACAAACTCACTCCTCCGCCCGTTAAAGTGAAAGCTGAAGAACTTGGAATAAACGTTTTTCAAACCGTATCAATAAGAAAAGACTCAGATTTGATAGAAAAACTTAAATCTCTGAACGCTGATTTTTTCATAACAGTAGCCTTCGGGCAAATCTTGAGTCAGGAAGTAATCGATATCCCGAAATCAGGAGTCATCAATCTCCATGCCTCGCTACTGCCTAAATATAGAGGAGCAAACCCTATCCAGCGAGCAATAACAAACGGAGAAACAAAAACAGGCGTTACCACCATGATGACAGACATAGGACTCGATACTGGAGATATTCTTCTGGTTGAAGAAATAGCTATTACACCAGATATGACATCTCCTGAACTTGCTCAAAAAATAAGCGATATAGGCGGCGATATACTCTATAGAACAATGATTGGACTGATTGACGGCAGCGTAAAAAGACAAAAACAAGATGACTCTCTTGCAACAAAAGCAAATAAATTCCAAAAACAAGACGGACTCATTGACTTTTCTGCCGGTGCACAAACAATACACAACCTCGTAAGAGGTTTGCGTGACTGGCCATGCGCTTATGTCAAATTCAAAGGTACACCTTTGAAGATTATGAAAACCTCGGTTGCCGATGAAAACAAAATCTCTGATAAAACAGGAATCATTTTGAGCATAGAAAAAAAAGGGATTACAATTTCGACAACAAAAGGTACAATATTAATAGAAGAACTTCAGCCTCAGGGGAAAAAAGTCATGAAAGCTTATGACTGGAGCCATGGGGTAAAACTGACTACGGGGGATTTTTTCAAATAAAAGGAGAAAAATATGTATATGATATTATTCTTGATACTGGCGTTGTTTCTGATATTTATGCCTCAGATGTTTGTCAAAAACACCTACAGAGAATATCTCAAATTCAACTCTCAAAGCGGACTGACAGGCGCTGAGGTTGCCCGTGAAATTCTTGATAAACACGGATTATCTCAAGTCGGTATAGAAGCAATAAAAGGTGAATTGAGCGACCATTATGACCCGTCTGCAAAAGTTCTGAGATTGTCTGAAGACAATTACTACGGAAAAAGCATCTCTTCTATCAGTGTTGCCGCTCATGAAACAGGTCATGCTCTGCAGGATGCTTACAATTATATGCCTATGCGTGCAAGAGCAGGCGTTTTCCCGATTGCATCTTTCGGGTCTTCAATAGGTCCTTTGTTGATGTTCGGAGGTTTAGCTCTAAGAGCATTTGCAGGAGGCGAACTAGGGTTGTTAATAGCCATAATCGGATTCTTAGCTTTTGCAGGAGCTGCTTTATTCCAAATAATCACACTCCCTGTTGAATTCAATGCAAGCAAAAGAGCAGTTGCAGAACTTGCAAACGGAGGATACATTACAGGGTCTCAAGAGCTTGATGGAAGCCAAAAAGTTCTCCTTGCTGCAGCTTTGACCTATGTAGCCGCAGCACTGTATTCTATTATAGAACTTGTTTACTGGGCATGGCAGCTGTTTGGTTCAAACAGGGACTAAAGAACGAACCATAACATAATTTTACATATTATTGAGAAAAACCCCTCTAGTGTGAGAAAATAAGACATACACAAAGAGGGATTTTTCTATGAGCAGGTTTTTAATAGTTGATGATGACGCAGAAATACGTGACTTCATAAAAACCGACCTTGAAATGAGCGGTTTCAGTATCGATACGGCAACTGACGGACAGATGGGGTTGAATATGGCACTCAAATCAGACTACGAACTGATAATCCTTGATGTCATGATGCCCAAAATGGACGGGTTTGAAGTCTGTCAAAATATCAGAAAAGTGAATAAAAAAGTGCCTATTCTTCTGCTTACGGCAAAAGGCGCAATCGAAGATAAAGTTAAGGGATTTAACTGCGGTGCCGATGACTATCTTGTCAAACCGTTTGATATTCAGGAACTCCTTGTCAGAGTCAGAGCATTGTTGCGCAGAAACGCCCCGGCAGGCAATACCTCAACAAATGAAACACTTTCACTCGGAGAAATCAAACTATTTCCGGAATCACTCGAAACATCAATCAAGGGACAAATAATCAAACTCACACCTACGGAGTTCGAAATTCTCTACTGTCTTATGCAATATGCAAACAAAGCAGTAAGCCTTACAACACTGTTGAATGAGGTGTGGGGATATGACGAAGATGAGGATGTCAGAATGGTCAGAGTCCACGTAGGCGGACTGAGACAGAAAATAGAAACTAATCCGAAACATCCCGAATTTTTGCATACGGTAACAGGCGTCGGTTATAAGCTGACTCCGTTTGGTGAACTATGAGAAGACGTCTTCGTATAGTCGAGCAGATAATTATCGTACTGATTTTTGCGGTAATAGTACCGCTTGTTGTCAGCACGCTAATTATCGCAAACGTTAATCAACAGGCAATCAGAAGAGAACTGCAATCTTCTGTTCAGATAAACACCCTGAACTCATATCAATACATCCAGAATAATCTTGAATCAAAGAAAAATCTTTTGATTAGAATTGCAGGTTTTCTCGACTATCTCCCGACACAAACGAAGAAAAAACAATTTATAAAAAGCATAATAGATGAAGACCCTTCAATAAAATCCCTCAAACTACACCATAGTCATCTTGAAGATACGGAGTTTAATCCCTCTGTCAGCTACGATAATAAACAAAAGCTTATAAGAATTACCTACAAAATAAACGACAAAAAATATATTGAAGAAATTATCGACACTGAAAAGTTCAGACAGGACGTCCTCGAACACTTCAACGACAAAGAACGCCGTCTTTATGTTTTTGATGAAGACAACGACCTTGTCTTTGCATCAATTTACAACGATGAGCTGACAAAACAGCTGCTTGAGATGATGCCCTCAAAAATTGAAAATGACGAACCTCAGTTTTTCTTCGAAATCAAAAACCAGCCGAATATGGTAATCCAAACCCAGAACCCGAATTGGAAAGTAGTTGTCACAACACCCGTCAAAGTTACCAAATACGGCATAAAAGAAGCAAGATACAAAATTATCGTTGCGACTCTTGCTGCGGCAGCCGCAATAATTGTTATATGCCTTACTTATATGATTTCTCTTTATACAAACTTACGCCAGCTCTTCAAAGCAATCAAAGCAGTATCTGAAGGAAACTACGACAGACGCATAAGATTGATTGTCAACTACATGACGCCTTATGAAGTTATGTTCCTCGCACATGAATTCAACAAAATGGTCGATAAAATACGCCACTCCTATAAGGAAATCAACGACAAAAATGAAAGGCTCAAACAACTCGACAGCTTCAAATCAAACCTCATAGACACAGTCAGCCATGAATTCAGAACACCTCTTACAAGCATAAAAGGTTATACCTCAAGACTTCTAAGAAATGATGTCACTATCACCGAGGATATGAGAATTAAATCGCTCAAAACCATCAAACGCCAGACGGAACGCCTCAGCAGAATGGTTGAAGATTTGCTTGTCATCCCTGATATCGAAACCTCAGTCCTGCGAGTGTTCCCTGAGAACATAAACATCGCCTCGATTATTGATAATGTAGCACTGTTTATGCGCCACAACACAGGCAGGGTAATAAATATATTCATGCCTGAAGAATGCCCGCTTGTTTATGCTGATGAAGACAGGGTCGAGCAGATTATAATAAACCTGCTCGAAAATGCCGCCAAATATGCAATTCCTGATACAGAGATAAATGTCCATATCTCATCAGACAGCCAGTTTGCCAAAGTTGTGATACAAAATGAATGCCAGCAAATAGAAGAAGAGAAACTCAACAAACTCTTCGATAAATTTACAAGAATGGATGACTCGACAACAAGAACAACAAGAGGCACAGGGCTGGGATTGTTTATTGTGAAAGGACTTGTGGAAGCAATGGGCGGAAAAATTATGCTTTCTTCTCATAATGATTTTTCCGTTACATTCACACTTCCTCTTGCTGACAACGATGAATAACGAACAGTTTATGACACTGGCTCTTAAGGAAGCTTCAACATCACAAAATGACCTCCCTATAGGAGCTGTACTCGTGTGCGATGACAGGGTGATTGCAGCTGCCTCAAATCAAAAAGAGCGCACATCAAACCCTCTCAACCATGCGGAAAAAATTGTTATAGAAGAAGGGCTCAAAAAACTAGGCGACTTCAGAGGAAAAAACATCAAACTCTATGTCACCCTCGAACCCTGCCCTATGTGTGCTGCAGCAATAATTTTAAGCAGAATAAACGAAGTATACTTTGGTGCTTACGACTTGTTATACGGAGCATTCGGGTCTAAAATCAACATGAGCCGCATAATGAATTCAAAAATAAAAATCCAAGGCGGCATACTCGAAAATGAATGCTCAAAAATACTGACAAATTATTTCAAACAACTCAGAGAGGAAGAATATGGAAAACCTGAAAGAACATCTTGATGACCTTGTCAAAAAATATGAAACGGAAGAGTTTATCTCTCATGACCCGATACAGTTCATACACCGCTTTTCAAAAAAACAGGACGCAGAAATCTCAGGACTTGTGGCATCTTCGCTTGCCTATGGAAACAGAAAACACATCATCGCAATAGTAAATAAAATCCATGAACTTATGGAATATGAACCGTATGAATTCTGCAAAAAATATACTGTCGAAAAAGGAGAAAAAATTTTTGATGGAGTGAACTACCGCTATACATCATCTCAAGATTTGGTAGCTTTTTTCCACTGCCTCTCAGAAAGCCTGAAAAAATACGACTGCTTCGAGGATATGTTCGTTAAATACTACCAAAAAGACGACAAAAACATAAAAAATGCGCTGATAGGTTTTTCGGGAGAAATAAAATCCTTCTGCCCTCAAATGAGAGGTCTGAATTTCCTTTTGCCTTCACCTGTTAACAACAGTGCGTGCAAACGACTTAATTTATTTCTAAAATGGATGGTCAGAAAGCCCCCTGTTGACCTGGGGCTATGGACATCTGTTGACCCTGCAAAACTCATCATTCCTCTTGATACCCATGTTGCAAGAATTTCTCAGGTTCTTGGCATTTGTTCCCGAAAATCAAATGACTGGCAAAAAGCTGAGATGATTACAGACATCCTCAAAGAATGCGACCCTTCTGACCCTGCAAAATATGACTTTGCCCTCTTTGGATTCGGGGTTGAAAACAGAAATGTCAAATAAAAAAACGGAAGACGTCTATCAGTCTTCCGTTTTTTTTATTCTTTCCTGAAAATAAATCTACTCTGCAGAATTGCCATATTTTAGATTATTTTCAGCGGAATGGAGGATAACTCCCGATTTTGCACTTCTATCAGGTCCGTCTTCTGCACTGTTGATTATAGGCAGCAATTCCTCCATTACTCCAGAATCATCCTTGCCAAAATAGTCAGGAACAATTGATGAATCCGTATCTTTCATGTTTATTGAAACTTGCTCTCCATCTACAGTTCCTGTAATCATATCATCAGAAACCATTAGTTCAACTTCTTTACCGTCATAAACACCTGTATATTTAGTTTTATCCGAACCTAACATATCAGATGCCTCGAGATTAAGTTCTTTATCACCGACAGTTCCTGTTATATCCTGTTTTCCAAGTCCGTCATAAACAGCAACATCAACATCCTGACCGCCGATTTTTCCTGTTATATCACCGGGGCCAAAAAGCTCCTCTTTATAATAAATATTGTAACTTGAATCATTAATTTGTCCTTTATCCGCACCGAAAATAGTTTCTTCATTTTTTCCGATTATAACACTCTTATCATTTAATAATTGTCCAATAGAACCTGTAAGAGCGCCCATTCCCAAAGCATTAATGTTTTCCATATTTTTGAATACTCCTCTCTTATACTTATAATGTAGACATATTATTAATAAATATTTTTTATATATTTTATTGCCAGAAAAAACGACATTCTCTTTACAAAATTTAATGTATAAAAACGGAAGACGCCTATCAGTCTTCCGTTATCTTGTGCATATTCAATTTTCAAAAAATTTTTATTCAAAACATTTATTATGTTTAAATTTGCGGCTGCCTCCTTTTTTGTAAACCTTCGCAAGAGAATAATAAACTCCGCTTACCATCTCGATGTCACCTTCTAACTCATCATAAAATTCGTTCATGTCGACTTTGTTTGAGAGATTACTTAAGATGTTACTGTTCTGCATTTGTCCTCCAAAATAAATAAACTTGACGAGCATTTTGATTACTTTATTCTCTATCGGTTATATTCCACAAATCTTGAGTAAACATTTGTAAACAATTTCGCAAATTACTCATCAATATCCTCGACCCACACCATCACAGAGCGCCTTTCAGGGGAATAATAGCTAAAGAAATCAACATATTTTTTGTTACAATAATTCACAGAGCTGAAAGGATTTGTCGCATCAATTTTTTTGTCAAAATCCCATACATCATAAACAAATTTTTTCAAAACTTCCACAATGTTCATAATCAAAAACCGCCTTCGCCAAAGCGCACAAAAAGGGTTTCATTCTGGTATATTATAGCTTTTTATGTATTGTATTATGACTCTATCAAGAAAAATTTTTATTGCACAAATCAGTTATATATTGCTAAACCGTTTTACGAATTTATTAAACTATCTCTAAGGTTCAAAAAGCCGTATTTCTTATACCCGAAGATATCAGAGAGAAAGGGGATTTTCTCAAAAAATTTATTATCATAAGGCACTCCTGCACATAGAGCGGCATCAATCTTCAATCTTGAGATTAACTTCCTCTGCCCCTCGAACAATACAGCGTTATAAGAAACAAAAACCACCCTCTCATACCCTTCAGCCAGTTTACAAAGAGAGAGTATTTCTTCTTCTTCAGGATTCAAAGAATATTCTATCTCGCAGGGATTTTTCAGCCCCCACAAATCAGAAACCAAAAATTTATCTGTTTTATAACTGTGGATATTTTCTCTCTTCGGTCGCAATATCAACACCCTGTCCGTTTTTAAAAGACTTATATTGTTTCTTAAAACAACAAAAGTCTTTTTCGACATTTCAAAAACTTTTTTCCTTGCATCTTCAACATCAAACTTGATATCCCTATCAGTTATTCTTGATTTCAACCCAAGTATTTTTTCGTTTGAATATTCTATTTTCTCAAAAAATTCGGGATGTTCAAGAGCATATCCGGCTAGAAATTCAATAAGCTTATCACTGTCTTTTGTGTAATTCCTGAAAATCAGCATGTTAACACCGGCATCTATCGCTTTGATACATGCTTCTTCAGGAGAATAATACTTTGCAATCGCCCCCATAACCATATCATCCGAAATAACAACACCCTCAAACCCGAGTTGTTCTCTCAAATATGAAATAACTACAGGTGATAAAGATGCAGGATTCTTTTCATCAAGCGCAGGATAAATCGCATGTGCGACCATAACGGCGTCAACACCGTGTTTTATTGCCTCTTTGAATGGAGCTATGTGCGTTCTTTTGAGTTCATCAAAATCCAAATCCATAACAACCATCCCTCTGTGCGAATCATCGCACGAACCACCATGCCCCGGGAAGTGCTTGGCTGTAGAAAAAATTCCGTTTGAGCGAAAAACATCAACAACCTCTCCCGCAAGTTCTCCAACCCTTTGAGGATTTTGAGAAAAACTCCTGATGCCGATTATCGAATTTTTTTCCTCCGTATTCACATCACAAACCGGTGCAAAATTCATGTTTATTCCAAAACTCGACAGCTCTCTTGAAAGAATATCATAATGCGACTTCACAAGACTCTTATCATCACTCTGCGCAATCCCCATAGGAGAAATATAATCAACCTTATCATCAAGATTGATTGTCCTCTCAACCAATCCTCCCTCCTGATCAATCGATACAATCAACGGCCCGTCAGATAAAGATTTGAGACCATCAACCGTCTTTTTGAATTTCTCTCTGTCTTGAATATTGTCGCTGAAAAAAATAACACCGCCCAAACCGTTTTTGATGGCATTTTTGATTTCACAAGAAGGTTCTTCTCCCTGAAAGCCTGCTATAAACATATTATTTAAGAGTTTTTTTATTGAATGAGCGTCCATTTTATGCTAAGTTGAAAGATAATAACTCAAATTATTTTATAAAATATCAGATAAAAAATAAACAAAAAACTTTAGGCGGGGTCGAGGGTAATGTTGAAAAGATTTTTAATATTGTGTCTTTCTCTCTGTGTTTTTGCAGGAATATCAAACGATGCATTCGCTGCAAAAAAACAAAAGAAAATGACAGCAGAACAAATTATGCAGGCAAGAGAAGAAACAGAATACCTGAGAAAAAAAATCTATGCCCATGGTCTGTTCTCTCCGCAGGATAACGAAAAATTAATTAACATAAAAATGCAGCTTGATAACTCAATGCTTATAAGCATAGACCCTCAGTTTGCCCCGATTTATTACCAGCTCGGGATTATTTACAAAGCAAGAGAACTCAAAGATGACGCTATCGACTGCTTCCAAATAATACTCGAAAACTTCCCTGATACAGCATTCGCACCGAAAGCAAAAAGAGAACTCCAAAAAATGGGAGTCAACATAAAAGACCCTGCTGTATCTGTAGAATAAAAAATTTTTCACAAAAAATGCCTCTCAAACTTATAGTTTTTCTATCCAAACTAGTCGGAGGCATTTTTCGTATTATTACTATAACTTTTTTTTAGAAATCCTTCATCACCTGAACATACAATTTATAAAAGACTCTTTATATACTCAAGTGCATCGTCCTTTGTAACTACATCGCCGTCAAGTTGAGCCTCTTTCAGGGAATTTATCAACTCACCGAGTTTTGGCGACTGAGGAACGCCGAATATTTCCATAATCTCCGTTCCAGATAAAAGTTTCTCAAGAGGTTTCTGATTTTTCTTGAACTCATAATACCCCTCCAAAAGCTTTTTCAGTCCTGATATATTGTTATCAACTATATCCTGAGTAATCTCAACACCTCTTGCGCTGAGTCTGTCCGCTTCTGCAAGAAGTATCACATCAATCGCTTCATTATCAAGACGTCTATACATCCTGTTTATCGCTCTCTCTGATGTATCTGATTTTATGAGCTGAGAAGGATAGATATGATGTTTTATCAATTTTTGAACATAAGCAATCTGCGCATTCCCGAATTTTAAACGGCGCAAAATCGGCTTTGCCATCTGCGCTCCGACTTCATCATGTTTTATAAAACGATGTCTTCCCGTTTCTTCTTCAATTGTCCATGTCGAAGGCTTGCCCAAATCATGAAGAAGGGCTGAAAGTTTGAGATAAGAATATCTGCTCGTACTCCCAAAAGCCTCAAGAAGATGAGCTTTCACAAAATCGGGCTGAGAAGAAAAATTTTCTTCAATCTGTCTGATTGTTTCTATCGAATGGTCTATCAACCACAGATGATGATGCAAATTCGGTGGAACTGACATCTGAGCTTTCAACTCCGGAAAAATCTCAAATAACACCCCGCTGTCTTTCATCTCAGAGATAACATCAGCAGATTTTTCTCCCTCAAGCAGCTTCATAAATTCAGCGTTAATACGCTCATGCGAGACATGCTTAAGCAAATGTTTGTACTTTACAAGCATATTAATAGTTTCATTGCTTATTTCATATCCGAGCTGGGAAGAAAAACGGTACGCTCTCAAAACTCTCAGTGGGTCGTCTTTCATGTTTTTTTCATCAACAGCACGTATAATTCCCCGTTTCAAATCATCAAGCGAATTTTCGGTATCAATCAAAACATTTTCTCGGAGATTGTATGCAAGCGCATTTATCGTAAAATCCCGATTTTTCAAATCATCAAAAATATTTTCCCCGCTGCATTTTGCAAAATCAAGGCAGTTAATCTTATCATCAAGAACAACTCTGACTATTTCTCTTTCTTCATCAAGCATAACAAAATGCGCATCAATACTATCAGAGAGTTTCCGAACAGCTGGAATGATATTTTCGCCAATCAGCACATAATCCCTGTCATAAGACTCGTTTTGCAGAAATTTGTCCCGCAAAAAACCGCCGACCAAAAATATATTCATATCTTCCGGAATAAGAGAAAGTACTTTTTTTGATATTTCATCATCAATCTTCATATTCATAAATCACACAGCTCAATGCACTAATAACAGCAGTCTCAGCCCGTAAAATCAAATTACCGAGAGTAACTCCGCAGAAATTATTCTTCTCAAAAAAATCAAGTTCTTCATCGCAAAATCCGCCCTCAGGACCGATAACAACAAGAATTTTTGACTCTTTTGTATGCTCAATCGACCTCAGCAGCTTTTTCAGGGGGAGAGTTGTGCTGCGCTCCAAGCAGGCAATTTTTATGTCATACTCATCTAGATTTAACTCCTCCAAAGGGACAATCCTTTCTATAACAGGCATTGAAGAGCGCTCGCACTGCTTGCAGGTTTCAAAAGCAATCTTATTCCATTTTTCAATTTTCGAACTTATTTCTTTTTCGCTCAAAAACTTCGGCACGGTACGTTTTGTCAACACCGGAATAATTCTCGGCGTCCCGAGTTCCACAGCCTTCTGGATTGCTATATCCTGAGCGTTGTTTTTCAAAACACTCTGAGCAAGCGTAAGATTCAAAGATAACTTTCTTTTTGACTTCTCTTTTCTGAGAACCTGCGCTTTCACCAAACGTTTTGACACCTCAGAAACCTCTGTTTCATAAACAAACTCTTCTTCATCAATAAAATTCAAAATATCACCTTTTTTTATCCTCAAAACACTGACAAGATGCTTCAAATCATCAGGGTTATCTACAAGAATTTCTGAAGAATTTATCTGTGATTTTTTCACAAAAAACTGCGGCATAACTACTTTCGAACCTCCCATTCAAGCGCTCTATTTACAGCAGCAAGACAGTGAACTTCCGTTGTGTTTATTATCGGAAGAGATGAAGTTTTGATTATATTCGGAAGTTCGGTGCATCCGAGGACCACTGCCTCTGCTCCGTTCAGCCTGCATTCGTCTATAATTTCAAGCAGCTTATTCCTTGAGTTATCAAGTATCACTCCTTTGCATAACTCATCAAATATAATCCTGTGAACTTCATCCTGAGAAGTTTCATCAGGAACTATCACATCCAAATTGTATTCATCAGTAAGCTTTTCAAGATAAAAACCATCCCTTTGCATGGTAAACTTTGTTCCTAAGAGTGCAACCCTTGAATAGCCTCCCTGCAAAATTGCCTGAGCCGTGGCATCAGCAATATGCAAAAGAGGAATGTTTACTGAGGCTGCAACCTGCGGTGCAACCTTATGCATTGTATTTGTCGCAATGAGAAGAAAATCAGTACCGCATTTTTCAAGTTTTACAGCAGTTTGAGAGAGGATTTCTGCCATCTTTGTCCACTCACCATTATGCTGGAGTTCTTCTATTTCTTGAAAATCATAACTTTCAATAAACATAGAGGCCGAATGAACTCCGCCGAGACGTTTGTTTACCTCGCTGTTTATAATCCGATAATATTCAATTGTCGACTCCCAGGACATCCCCCCGATAATACCGATTTTCTTCATCTTTTCTCCTTCTTTATCTTTTTTTAATTATAAATTAAAAAAAGATTGTCTACTCCATTCGGATGATTTGAAAAAACAGAATTAAATACACCCAAAAAGCTTGTTATTATTGACTTTTTGTCATCTAAAAATTTGTTTTTGTAAAACTAAAGTATTAAAGAATGTAAACTTTGGTTCGATAAAAAAATATGTGAGTTGATTAAAAGAGAAACATCAACTCTGAAATCAGAATTTAGATAAGTAATAAAAATTAAGGAGAGTAGAAACATGCCAATTACTATCAATTCAAACACAGCATCTCTGGTTTCTCAAAGGCATTTGACTAACAGTACAAATCTTTTGACGAAAACCTATGAACGTTTGTCAACAGGATTAAGAATTAACAGAGCCGGCGATGATGCGGCAGGCTTATCAATTTCAGAAGCATTGCAAGGTCAAATCAGCGGTTATTCAATGGCTGAAAGAAACTGTCAGGACGGATTGAATGCTATCAACATTGCAGCAGACTCACTCGGTGGTATAAGCGACCACATCCAACGTATCAGAGAACTATGCGTTCAGGCTGCTAACGGCGTTTATTCTAGTTCAGAAAGAAGTATGATTCTGACAGAAATTTTTGAAAGATTGGAAGACATCAACCAGCAGGCAAAAATCACAAAATTCAATGATACTCCTCTTTTGACAGGGGAAACAGAACACTTGATTCTTCAAATCGGTGCAAACAGCGAATTGAGCACAAACACTATCGACTTAGGACGTGCTTTGCCGACAGTAAATGCAACAGTACTTGGCATTGCACTCGATAAAAACACCGTAAGCGGCGGTAACTGGACACCTGATATCATCAGAAACTACCTTGACACTCTTGATGAAGCCCTCACAAAATTGACTACAGCAGGCGCCCAAATCGGTGCTATGCAAAACAGATTGGAAGCTAACCTCCAAAATCTGGATGTTATGACTCAAAACATAACAGAAGCTAACTCAAGAATTATAGATACGGATATTGCTGAAGAAACGGCAAATATGACAACCCAGCAGGTTCGTCAACAGGCAGCAGCCTCAGTACTTGCACAGGTAAATCAACTTCCAGCAATAGCTCTAACATTATTACAATAGGCGGTTAATTAATCCTTAACCCCCTACATATACTCTCCTTATATTACGCCGGCTTATGCCGGCTTTTTATTTTGTTTTTTTAAAAACCTATCAATATGCGCATAAGCTGATATTCATTATTGCTGTTCTGTGTCATCAAAGCAGTTGTTGCATCTGCAAGAATTTGATTATGCACGAGATTTGACGTTTCTTTTGCGATATCGGTATCCATGATTATTGACTTTGCATCGGATAGATTTTCTATTTTTATTTCATTCGACTCAACAATTGACTCGAGGATATTCGAATTTGCTCCGACGTAAGCTATTTTATCATTAACCTCGCCTAAGAGAGCTTCAATTTTGTCTATACTCTCTCTTGAGGCTTCACCTGATGACAAATCAACACTTATATCAGTAATATCAAGAGATGTATCAAGTGTAATGCTCGACGATGACTCCGTTGAGTCGCCTATTTGAAGGACTATCTCCGCACTTTGAGAGGTGGAATCGCCAAAAAGCTTTATGTCATTAAATTTTGTCGAATCTTTGGTTTGTTTTATATGTTCGATTATCTGGTCAGCTTCTGCCTGCAAAACAGCTCTTTCAGAATCAGAATAAAGACCGTTCGCAGCCTGAACAGACAGGTCTTTGAGTTTCTGCAATGATGAGCTGATGGAATTGAGGGAATCACCTGCTATAGACAGGACATTTATTCCTGTTTGAATATTGCTGTTTGCTTGATTTAATCCGCGTATTCTGGTATTCATTCCAGTTGACAGAGCAAGCCCGGCTGCATCATCACCTGCATTGTTTATCTTCAATCCCGTTGCAAGACGCTCAAGCGATGTATTAATCTGTTTGTTCGCTTTCGACAAACTCCTCTGCAATATAGAATCAATATTTATATTACTCATACGACGACCATCCTTATTATTTATACTTATTAATCATTTTCAGCATAATATTGTTTTTTGCGTTGTTATCGGCAACAACATCAAGAATACTCTGATGATAAATATTGTTATTTTGTATTGAATTCAAAATTGATTGATGTTCTCTTCCGTTGCGTTGAATATTATTCAGCGAATTCTGAACTTCCTGTCCTGATGAAGCAAAATTCAATCCTTCTATCAATGCCATAGCCTGATTATATTGAATATTCCCTGCCTGTATCAGCATAGTGTTGCTCAATTCAAATTGTCGTTTTGCCTTCATCAGCTCAACCATTTCAGCTGCAATATCAGCATCAAGAATTGTTGACTTTGCAGCCTCAAGATTTTCAGACTTCGCCTCACTTGTTTCAATAGAGGACTTAAGAATATCTGCTGTTGTAGAGAAAGAAGCTATTTTCTCACGGACAGTTGCAAGCGCATTATCAATCGACTCAAGACTTATTCTTGCTGTATCGCTGTTTGATAAATTTATCCAGATATCGTCAAAATCAAGACTTGTATCAATTGTCCACCGTGAAGATTCATCATTATCAGTGCCTATTTGCAGCACGACTTCCGTTTTAGCATCATTATTCCCGGGGTCTGTCGGATAAGAACCGCTTTGACCTCCGCTGCCAGGGGTGTCAGGATATCCGTCAAAGTCAGGGTCGCCTTCATCTCCCGGGTCAACTCCGGGACCGACATAATTTTCCCATTCAAGATGAGGTCTCGGGTTCCCCTGTGTCAAATTCCAAATTGTGTCATTCCAGCCTGCTCCGACAAAATTGTTCATATTCATAAAATCTTGTGTCGTAAGCCCGGTCAGACCTGTTGATGCTCCGCTGCTAACACCGGTCATTCCTGCTGCCGTCGTATTCCAGAAGCTGTTTGCAACGCTTCCGCCGGTTATTGTTCCTGCAAATCCTCCGGTGTTTGTAGCACTTGAGTTCACCGCACCGTAGGAATAGACGTTTGTAAAGGTACCGTATGTCATATTACCGACAAATCCGCCGATATTTCCGCTGCCGCCGGCAATTCCAGTAACGGTTCCGATTGAATAACTGTCAGATATTTCTCCGTTGCCGCTGGCTGTTGTTGAATTAACTCCGACAAATCCGCCGATAGCGCTATAACCGGAAACAGCGCCTTCTGCATAGCTGCCGGTGATTGTACCGTAATTTACGCCTGCAAATCCGCCTGCGTTGTCACTTCCTTCAACATCACCGGTGGCATAACCGTTTTCAATTATTCCGTTGTTATATCCTGCAAAACCTCCGACATTTGTTTGCCCAAAAATATCACCTGTCGCATAACTTCCTGTGATACTTCCGCTGCTGTGTTGACCGACAAGACCGCCGACACTGATTTGTCCCGAAACATTGCCTTCCGCATGGCTGCCTGTGATTGTACCAGAGTTATAACCGACAAGTCCGCCTATGATAGATGTCACAATATTTGTCTGGTTGACATTTCCTGTTGCGTAGCTGTTTTCGATTGTGCTGCCTTCATTGCTGCCGACAAGACCGCCTGACTTATCACGACCTTCGACATTTCCTGCGGCATAACTGTTTGTGATAATTCCTGCTCCGTTGTTCCATCCGACAAGCCCGCCTGTGTTCTCTCCGCTGGATTCAACTCTGCCTGTTGCATGGCTGTTTGAGATTGTACCTGCGATGTTTCTTCCTATCAGACCGCCCGTATTGGTTTTGCCGTTGACACTGCCTTCAGCATAACTTCCGGTGATTGTTGCATAGTTGTTCAGACCTATAAGTCCTCCAGTGTTTTCAGTTCCTTCAACATTTCCTGTTGCATAGCTGTTTGTAATTGTTGAAGTGCTTCCACTGTTTTGACCTATCAGTCCTCCGGTGTTTTCAGTTCCTGTGACATCTCCTTCAGCGTGGCTGTCAGTGATTGTTCCTGAGTTCACACCGATAAGACCACCTGTTTTATCGTTGCCTTCGACATTTCCGGTTGCATAACTGTTGTCGATTGTGCCGCCGTTGTTATTTCCGATTAAGCCGCCTGCGCTGTTTCCGCTGACACTGCCCTCTGCATGACTGTCAGAAATTGTACCCGAGTTGTTCAAACCGACAAGACCGCCGATATTTGTATGTCCTTCTACATCAACTGTTGAAGAGCTTCCTGAGATAGTTCCGTCGTTTTCGCCGACAAGACCTCCGACCTGATAATTTTTTGCTCCTGTTATAGTTCCAGAAGTCATGCTGCCTGTGATTGTTCCGGTATTATGTCCGATAAGACCGCCTACTGCATCAAAAGCGCCGTCTATATCAACATCAACAGAGCTGTTCGAGATTGTTCCAGAGCTTGTGCCTGCAAGACCTCCGACAGATGAAAAAAGAATAGCTGCATTACCGGTTGTGATATTTGAGTTTGTAATCTTAACATTCTCGATATTTCCTGCGTTTGTATCTACCAAAATACCTGTATTTGAGGCATTTGCTTCAACATTGAAATTATCAAGGGTAACATCTTTTATCTCGGCGTCAGCGGTTGTCGAGGAGAACAACCCTCCGCCTGATGTAAGATTTTTGATTGTATAGCCGTTGCCGAGGAAGGTTCCTGCGAAGTTTTCTTTTGCCTTATAATCCGACAATGAAGACATATTTATATCATTCATAAGAATATATGTCTTGCCTGCAGTGCCTGAGCCGTCCTGAGCTATTTTATCGATAAAATCATTGAAATTCCATATCAAAATATATCCGAGCTGTTCAGCTTCTTCTGCGCTAATTTGACCGACACCTGTTCCGCCTGCCGTCGGGGGGAGGTAGTTTTCGGTTTTCAAATGAGGTCTGTCTTCATTGAAGTCCCAGATGGAAGTGTCCCATCCGTCAGCAGCAAAATTATGAGCAGAGAATTCTTTTTCGCTCAGCCCTGTCATACCTGATGATGAGCCGTTTCCGACAGCTGTTGTTCCTGCTGCCGTCGTGTTCCAGAAGCTGTTTGTAATGTTTCCGCTTGTTATTTTTCCTGCAAAACCTCCGACGTTATTGGTGCTGTCAGTATTCACTTCTCCATAGGCATAGACATTCGTGAGGGTTCCTGAGTTCATATCTCCGACAAAACCGCCGATGTTTTCTGCAGAAGAATTTCCGTTGACATTACCTGATGAATAAGAATCTGCAACACTTCCGCCGCCGGTACTCATATAACCGATAAATCCGCCGACAGCAGTATTACCTGTCACATCTGCCGTTGAATAAGAATTTGTAATTGATGCGGATCCTCCTGATGAGAAGTCGCCGATTAGCCCTCCAATGACGCTATTACCTGATATACTGCCTGATGAACTGCTGTTTGTGATTGTTCCGTTAACAACCTGTCCTACAAGACCGCCATACATTCCTCCATCTCCGGTAATAGTTACATCAGCAGATGAATTTGAAATATCCCCTGATTGATTGTTTCCGATGAGTCCTCCGATGTCTTGATAACTTCCGCCGCCGTTGATTGTTGCATTGATGACATGGACATCGTCGATATCACCTCTGTTAACTCCGACGAGTGCGCCTATTCCACCTGATGACGCAGTGATGGTGAAGTTTTCGAGGGTCAAATCACTGATTGAGGCAGTATTTGTTGTTGTTACAAAAAGCCCCTGATCTGAGGTCAAATTTTTGATGGTATGACCGTTGCCGATGATGGTTCCTGCGAAGTTTTCTTTTGCAACATAGTTTGAGATTGTTGAAAAGTCGATATCATTGTCGAGAACATAGGTTTTGCCCTCGGTGTCTGCTCCGTTCTGAGCTATTTTGTCGATGAATTCCTGCGCTGATGAGATGTGGATTGTAGAGCCTGCAGGTTCATAGTTTTCCCAGACGAGGTGAGGACCGTCGACTGTGAAATCCCAGTCAGATTCGCTCCACCCTGCATTAACAAACGGTGTTGAGGTTGCGAACTGCGAGCCTGTCAGACCTGTTACGCCGTAAGATGAGCCTGAGCCGAGGGCAGATGAAACACCTGCTGTTTCTGTATTGTAGAAAGAGTTTGTAATAGTTCCGTAGTTTTGCCTGCCGACAAAAGCACCTGTATACGAAGAACCTTTGACATTCGATGTTGTATAGCTGTCAACTATATTCGTATATTGAGATTGACCGACAAGACCTCCAACATCTGTCGTTCCTGTAACAGTTCCTGTCGAATAACTGTTTGAAATTGAACTTGAGCCTGCTATGCCGACAAGTCCGCCAACAGATGCATCTCCAGTAACATCTCCCGTTGAATAGCTGTTTGAAATTGTTGCAGATGTGTAGTTGAGCCCGACTAGCCCTCCGAGCTCTGATGTTCCTGTTACATTTCCTGTTGAGTAGCTATTCGTGATTATTCCATAGTTCCACCCTGCGAGTCCTCCTACCGCTGACGTTCCGCTCACATCTCCAGTTGAATAACTGCTTGAAATTGTTCCTCTACTGTTCCAACCAACGAGACCGCCGACAACACTATCACCTGAGACCGTTGCGGAAGACGAGCTGTTCGAGATTGTTCCAGATGAGCTTGAACCTGCAAGACCTCCGATGTATTGATAACTTCCGCCGTCGATTGTTGAGTTGATGATATGGACATCGTCAATATCACCGTTGTTGTCCCCTACCAGAGCGCCGGTTCTACTTCCTGATGCCGTGATGGTAAAGTTTTCGAGGGTCAAATCACTGATTGAGGCAGTATTTGTTGTTGTTACAAAAAGCCCCTGATCTGAGGTCAAATTTTTGATGGTATGACCGTTGCCGATGATGGTTCCTGAGAAGTTTTCTTTTGCAACATAGTTTGAGATTGTTGAGAAATCAATGTCATTGTCGAGAATGTAGGTTCTTCCGGCTGTGCCTGTCCCATCCTGAGCAATTTTGTCGATGAATTCCTGTGCTGAGGTGATATGGATTTCTGTCGGAGCAGGTTCATAGTTTTCCAAGGCGAGGTGAGGGCCGTCGACTGTGAAATCCCAGATTGTTTCGTCCCATCCTGCATTAACAAACGGAGTTGAGGTTGCGAACTGCGAGCCTGTCAGACCTGTTACGCCGTAAGATGAACCTGAGCCGAGAGCAGATGAAACACCTGCTGTTTCTTTATTGTAGAAAGAGTTTGTAATCACACCGCCATAAAGACCGGCAAGAGCACCTACGTATTCAGTACCTGTTACCGTACCTGTTGCATAGCTGTTTTCAATAACCGCATATGGAAGAGTCACGCCTGTAAGACCGCCGACTGAGGAAGTTCCAGTTACATCTCCTGTTGCATAGCTGTTTGAAATAGTACTTCCTGTGGAATGGTTACCGGCAAGTCCTCCGACTTTATCAGTACCGCTGACATTTCCTGTTGCGTAGCTGTTTGAAATATCTCCTGAAGTAGAACCGGCAAGACCGCCGACATCTTCCGTTCCTGTAACATCTCCTGTTGAGTAGCTATTTGTGATTGTTGCATAGCTTGAACCGACAAGTCCTCCGACATGATTACCGCCAGAAACCGTTGCCGAAGACGAGCTGTTTGAGATTGCTGCATTATAGCTATATCCGGCAAGTCCTCCGATGTATTGATAACTTCCGCCGTCGATTGTTGAGTTGATGATATGGACATCGTCAATATCACCGTTGTTGTCCCCTACCAGAGCGCCGGTTCTACTTCCTGATGCCGTGATGGTGAAGTTGTCCAGGGTCAAACCGCTGATTGATGATGAGTCCTCTGTTGATGCAAAAAGCCCCTGATCTGAGGTCAGATTTTTGATGGTATGACCGTTGCCGATGATGGTTCCTGCGAAGTTTTCTTTTGCTGTATAGTTTGAAATTGTTGAGAAATCAAGGTCATTGTTGAGGACATAGGTTTTGCCCTCGGTGTCTGCTCCGTTCTGAGCTATTTTGTCGATGAACTCCTGCGCTGATGAGATGTGGATTGTAGAGTTTGCAGGTTCATAGTTTTCCCAGACGAGGTGAGGACCGTCGACGGTGAAATCCCAGTCAGCTTCACTCCACCCTGCATTAACAAACGGAGTTGAGGTTGAGAACTGCGAGCTTGTCAAACCTGTTACGCCGTAAGATGAGCCTGAGCCGAGAGCAGATGAAACACCTGCTGTTTCTTTATTGTAGAAAGAGTTTGTAATCACACCGCCATAAAGACCGGCAAGAGCACCTACGTATTCAGTACCTGTTACCGTACCTGTTGCATAGCTGTTTTCAATAACCGCATATGGAAGAGTCACGCCTGTAAGACCGCCGACTGAGGAAGTTCCAGTTACATCTCCTGTTGCATAGCTGTTTGAAATAGTACTTCCTGTGGAATGGTTACCGGCAAGTCCTCCGACTTTATCAGTACCGCTGACATTTCCTGTTGCGTAGCTGTTTGAAATATCTCCTGAAGTAGAACCGGCAAGACCGCCGACATCTTCCGTTCCTGTAACATCTCCTGTTGAGTAGCTATTTGTGATTGTTGCATAGCTTGAACCGACAAGTCCTCCGACATGATTACCGCCAGAAACCGTTGCCGAAGACGAGCTGTTTGAGATTGCTGCATTATAGCTATATCCGGCAAGTCCTCCGATGTATTGATAACTTCCGCCGTCGATTGTTGAGTTGATGATATGGACATCGTCAATATCACCGTTGTTGTCCCCTACCAGAGCGCCGGTTCTACTTCCTGATGCCGTGATGGTGAAGTTTTCGAGGGTTAAATCTCTTATTGAGGCTGTTTCCGTCGTTGATTCAAAAAGCCCCTGATCTGAGGTCAGATTTTTGATGGTATGACCGTTGCCGTCAAGAGTTCCTGCAAAATTCTCCCTTGCAACATAGCCTGATAGAGATGAAAGGTTTATATCAGCATCGAGAATGTAGGTTTTGCCTTCGGTTCCAGTTCCATCCTGAGCAATTTTGTCGATGAACTCCTGTTCCGACCTAATAAGAACTATTTCTGAGGAAGAAGTGTCCGATGCTGCAGAAACAGGAGAAGAGGCAGAAGTGCTTGAGGGAGCATAGGCGGGTGGAGAAGCAGATAGAGTTTTTGAGGATGAGGTTGTTTTGATTTCATAGCGTTCATAGCTGCTGCCGTCATTTGTGGCGCTGCCGACTGATGACGGTGTATTATACATAAACGCAGCGTAGTTAACATATGACGCCACAGATGGTGTTGAAGGAGCAGATGCAGAACCGAGTTTTGAGCCGAAGATGTTTATTTGCCCGAAAGATGTCGAGTTTTTTGTTGTATAAAGTGATTTCAGCAGCTCGTTTGCCTGTTTTTGCATTTCCTGGCGTTCAGAAGCTGAATAAGTCCCGTTAGCAGCCTTTTCCGTCAGTTCTTTGAGTTTCAGCAGCGTTGACTCCATCGTTTGCAGTGAGTCAATGCCGGTATGAAGCAAATTTATGCCGTCCTGAGCATTTTGCATTGCCTGTGCGAGTGTTCTTATCTCAGAATTCAGATTTGAAGATAAAACAAGCCCTGTCGGGTCATCAGCAGGCGAGTTTATTCGCATACCCGTGGCAAGTCGTTGAAGAGTTTGTTCTATTCTGTTATTAGCCTGACTAATACTCCGTTGAAGTATCAGATTAATCTGATTCATTGACGATACACCTGTATATTCCTTTATTGACGATTATGAAGAAGCTATCCCTATTATAAAAAGCTTCTTTTATTTATGAATATCCCTATTCAAAGTGTACAGCCCGTTTAGAGGCTTGGCATCATACAAATAATGTATTTTTAATATATTTATTGTTATACCCGTTATTAGCAGATTTTATTCAATAAAAAAAATATTTTGTTGCAAAAATTTTTTGAGTATTTTATAATCATTTCACAAAGGCAATGGGAGCGTAGCTCAGTCTGGTTAGAGCGCCTGCCTGTCACGCAGGAGGTCGCGAGTTCGAGCCTCGTCGTTCCCGAATTAAAAAAGTCCTACTTTTGTAGGACTTTTTTAATTGGAATGATAATGGTGAGGACTCGTCAAATTCGCGAGTTGCGCGAGGGAGCTGAGGCTGGAGCGTTTTTGCATTTGTGTTGAAAACACATTAGCAAAACGCGTAATTGCCGTTAAAAGCGACCGAGCAAGACACGAGCCTCGTCGTTCCCGCCATTTAAATCAAGAGCCTTATTAAGAGGCTCTTTTTTAGTGACTTTTCAAGTTCCAGGTATTAAACCAGACATTTCAATCGTGTACGGTTATTGGAATTTATGTCAAAAAATTCAAGCCATATGTTCTTCGCCCCATTCGCAAAGTGCATACAATATAGGAATAAACGATTCCCCCCTTTTTGACAGTGAATATTCTACTTTGGGAGGAATTTGCTGATATTCTTTTCTTATAATCAAATCATCTTTTTCAAGTTCCTTTAGCACGCAGCTTAATGTTTTATGTGAAATCATATTCAAATATTTTTGAAGAGCATTAAACCGAATAATATTATGTCTGTATATTGCGTATAATACAGTTAACTTATATTTCCCGCTGACTAAAGATAATGTATAGTTAAACCCTGTTTTATCAAAACTTTCAACTTTCTTTAAGCAATCTGTCTCTTCTGTTGCCATAAATCTTCCTTCTTTTACAGTTACCTTTTTATCCGTACTTGCATTAAATTCACTGATAATTTATCATAATTCTCATAAAAAAGAAAGGTGTTAAATATGAGAGAACAAATAGAAGAATTTAATGCTGTTGAAAACCTTGCAAGAAAATTTATTGAAGCCGTTAAAAACGGAAACAGTGAAATTGTAAAACCTTATTTTTATGAAAAAGCTTCATTTTTTGGTCAATTAAATGAAACAGAATATCAATCCGGCTCAATTCAGGGATTTTATGAAACAATAGACCAAATGGGTGCTTGCGGCGATGATTATACAGCAAGAGTTGATGTGATTACCTTAGAAAAAACAATTGCTGTTGTAAGAGTAATTGAAGATAACTGGCATGGCTACAAATTTACTGATTTGTTGATTATGAACAAAATTAACGGTGAATGGAAAATCGTTTCCAAAGTTTATGATACTTTATCTTATAACAAATAGTACTTATATTATATAATTTTATAAAAATGCTCCTTAAAATATTAAGGAGCATTTTAGTTAGCAAAATGTTACTTATCAACCGGAGAAAAGTTCCCGAAAATAATCAAACCATGTGTTCTTTTACAGTTGCTCTGTGTTTAGGTTTCAAACTGCCGGAAGTATCCGACCTGCACCTTACGGGTTACTTCCTCTCAAAAACGATACTCAATCGTTTTTTCGGCAGAGTTCTTCACCATACCGAAAATCCGCTAGTCGGAAATTTTTTCTTGAGGTCGGAAAAATTTTCATCAAGTTTGCAGAAATCTTTATGTATAATTTTTATGATAGTATAGATATATGGAAAAAATTCATAGTTTATTAAATAAATACGTACAATCAATTAATGAATGCAACTTAGAACTTGCAAGAGAAATATGGGATAGCGAAGATTCAATTTCGTTTATTCATCCGCTTGGTTATGAGCATTCTTTTGAGGAAATTAAAGAACATTTTTATCTCGGTACTATGGATAAATTGTTTTCAAAGAGAGATTTAAAAATAAAAAATATTTCAGCAAAGTTTTATGATAAAACTGCATTTTTAGAATTTAGCTGGGATTTTTATGCTGTCAAAAAGGAAAACGGGGAACAAATCCATACGCTGGGTCGTGAAACACAGCTTCTTGTTTTACGTAACAATGAATGGAAAATTAGCAATATTCATTACTCACAGCAAATAAATTCATAAAAAGCTTTTTGCAAAATATAAACAAATTTGAAAAAGTATCAGGGTGAACCGGAAAAAATTAACCCCCGTATTTCTTGACAACAACAAAGATTTCATATCTCAACAATTTTATATTCTCTGCTGCCTAAACCGAGTGTTTCTGCAACCTCAATAGTATGAATGCCGTTTCTTGACTCTATGCGTTTGATTAAATCCTTTTTCCCTTCATCAGGCGAGCGATAAACAGCATCAACGCACGCCTGATCAACAGCGACAGGGTCAGCCGAAGCAAAAATGCCTATATCTGCCATCTTTGGTTCTGCCGGATTTGAATCACAATCACAGTCAACGGACAGTCTGTTTGCCACATTGATATAGACAATATTCTCGCTTCCCATATAATCAACCACTGATTTACACGCCTCAGCCATTGCTTCAAGAAAGGCATTTTGTTTTGATATTCCAAGAAAACCACCCGCATTGTGTATCTGTGATTTGCCATGAGCAGAGGCAATGCCTATAGACATATTCTTGAGAGCACCGCCAAAGCCTCCCATAACATGTCCCTTAAAATGCGATAATATCAAAACAGAGCCGTAGTTTTGCAAATTCGCTCCGACAAAATTTTGTTTCAGATGTTTTCCTCCGATGATTTCAAGAGCTATCTCCTTTTCGCCGTCCATAATATCACAGGGAGCTATCTCAAGAAAACCGTGTTTTTTCATAACCTCCCAGTGTGATTTTGTTTTGCTCCTTGGACCGCCATATGCTGTGTTGCACTCAGCAATCGTTCCGTTAACTTCTTTTACGAGTTCTTTTATCATACCCGGCTGCAAAAAATTGTGTCCTCCAGGTTCTCCGGTAGAAAGTTTTACGGCAACTTTCTCTTTCAGCTGCACGCCTAGAGTTCTATAAATTCTTAAAAGACTATCTGAAGAAATTTCTTTCGTAAAATACACCGTCGATTTTGCCATACCGCACCGCCTGTTTTCAAAAATCAATATATGAACTATATCACAAATTTTCTTTTCTAACCCAGTTTTCTTTTAAACGTTCTGCCTGCAAGTGTTAGAGTGATTGAAGCTATAATAACAAGCGGGATAAGATTTACGATTACATCTTCAAGTCCCATTCCTTTTAATACAATGCCTCTTGTAAGCTGCATGAAAAACCTCACAGGGTTTAACCATGTTATTAATTGCCAGAATAAAGGCATATCTTCTATCGGAGATATAAAGCCTGATAAAAGCACGGCTGGCATCATAAAAGTCATTACACTTAATATTGCCTGCTGCTGAGTGTTACAGATTGCTGAAATAAATAATCCGACTCCGACTATTGCAAGAAGCGAAATAAAAATTGATATCATAAACAGAATAAATGAACCGGCAAAAGGAATATGGAAAAATGCAATAATTATCCCAGCCATTACCATAGTTAAGGTCATTGCAATAATTAACGGCGGAATTGATTTGCCAAGCAGGATTTCAAACGAAGATAAAGGGCTTACGATAAGCTGGTCAAATGTTCCAAGTTCTCTTTCCCGTGCTATTGATAATGCAGTCAGGATTAGTGTTGTCACAAGAGATAACATTGCAAGGATGACAGTCAGAATAAACCACTTATATTCAAGGTTCGGATTAAACCAGTTCCTTACAGAGGGCTTAATCCCCGCATCATCACTTTGTGAAGAGAGTTCTGCTCCGTATTGAGTAATGATTTGCGAAGCATAACCTGAAGCAATAGAAGCGGAATTTGTCTGCCTGCCGTCTGCAACTACTTGCACGGAAGCTGTTTTGCCAGATTTAATATTTCTTGAAAAGTCATTATTTATCAACAAACCGATTTGGACTTTCTGTGTGTCCAATTTATTTTTAAAGTCAGACATATTGTCTACATAATAGAATTTTCTGAACCTCGGAGAATTTTCAAATCTTGATAGCAGTTCTCTTGATTCAACGGTTTTTGATTGGTCAAACGTTACGACATCAATGTTTTTAACCTCCATTGTAACTGCGTTTGCAAATATCAATAATTGCATTAAAGGCAGACCGATTATTATCCCTTTTGTTTTCGGGTCATTCCAGATTGTTATAAATTCTTTTTTTATAAGCGCCATAACACGTCTGAGAAAATCTCTAATCATCTTTATTCGCTCCTTGCCTTTTAATGCTGCCCTCATATACAGGATGAGTAGAAACTTTTTCCAATCTCATAGATGTATTCTTGCAAACAACGGCAAAAAACAGCAGCCCTAAAAGTGTAAGATATATCGCATTTTCTAACCTGATACTTGCAACACCGCCTGCCATAAATTCACTTTCTATAAATGAAACATAATATCTCGGCGGCAAAACTCTTGTCAGGTGCTGAAAGAATACAGGCATGGAATTTATGGGAAACATTAGTCCTGAAAGCATTAATGCAGGCAGAAATCCGACGCCTAATGAAACCATGCTTGCAAGAAATTGATTTTTTAAAGCTGACGAAATATTTAACCCTATACCCAGTGATGTAAAAAGAAATAACCCGCTTAATCCAAATAAAACAAGATAACTTCCTCTAAACGGTATTTGAAAAACTACCACACAGAGGAAAATATTAAACGCAAGCGAGAGCATACCAAGAATAAAATACGGTATGTATTTCCCAAGAACTATGTGAATTGCTTTTACGGAGGTTGAAAGCATAGCTTCCATAGTTCCCCTTTCCCATTCACGGGCTACAACAAGCGAGGTTAATAAAATACCGATTAAAGTCATTGTGATTGCGATTGACCCGGGGACAATAAAATAATGGCTGTCCAAATCAGGATTGTACCAGGTGCGGATTTGCGCATTAATTGCAGGAGGTTTGATTGAATATTTGCTTGAAACAAGCCAGCTATTTGCAATAGCTGTTGCATAACTTTGAACATAATTTGCCGTATTAACCTCTGAACCATCCGTAATAATCAGTAAATCAGCTTTTTGTCCTCTGGACAATTTTGTTGAAAAGTCATTCGGGATTATTACAGCTCCTTTTATTTTTGAGCGGAGTATGGCTGTTTCAATATCTTTTACATTATCAAAATAGATTGAATTAACATACTTGCTGTGTCCGAAAGATTTTACAAGTGTTGAAACTTCAGGGTTCGGGTCATCATTTTTTATTCCCATTGTAATTTTAGCAGAGTCCAAGTTTATCCCGTACATGTAAATTGTTATTGAGATTAACGGCAGTATGAATGCGATTATTATACTGCTCGGGTCACGCAAAATCTGTTTGATTTCTTTATTTATGAGTGCCAAAAGTATTCTCATTCTTTTTCACTCTCCTTTATCAAAGTTATAAAGGCTTCTTCCATAGTAGAAGCTCGAGCTTTGTTTTTTAATTCCTGCGGGGTTCCAAGAGCAATCGTTTCACCTTTATAAAAAAGGCTTATTCTGTCGCAGTATTCAGCTTCGTCCATAAAGTGTGTCGTAACAAGGATTGTTACCCCCTTTTTTGCAAGGGATGTTATATGATTCCAGAAATCACGTCTTGTAATCACATCAACACCTGATGTCGGCTCATCGAGAAACAAAACAGGCGGATTGTGAATTAAAGCACAAGCCATTGAAAGCCTTTGTTTTAAGCCCAATGGCAACTGCTCGCTTTTCTGGTCAGCATAATTCTTCAAACCAAACACATCAATAATCTCTTCAACTCTAGATATCCTGTTTCTAAATCCTATACCGTAAGCAGAGGCAAAAAATTCAAGATTTTCCCTAACCGTAAGACTTCCGTAAAGAGAGAATTTCTGTGCCATATATCCGAGATTTGAGCGTGCTTTTTCTGGTTCTTTGGTTATATCTATTCCCATAATTCTTGCGGTTCCTTTTGTCGGGCGGGCAAGTCCGCACATCATTTTGAAAGAAGTTGATTTTCCTGCACCATTAGGACCTAAAAGTCCGAAAATCTCTCCTTTTTTGATTTTAAACGTGTTATTTTTAACCGCATAAAACTTTCCGTAACACTTTTCGAGGTTGTCAGCTTCAACGGTTAAGTCAACTTCTGAGGCTTTATAATCGTAATTTTTGGCAATCAAAGATTCTTCCCGTTTATATCCTCCCATAAGCTCTATTACTTTGTTTTCAAATTCTTGTGCTGTCTGAGCCAATTCATGCGGATTTCCGTCATAAATTACTTTGCCTTCATCAATGACAACAGCAGTGTCAAAACTATGAGCTTCATCAAGATATGCGGTTGACCAGAGGACTGTAGTTTGAGGGTTAATCATATCCCGCACCATCTTCATTAAATCTCTGCGTGAAATCGGGTCAACGCCGACAGAAGGTTCATCAAGAAGCAAAAATTCAGGATTTCCGAGCAGTGTGCAGGCAAGCCCGAGTTTCTGTTTCATACCGCCTGATAATGCACCTGCAAGTCTGTCTTGAAACGGTGCGAGTTTGGTAAACTCTAACATCTTTTCAAAATCATGAGGAACATTTTTTAAGTCAGCATAAAGCGATAAATTCTCAATAACCGTCAAGTCCTCATAAAGCCCGAACTTTTGCGGCATATATCCGATATGCGGTGTCAATTCTTCTTTCTGCACAACAGGATTATAACCGAGCGTTGAAATATTACCGTTATTTGGAACTAAAAGTCCTATAATTGTCCTTAATAATGTTGTTTTTCCGGCACCGTCCGCCCCGATTAGTCCTGTAATTTTACCTTTTTCAATATTTAAAGAGAGCTTATCAAGAGCAGTAGTTGAACCGAAAGTTTTCGTTAAATTCGTTATCTCAACTGCGTTCATTTAAGAGCTTTACCCTCGCTGCTTAAATCAACTTTTATTGTTACAGGCATACCCTGCCTCAAATACTCATCAATATCATAGATATAAACTCTTATGCGATAAACAAGATTGGTTCTGATATCTGTTGATTGAACAGTTTTCGGGGTGAACTCGGCAACAGGTGAAATATATCCGACCTGCCCTTTATATTCCCGCTTTTTACCTGTTTTCGGGTCAACAGTGTCGGTAAATACTTTTACATCCTGTCCGTATTTGATGTTTCCGAGGTCTGTTTCGTTTACATAAGCTCTCACCCAGACAGGTTTTGTCTTTGCCATTGTATAAACAGGCTGCCCTTTTGCGACATTTGCACCTGGTTCTTGAACCCTTATCATAATAATACCTTCTTCAGGTGCATAAATTCTTGTATAATCAAGCTGGTTTTTCGCAAAATTTTTCTGTGCAACCGCCGCATCATAGTCAGCTTTTGACCTGTTTTTGTTGTTTAAAAGGGTATCGTAATCCTGTTTTGATATTGTATTATCATCTGCAAGCGGTGCGTTGCGTTCAAATTTTGAGTCGGCATCCGATTTTATCGCAAGAGTTTTTTCAACCTCAGCTTCCGCTTTTTCAAGATTTGAGCGGTAATCCTTATCATCCATAACCGCAAGAAGCTCTCCGGCTTTTACGGTATCGCCTTCTTCCTTGAGCAGTTTTTCAATCCTGCCTGCGACCTGAAAACTCAAATCCACCTGCCTGATTTCTATATTGCCGTAAAGGGTGAGTTCATTATTTAACCGGCTTTGTTTAATATACCAAAAGCCTGCAAGCGCAAAAATTATCAATAGCAATAATATTATAACTGCTGATTTCTTCTTCATAGTTGACCTCCAACGGCTTTATAGAGTGTAAAATAGTTAATAATTTTCTGAGTTTTTGCTTGCGTAAAATTTGTCTGCGACTCAAGAAATTTTGTTTTGGCAACAAGATATTCAGGAACGGATATTACTCCTTGATTGAGCTTCTTTTCCGCATTTCCAAAGTTTTGCAGTTCATATCCGAGTTCAGACTTTGTGTTAGCTTCTACCTGTTTGTCATGTTTGATTATGCACAGTGAGGTATTCACTTCTTTTACTGCTTCAAGATTTGTTTGGTTATAATCTTCAAAGAGTTCTTCATATTTTGCTTTTTGCATTTTCAGTCTGGCAACTTTCATACCGCCTTTAAATATATCCTGCGAGGCACCTGCAAGAATAGCAGCAAGAGAAGATTCCCATGAAAAAAATGACCCGGGAGCAATAGTATTAAACGCCCAGACACCTACAATATTGAATCTCGGGAAAAATTCTTTTTTTGCAACTCTAACATCAATTTGTGCTTTCTCAAGATTTGCCTCAGCAGCCTTAACATCAGGGCGGGCAAAAATTATATCAGAACTGACTTCCTTCGGAATATCTCCCGAGTATTCAAAACTATCAAAATTGCCGAATTTCATATTTGCAGTGTTTGCAGCAGAATTTCCTATCAGCACTGCAAGTTGCATAACTGCTGTTTCTCTTTCTTTTTTCAGATTTTCAAGCGTGCTTTTTGATGCTTCAACACTCTTTTTTGCGTTATTCAAATCTGTCAAATTTATGACACCGTATTCAAACTTTTTGTTGTTGCGGTTTAGAATTTCTTCTTGTATTTTCAGAAGTTCTTCCTGATTTTCAATCAAATCATCATAGCGCAAAATATTTGTATAAACGGTTGCAACATCGCTCAATAGCGCAAGATAAACCGCTTTTTCATTAAACTTTGCAGCTTCATAACTTTTCTTTATTGCTCTTGTTTTATCACGGTTTTTCAAGAGCAAATCAGCTTCATAACTTGCGATAAAAGGGAGCACAAATGCATTTTTCTTAAGCTGAAAATTATCAAGCTCGGGAACTTTTACCCCCAAATAATTTGCACCTACACTCAAAGAAGGAAGTTCCTGACCGAGTGAATATTTTGTCTGCTGTCTGTATTGTTCGACAACGTGTGCAGTTTTTTTAAGGTCGTGATTGTTATTCAATGCCTCCTGAATATAGAAGCTTAAATGTTCATCATTGAATTTGTTGAAAAAATCTATGTTGAGTTCCTGAACGTCAACTGCAAAACAGCTTTGAGAGAATAACAACAATATAAATGTGAGGGCTGCTTTCTTAATATTCATTTATTCCCCCTTTTTCGTTTGATAATGAGCTTATGTAAGATTTTAAGTTATCTTTAATAATTATTATATCTTCTTCGCAAAAATCATCCTCTCCTAACAATCTCAAAGAAAATGCGGGCAGAATTCTCGGTGAATTTATTTGTGATAGCATAAAAAGCATTTTAAAAACAGCAAGTCTGTCATTTTTATCTACTTCAAGAATCCTTGCCACCATACTTCTTATGCAATCAAAAACAGGAGAATTTATAATAAAATCAGGTTTTTGCTGTTCTTTTAATAGTAAAACAATTAAATCGGAAGATATATTTGTATAGAAAAAGTCAACAAACTTGTCCATAACTTCTGACAAAAGTTCTCTGCATTCCTCTTTTGTCATATCATAAGGGTTTTTATTTAAATCAAGAAAAGATTTTGAATATTCAATCTGATTTTCTATCAGGTTATCAATAATCCCCTGATAAAGCTCCTGTTTTCCGCCCCAGTAGTAAGAAATCATGCAGATATTGACATCTGCCGCCTTGCATATTTCACGAATGCTTGTCCCGTCAAACCCTTTCTTTGCAAAAAGAGTTGTAGCCGCAGCCAAAATTCTGTTTTTCGAATTATCGTCCCGATTCTTTTCCATAACACAACCCAGGTTTTTCTATAATTAATTTATAAAACAAACGTTTGATTATGTCAAGATTCAATAATATATACCTAAAAAGCATTAAATATAATACAATATAAGTATTTGCTATTTCATGTAATATAAAGAATAATAAATATACTTGGAAAAATTGGAAAAATATCACTATGAGCACACTCGAAGATTTTTTTGAATATATGAACTCGGGCAAGACAGTTGAAGCAGGCTCTCCTATGCTGTCTTTTTTTGACGAGCTGAGCCAGCAAGCCCTGAAGATTACAACAGAGCTGAACAACAAATATCACTCACCGCAGGAAATTGTCGAAATTTTCTCAAAACTTACCTGCAAAAACGTAGACAAATCTTTCAGACTTTTCCCTCCTTTTTATACTGACTGCGGAAAAAACATCACAGTCGGTAAGAACGTATTCATCAACTCGGGGTGCAAGTTTCAGGATCAAGGCGGGATATTCATCGACGACGGCTGTTTGATAGGTCACAATGTCATAATAACAACTCTGAATCACGACATATCACCATCAAAAAGACAGGCATTGCATCCAAAACCTGTAAAAATAGGCAAAAATGTGTGGATAGGAGCAAGCGTAACAATCCTCCCCGGAGTCAGCGTCGGAGATAATGCTATAATCGGAGCTGGAAGCGTTGTGGTCAAAGATGTCCCAAAAAACACAGTCGTTGTAGGAAACCCCGCAAAAGTAATCAAACATATAACAGAGGAGTAAAAAATGGCAAAAAATATTTTAATCATCGCTACAAGTCCGAGAAAAAACGGCAACTCATCTCAAATAGCTCAGGAATTTGCAAAAGGTGCTTCTGACGCAGGAAACAACTGCGAAATAATTTACCTTGCAGATAAAAACATAAACTTCTGCAAAGGCTGCCTTGTCTGCCAGAAAACAAAAAAATGTGTAATACATGACGATGCCCCTGAAATCGTCGAAAAGATGAAAACATCTGATGTTATCGTATGGGCAACGCCTGTTTATTATTATGAAATGTGCGGACAGATGAAGACAATGATTGACAGGGCAAATTCACTGTTTGCAGATGACTATTCATTCAGAGATATCTACCTGATTGCAACAGCGGCAGACAGCGGAGATTATTCAGCTGACGGTACAATCAAAGGGTTGAGTGGGTGGATAGAATGTATGGATAAAACAAACCTGAAAGGCGTAATCAAAGGCTTCGGACTAGAGCAGCCTGATGACATCAAATCTCATCCGGAAATATTGAAAGAATCCTACAATGCAGGACAAAACGTATAAGGCGGAGAATTTTTTATGCTAAAAAAACTGATAATTTTTGCAGGACTATTCTTATTAATCATCGGAGGAACAACTATGGCAACAGCAAAAAATAACGACTGGGATAAAACTTTCCAGAAAAGTGATAAAGTTAATGTAGAAAAAGTTCACTTCAAAAACAGATACGGTATAGAATTAACGGGAGATTTGTACACCCCGAAGGATAAAAAAGGAGACAAACTTCCGGCTATTGCTGTATCTGGTCCGTTTGGAGCCGTCAAAGAACAGGTTTCAGGGCGTTATGCTCAAGCCATGGCAGAACGAGGCTTTATAACCTTAGCGTTTGACCCATCTTACACAGGTGAAAGCGGTGGAGAACCGAGAGATGTGGCTTCTCCTGATATAAACACGGAAGATTTCAGCGCAGCAGTTGACTATTTAAGCAGTCTGAAAGATGTTAACCCTGAGAGAATAGGGATTATAGGTATCTGCGGATTTGGCGGTTTCGGCTTAAACGCTGCTGCAATAGATACAAGAATCAAAGGTACAGTCACCGTTACAATGTATGATATGACACGTGTTACGGCAAAAGGCTATAATGATTCTGTTGATGAAAACGCACGTTATGAACTCAAAGAACAACTCAACAAACAAAGAACCGAAGACTTCAAAAACGGAACTTATGCAAAAGCACAGGGGCTGCCTGATAAATTGACAGGCAATGAACCGCAGTTTGTAAAAGATTATGTAGGCTTCTATAAAACCAAAAGAGGCTTCCATGAACGTTCAATCGGCTCAAACGGCGGCTGGAACACAACATCATCTCTGTCCTTAATCAATATGCCAATACTCGCCTACAGCAGTGAAATAAGAAACGCTGTGTTGATGATACACGGAGAAAAAGCTCACAGCCGCTACTTCAGCGAAGATGCTTTCAAAAAACTCAAAGGCGACAACAAAGAATTGTATATTGTCCCCGGTGCAAACCACGTCGACTTATATGACAATCTCGAAAAAATCCCGTTTGATAAGATTGAAACTTTCTTCAACACTTATCTGAAATAGTTCAAAACAGGAGAAAACGGAATGAAAAAATTTATTCTGCTGCTATTGATATTCTTGATTACCCAAAACGGAATCATTGCTCAGGCAGCTGATAAACAAGGAGAAAATATGACAAGAACAGATATTTGCAAAGATAACTACAGAACGCTCTTCAAAGGGGAAGCACTCCAAACAACGGGCGATGACCCCGAGATGATGGCTATTTTGCAGAAATATATTTTTGGAGAAGTTTTTACTGTCGGCGACCTTGACATCAAAACAAGAGAGCTGCTTACAGTGACCTCTCTCAGCGTACAGCAAACACTTCCTCAGCTCAAAGCGCACATCAACGCAGCTTTGAATGTCGGAGCTACTCCGATTGAAGTGAGGGAAACAATTTATCAGCTTGCACCGTTCATAGGTTTTCCGAAAACATTGAATGCTATCGGTGTAATGAACGAAGTTTTCAAGGAAAGAGGCATCAAAACTCCTCTCAAATCAACCGCTGCAGTAAAAGAAAATGAACGTTATGAAAAAGGATTTGCAATACAAAATCCTCTTTACGGAGATGAAATCGCACAATCACTGTCTGGACTCCCTGACAATATGGGAAAAGATGTTTCTGATTTTCTGACTGAAGTCTGCTTCGGTGACTTTTATACAAGAGATGGGCTTGATATTAAAACAAGAGAATTACTTTTTATCGCAGCACTTGTCACAACAGGCAACAGCGCAACGCTAAAAAGCCACATCAAAGGTAACCTCAAAGCAGGCAACTCAAAAGAAACAATAACAGCAGCAATAATCCAGTGTCTGCCTTATGTCGGATTTCCAAATACTATAGCAGCTCTAAAAACGATGAAAGAAGTTTTGAACGAAAAATAGAAAAACAACACAACAAAAAATAAGGTGCCGAGGCACCTTATTTTTTTTATCGAGAAATATTTTTTCCGAGGTCATAAGCCTTCTGTGGATATTGCGTGTGTTTTATATCACCCTCGCTCCACACTCCTGAAGCTATTACCTTCCCAGAGTCAGACCACCCGAGATAATTCAACAAGGCTTCATAATGACTGATAATCGGTTGAGCTTCTTTTGCAGAGGTATCAGCATAAGTCATCAATAAAACGGCTCTTTTAGGTTTGCTTATTTGTGAATTAATTGCATAAAACCTGTCTATTACAGCTTTGATTTGAGCAGATATTCCGAAATAATACATCGGAGTTGCAAAAACAACCGCATCCGCATCCACAATATTTGCTTTGACAAATTCAAAATCATCTTTGAAGACGCATTGACCGTTCATACCGCATTTATTGCAGGCAATGCATGGGTGAACTTCCTTGAAAGCGGAGTCAAATCGAACAACGCTGTGCCCTGCTTCCTGTGCGCCTTTTATAAAATTATCCGCCAACGTGTTTGAATTTCCGTTTTTCCTCGGGCTTCCCGTGATAACAAGTATCTTCATTTTTTTATTCCCTCCAAACAAATTTGTTTTCTTCTCAATTGCAACTGCACTGCCGACAACGACAGCGCCTGCTGCTGCAATCAGTGTATTTTTGATAAATTTCCGTCTGTCCATCTTTCACCTCTTTTCAATTTTACCCCCTTAGAGCAGCTCTCAGTCAAGAAATTATTTTGCCATTATAGTCAATTGCCTTTACCGTACCCAATTTGTGGATATCTTCATCCGTTCTGTTCCCGTAGATTGTGATTTTATCAAGTTCTTTTTCTATATTTTCAAACTCTTCATCAGTCAGTTCAACATCGGCAGCGCCAAGATTTTCAACAACTCTTTCATCTTTCCTCATGCCGGGTATCGGGACAACATGCGGATATTTTTTGAGCATCCAGGCAAGAGAGATTTGAGCAGGAGTGATGCCTTTTTTCTCTGCAACCTCATGCAGCAAATCAAGCAACGGCTGATTTTTCTCAACATTTTCAGGAGCAAATCTTGTAATAACACGTCTTACATCATCACCTTTATATTGAGTATTTTTGTTATATTTCCCGCTAAGGAACCCGCTTGCCATCGGAGAGAAAGCAACAAACCCGATGTTCAACTCAAGACATAGAGGGATAACATCTTTTTCGAACATTCTTTCCATCATTGAGTACTCGCTTTGAATAGCGCTCAAAGGAGTAACTGCATGAGCTTTTTTGATTTGCTCTGCGGTAGACTGCGACTGTCCCCATGCCCGAATTTTACCCTCTTTAATAAACTCGCCCATCCAGCCTGCAACTTCTTCTACGTTGCTGTCAAGAGGAACTCTGTGTTCATAGTAGATGTCAATATAGTCTGTTTGAAGGCGTTTAAGAGAATCATTCAAAGCGTTTGTAATTCCTTTTTTGCTGAGTTTCCCCTCAGGAATTTCCTGCCCTTCCTGAAATACCGGAACAAACTTTGTCGTCAAGATAATTTTATCCCTGAAAGGCTTGACAGCCTTCCCGACAAGTTCTTCATTCGTGAAAGGACCATAAGCCTCAGCGGTATCAAACAATGTGCAGCCGAGGTCATATGCTTTTCGCATCAATCTGATTGATTCATCTTCAGGAGGGATTGCGCCGTAACCGTGGCTGAATCCCATGCAGCCGATACCGACTGAGGAAACTTCAATGTTTCTGAGTTTTCTGTATTTCATATTTTTCACCTCTTATTATTCAAATTGTCTTTTAGTTGATATAAGGACTAAGTATTGCCTTGAGCTGAAAGGCGCAAAATTTATCCGTCCACTCAAGCGGCTCAAATTTCCCGTCAGACATACACCAGCTCACCATCATCCCGTACAGCTCGCTGATAATTATATATGTCAAAAGTTCAACAGGTGTTTCTTCTTTCAACTCACCGTTTGATACCGCATTGTTGAGAAGTCCTTTCAGCATCTCAACATCATAAACCCATTTTTGACCGTCTTTATTATCAGGGGTATTATTCGGGTCAAGAACATCCCTTGTCCACTGACGGCAGATGTGAATGCCGCATGTTTCCACACATTCCATAAAACGATAAAAATAATGCGTCAGCTTTTGGATTATTTCCATATCTTTCATATTTTCGATTTCATCAGCTATCTCAGAGAAAGGAGTTCTGCTGATTTCAAGGACAATATCCTCTTTTCTTTTGAAATAAGTATAAAAAGTTCCCTTTGCCACTCCTGCCTTTCTTGTAATGTCCTCGACGTTTATCGAATCAAAGCCGTTTTCTTTGATAAGTTCAAGAGCGGTTGATATAAGCTTTCTTTTTGTTTCAAGAGCAGAGAGCTGACGTTTGTTCATAGGTTGTTCCTTTCAGGAACAATAATATCATTTTATTGACCATAAGTCAATGACTATTGGTCAATAAAAAAATTTATTTTGAAAGAAACCTGCCGTTTTTTGCCTGAAGAATTGACAAAAAAGGGAAAATACGATAAATTTCACAAATTTTTACTTAACTTCCGTTCCTGTTTTATCAATATAAAAACATCTCTCGGACTTATCATTTTCAGAGTGTTTTATGCATACATAAGCTTTGCCTTGCGAAAAAGGAAAAGCCTTATTATAACGAAAATCTATGACCTGACTGCCTTTTTTATCAATAAAACCAAATAAACATTGTCTGTTTTCTCTTTTGCCGACAACAGCAAGCCCGTCAGAAAAATCACCTGCGTAGTCGTATTTAAAATCAACAACCATCTGCCCCTGTTCATTCATATAGCCATACAACATTTTGTTACCGCTGATTATCCCGGCAGAAACCAGACCTTCAGAAAAATCACCCATAAATTCCGCATTTGAGGAAAAAACAGGTTTCAAATTCTTGTCAAAATAAACAAAATTTGCCTCTGTATTAACCTTTATATAATCATCATACACAACAATTTGTTCTTTAAAGACGGGAGGCAAAATTTCTTTCTCCTCTATATCTTTCACACCCCAGAGATTATTCTTTTTATATGCAAAATATTTAGAAAATCCATTATACCATATCTTTTCGTATTTCCCGCAGGGAACAACCTCTTTGTGAGATGCAAGAGTTTCTATCCTCCATGTGCCGTCTTCGCACATGCAGGCCAAATATTTATACATTTTTTCAAGCGTTTTATCGGTAAGTTGTTCAAGTTCATCAGCTTCATCTTTTGATATCTTCTTCTTTTTCCCGTCAGATTTTATCAAATAAATACCGTCCGATTCATACCAGATAATTCCATCCTGTTCAAAAGAAAAAAGTTTTTTATCAAACTTTTGGGAAAAAGCCTGTTCAGTAGAAAAAGAAATTTTGGGAATAACTTCTTCCCCTCTTCCGTTAAAGATTTTCCCCTCAAAACTCTGGTATATCAAATCATCAGACCTGTCGTAAGTATTAGTTGCAAACAATCCCCAGGGGAACACCGGTGAAAGATAGTCATAATAATTCTTTGAAAGTTGTTTCCCTTTCTTATCAACAAAAAAATATCCTTTGATATTCTTTGCAATAATCATATTCTCAGAAAAAAATTCTATCGATGAATCGGGAAGTTCAAGCAGCTTTTTGCCGTCCAAATCATATATTGAATATTTCGGATATAAACGTGCGAGATAGCCGTTTTCCTGTTTTTCCAAAAATTTATATACCGGTTCAAGAAGAATCTTCCCTGAAGAATTTTTTATCCCATAATAAGTATGAATTCCTCTTCTTTCCGAAAAAATTTCATCCCCGTAGGAACTAGAACAAAAAAACATAACAAAAATGAAAGAAAATATTACCGCAAGATGTTTCATCACAAAGTACCCTCAAAAATTATTTTGCACACATTGCTTCAACTTTTGCGACAACATCAGCTATCGCCAATATTTCGACAAAGTCAGATAACATCTCCTGATAGTCTTTTACGTTGTTAATTGATTTAAAAAACGGCATATCAAAAAGATTGTAGTCAGCTATAAACAAATACATTTTTTTGTTTTTGAAAACAAAGCTGACCTGCTTGTTTGTTTTGATATGCAGCTTTATAAGCTTGTCTACGACATCATCAGTGACAAACTCTTTGACACTATCGCTGTTATCTGAAAAAATATGAAATATGTTATTAAGCTTGGGATTATCTTCAAAATTTATTGGTTTCAAATCTTTCAGTTTTTTATTCAAAATAACAGCATCCTGAGTAACCAAAATATGTGAATTTACACTCTTATCAAGAAAAATTTCGACAACAAGCCCGAAGTCATTTGCAAATAATTTGTGTTGAGAAAGAGAAACATCCTGTACTTCAAATTTTTTATCGCCAAATCTGCCCGAAATCAAAGTGTTGCAGTCAATATTTCTATAATATTTGAACAACCCGGTTTCGTTGAGCTCGTCTTTTTCAGAACTCGGACGTGTTTTGCTCTGTGTCGAAAAATCTCCGACAAAGTTGAGCATCTTCTTCAAAAAAATGTTTTTTGCAATGGATTTATACCGCTCGTTATAGCAAAAAGGGATAAAAGCAAGCAAAAATAACAGCGCAAATATTGCATTTAACTTTAGTGTATTTTCAAGAATACCTGTATAAGAGAGATATTTTATACTCAAACTTATAACAAAAAGTGAATATGCAATTGATAAGATTATCTGACGCATAAATTCAAATTTGTTGAGAGAAACTTCTATATTATTTTTGAAAAATTCACGAAATTCTTTGCTGTTTATCCTCTGTATTAATTCTTTAGAATTATTTTTATCCATTTTTACATTCCCGTTACTTTTATTTACTTATTTTATCTTATTTGTTTTAATAAAAAATGATGTATTTGTATTATGCGGGAAACATAAAAAATGCCGTTTATTTTTGAAAAACAGAGTATAGAGGATGTTGTTCTAATCAAGCCGAAAGTATTCGAAGACTCAAGAGGTTTTTTCCTCGAAAGCTATAAATATTCAGAATTTTGCAACAACGGAATAAAAGAAGTTTTCATACAGGATAACCACTCAAAATCTTCCCTTGGTGTCCTTCGAGGACTCCACTACCAGCTTAATCCGAAAGCTCAGGGAAAACTTCTGAGATGCACCGAAGGAAAGATTTTTGATGTTGCTGTTGATATTAGAAAAGGCTCGCCGACCTTCGGCAAGTGGGTCGGAGTAGAACTCTCAGAAGAAAACAAGCACATGTTTTATATTCCCGCAGGTTTTGCCCATGGTTTTGTCGCTCTCTCGGATAAAGTACAGCTGCTTTATAAAGCAACCGAGGAATATTCCCCCGAGAACGACAGAGGCATAAGATGGAATGACCCTGATATAAACATCAACTGGAACATAGACTTTGAACCTCTATTGTCAGAAAAAGACAAAAAACAACCTATGTTGAAAGATGCGGAAATAAATTTTGTATACAAACAAAACTGATATAAGGAACTGAAAATGAATTTATTGGTAACAGGAGGGGCGGGTTTTATCGGCAGCTGTTTTGTCAGATATATGCTCAAAAATCACCCGGATTATAAAATAATAAATCTGGACGCCCTTACATATGCAGGAAATCTTGATAACCTGAAAGACGTAGAATCAAACGCTAACTACTCATTTGTCCATGGCAACATATGTGATAAACAGCTTGTTGATTCGCTTATGTCACAGGTTGACGCATGTGTCAATTTCGCAGCGGAATCACACGTTGACAGAAGCATCACAGGGCCTGAGATTTTTATACAAACAAATGTAGGAGGAACTCTGAACCTTCTTGAGATGGCAAAAAAACATAAAATAAGCCGTTACCTCCAGGTTTCAACGGATGAAGTTTACGGAACTCTCGGTAAAACGGGTTATTTCACGGAAACAACTCCTCTTGCTCCAAACAGTCCTTATTCAGCATCAAAGGCAAGCGCAGATATGCTTGTCAGAGCATACTATGAAACCTACAAAATGCCTGTTCTGACAACAAGATGCTCAAACAACTACGGACCTTACCAGTTCCCTGAAAAACTCATACCTCTGTTTATATCAAACCTTCTCAAAGGAGAGAAAGTCCCTGTCTATGGCGACGGGATGAACATCAGAGATTGGTTATATGTCTATGACCACTGCAGCGCAATTGATACAGTGCTGCATAAAGGAAGAATAGGAGAAGTTTACAACATCGGAGGCAACAACGAAAAAGCAAACATCGAAATCACAAAACTCCTGATTAAAGAACTGGGCAGAGATGAATCTTCAATAAAATACGTTGAAGACAGACTTGGACATGACAGACGTTATGCCATCGACAGTTCAAAAATCCAGAAGGAACTCGGCTGGCATCCTTCAGTAACCTTCGAAGAAGGCATAAAAATTACCATCGACTGGTACCTGAATAATCAGGACTGGATTAAACGCCTTGAAAACAGAGAGGTAGCAGTATGAGGCGAATTCTCGTTACAGGCGCAAAAGGAATGCTCGGGCAGGATTTATGCCCGATGCTCGACCAAAACGGATTTGAAGTAATCCCTTCTGACTATCAGGAGATGGATATCACTGACCTGAAACAGGTAGAATCTTTTATTGATACAAATACCCCGGGGATGATAATCCACTGCGCAGCGTACACAAACGTCGATAAAGCCGAAGAAGACAAAGACAATGCTTTTTTGATTAATGAAAAAGGAAGCGAAAACCTCGCAAAAGTTTCAGGAGAAAAAAGCATACCGATTATTGCAATCAGCACGGACTACGTTTTCGACGGGACGGCAAACAAACCGTATACGCCAGAAGACAAAACAAATCCGATTAATGTCTACGGGGCTTCAAAACTTGCAGGTGAGCTTGCAATCAGGAAATATAACCCGATGCACTACATAGCAAGAACAAGCTGGCTGTACGGAATCCATGGCAAAAACTTTGTCGAAACAATGCTCTCTCTGGCAGAAAAATTACCTCAGCTGAAAGTTGTCAACGACCAAGTCGGCTGTCCTACCTGGACCGTCGCACTCTCTTACGGCATCTTGAACCTGATTAGGCAGGAGATGCCCTATGGTATCTATCACCTCTGCGGTAGCGGTTATACCTCTTGGCATGGATTTGCAGAAAAAATCTTTGAACTCTCAAACATAGACAAAACCGTAACCCCATGCTCAACAGAAGAATTTCCCCGTCCCGCATCAAGACCGAAATACTCTGTTATGGACAACAAAGGAATGCTTCCTGCCTGGGAAGACTCTCTTAAAAACTACTTACAACTGAGGAATATGACAAAATGAAAGGAATCGTACTTGCAGGAGGTTCAGGAACACGCCTCTATCCCGTAACAAAAGCCATCTCAAAACAGCTGCTGCCGATATATGATAAACCAATGGTTTACTACCCGATTTCGGTGCTTATGCTCGCAGGAATCAGAGATATACTTATCATATCCACGCCCGAAGACATATCAAAGTTCGAAAACCTGCTCTCTGACGGCTCACAGTTTGGTGTCAACTTCAGCTATAAAATACAGCCTTCTCCTGACGGGCTTGCTCAGGCATTCATTCTTGGAGAAGATTTTATCGGAAATGACTCGGCTGCACTAGTCCTCGGGGATAACGTCTTCTATGGACAGAGTTTTTCTCGAACACTGCAAAATGCGGTAAATAGAGTTGAAACCTCAGGCGGCGCAACAGTCTTTGGATACAGAGTGCGAGACCCTCAGCGTTTTGGAGTTGTCGAATTTGATGAAAACGGAAAAGCCCTCTCTATCGAAGAAAAACCAAAAAATCCAAAATCAAACTATGCGGTAACAGGATTGTACTTCTATGACAACAAAGTTGTTGAATATGCAAAAAACCTGAAACCATCTTCCCGTGGTGAACTCGAGATTACTGACCTCAACAATATCTATCTCAAAAATAATAAACTGCATGTTGAACTTCTCGGACGAGGATTTGCCTGGCTTGATACAGGAACGCATGAATCCCTGCTGCAAGCAGGTCAATATGTCCAAACAGTAGAAAACAATCAGGGCATAAAAATCGCCTGCCTCGAAGAAATTGCCTACAACATGGGCTTTTTGAAAAAAGAAGATATTGAAAAAATCTCTTCACAGTATAAAAATAATGAGTACTACGGTTATATAAAAAGTTTAATAAAATAGGACAGAAAAATGGAATCCGAAAAAATTCGTATAGTCAGTGTGGTAAATGATTTTGACTTCTACAAAAAAGTAGTCAACCTGAGTCCATGCCTGAAAACATATCAGGTATGCGTATATGACAATACAAAAGAAAACATAGGAATATCAGAGAGATACAACGACTTTATAACAAAAAACATCGCAGCAGACAGCGATTTCTGGGTAATTTTCTGCCATCAGGACTTCGGCTTCTTCGAAGACCCTTATGACAAGCTGAAAGATTTGGATAAAAATTGTGTATATGGAGTTATCGCCCCCAAAAACGGAATAAACCTGATCAGAATTCTGAAATCAAAACTAGTTGCTAACATGGACTACTATCCGTCGATAAAAATTGATATAAGAGGGCTGATTCCTTTTTCGAAACATAAATTCATAGAAATCCGCAAAAAACCGAAAAGATGCAGAAAACTCACAAGAGAACTGCTCGGACAGATAAATCAGGGAAATAACAACTTTGATTTTCAAAAAAACGGTATCTTTTTGAAAGAGCCTACTACCGTATCAACTGTTGACTGCTGCTGCATCATCGTCCACTCATCTTTAATTTTTGAGCATAACCTGAGATTTGATGAAAATCTCAAATGGCACATGTATGCAGAAGACTTCTGCATCAACGCACGCAGGAATTACGGTATTCTCACAAAAGTTGTCCAGCTCGACTGCTTCCATACCAGTACGGGTAACTTAGATAACCTGGATGAAAACTTCTACAACTCGGCTGATTATATAAAGAAAAAATACAATATAGAATATATAAACAGTACATGTATCGATTAATTTTTATGTTTATGCTTATATATGTAACAGATAAAAAAATGGAATCTTAGTGGTATGTCAAGGATAAATATCTGTTTTGCATGTGACGATAACTATGCAAAATTATGCGGGGTGTCTATTGCCTCAATACTCAACAAAGCAAAAGACAGTGATGACTTGAATTTTTATATATTGGATTATCACATCTCAGAAAAAAACAAAGCAAAATTTGAACACCTCAAAAAAATAAAAGACTGCGATATCAACTTCTTCAAGATAGATGATGAAAGGTTCAAAAATCTATACCTTCCTGAGAAAAAAGGCTATCTAAGCATAGCGGCCTATTTGCGTTTCGTAATCAGCTCTTTATTCAGGGGAATAGACAAAATTTTGTACCTCGACTGCGACGTCATTGCAACAACAAGCCTTGAAGAACTGTATAATACTGATATAGAAGACTTTTATGCCGCCATGGTCAAAGATACCTCCTCAGAAGAAAACTGCGAAAGACTTCAATTCAAAAACGATGAGATATACTACAACTCAGGCGTAATTCTGATGAACCTCAAAAAATGGAGAGAGGATAACCTTGAACAAACCCTCTTCAGCACAATAGATGAAGGACTCGATGATCAGGATATTCTGAACATCGCAATGAAAGGAAAAATCAAAACTCTCGAACCCAAATGGAACTGGCAGGGAAAAGCAAAATATTATCCAAAAGGAGAAAAATATCCAAACCTGATACACTTTATCACAGCATACAAACCTTGGAGAACAGGTTCCCGTAGAGGTTACAACAAAGAATATTTCAAAAACCTAAAACTTACTCCCTGGAATAATATCTATGAACAATATTTTTCAAGATATTTTCCGAATATTTCAAGAGACAGAAAATACCTGCATATATGCCTCTGGGGTGTAAAAACAAGAGTAAAAATATCCTGATATAAACACAAAAAAAAGCCGTCAGCTTTATTTTAGAAACGACGGCAAGACTTAAAGGGGAGGAGGTTTTGGTATATTATATTTATCGACTCCTTCAATGAAAACTTTAGGATTTTTATTGAAATCTTAACATTTTGTTACATCATCCGAAATAATTCTCAAATTTCTTTCAAACATTGCAACCAAAAAGATTTTTTGTCTTATAATTGTAGTATTAATTACAGGGTTAAAAAAAGAGGAAGATATGAGAGATAAACTTCAGCAAATAAAAATAGACGCACTCGTCTTGATAGACAATGCTCAAACACTCGAAGACATAGAAGACGTAAAACTGAAATTCCTCAGCAGAAAAGGCGAATTGAACTCTTTCAAAAAGAAAATCAAAGACCTTCCAGCTGACCAAAAACCGATTATCGGAGCACTTGCAAATGAAATCGCTCAGGAACTCGAACAAAAACTGAATGACAAACTCTACATTCTGCAAAGAGAAGAAATTCTGAAAAGAATTGAAAGCGAAAAAATCGACATAACAATGCCGGGGAGAGGTATTTATTCAGGCAAAAAACACCCGCTTACAACAACAATTGATGAAATAGTCGAAATCTTTCAGGGTATGGGTTTCTCGCTTGTTGAATCACAACACTCGCCAGAAGTCGAAACAGAACACTACAACTTTGATATGCTGAACTTCCCTCCGGACCATCCGGCAAGAGATATGCAAGATACTTTCTACACACAGCTTGCATCTAATGTAATCCTGAGAAGCCACACCTCAAACTCTCAGGTCAGAGAAATGCAAACAAAAAAACCTCCGCTGAGAGTCGTTATCCCGGGTAGAGTTTATCGTGCAGAGGACGTCAGCAGCAGAAAAAACAATCTCTTTCATCAGGTAGAAGGTTTTATGGTTGACAAAGACATCACCTTCGGAGATATGAAAGGCGTGTTGAACGAGTTCATCAGACTCTACTTCGGTCAATCAAGACCGACAAGATTCAGAAGCAGCTTCTTCCCCTTCACGGAACCAAGCGCCGAAATTGATGTTCAATGCATTATGTGCAAAGGGAAAGGATGCCGTGTCTGCTCACAATCAGGCTGGTTAGAAATTCTCGGAGCAGGAATGATTGACCCGAATGTGTTGAAAAACGCAGGTATCGACCCTGATGTTTACAGCGGGTTTGCGTTTGGGATGGGCGTTGAAAGACTTGCCATGCTCAAATACGCAATAAACGATATCAGATTGTTTTTCAACAACGATATCAGATTTTTGAAACAGTTTTAGTATTTAATAAATAGGAATTAAAAATAATGATTGTATCACTAGAGTGGTTAAACGAATTTGTTGACCTATCAGGCATAAGCGAAGAAGAAATTGCACACGCTCTTACTATGAGCGGACTGGAAGTTGAAGAAACAGAAAAAATTACGGCAAAATTCTCCAACATCAAAACAGCAAGAATCCTCGAAATAAAAGACCATCCAAACTCTGATCACCTGCATCTTGTAACCGTCTTCAACGGTGAAACAAACAAAGAAGTTGTATGCGGTGCTCAGAATATCAAACCGAATCAAATAATCCCCTACGCAAGCGTCGGATCAAAAGTTCTCGACCGTAAAACAGGAGAACAATTTGAACTCAAACCGGTCAAAATCAGAGGCATTGAATCTGAAGGCATGCTCTGCTCCGCTGATGAACTCGGAGTAAGTGATATTTATAAACAGGAAGAAGACGGTATACTTATCCTCCAGAACTTCTTCCCAGATATCGAAGTCGGAAAAGATTTGAAAGAAGTCTTTGGCATCCATGATGATGTTGCCTTCCACACAGCTCCAACAGCAAACAGGGGCGATCAGATGTCTGTAATCGGCATCGCCCGTGAGCTTTCTGCTATCTTTAACCGTGAAATGAAAAAGGCTAAAGTAATAACCGAAGCTAATACACCTGATTTCAAATTTGAAGTCGAAATAAAAGACGAAGATACCTGCAAATATTATTCTATAGCTGTCTTGAAAGACCTCAAAACGGCAGATTCACCGCAGTGGATGAAAAGACGTCTTGAATCAGCAGGGGTTAGAAGTATCAACAACATCGTAGACATAACAAACTACTTAATGCTCGAATACGGTCAGCCATTGCACGCTTTTGACCTTAACAAACTTGATAACTACCTCTGCGTAAGAAGAGCACAACCGGGAGAAACAGTTACGACTCTCGACGGCAATGAACACAAACTAGTGAAAGACGTTGTTGTCAATGCAACAAAAGACCACGCCGTAGGCTTAGCAGGTGTTATGGGCGGAGCAAACTCGGAGATTGAAGAAACAACAAAAGATATCGCTCTTGAGTCTGCTTATTTCACGCCAAAAACAAACAGACGTTCATCAAGAGCGGCAGGAGTAAGAACAGAAGCCTGCGCCCGCTTTGAAAGAGGTGTTGATATCGAAAACGTCAGACCGTCGCTTATGCGAGCCGTTGAACTCCTGAAAGAATACGCAGGAGCAAAATTCATCGGTATGACAGCAGCAGGCGATGATATTCTCGATGAAATAATCATTACCTTGAGATTTAACCAGATGAAGAGAATTTTGGGAATAGACGTCCCTCAGGCTAAATGCATCGAAATTCTCGAAAACCTCGGATTTGAACTCTGCGGCAAAAACGAAATCGCTGCAAGATTCAGAGTTCCGTCTTACCGACAAAATGATGTCACAAGAGAAATTGACCTTATTGAAGAAATAGCAAGAATTTACGGCTACGACAAAATAGAACCGACACTGCCTTCAAAAACAGTTTCTCCCGTTATCACTGATGAAACACGCCTTACAAACGAACTCAACAAACTATTTGTGGCAAGAGGCTTCTACGAAATAATGACCTCTTCTCTTGTTGGAGACGGTATCTACAAATGGGCGGGCGTTTCTTATGACCCTGAAAAAGCTCTGAAAGTTGCAAACCCTCAGTCAGAAGACTATACAATGCTCAGACAATCGCTTATACCCAGCATTCTGAATGTTGTTAAACGCAATTTTGACAACGGACAAAAAGATTTGTGGCTGTATGAAATCGGCAAAACATATTTCATAGAACAACCAGCAACCCATACTGACTCAGGAGTCAAAGAAACAAGAGTCCTGGCAGGCGCAATGACAGGAAACGTCGCTTCTTCAAAATGGTCTTGCGAAGGTGACTCCGTTGATTTCTATGATGTCAAAGGGGTTGTCGAAAATATTCTGCAAATTTTGAAACTTGACTCAAGAATACAATACAGACCTCTCAAGGATGTTCCCTATTATCACCCCGGGAAAGCGGCAGAAGTTGTTCTCCTCGGAAAAACTCCTCAACGTCTTGCCGTATTCGGAGAACTTCACCCTGATGTAATCAACAACTGCAGATTGAGTCAGGATGTTTATCTCTTTGAAATTTACATTGAAGATATCATGAAGCTTATGAACTTCTCAACGCCGAAGTTCAAAGAACTTCCCGTTTATCCTGCCGTCAGCAGGGATATGGCTTTCATAATAAGAGATGATGTCCCTCATCAGGACATAGTCAGAGTAATCAAAAAAGCCTCCTCTCACCTGTTCCAAAAAACAGATTTGTTCGATGTTTACAAAGGCGAGCACATCAAAGAAGGATACAAAAGTGTAGCTTACAGAATCTACCTGCAAGACTTGAACGCAACTCTTACTGATGAAAGAGTCGAAGAAGAAATGAAAAAAATCAAAAACGCTATCAAAGCGGAATGGTCTGACTCAAAATTCAGAGAATAAGGAATAATAAACTCATATAAACAAGCCATTATCTAAAAGATAATGGCTTGTTTATTGAAAAAATATCGCTATCCCCAAGCCTCAGGGTTCCAATCATCCATCTTCTTTGTATGATACAACATGGACAAAATCGGCATAAACTCTTCAGCTCCGTTGAAGTCTCCGTCTGTATCTATATCCCCGAAGTCAGAGCCGAGTTCGTTATCTATTTTTATCGACACTTCTTTCCCGTTAATCAATCCGGTAACTTTTCCGTCTTCATCAAAGGATAAATTTATTTGATCAGCGCCAAAAGTACCATCTATTGATACCTTGTTGCTTTTATTTTTTATGTCCAAATCAACATCTTGAGAACCTGTTGTTCCTGAAAGATTGAGATTGCCGCCAAAGAATCCTTTCTTCTTCATCTTGAGTTCCGTTTCATTGCCGTCAAAATCCATGTTGATTTTTTTGATATTGCCAAGGCCCCATGTCAATCCTGTCTTCATTTCATAAGAAAACTCTTTCCCGTTAACTTCGCCTTTTGCTTTTCTGAAATCACCGTCAATCTCCATATCACAGCTATCCTGTGATGAGCCGGTTTCTACCTTATCAGAGTAAAGATTATTTGATGTTTTTATAATATCTGTATCACCTCTGTTCTCTGCTTTTGATGATGTCGAAACAGAAGTCGTATTATTTACCTTAGGATCAAAAGAAATAGATGTCATTACATTCCTCCTCTTTTATATATACTTTATATAAAACATATACCTTTAAAAAATTGCTACTTAAGTTAAAAAAAATTATCATTTATGACAATGAAAAAAAGTGAAAAATCTCTCATACTGACTATGTACCACAATATGGAGGTCGAAGTATGAAAGCTCTTACTTATATCTCTTTTGCTCTGGTAATTATCGGTGCCCTGAACTGGGGGCTGGTCGGTTTTCTCGGGTTGGATCTTGTCGCTGCCATATTTGGCGAGATGAGTGCCGTTTCAAGAGTAATTTATGCTCTTGTTGGTCTTAGCGGTATATTCTCGCTGATATCAGCCTTCCGCCACTGCACGACAAGTCCCTGCCACAACCGTGATTATTGCTAGATAAGTATCGCAACACATACTAAAAAAGAGAATGCGCCCATCAAATTTCGTGCGAGATAAAATCTTATCATGAAATTCTGCGCATTCTTTTTTTCTATATCTTCCCACTGCTCAATCGGTCCCATCCACCACTTTCTTGAGAGAAGCGAGGTATCTCCTTCAACAAATTTTTTCATCAACACAACAAGCCCGATGCTCATCGGAAGAGTGAGAAAAGTTATCAAAAATTTGAGAGGAAGAACCCCTGAGCATATCAAAGCAAATATGTTTGCATAAGCTAAAACAAGCATAACAACAAGGGCATAAAACGCTTTCTTCTTCGAACCAAGTATTGCACAGAGAGTTTTTTTATTTTCTTTCACATCAAAGTCATAATCCATAAGCGTGTGCACATGCAGAAGAACAACCGTCAACAAGCCTGTTGACACTGATACTAGAAAGGGAACAAGCGCAAACTCCCCGCACATCACGAAATAAGTTCCCATAAACAAAAGCGGAGCAAATGTTACTCCGACAGCAAGCTCGCCAAGACCAAAGTACGTAAGCCTCGGATAAAGCAGACAAATCACGCCCGCAGCAAAAGCTATCGCAGCAGGCTGCCAGCCGCATACAAACGTAAGGTAAAGCCCGATAACAAACGCCGCAGCAAAATAAAACACAACAACTCCAAGAACCTGATTTATACTTACACTTCCATCAAGAAGATACTCGCACTTCCCCTTCTGTCTTGCCTGAATAGTCCCTGCCTCAGAAATATAATCAACATAGTCATCCCCGAGGTTTACTCCGAGCTGGGCAAATAACACACCGGCAAGCGCAAGCAATCCGTTCAGAATGTTCCCCCCGTCTTCAAGCGCAAAACAAAACACAACTGACCACGACATCAGCGCCATCGGCAAAGAGTGCACTCTTGATGCTTTCAGCCAAAAAATTATTCTATCAAAAATGTTTTGCATCCTTATTTTGATACTCTATAAATATAAAACTCACCTGGAGCAAGTTTTTCGAAAGACAGAGAATTCCCTTCACATTGTGTTTCCACAAGTTCAAATCCTCTGAACTCATATCTTCCTGAAATATTCATCCCCTCAGGCAGCTGAAGAGTTTTGTTGAAAATATCAACTCCCTTTTCAACAACTCTTTGGGTTGAACCGTCTTCCGTTTCTTTGCAGATTTTCTCTGTAGGCGCCTGAGCATTTGCAACAACAAGCAGAGAGGAGTTGTTATTCTCTTCCCTGATGACCCATGCGATAAACTTATCCTCATCACTGATAAGAATTTCCGCTTTCCCGTAACGGGTGATTGTGTTTGATTTTGCAAAGTCGTTTATTGCCGTAAATTTTGAAAAGAAATCACGGTTATCCTCTCTTTTCATAGAGATTTCCGCCCCGATAACTTTCTCTATTCCTGTTTTGTTAAAACTTTCATCACCATCGATGAACAGAACCGGACGTTGAGCGAATTTGCCTCCTGGAAGAAATTTAAATTTTAACCACTTAAACAAAGCGCCTGCTTCTCCGAGCTGCCCAGGGTACTGGTCAATTTCTCTGAACTCTCCGTCCTGATTGTTATAAGCCTTCAAAATAGACAGTCTGCTTCTCTCAGAAGGCAGAGAAGAATTATATTTTTCAAGAGTTTCATTATCTTCAACAATTGCAGGAACTGTTTTTGCCATCTGAGAAACGATATCATTCCCCCAGAGCAAATCAAAATTCATATCCTGATGGTACTCCTTCAAATAACCATCCCACAGCATATACTCAGCAAGAGTGCCAAAATAGCAGACCTGTTCTTTCATCGAAGCATTAAGCTTGCCTAACACCATCCTCGGAGCACGATAGCTGATTGGCAAACCGTTTTCGTCTTCAGAAAATTTATCGACAATATGGTCAATATGGTCAACACGATAGGCGTCAAAGTTATATTCAATCTGAAGTTTTTTCATATAATCAACAAAGAACTCAACTACAGCCTCGTTGATACTGCCGTCTTCAAGGTAGACAAAATAATACGGTGTCTGACAATCGAGGTTCGCAAAAGCGCTCACATCATTCCCTTCATAGTCAAAGTGCTTAAACGTCGGGTATCCTGCCCCTTTGCTCATAATATCAAATACCGGCACGCCTGAAGAACACCACGCTCCGCCGGGAGCAGGCCACAACCCCTCGTTAATCAGCTTTCCGATAATCTCGCCCTGTTTATCGGTCGGGATATCCTCCTCGCTGATTTGAGCAAACTCATCAAAACCGAGATGGTCGTTGATAATTTTTTTGGCTCTTTGTGAAAGAATTTGCTGGGATTCTTTTTTCATCATATTTTCTGATAATTCTTTCTTCTTCGGCAAAAGCTGTTCTTCAATCTCAGAGATAATATCCTGGATTGACTCGTTTGCATCATAGTATTTTCCCTTCAACTTATCTTTGAGAAAGGCTTTTGCGTCATAGTTATCGCTAAGCGAATCAATCTCAGCTTCTATGTTGCTCATCAGCTGTTTGACATCAAACCATCTTGCTGCAAACGGATGAGATAAAATAATCTTCGAAAAACGTGCAGTTTGAGGCAAAATATCATACATAACAGGGTGCCCGCAGAGCTGGGTAAGCGCAATAAACAACTTTACCTGTCCTTTTGCATCAAGCCCCGTCAAATCTTTCAAACGAGCATCTTCAAGCGCAGGGCTGACCTCAGAACTGGATGGCAAATAAGCACATCCGAATTCCCTCGGGTGAAAAGGCAAAAGATAAAGCGTTGAAGGCATTACATTGTTCTGCTCATCACCTGATGGCAAAATCAACAGCTCACGCAGCCAGTCCATAAATTTCCCTGGAGTTTCTGACCTGTTCCCATTCCCCAAAGCAGCGAGCCCGACAAGTTTTATGTTATGCTGTTCAGTCTTTATCCATGCAGAATTTTGAACTCCTCTTCTTTCAAGTGCGCTTTGTGCAGAAAAAATAAACTCAGAACCATTATAAGTTGAGTTTTTCTTGAGTTTTTCTTCAACAGCAAAAATAACCTCGGCATCAGAAAGCTCTTCGAGTGCCTGAACCTGAGTGTATGGCAAATAACCTTTTTGTGCTATCAGTGATGAAAGATATTCTTTCCTTTCATGAGGGATTGTATCAGTGTTGAAAAATTCTTTCATTCTGCTCCAGATATTGTTCAGTGATTCTGTTTCAAAAGTCTTGTGATTTGTGGTTATTTGCATAAAATTGCTCCTATAAATATTTGTAATAATATTCTAGCATGGACTGTTTTATCAAAAAACAGTTGACGAAAATTTTTGAGCTTAGTATTATAGACATATTCAAGAGATGCCGCGTTAGCTCAGTTGGTAGAGCAAGGGACTGAAAATCCCTGTGTCCTTGGTTCAATTCCGAGACGCGGCATTTTTTGTGCGTAAATAATATGGCTTGGTTCTTTTGCTACACATTCAATAGTGTTTTTTGCATATTGTATTGTTTCAAGTATGCCACACCATCAAATCCAGATGCCCAACTTGTATAATATTTCCCATTTACAGATAAAACTTCCCATCCAGGATTTATTTGATTAAAATTCTTATATAAATTATTAAGCTCTTCTTGTGTTTCATTTATTTCAGTTCCATCGATATCTGCTGTATATGATGCTTTTGCGAGAAGAGAATATGTTTTTGCATCAATCATAAAATACTCCTTAATTTTTCGTATATTAATATTTATAAATTTCGCTTATTTTAGAATTTGTAATTATTATTCTATTTTTATCGATTACCTGCATTTTAGAAGAAGGATAAACTTCTTTAGTAAAACCGACTTTTCTAAATTTTTTTGTTTTTGAATTATACAATTCGGCTACTTTCACATATTTCATTCCTTTATCTTCTCCATATATTCCGCCAATAATTAATACTGAACCAGTACTCAACAATATTGATGAATGGTTATATCTTGGTTGTTTCATCTTTCCTGTTTCAAAAAAAGTATTTGTCTTTGGGCTAAAAACCTCAGCCCGTTCTCTCCCTTTGCCTCCAGCTATTAAAACTGTTCCATCAGGCAGTAGTGTAGCCGTGCAAGATAAGCACTGTCTATTCATTTGCCCTATTTTTATAAAATTATTAGCCTTAGGATCATAAATTTCAGCATTAAAATTTTTATTATAGTATCTATTATTTTTGTCACAATATTTGTCATTATAAAAATTTTCATAAGGAAAGCCTCCCACAATAAGAATTTTCCCATCTTGTAATTTTACTGCTGTAGATTGAGAGTAATGATTCAGTGTATAAAAAGAAAATTTCATCGGCTTTTTTTTATCACCAAAAGCATATAAAATTTCTTCCTTCTTTCTCCCAACAATAGAAAATGTTTCAGTCTTAGGATTAAAAATTTCAGGTTTATCTTGAGAATTAATAAAAATCCTTCCATCGTCCAATAATATTATACTAGGCTTTATATGAATAAAATTTGTATCACCAATACGTCTAAATTTTTTTGTATTCAAGTCGAATATTTCTGCCGTCTTTGTAAAAAGTCCTCTATAATCTTTGTGCTTTGGTTGTCCCCCAAATACTAAAATTTTATTCTTATCAATTTGTATTGAATTATATGAAATCCGAGGAATGCTCATAACAGAATGTGTATCCATAAATGATTTTGTATCAAGATTATATATTTTTGCACTAACAGGTTTATTCTTGAAGGAATCATAACCACCAAGAACTAACAATTCATTAACGTTCAATACAATAGGATTATAAAAATAAGTATCTATTGTTGAAAACTTTCCCCAAGCATTTTCTGAGAAGTTACTTATACTAAAAAATATTAAAAATAAAATAATACATAAAAACTTCTTGAACACTCAGACATACCCCTAAAAAAACTAAAAGTATAAATTATTTTATCATATTTTTGCTATCCTTGTCATTCAAAGGGCGAAAACTCCACAACAAAGACTCTTCGCTTCGCTCAGAGTGACAAGGCGTGGGATTGTTTGCTCAATATTACTACTCAACTTTCTTGAATATCAAAGACGTATTAATCCCCCCGAAAGCAAAGTTATTTGACATAATAATATTTGTATCAATCTCTCTGCCGCTGCCTGTGATATAATCAAGCGGGGCACATTTTGCATCAACGTTCTCAAGATTTAACGTCGGGGCATACCACCCGCTGTTCATCATCTCAAGAGAAAGTATAGCTTCTATCGCACCGCAGGCACCGAGAGTATGCCCTGTATAACTCTTAAGAGAACTTATCGGCACAGCTCTTTTGAAAACATCATATGTTGCAATGCTCTCAGCTTCATCACCGTGTATGGTAGCGGTACCGTGAGCATTGACATAACCTATATCATCAGGAGATATTCCGGCATCTTTTATCGCAAGCTCGAGAGCCTTCCCCATTGTTTCATGGCAGGGATTTGTAATGTGAGAGCCGTCAGTCGAAGTTCCAAAGCCTATTATCTCGGCATAAATCTTTGCCCCGCGTTTTTTTGCATGCTCATATTCTTCAAGAATCAATGTCCCTGCGCCTTCTCCGAGGACAAGACCGTCACGGCCGGCATCAAACGGCGATGGCGTAAGTTCAGGGGTATCATTTTTCAGGCTTGTGGCATACAGCGTATCAAAAATCGCAACATGCGACTCATGCAGCTCCTCAGCCCCTCCTGCAATCATCACTGTTTGATAACCGTTTTTTATTGTTTCATAGGCATACCCGATGCCCATAGCTCCAGAAGTACAGGCTGTCGATGTCGGAACAAGCCTGCCTTTTGTCTTGAAATACAATGATATATTAACGGTCGTTGTCTGAGGCATCATCTTTATGTAAGACCCCGAGTTTACGCAGCGGACTTTCTTTTCGACCTCCATTGTATAAAAATCAATGATTGACTCGAGAGAACCTGATGAAGAACCGTAGCTGACACCTGTTTCTCCGCTTGAAATAATATCATCCTCAAGAAGCCCCGCATCTTTCAGAGCTTCCTCAGATACAGCCGTGCTCATATAAGCAACACGCCCCATTGTGCGAAGAACTTTGCGGTTAAAATGCTCTGGAATAATAAAATCTCTGACAGGAGCAGCAAGACGGGTGTTCATATTCTGAAATTCATCAAGCTTATCCCAGTGGATAACACAATTTTTCAGCTTTTTCAAATTAGAGAAAGCTGTCTCAACACCGCACCCGAGAGGGCTTGCAATCGCCATGCCCGTAACAACAACTCTTTTCACCGGTACATCCCTCCGTTTACGGCAATCACCTGTCCCGTAATATAAGACGCATCCTCACCCATAAGATAGTTAACAAGACTTGCGACTTCTTTTGCTGTCCCGGGTCTTCTCATTGGAATCATTTTCTTCACTTCATCAACGGGAATGCCTTCTATCATCTCAGTATCAATCACTCCCGGGGCAACACAGTTGACGGTAATGCCCCTTTTTGCAAGTTCAAGACTGAGAGCCTTTGTTGCTCCGATAATCCCCGCTTTTGATGCGCTGTAATTTACCTGCCCCCTGTTTCCTGCCTGTCCTGAAATTGATGACATCGTGACAATTCTGCCACGGACTCTGTTTTCAATCATCGACATAACAACGGGTTTCAAAACATTGTAAAAACCGCCCAAATTCGTATTCAAAACATCATCCCATTCTTCATCTTCCATCACGGGGAACACATTATCCCTTGCAATCCCCGCATTCAAAACAACACCGTAATAAGCGCCGTGTTGTTCAATATCTTTTGAGATGACATCATGACACTGTTTTCTATCACTGACATCAAACTGCAAAATTCTCGCACTGTTCCCTAATAATTCGATTTCTTTTTTCACCTCTCCGGCTTTTGAAATATTTTTGTTGCAATGCAGAACAATCTCAACATCACTATTGTTTTTTGCGATATAAAGAGCTGTTTCCTTCCCGATACCACGGCTTGAACCTGTTATTAAAATATTCTTACCCATTGATAAACCCGCTAAATTGTTAATGTTTCAATGTCTTGAGGCAAATAAACATTTACTGTTGCTCTTGCGCACTCAATATTATCATTATAGATAAAACAATCGAACGAAACAAGCTCATTATCCGAAAAAATCCGATTAGCAACGATTTTATATGTTTTGCCGAGCTCAAATTTTTCAAGACTGCAGTTATATTGTCTGCTACCCAAAAGATAACCTACCCTCGGCTTTTTTTGTCCGTTCTCAAAATATGCATAACATCCGACAGTCTGCGCCATAAACTCAATCCCGACAAGAGGGGATATCCCTCCTAATGTCCCGTCATAAAACACCTTATCCTCTCTGACTGTCACTGATGAGGTCACAACATGTTTTTCCATATCAACCTCAAGCAGTTCATCAAGAACTATCATAGGATAATCATGCGGCAGGATTTTTTCGAGATTTTTTTCGTTAATATGCATCACTCGCCCCCAAGTATCATCACGGCATTTGACCCGCCAAAGCCAAAGGCGTTGTTCATTACATATTTTATATTATCGGCTCTCTGTCCGTATTTGACAAGAGAAATAACAGGAAGCTTGTCATCATAAACATTATCATAACGATGAGGGAGAAGATAATGTTCTTTATTAATCGACTTATCAAGAATCGCACAGCATAAAGCGGACTCAAGAGCTGCCGACGCCCCGAGGCAATGTCCTGTCTGAGATTTCGTTGAGCTTGCGGGAACTTTATCTCCAAAAACTCTATAAACAGCATTCGCTTCCATCAAATCGTTGGTAACCGTTCCTGTGCCGTGCAGATTGATATAATCTATATCCCCTCTATCAAGCCCGCTGTCCTCAAGAGCAAGTTCTATTGCTTTTGAAGATTGAATACCTTCCGGATCAGGCGTTGCACAATGATAAGCATCTGATGTTTCTCCTATTCCGCAGAGTTTTATCGAATTAGCAGAAGTTTTTTCTTTCTCAAGCAAAAACAACGCTCCGCCTTCACCGATATTTATTCCGTTTCTGTTCTTGCTGAAAGGAATTGTCTGCTCGCCTGATAATATTTCAAGCGAGTGAAATCCATACACAGGTGTCCTGCTCACAGAATCAACTCCACCGACAACCACAGCATCGCAAACATCATGTGATAAAAGTCTGCGTGCCGTTGAAAAAGCCTTAATCCCTGAGGTGCACGCTGATGAAATCCCGCAGAAAAAGCCCGTCAAACCGAGATATTTCCTCAAAAAGGCAGCAGGATTACCTATTTGAGCAAGGTCAACATCTCCTCTGAGTGCATATTCATCAACGCCAGAATTTGTCGACGCAATCACCACGCCGACTCTGCTTTTATCATACTTTGTCAAAGCAGTGTTTATTTCGTTTTCAATCTTCCCGAAACAATGCAGCAATATGCTGTTGCAGCGGGTGTTGTACTTTTCATCATCTATTTTGGGCAGAGAAGTTTTTATCTCTCCGAAATAAAACGGCTCTCCTCTTATAACAGTATCATCCAAAGTCAAAAAGTTTGAGCGATCATCAAGCGCATGAAAAAACATTGATGAAATATCATCTCCAAGGTTTGATACAGCGCTGTAAGAATTTATGTAGACTCCGTTCATAAGGAAAGAGCGTCCTCTTTTGATAAAAAAACAAATTTATAATAAAATAAATATTACCATAAACCGTAGAAAATTTTATTGAGAGTCTGAGTAAAACTTGAAATTTTGTATAAAAACATATTGCACAAAAAACGCAAAGAGCACAGATGTATCATTTTTGCACCCGATGGCAAGAAGAAAACTCACGCCCGTTGACAAAACAGCCCTTTGCATAATGAATGAATGTTTTTCGAGTTTGGATGAAAAAAATCGAAACATAAAAATCGTCTTCGCCTCTCAATACGGAGAACTCGATAACCTGAACAAACTCATAAAACAATACACCGAAGAAAATGAAGTTTCTCCAGCAACATTCAGCGGTTCAGTACACAACAGCGCAGTAGGACAATTCTCTCTCCTGAACAAAATCACAAAAAGCTATAACTCCGTTTCTGCAGAAGATGTCACATTCGGCGCAGGTTTGATAGAAGCAGTGCTGAGTGCAGACGATGATTATGTTTTATACTGTTTCTGCGATGCACTGACTCCTGATACCGCCCATGGTTTTGGGTGCATTATCAACCCACATGGAAAAGCAAATGCAGAGCTTATTGGAAACAAACTCTACAAAACAGATGACGGAGATTCACAATGCATTTTTTGAGAAGAGTGTGGAGAAGTGTTTTGATATCCTTCTTATTCTCTGTCTTCGGCATCGGTGCCATTCTCATCAACTATTTTATTTTTCCGATTATTTCCGTCTTTGTAAAAAAAGGCAACAGACGTCAAAAATTCTGCGAAACAATTCACAAAACCTGGAAATACTTCACCGAGCTGATGAAAAAAACAGGACTGATAAAAGTCAACTTCACAAACCATGAAAAACTAAATAACCCGCATGGGAAAATTATCGTCGCAAATCATCCGAGTTTTATTGATATAGTAATTTTAATCGGATTTCTTCCGAATACTCTGTGCATTGCCAAAAAAGAAATAAAAAGAAACCCCTTCATGGGAAACATCGTCAAATCACTTTATCTCATAAACGATGAAGATAACGACAAAATGTTAGAAGAATCGGTCGAAATTCTCAACCAAGGCTACAACATCATAATCTTCCCGACAGGAACAAGAACAACAGATGGCGAAGACCTGAAGCTCCATAAAGGGGCTGCTGTTATGGCTCTGCATACAGGTGCAGATATAATCCCAATACACATCAGCTGTGATACAAAATTTCTTGCAAAACATCAAAAATTTTATGACGCAGGGGATAAAACACCAACCTATACAATAACCGTCAACAACGAAATAAAAACCTCAGACTTTAAAGAACAAAATCTCACACAAATTCAGAAGAGAAACCGTGTAAACCAGGCTATAAAAGAAAAAATCAAATCAGCTTCAATGAATTGACTTTGTGTGTTGCTTAGGCTATAAAATATAGTAAAAGGACAGATTATGACGCTGGAAGATGAATTAAAAAAACTTATTATAGACGTGCTGGAGCTTGAAGATATCACTCCTGATGATATCAATACTGATGAAGCTCTTTTTATCGACGGGCTTGGGCTTGATTCAATTGATGCCCTCGAACTCGGTATGGCGCTGAAAAAGAAATATAACCTCAAAATGGGCTCGGATAAAGAACAAAACCGGAAACATTTTTATTCCGTCAAAACACTTGCCGATTTAATCAGAAGCCAGCAAACAAACTAACTCTAGAGGATTAAGATGAGTTCTACATTCACGAGAGAAGAAATAGAAAAAGAACTTAAGAGTATTTTGGTTGAAGATTTTGAAATCAACGAATCAAAAATCACTCCTGATGCAAACCTGTTTGAGGATTTGGAATTTGACAGCATAGACGCTGTTGACCTCGCCGTGCGTTTGCAGGATTACACTCAAAAAAAGATTTCTCCTGATAACTTCAAACAAATCAGAACAGTAAAAGACGTAGTCGACGCAATTGAAGAACTCGTAAAATAAAACCGGTGAGAATTTTGTTGAAGACTCTTCAGACACTAATCAAAAAATACGGATTTGTTTTTTCAACATTTTTTACGTTTGCCGTTATTCTGATTTTTCACTTTACCCGCTTCAACGGGCTTAAGCTTTATCCTGTCGCTGTCAACTTTGCCATCTTTCTCGTTTTTGTGTCTTCTTTGTTTCAGGAAGAAACTATCATCCAAAAATTTGCAAAAATAACAGAAGGAACTCTATCTGAATCCGTAAAGATTTATACAAAAAATCTGACCTATATCTGGTGCGTATACCTGTTTGTTCAGTTTGCTCTGTCTGTTGCCACATGTTTTATGTCAGATAAAATCTGGATGTTATACAACGGATTTTTATCTTATTTTTTCCTCGGATGTTTTTTTGCGATAGAATATACTATCAGGACAATATTCAGGTTAAAAAACAAATTCTAATCTATCCGATATGAATATATTTGAAATCATAAACAACAAAGAATACGACAATCTCGAAATTATAGACGACGGGAAAAAGACTTATACCCTCGGGTGGCTAAAGTCGCAGATAGCTCATGATATCATAAGGCTTAAAGAGGACAAATGCAAAAATGTCCTTATCGCCGCAAAAAACAACTTTGACTTTGCTCTGTGCTTTCTTGCAGCCGCTTTTGCAGAGAAAGAAATATTTCTTCTCGCTGACCTCAACAAAACCTTCCTCATCGAAGAAGAATATATCTCACTTGAAAAAGTCAAAAAATGTAACAATATCCACTCCGGAGACATAGAATTCAAAAAGCCCGATTATGACAAAACATACATAACCCTTTTCACTTCAGGCTCAACAGGCATACCCAAAAAGGCGAGAAAAAACCTCAGAAACACAATCGTCGAATCAAAAGACCTTCTGAACGAAATAAACTCAATCTCCCCGCTTGAAAACAAACGCATAAAAATCATAACCTCAACAAGAGCCGCCCATATGTACTGCTTCGTTTTCTGGCTTGTCATCGCATTATGCGAATGCGACAGTTTTCTGCTCTGCGCTGATGAAATCATATACCCCGATACCTCTGACATACACGACACCATTTTTGTATCAACCCCGTCTTTCCTTGAAAAATACGAAAAATACGGTGTAAACCTGAGCAAACCGCCGAAAGTTATCTTCTCTGCAGGAGATAAACTCAAACCATCAACAGCAGAATACTTCAAAAAATTCGGAGTGCTGATTACGGAAATTTATGGCAGCACGGAAACAGGGACTGTCGCAATCAAAACAGGAGATGAAAACTACCGCTGCTTTGGAAGCGCCGAAATTCAAACGGATGAAAATTCTCAGATAACGGTCAAATCACCTTATTTCCTCTCAGATAAAATATCTCTGAATGACACCATCGAAAAACTCGATGACAAAACCTTCATCCTTGGGGCAAGAACGGATAAAATTGTCAAAATTCAGGAGAAAAGAGTCAATACACAGGAAATAGAAACCTTTTTGAACAACACAGACCTGATTGAAGCGTCTTATTGCTTCAAACACGGAGAAAAACTTGCCTGCGCCGCAGTTCTGACTCAAAAAGGCAAGGGAATATACCTCAATACACACTCGCAAGGCCGACAAACACTAGTAAAACAACTCAAAAATCTCCTGAAAAATAAATCAGAAATAGTCCCCCAAAAATGGAAATTCCTCTACGAAATCCCGAAAACGAACACGGGAAAAATCGACAAAGCAAAAATAGAAGAACTCTTCAACATGAATTTATCTCTTCCTCTTGTCACAAACTACACCATCGGTGAAACAGAAGCAGAATACGAAATGACATTCTCAAAAAGCTGCAATTTCTTCGAAGGACATTTCACGAACTTCCCCGTTCTGCCGGGAGTTGTACAGCTTTATTTTGCCCACATGTTCGCCGCTGCATCCTTCAACAAAAAAATTCTCACTTCCCCCGCAAAAAAAATAAAATTCTCTCACGTCATAAAACCTGACGAAAAACTAAAACTCAAACTCCGTCTTAACGGAAAAAACATGAACTACACTTATGAATACAATGATATAATATATTCAAGCGGAATTTTTGAAACCTCAGAAAACTAGAACTATTTGGACTTAGGACTCATGAAAAAAATAAAAACCGAATATGACCTGAAAGTGGAATTCTATGACCTCGACCCCATGGAAGTTGTCTGGCATGGGAATTATCTCAAATATATCGAAGCAGCAAGATGCGACATGCTCGAAAAAATAGGCTATACCTACGAAGATATGAAAAATGACAACACTGCATATCCTGTCGCCACAATGGACTTGAAATACATAAAACCCGCCTTTTTCGGGCAAAAACTCCGTGTTGAATCAACCCTTGAAAGCGTTGAACCTGCCCTGATTATAAGCTATATAATAAAAGACTCAAAAACAGGCGAAAAAATCTTCAAAGCAAGAAGTATGCAAATTCGAATTGACTCAACAACAAAAGAATCTCTCTACACCGCACATGAAAAATTTCTGAAAAAAATCGAGGAATACTAAACAGATGAAAAAAAACATTCTGCTTCTTGCACTGCTTTTATTTGCAATTTCTAAAAATGCTTATGCCTCTGATATATTCAACCACCCCATCAGCGCAGAGGACGCCTCAAAAAAAATGCCCGTTTTTGAAAATAAAACCTGCAAATTCACTCAAAATAAATATCTCACCTCATCAAAAATAAATCTGACTTCAGGCGGCAATTTTCAATTCATCAAAGATAAAGGCGTAAACTTCGAAACAACATACCCCATTCAGGCAAAAAACTCCTATACAACAGCTGACAACAAACAAATAAACTCCATTGTCAAAGCAGTGGTGAATAAAAACTTCTCATACATCGAAAAAAACTTTGACCTCTACTATATGCCCCTCAACAGCTCGCAATGGATTTTTGCCCTGAAACCGAAATCAAAAAGCCCGCTGAACAAAAGCCTGAAAAGTCTTTGCATAACAGGAGAAAACATCAACAACTCGGGCATTATTACCAAAATGACAATATCAACAGAAAACAATACAACAACAATCAGCTTTACTCAATGCGCTTAGAAAATGAAAAACACCGTCATCAACATACTGAGAATACTCTTTTGCATAATATTTGCCTCTATGGCAATATTCGTCTTCTTTCACCCGAAAAAATCCCAGACAAACATCCTGAAAGCTGTCTTATCAAACAGCAAAGAAGATACAACACTCATTAACCTCAGCAACAAACACTCGGGGCGCTTCAACGTTATATTCGAATCTGATGATATGACACAGGCAGATGCTGCACAAAAAGAATTTCTCAAACTGACCGATAAAAGTTCTCTTCAACCTGATATCTCATCAGGAGAAGAAATTTCAGACCTTCTTGAGTTATATAAAACGCACCACAAAAAACTTCTCTCCCAAAAAACAAGAACAGAGCTGAAAAACAATAACTATGAACTCATAAAAAAAGAAAGCCTCGAAAGACTCTACAACCCGTTGAGCATCAATTTGCTCCCGCTTGAAGAAGACCCGTTTCTGCTCTTCAGCGACTATCTCAGCATGCTATCGCAGCAAAACACAGGCGACTTATATGAACTAGACGGAAAATATTACACAATTCTCAAACTTACATTCAAAAAAGACATCTCGCTCTCTCCCACATTGCTCAATCTTGAGATGCCCAAAATAATCAAAACAAAAGAGCAAATCGAGCAAAAATACAAAGGTACAAACATCTTCCTGACAGGCTCGCCTGTCCATACCTATTATGCAAGCTCAAAGTCAATGAAGGAAATAAACCTCATCTGCCTGCTCTCTTCGCTGTTTATAATCCTTATCTGCAAGTTCTATTTCCGGTCTTACAAACTTCTTCTTCCGATTGCGCTGAGTCTGTCATTGGGAATGCTCTGCGGTTATATGCTCACATCAATTTTTTTCGATTCAATCCATATCCTCACATTTGTGTTCTCATCAACTCTGATTGGTATCTGCGTTGACTACTCCCTGCACTATTTTGCCCATAACAATGACCTAAAACTCATCTTCAAAAGTCTGACAATGAGTATGCTGACAACCGTCTGCGCCTTCCTCGTGCTGTTATTCTCACACATCGAACTGCTAAAACAAATCTCTGTCTTCACTTCAGGTGGTCTTTTCTGCGTCTACCTCTTCGTCGTTCTCTTCTATCCCATCTTATGCAAAAACATAAAACCCACTCCCGCAAACTTAGATATATTTACTCCATTCAACAAAGTTCCACAAAAAATAAAAATAATATCAGCATTAGTATTTATGCTTATTGCCTGCGCAGGATTGTTCAAAATCAGTTTTAACGACAGTATAACAGACATGTACAGACCGCCGAAATTTCTTGCAAACGCAGAAGCTCTCTACAACAAGCTGAATAAAAACAACTCATCACCCTTATTCCTTTTGATAACAGGCAAAAACCTGCAAGAAATACTAGAAGCGGAGGAAACAGCTACAAAAGACCTCGACCAAAACTCTTTCTCCTCTCTGAGCAAATTTCTTCCATCAATCAAACAACAAAAGGAAAACAACCTCCTTATCAACACCTTATATAAAAAAGAACTGAATAACTACGCCGCCTTCCTCCCACAAAATATAAGAACAAACCTCCTCAACACATCTGATGAACAGGAATATTTAACATATGATAAACTAAAACTCCCCGTACTCAAAGATTTTATGGTCGACGACCATACATCTATAATCATCCTGCAAAACGAAACGTCGCAAAAACTCAAAAACTCTCAAAACAACAAAAATCTGAAATTCATCGACCTGAAAAATGACATATCAAATAAAATTAAACACTGCAGAACCTCCTGCCTGAAACTTATACTTCCTGCTGTTTTGATTTTGTTTGCAATTCTCTCAATCATCTACAAACCCAAAAACGCAGCAAAAATAATCCTTCCCCCTCTCCTTGCGGGACTCTTTGTCATCGGAATCCTGAGTCTGTCAAACAGACAGATTAACCTCTTTCACATCCTCTCTTTGTTTTTGATTGCAGGCTTCAGCCTTGATTATTCAATCTTCAGATACAACTCGACCAAAAATCAAACAACCCCTCATCTGAAATCAAACTGGGCTGTATTGATTTCCTGCGCAACAACAGTGTTCTCATTCTTTTTGCTTGCCATGACAAGTTTCAGATTAATCAGCTCGCTTGGGTTCATCCTTTCACTCGGGCTAACAAGCTCATACATTCTGAGCCTTGTTTTGATGCCTGATACATCCTCCCCATCTCCAAAAGCCAGCGATAACATATAATCATCAAAAATTTTCATAGTGATAAACTCACAAACAGGCTCTGCAAGCTTTATCTCAGCTTCATATCTCGTCCAGTAGCGATAAAATTCTTCTTTTTTATCCAAACATTCTCCATCAATCCCGCAATAATCAAAAAGCTTCTCAAAGTCCCGCTCTTTCATAAACTCAATGTCAACACCGATGTTCCCGGGGCAAAATGCCGCAGCAACCATATTGTTTGAATGAGATATGCTGAATTTTACACTGCCGTTTTTTATGCAGGGTTTGTTGTTCTCAACATCAATTTCTACCTCGGATAAGTCATAAAAATTCTTCAAAACATACTTAAGAAGAAACCGCCCCAAACAAAACTCCCGTTTTCTCTTTGCACTCAAAAAGTTTTTACCTTCAAGAAAACAATCCATCGAACCGGTATCAATATTTTTTAAAAATTTACTGATGTTAATAAAAAATATATTAATATTATTCATGCTATAATTTTAGTTGCACTATGGAAGAAAAATCAATAAAAACTAAATATACAAGAAAAAAGAAAAACACATCAGGAACGGTCAGTGCGTTGACTGAAGCACAGAAAATTGTCTTTGCTCCATTTACGTTCCAGATTGTCGTAGCGCTGCTTGAATTCGGGCTGCTTCAATCACTCAACGAATGTCCAAAAACAAGACAACAGCTGGCAGAAGCCTGCAATATTTCAAGATATGCCGTCGATACCCTGTTTGATGCCGCTGTCTGCATCGGACTCGTCAACGAAAATCCTGACCTTACATACTCAAACACAAAACTCGCAGAAGCCTTCCTCTTTGATGAGATGACACGTGTAAACTTCAACTTTGTACGTGATATCTGCTGCATAGGAGTGACCGAGCTCACACAATCTCTGAGAGAAAACAAACCCCTCGGGCTGCAAAAACATTACTTTGACTCGCCGACAATTTATCAGGTGCTCACAAAACTCAATGACAAGATGATAAAAAGCTGGTGTGAGTTTGATCACCATTACTCTGATGACTGCTTCGATGAAATTCTGAGAATTATCTTCGAAAAGAAAACCAGCGTCATCTGTGATATCGGAGGAAACACCGGCAAATTCGAAAAAGCCTGCCTTGATTTTGACAAAAATTGCACGATTGTCATGCTCGATTTGCCTGAAAATATTGCAGAAACTCAAAAAAACTTCAACACGGAAAGATGCAAATTTGTCGGTGCAAACATCCTCTCTGATGAAAAACTTTCAATAACCCCTCATCCCGATGCTTTTCTGATGAGCCAGTTCCTGGACTGTTTTTCAAAAGAACAGGTTTTGTTTATCCTCAACAAAATAGCTGACGCCGCTGATGAGAATACAAGAATTTTCATCCTCGAACCGTTTATAGATAACCAGCTCTTTGACGGCGCAGCCTATGCGCTCGCTCATATCTCGCTTTATTTCACCTGCATGGCAAACGGCTGCAGCAAAATGTACAAAGAAACAGAGATGAGAGAACTCATCGAACAATCAAAGCTTAAAATCAAAAAAACTTATTACAACATCGGGAAATATGACTTTACCTTCCTGGAGTGCCAAAAAAGATGAAGTGGTATCAGGAAAAAGAAAAAGCTGCGGGAGAAAAAAGACTCCTCTTCTCGTGGTATGTTTATAAACTCTTCGGTAAAAAAGCCCTGCAGCTTATTGCTGTCGTTGTTTCGCTCTGCACGTTCGTTTTCTCAAAACAGCTTAGGACATATACAAGAAAAAACCTCTCGATAATCTTTGAATATACAAAAAACAAAGACGCCAAACCCACCATCATCAATATGTATAAAAATATTCTGAACTATGCACTCTCTCTTGTCGATAAAATGGAAACCTGCGCACGCACCTTTGACATAAAAAAACTGAACTTCGCAGAAGAAACGGACAAAGAAGAATTGCTGAAGCAGATGAATGAGAAAAAGGGTATCTTCTTCATCTGCACTCATATAGGTAACATCGAAGTCCTGAGAACTTTCATCTCAAATCCGGAGAATTATATATGGCCGATGAACCCGCATGCAAACATATTTTTGAGTAAAAGCCAGTATAAAATTTTTAATAATTTCCTTTCAAAAATATCAGCCAAAGTAGATTCTTCAACCTACCCCGTCGAAGACATCGATATGTCAACAGCTGTCGAAATACAAGAAAAACTCGAACACGGGGACATCGTTTTTATAGCCGGTGATAGAGTGTCTGCTGGCTCCTCTGTAATCACCTTCAAAACTGATTTTCTCAACCGCCGGGCTGAATTTCCATCAGGCACTTTCAAACTTG